>Ga0315268_10003023_pt1 | contig 18658 bp, 14 predicted proteins | sample C1_top_MG_FD_204535 | JGI IMG/M metagenome (GOLD analysis project Ga0315268, IMG submission 204535) | Sediment microbial communities from Yellowstone Lake, YNP, Wyoming, USA - C1_top | ecosystem: Environmental > Aquatic > Freshwater > Lake > Sediment | place: USA: Wyoming | collected 2017-08-01
TTTTTTCTCATCTATGGACATTACCGTGAAAGAATCAATTATTCAGACGGACATATGCGCATAGCAGTAGATAAATTAAGGACGTTTAAAAGGCTTGTCAAAAAAATCGAAGAAAAGTCGCAGGAAATAATCCCCTCCCACCTCACTTTACTAAAGAAGGGATGGGGGGATTATCGGTTGAAAAGAACCTTTTCTGAAAATATGGATAATGATCTGGACGTAAAAGGTGCCTTCGATGGATTATATAAAACAGTATCTGGTATAAAGATTGAGGAACTCCAGCCAGGCGAAGCTTCAAGCTTTATAAGAACCCTGAAGGAAATAGATGAGGTTTTCAAGGTTATATTTTAGTTATGAGTTACGTTAATATGTAACAGGGGATAGCAGGAGGGATAAATGGCTCAAGAATTCGAAAATGCTACTTCTTGTTGGAGGGCGATACTGTCTAATATTTCCAGAAACAGGGGATTATTATCAGTTATAGAAAAGTTTGCAAGAGAAAACACAAAACCAGCAAGCGTAGTATTTGGAACATCAGGATGGCGAGGAGAAATAGGCAATGATTTCACATTTTACTCTGTGCGGGTGGTAACCTCAGCTATTATCGAGATGTTTAAAAGTAACGATCGTTCTGTAATGCAGGTGCTGGGTGTGTCAGGTTTTGATGAGATAAAAAGACGCGGAATTATTGTTGGCCATGATAATCGATTCCTCGGTTATGATTTCGCAATGGAGGTGATCGGACTTCTTCAAAAAGAGGGAATCAAGACATGGTATGCAGGCGAAGCACCAACACCGGAATTTTCAGCAGGCATCGAGATGTTACATGCCGCATGCTCTATAAATCTCACACCATCCCATAACCCAGCAAATTATGCAGGTTTTAAATTTAACCCATCAGATGGGGGACCTGCAGGACCCGAGATTACAGCAAAAATAGAAGAGATAGCTAACACGATGATGAAAAGAAATCCTGTTCTTCAACCTATTAAATCCACGGCTATAGAAAAAGTAGATCTGACTCAGCTTTATATAAAATTCATAACAGAGAGAAGGATATTGAATATCGAAAGAATCCTTGATTTCGTAAATAAAGAAGATTGTATTGTCTGCATTGATAATGTACATGGTTCAACCAGAGGACGTCTTGAAAGGATTCTTGGTAACAATGAAAAAATACACTATCGAAGGACAGAGGATGATTATCTTTTTGGTGGTATAGCTCCAGAACCATCTGAAATAAACATGCAGGGAGTCGAAAAGATCTTAAAAGAAAGCACGTCAAGATTTAAGTTGGGTGTTTTAATGGATCCCGATGGTGACCGTATCAGGCATGCAGATGGTAACATGCAGATACCAATGAATTACTTCGGGGCTATGGCATTCCATTTCCTTCATGTGCATAAAGGTATTTCCGGAATTGTGGCAAAATCAGTAGGGACAAGCAATTTTGTGAATGCTATAGCAGAGAAATTAAGAGTGACTATCAGAGAAACAAAAGTTGGATTCAAAAACTTCAGACCGTATATGCTGAAGACATCCAGTGAAAAGGCGATAGTGGTATTCGAAGAATCAGACGGCATATCTGCCTATAATCATACCCGCGAAAAAGATGCTATTTTTGGAGTACTTCTTGCCATAGAGATGATGGCTGTTACTGGCAAAAATCTGAGCGAATATCTCAAATACTTGATGGATGAATTCGGGTATTTTTATCCAGACCGTTCAGGCATATCGGTAGACCCAACCCTTGTCGGAGAACCTCTGATAAAGAGGCTTTCGAATATCAAGGAACAGTACAAAAAAGGGACGGTAATTCAAATAGGTAAAAACAGCAGGACCGTTAAGGATGTAATAACTGTGGATGGGACAAAATTGGTCTTTGATGATGGTTCATGGCTCATGATAAGACCATCAGGAACAGAGCCAAAAGTAAGATTTTATATTGAGTCAAGAACTGAAGAAGGCAAAAAGGCGGTCTTTGATGTTGCGGAGAAGATAACCAGAAAGGCCCTTGGAATGGTAAATGTGTAAGCATCCACGAATGGCATAGCATTTTCGCTCATTCTCGGTCGTATCGACCTCCGAGGTTTTCGCTTATCAGCGAAAAAAGCCGCTCAAATGCTAAGCCATTCCTTATGAGATGACAGGTTAATCAGCTTTTCCTGACAGAAAAAAGAGGATCCTGTATCAATTCACTGCGGCACACAGGACATTTACCTGGCTTTGTAAGCCTGTCTCTCTTTCTGAATACAAAGCCACATTTCTTACATACAGCAGGTGTTATCATAAGAGTATATTCCCTTTTATTCATCGTCCTATGAATATGCTCGAGATGTTCGTAAATTTCTCTTTCAGAAACCCTAACATCAGCGGATATATCCCTGGCTGAGAGGGTCTTGCCTTCAAGGATAGATACTATGTTCTGACGGATTGTCTCCCGTCTTTCAACAGGTACAAATGGCTCTTTACCTTTTTTCTTCTTCAACTTTCTCTTCTCAATTTTTTATAACCCGCTCCCACTTATATAATCTTCATTACAGACTTTACCGCCTTTGCATACCTTCCATCAGATATGGTTGTTAACAGTGTATAATAGCCTTTAGGTATATCCTTTGGCATTTTGAACTTGATTGTAGAGATATATGTCCCCTGCGTTCTTACAATCTCTCTTGTGTCCAGTTCCAAACTTTTATTTGCAATAGTAAGTATTCTTCTTTCTGTAATATTAATCTTCTGTGTATCAAGAGGTGCAAGTAATGTATATTGGACAATAGCTTCTACTGTAGAACCATTTTTTACATTTTCAATCGTAGCTGATGAACCTTCTATAAAAAGTTTCACTTTTTCACCATTGTATGTGTACTTTTTTAAAGCATCTTCCCTTGATTTCACCTGTTTACCATTATATTCAATGAGAGTAAGGCTACCTATGTCTGCGATAAAAGTACCTACTATGAATCCACCCAGATTTCCTACGATGAGCGCTCCTACTGAGCCTCCGGTAAGCGTAAACAACGCCTGTTTTTCTTCAGGCTCAAAACTAACATGTGTCATTGTACAACCACTTAGGTAGAAGCCTTTTAGAAAAAAAACTAACAAAAGCAAAATAATTTTTTTCATATGCTATCTTTATATCGCTAATGGTAATTTACTACCTTTAGTAAGACCTGTCAATCCTTGCATATATGGGATTCAACATACAGTAAGTCTTTGTTTTGTATTCTCCTTTGTATAAGGCTTTTCCTATTCTCAGAACCTCATTCATTTTCTAATCGACTTACTCCCCTACTATCTTCAAGTTAAGATTTTAATCTGCTTTCTTCTAAAGTTATCTTTTTACAACCATGTTATAATTTTGTGCGCAAATATTTATGGAAAAAATATATACTCTCGGGACGGACAGAAGGAGCGAAGAAGATTTTATAGAGATTCTCCTTGCTTACTATATTCAATTAGTCATCGATGTCCGGCGCTTCCCAACGAGTAAATTCCAGACTTTCAGAAAGGGAAATCTTGAAAATCTTTTAAGAAAAGAAGGAATAGAGTACCATTTTCTTGGTGCAGAACTTGGGGGCTTTAGAAAAGGTGGATATACCTCTTACATTATTACAGATAATTTCAGCAGGGGGGTTGATTTGCTCGAAAACATTGCAATTACTAAACCTTCTGTTATTATCTGTGCGGAGAGATTACCATGGAAATGTCACAGGAAATGGATTTCGAGGGAATTGCATAAAAGAGGGTGGGAAGTAGAACATATCATAGACAAAGGTAAGGTGTGGATACCAGGTGACAGGAAAGATAATAATCCATGAATAAAGGCTATTTATGCTTAGTACTTCATGCCCATCTTCCCTACATAAGACATCCTGAATACGATTACTTCCTTGAAGAGAACTGGCTTTATGAAGCAATAACCGAAACATATATCCCGCTTTTGAATACATTTGAAAAACTTATATATGATGGCATCGATTTTAGGATAACCTTGTCCCTCAGCCCTTCCCTTATAGAGATGTTTAACGATGATCTCCTTAGGCACAGATACAAAAGATATATTGAGAGGCTTGTAGAACTATCGGAGAAAGAGGTTTACAGGACAAAAGGAGATATGCATTTTGAACCTGTTGCCAAGATGTATCATGAAAGGTTCCAGAGGGTTATATATCTATTTGAAGATATTTATAAAAGAGACCTTCTGTCTGCCTTTAAAGCATTGCAGGATACAGGCAAAGTGGAAATTATAACATCTGCTGCAACTCATGCCTTCCTCCCAAATTTATCAATATATCCTCAAGCAGTAAAGGCACAAATTGAAGTTGGGGCAGAATGTTATCAAAAAAATTTCGGTAATTATCCGAAAGGCATGTGGCTTCCAGAATGTGGTTTTGCAACAGGTTTCGACCGTTACTTAGAAGAAGCTGACATAAAGTTTTTTTTCCTCGAGACACATGGAATAATCCGTGGAAACCCGTTACCGCACCGAGGTGTGTATGCCCCTATATTATGTCCCTCTGGTACTATCGCATTCGGCAGGGATGTTGAATCCTCAAAACAAGTTTGGTCATCTATCGAAGGGTATCCGGGTGACTTCGATTACAGAGACTTTTACAGAGATATTGGTTTTGACCTCAACCTGGACTATATAAAACCTTATATTCAGCCAGATGGGATAAGGACATATACAGGCCTTAAATATTACCGGATAACAGGAAAGACTGACAATAAAAAACCATATGTGATACAGCAAGCAAGGCAAAAAGTTTCTGAACATGTCAGAAATTTTATCCTTAACAGGGAGCTTCAGGTAAAATTCCTGTCAGAAAATCTCAAGATCAAACCAATAATTACTGCAACTTATGACGCTGAACTTTTTGGTCACTGGTGGTTTGAAGGGATAGAATGGATTGACTCTCTTCTGAGAGGACTATATATTGATCATAGGAATTTCAGGACAATAACACCTTCAGAATACCTAAGCTCACGAGCATATCGACCTGTAAGCTTAGACACCTGCCAACCATCCATGTCAAGCTGGGGAGACAAGGGATATAATGAGGTTTGGCTGAATAATTCTAATGATTTTGTTTATCGGCATCTTCTTAAGGCAACAGAACATATGATCTCTCTTGCTCAAAGATTTCCTAAGGCAAATGGCATTTTGCTAAGAGCGCTTAATCAAACTGCCAGGGAGCTCCTCCTGTCACAGCACAGTGACTGGACATTTATTATGAATAACAGTACCGCTACAGGATATGCAAAAAAACGTTTTGAAGAGCATATCAGCATATTTAACCTCCTCTATCAATCAATCATATCAGAGAACATCTCAGAAAAATGGCTGACCAAAATAGAAAATAAAGACAGGATATTTCAGGACATAGATTATAGAGTCTACCTAACAAATAGTAAGGAGTAAACAGTTAGCCCACGTTAGTCATGAATTTTTTTGTAAATAATCTATGTCAAGAAAGTAATTTATCAAATGGGTATGCCTTTAGGAAGGCCAGGAATTCTTCAAGGGCATTTGATGAAATTGAATTCTTGCCAATGATAAGTGAAAAATCTCTTACCATATTTACATCTTTTATATTGAGTAGTTTTAAGGTCCCATATTTACTTTCTTTTCTTGCAGCCCATCGTGAGATTATCGAGACACCCAATCCATTCTCAACCGCATCTTTTATAGCCTCTGTACTTCCTAAAATAATAGATATCTTCATGTCCTGTGGTGTAATTCCGTTACGGGCGAGGAACTTTTCTATTATCTGCCGTGTTCCTGAGCCTGCTTCCCTGAAAATAAAGGGCTCCTCTGTAAGTTCTGATAGAGAGACTTCTTTTTTCTTTGCAAATGGATGATGTGGCGGTGCGATCAACAAAAGTTCATCAGAGATCAGTTTTTTAACAATCATCTTCTGTCTTGCAACATCTCCCTCAACAAGGCCGAGGTCTATATTGCCTGAAATGAGCAGTTCAACAACTCTTTTTGTATTACCAACGAGAAGATATATCTTTATTTTGGGGTGTGTCTGCTTAAAATCTGTGATAACACTCGGGAGGAGGTAGTTACCAATATTTGACCCGGCACCGATCGTTATGCTTCCCTTTACAAGGCCTGTTTGTTTTCCAATAGCCTTCTCTGCAGATGCATAAAGTGTAAGGATCTCTTTTGCATACTTATACAGAACCTCTCCTGCAGGGGTAAGAGTGACCGTGCTTGATGACCTATCAAATAATTTTGTCTCATATTTCTCCTCGAGGGACTGAATCTGAAGGCTTACAGCAGGTTGTGTGAGATGGATAATTTCAGAGGTCTTTGAAAAACTCTTTGTCTCTGCTACTGTGCAGAAGACTTTTAGTTTATGATCTTCCATCCCCATCCTCCCAAAATCCACTTAAACGTAATACGTTACATCTTATAAGTTTAAGAATTCTTTATCTTTTAACTTTTCATCATTTCCTTGTAACTTATAATTTGTAACTTTCTTTTGTCAGAGCAGGATATAAGCCGAGTTCTGTCTATGTGGTCATTCATCTAAGGTCTGGTGTTACCACCAGACTCGTGCGGTCGCTACCCATTCCGCCTCCTCGATCCGCTTTAGGCGGACGGGGATTCGAAGGGGCCCTTCTCCAGGCGGAACCTATTCGACCTTGCTCAAGGCGGGGTTTTCCAAGCTTGGGATGTCACCATCTCAACTGGTGAGCTCTTACCTCACCTTTTCACCCTTACCCTGGGAATATAGCTTTGCTCCTCCGCAGGGCGGTATTTTTTCTGTGGCACTTTCCTTGGGGTCACCCCCACTCCATATTATGGAGCGCCTTGCCCTTTAAAGCTCGGACTTTCCTCCCTAACCAATTCTTACACCTCGGGGCGATTAATTATCAGTGACCGTTTTCATCTGAAACCCATTCACTGATTACTCGCACCAAAGTGCGTTAGGGCGACCACCTCTCCTGCTCTGGTCTATAATATTATTTTATCATTTTATAATAAATTTTAAAATTTTAAAAGAAGTATTTTTTTCTACATCGAATAAAAAGATGTAAAAAACTGACTTTGAGAGTTATATGCTATTTTTGTAATAAAGGATTCGGCGGCATTGAGGACAATTGATAATCTCTTCATTCTTTTTTACTTCAACAAAAAGCTGAGGTGGTATATTCATGTTGCAACCCAGGCATATTTCTTCTCTTACCTCTGTTACTGCTAATCCCTTACATGATTCGAACAATGTTATATACTGGTCATAGAGCTCATTATCAAGAGCATCTACAATTTTTGACCTTGTTTCCTGCAGCGGTAGGAGTTCCTTCTCAGCCTCTAACATTTCTCTCTCAAGTTTCTTCTTCAATTCCCTGATATTATCCTCTTTGGTTTTTAATTTTGCTTCCTCTAACCTCATCTGCTTTGAAGAACTATCTATTTCCTCCATGACACCAAGTATCTCATCCTCTAAAGCATAAAGCTCCTTTTCTGCAGACTCTATTTCTTTGAGATGTGCCTGATATTCTTTGTTTGTTTTTATCTCTGCCGTACGAGCCTTTAGTTTTCTTATCCTCTCATTCATATCGTCTAATGCTCTTTCCTTGTCACGTTTCTTTCTTTCAATGGAATCAAGCCTTTGTTTTATCTTATCAACATCTGTCCGGAACGTATTCAGCGACAATTCTGCTTCGGCTATCCCCAGCGGGATCTTATCTATCATAAGCTTTTTGTCGAGAATTTTTGAATCAATTTGTTGGAGATCTATGAGGCGTTTGAGTTGTTCTTTCACCTTATTCTTTCTTGTTTTACACGTTTTCCTATAAAAATGTTTACCTTGAGTTCGTAATCGATTGGTGGGCCCACCAGGGCTCGAACCTGGGACCAACCGGTTATGAGCCGGTAGCTCTTCCAACTGAGCTATGGGCCCGGAAAAGTTTAAAATTAAAAGTGTAAAATTAAAGATTAGTGAATTCTATAATTTTAAACTTTTAATTTTAAACTTTGAATTATTTTTAGGTCAAGACTTTTCTATAAATTCCCTGAGCCATTTACTCCTGGATGGATGTTTTAATTTTCTCATTGCCTTTCCCTCTATCTGTCGTATTCTCTCACGAGTAACATCAAATTCTATACCCACCTCCTCAAGTGTGTGTGGGATTTCTCCACCAATGCCAAACCTCTTCCTTATAATCCCTTCTTCCTTAGGGGTTAGCGAGCATAGAATCCTGTCAATCGTTTTCTTCATATCATCCTGTATTACAGAATCAAGCGGAGACAACATCGCTTTATCTTCTATAAAATCTCTTAAATGGCTTTCTTCTTCCCCAATAGGGGTTTCAAGGGAGACAGGTTCTTTTGATATCTTCAGTATACTGTTCACCTTTTCACTTGAAATTTTTAATCTCTCAGCAATCTCAAGAGATGTAGGCTCCCTTCCAATCGCTTGCACAAGTTCCCTTGTCACCTTCATTATCTTGTTAATAGTCTCAACCATATGTACAGGTATCCTTATTGTCCTCGATTGATCTGCAAGCGCCCTGGTTATTGCTTGTCTGATCCACCACGTCGCATAGGTACTGAATTTATAGCCTCGCTTGTACTCAAACTTATCAACAGCCTTCATAAGTCCGCTATTTCCTTCCTGTATAAGATCCGAGAAACTCAACCCTCTCCCTAAATATCGTTTAGCAATGCTTATTACAAGCCTTAGGTTGGCTTCTATCAAGGCTTTCCTTGCATCAAAGACTTCTCGCTCACCTCTTTTAAGGATACTTAGGGCCTTTTTCATCTCAGCAGACTTCATACCAAATAGAATTTCTTTTTCCTCGATTTTCTTTTTGCAAAACCAAAGTTCTTTCTTCCTTTCAGATTCTAAACGCTCTGCCTTTTTTCTTATATTTACAATCCTCCTCTGAAGGGTATCCACTTCTGCAACTGACCGTTTTAACTCTACAGAGAATGCTATGATTACATCCTCTTTTAATCTGAGGTCACGTACTTTTTCAAGTATCTGATTTCTATTCTCTTCGAGTTCCCTGGTGAGTTCTTGATAGTCACTATCTGATTTGAGAGAGTCCTTCTCAGAAGTTTTTCTCGGTATATTCAGGGGCATAGTCTCTTTTAGCTTCTTAAGACATACCCTCCTTTTCTTATTCAGATAATCGATTTCTTTTGTAATCTTAAAAAATCTTTTTCTCTCTAAGAGTAGATCATCCGCTGTTTCTTCTTCACTATTCTGAATGACCTCTGTAAGTGGTGCCTCTCCTCTCCTGACCATTCTTCCTAAGGTTATAAGTTTTTTTAGTACAAATGGTAATGAAAATATTACTCTACAAATCTTCTCCCCTCCACCTTCTATCTTCTTAGAGAGTTCAATCTCGCCTTCTCTTGTAAGCAGTGATACAGTACTCATCTCCTTCAGATAGATGCGTACAGGGTCTCTTTCGGTTTCTATGAAATCATGGGCCTTTTCTTCCTCCTCTAAGGGCGAAACGTCTGTTTCGGCTTCGAAATACGTGGAACCCTTCTCCTCATCATACTCGTCAATATAGTCAAAATAATGTTTCATGGCTGAGGACCTTTAATGAGTTTACGCTTTTCTTTTAATAATAAATTATGCAGTACTGCATCATCAGGTTCCTTTGTATCAGCCAATTTTTTTCTCTCTCCAAATTTCTTCTGTGCCAGTGTCTGTAAACAATCATCAATATTTTTGTCAACAAGTTCTAAATCGAATCCCGGTTCAAGTGATAATTTTGTAATAAGAGCCCTCTCTTTTTCATCAGCTGTACCGAGGAAAGAGTTCATACTGAAATGACCTGAATGTATCTTAATTTTTTTAAATATTGATCTTATCGTTTCATCCTTTAACTCTTCAATAGTAAGCTTTGAAAGCACATCATTAACTTTTTCAGGGAATGCAATGATGGCACTTAAAAGAAGGTCTTCTTCTCGATTCAAAGCTGTTTCGACCTGTTTCATCCTTTCAACGTTATATAATCCAGCCTTTCCTCTTATCTTTTTCAGCTCGCTTCTCAGGACGGATTCATTAATCCTTGACCTGTCAGCAAGTTCTCTTAACATCTCATCAGCTATAATCAGATCCTTCATGGTTGCAATCATACCGAGTGCTTCTCTCGCATTATCAATTCTGTCTTCCTTCGACTTATCCAGGAGAAACTCTATCATCGATATGGTATGAGAAAGCATTTTTTTAAAAGGCTGACTGCCGTTTTTGCGCAAAAAACTGTCAGGGTCTTCACCTTCGGGTAGTAAGAGAACCCTCGCTCTGAAATCGCTCTCACAAAGGATTGATAGAGACCTTCTTGCAGCAGAAATGCCAGCTTCATCGCTATCGAAGACCAGGACTATTTTATTAGTAAGCAATCTCAGCCTGTGTAAATGCCTTAATGTCAGGGCTGTTCCTAAAGGTGCTACTGTGTTATTAAAACCGTATTGATGGCACATTATCGCATCAAGATACCCTTCAACAATAATAGCATACGCCTTCTTCCGTATACCCTCCTTTGATAGGTTTATTGCGAATAAGGTCTCCCCCTTTTTAAATACTCCAGTCTCGGGGGAATTAAGATATTTTGGCATGGAATTATCCATAACCCTTCCACCGAAGGCGATAACATCATTCTGAAGGTTGAATATCGGGAAGATGATACGTCCCCTGAATATATCTCTATAACCCCTCTCAGCAGAAACCACAAGCCCTGCATCTTTTATCAACGAATCGGCGTATCCTATCTTCTTCATATACTTTAAAAGAGCATCCCTTTCATTAGTGGCATACCCTACGCAAAACTTGTCAATAGATTCTTCATTAATGTCCCTATTCTTGAGATACACCTTGGCTGCTTCAGAACTACTAAGGTTCTTTATAAAAAATTTCATTGCTTCGTTATTTATCTGGATTATATTCTCACGGTTTTTAGAAAAGTCGTCTTTATCAAACTTGAAGTCGGTTATCTTGATACCAGCTTTTTTTGCAGCATATCGTATTGCTTCACTGAAGGAAAGATTTTCATGTTTCATCAAAAAACTGATTACATCACCACCAACCCCACATCCAAAACAGTGAAATATCTGTTTGGCCTGGCTAACCATAAATGATGGGGTTTTTTCAGAATGGAAAGGACAAAGACCTTTATAGTTCTGGCCTGATTTTTTTAACTGGACATAATCGGATAGAAACTCAACGATGTCTATTTTGTACTTTATTTCTTCAAGTAGCCTGTCAGACTTCATTCAGCCTGCTGAATCTTTTAAAACCAGAGCATTCAAGGATCTCTAATGAATCACCTTTTGAGATTTCATCTATGAGTAAATTCAATCCGAGGTTATCGCTTGAAATATGGCCTGCAACGATGACATTCATGTGTTTTTTCTCTGCCTCTTTCCGATGATCCTCGCTGATATGCATTGCTACGATAGTGTTTACACCACTGTTTGTAAGGCTTTCAAATATCTCTTTAGCCCCTTCTGTTCCACCTGTCATATCAACGAAAATCTTTCCGGCCTTCCTGTTCTTTGAGCCAAGGACAATCTTTGGTCCGACACTATGAATCCCAGCCGATTTATATTCAGGGATGTCTTTAAGTATATCAAGCACGTCTGATAAAAAATATGGTTTCTTTTCATCAAACAGCCTCTGGAGATAACTTGCAACCATGTTGTCAGTGGCTGTATGAAGGCAAAGAAATGGAATACCTAAGATTCTTGCTGCATCCACCGCCCTTGTATGGTTTGCTGGCATCAGTTTTCTCTCCACCTCTTTTATCCTTGCATCCATAAGCCCTTCTGCAACATGAATAGGGACACCAAATGTGTTTAATATATCTGACTGCATTTGCATCACCATATAAAGGTCTGCAAATGCCTTCCCCGAAGGGTGATGTGCGAGGAGGAGGTCGATGCGCCTGCCTTTTGACCGCAAGCTGTCAGCAAGCACTATCTCCCCAACATCTATGTCTATTCCGACGAGGATACTCTTGATCTCCTCGTCATCTGCACCATAGAGGATCCTCGAATCTGAATAAGGATTATGTAAAGACTCCTGGTCAAAAGATTCCTTCTCGTCCGGCTTCAGTTCATCAAACTCTTTTTTCCTGCGCTCCAGATTCTTGAGAACAATATCCCTGCCACGTGGATCATTTGCTGTGCCCACTTCAATAGCCTTTTTGTAAAGGTCTCTTAGCTTCATGTATTTTCTATTTTGAGCGCTATCTTGAAATCACCTTCAAGTTTTTGCAGAAGAGACATTACCTAACCACCACTCTGATTTTTTTAAGGGCTTTTTTACGAGCAGCAAGCGCCTTTTTCTTCTTTTTAGCACTGGGCTTCTCATAATGCTCCCTTTTCTTTATCTCTGAGAGGATTCCTTCTTTTTCACACTGCTTTTTGAACTTTCTAAGCGCATTTTCGAAAGATTCACTCTCACGAACCCTTACATAGGGCATTCATATACCCCTCCTCCCTGTTTAAAAATTGAGCATTATTTTACAAACTTTATTATTTACATGTCAACGTAGTTGTCCCCAAATATTCCTAAATATTTCACGAGTTTTAGGTTCTGAAATAACCTTTCTTCACTTATGGAATTGAGAGCTTTTTCTTGAGTAACTCGTTCACCATCTGAGGGTTTGCCTTGCCTTTTGTCAATTTCATTACCTGACCTACAAAGAATCCCATGAGCTTTTCCTCTCCAGCCCTATACCTTTCAACCTCTTTGGAACTTTTCACAATGACATCATCGACAATTTTCTCTATTTCCACAGCATCACTTATTTGTACAAAACCCTTTTCCTTAATGATTTCTTCAGGTATCTTCTTAGTATCGAGAGTTTCATATAAAATCGCTTTTGCCATGGTTCCACTCACTTCCTCTGTTTCCACAAGTCTTGATAAACTAACAAGGTGTATAGGTTTTAAAAACGTTTCATTGATGTCTTCTTTCCCATGTTCTTTAAGGTAATTAAAAACTCCTGTCATAATCCAGTTACTTGTATTTTTTGGATTAGCTCCTTTCTTAACTGCTTCTTCAAAAAACTCAGCGTTTGATTTTTCAGAAATCAGAATGTCAGCATCGTATTCGGGAAGTCCATATTCTGAGATAAACCGTTGCCTTTTTATATCAGGCAATTCTGGTAAGGAAGACTTTATCTCATCAATCCACTGTTGCTCAACTGTAATAGGTACAAGATCGGGCTCAGGAAAATAGCGATAGTCATGTGCCTCTTCCTTCCCGCGCATGGACTCTGTTATAACTCTTGTGGAATCCCATAACCTCGTCTCCTGAATAATCTTTCCTCCATCCTCTAAGACCTTTATCTGTCGCCTTATCTCATAGTCAAGTGCCTTCTCAACAAACCTGAATGAATTAATGTTCTTAATCTCTACTTTAACTCCAAGCTCATTTTGACCAACAGGCCTTACAGATACATTTGCATCACACCTTAGAGAGCCCTGTTCCATATTTCCATCGCAGACACTGAGATACCTAAGGATAGTTCTGAGTTTTTTCATATACTGTACTGCTTCCCTCGGACTTCTGATATCCGGTTCAGAGACAATTTCCATGAGTGGAACTCCTGCCCTGTTTAAATCCACAAAACTGTAATTGCCTCCTCCGTCCACCTTAGGCGGAGCGGATTCATGGATATTTTTTCCCGCATCTTCTTCCATATGAATTCTTGTAATGCCGCTTTTTTTAATAGCACCGTCAACAACTATTTCTATATATCCGTGCTCGCATATTGGAAGCTCATACTGGCTTATCTGATAACCTTTTGGAAGGTCAGGATAAAAGTAATTTTTCCTTGCAAATCTACTATAGGGAGAAATCCTGCAATTCATTGCAAGGCCGGTTTTAATGGCAGACTCAAGCGCCTTTTTGTTTAATACAGGAAGAACACCTGGCATACCTATGCAAACTGGGCATGTTTGTGTATTCGGCTCAGAACCGAATTTTGTTGAGCATCCACAGAATATCTTCGATTCTGTCAGCATCTGTGCATGAACCTCAAGACCGATAACCGCTTCGTATTTCATAGGCCTGGCTTCCTCCTGTGCCAACCGGTTACTTGTTCATAGGCATATGCTGCTTTTAAAATAGTCTCTTCATCGAAATGCCTTCCGATCAACTGTAGTCCAATCGGTAGATTATTTGATGTAAATCCACATGGTATAGAAATGCCAGGAACCCCGGCTAAGTTCACTGAAATCGTAAAGATATCAGATAGGTACATCTGGAGCGGATCTGCAGTCTTCTCACCAATCTTAAATGCAGCAGTTGGCGAGGTAGGAGTTACAATAACATCGGCCTTCTGAAACGCATCCTCAAAATCCTTTTTGATCAATGTCCTGACATGTTGTGCCTTCTTATAATATGCTTCGTAGTATCCTGATGAAAGGGCATACGTGCCAAGCATTATTCTCCTTTTGACCTCAGCACCAAACCCCTGTGCCCTCGTATTCATATACATATCCATTAAATCCTTGCCCTTTGCCCTGAAGCCGTATTTCACACCATCATACCTTGCAAGGTTCGATGAAGCCTCTGAGGTCGCGAGGACATAATATGTTGCAACTGCATATCCTGTATGTGGCAGAGATACATCAACAGGGATTGCACCAAGTAATTCGAATTTTTTTATCGCCTCTTTTACTGACATCTCAACTTCTTCATCCATCCCTTCAATAAAATATTGCTTTGGAATTCCAATCCTCATACCGTTTATATCCTTGCCGAGGACTGCTGTAAAATCAGGTACCGGGATAGGAGCCGATGTAGAGTCGCATGCGTCATGACCTGAGATGATATTCATTACTATTGCAGCATCTCTAACATCTTTTGTAATCGAACCTATCTGGTCAAGCGAAGAGGCAAAGGCAACAAGGCCGTATCTTGATATCCGCCCATAAGTCGGCTTTAACCCGACTACTCCACATAATGCGGCTGGCTGTCTGATCGACCCTCCCGTATCTGAACCAAGTGCGGCAATGCATTCACCGGCAGCAACTGCAGCAGCAGAACCGCCGCTTGAACCTCCTGGAATTCTATCTAACCACCATGGATTTTTTGTCACGTGGAACGCTGAATTCTCTGTTGATGAGCCCATTCCGAATTCATCCATGTTTGTTTTGCCAACAAGTATATACCCCTGCTCGATAAGTCTTGATGTGACAGTACTTTCATACGGTGGCACAAAATTGTAAAGTATTTTAGATGCGCACGTTGTACGGACACCTTTAGTGCATATGTTGTCCTTGATGGCAATTGGAATCCCAAGTAAAGGTAGAGTATTTTGTGTTTCAGCCAGATTGATCTTCTTCTGGGCATCATTAGCCATTTTCACGGCTTTATCTTTTGTTATGGTAATAAATGCCCTTACCTTCTCCTCAACAACGTCAATCCTCTGATAGATTGAATTGACTAAATCTATAGCTGATATTTCCTTTTTATCGAGTAGATCTCTTACCTCTGAAATAGTAAGACTATAAAGGTCCAATATGTCCTCCTCATCTTTACACCTATAGTAAAGGTACAGTAAACTTTACTTTTTCTATTTACAGTACTATCGCCTCTGTCGTCATTAGGTTTGCTCTCTCATGGATATTGTTTGTTTATCCATTATTTCAAAAGTTTAATACCTTTTGCCATCAATAAAAAATCTATTCTATGGGTTGCAGACATGGGAAGTAGTAATAAACTTTTCTGTACTTAAAAAACTTGAATAATTTTTGATATCTTACCACCTCCATCCCCATCATCTCAAGCTTTGAATCATACTCCTTGACAACCCCGTGCAGATTGATTATTTTAAGATACTTCGATAGAGGAGGAGTTTTTTGTGAAAAAATTTGTGTTGTATTCTGTTTTCTCCGCCTGTATCTTTTTTTTAATACAGACCTCTTGCATTGGGAAGGGTGTGAAGCCCACCGAGTTGCAACCACAAGAACCTGCTAAAGTAATCACTCAAGCAGCTAAGCAACAAAAGCAAGACACTTTAATACCTGCCGCTGGGGAAAAGCCTCCAACAACTACACAACCAGATTCAGGGGAAGCAAAATTAGGTAAAGTCTTACCTTCAGGGCAATTGCCTACTGAAGTTCCAAAAGAGATTAAGCAGCCTGAGCCAAAACAGCCCTTACCTGTTGAACCTAAGAAGGAACAGGTCATACCTCCAAAGGCACCTCAGAAACCAGCAGGCGGTTCGGTAAGTTTCAATTTTGATGATGCAGATGTCTTTTCAGTGATACAGACTATATTTGGAGATGTCCTCAAGGTAAATTACATTGTAGACCCCAATGTCAAGGGAAGGGTTAATTTCAGGTCTGTTGCTCCTGTTGCAAAGGAAGATGTGCTTCCCTTAATGGAGGTCATTTTAAGGCTCAATGGCATCGGCATCGTTGAAGAAAGTGGTCTTTATAGGATAGTTCCCATAGGTGATATACCAAAAGAACCTGCACCTATTGGGATCGGCAGGGAATCAGAAAAGGTTCGGATAATTGGTAAAGCATTACTCCAGGTAGTGCCCATTCAATACATAAAATCATCAGAGATGGTGAGGGTGATCACACCTTTTCTTTCAAAAAATGCTGTGATCGTTGATGTTCCAGCAGGCAACTATATTATTATTGTGGACACTGATGCAAATGTAAAAAGGTTGTTACAGCTTGTAGAAGTTTTTGACAGCGAACAATTAAAACAGGTAATTCCACAAGTCTTTGTATATCCTGTACAGAATAGTAAGGCAAAGGATGTTGCTTCCCTCCTCCAGCAGATATTCCTCGGTGCAAAGCCAACAACTCCAACTCCTGTAACGCCGTCCGCAGCAGCAAAAACACCAGCAACGACTACCGGACAACCAACCCCACAGCCTCAGATCTCAGCGGGAGGTAAGGGTGGAGAGGCTCTCGTATCAGAAATTACGAAGATTTTCCCTGATGAGGTTACAAACTCCATAATAATCTTGTCAACTCCTGAAGACTATGCCCTGATAGCCGAGACGATAAAGAAGATCGATATCATGCCAAGACAGGTAGTGATTGAAGGGCTTATTGTTCGAGTAAATCTGAAAGATAATCTGAGTTTTGGATTAGCATGGTCTTTTAAAAACAATGTTAATATAGGTCTAAGACCTTTTACCAATGATGTTAAGCTCAAAGGCGACATAAATTTCAACGCTGCAGGGTTAGCTACAATACCAACAAAAGGCTTTACATTTGTAGGTACTGATCCTAAGGGGATTGTCAGGGCTGTCCTTACAGCCCTTGAAGATGAGTCTAAAACCAAGGTTTTAGCAGCACCTCATATCCTTGTATCTGATAACAAGGAGGCGAGGATTCAGGTAGGGTCGCAGGTACCTATCGCAACCTCAACGACCACTACCCCTATTGTAGGGGGCACTGCGATAACAAACACAAGTACGTCTACAATCCAGTATAAAGATATAGGAATAATACTCAAGGTAAAACCGCAGGTTAATGACAGCGGACTGATCTCCCTTGAAATAACTCAGGAGATTTCTTCAGTTGGTGATAAAGTAGTAGTAGGTGGATTAGAAGAAATTACTATAGATAAGACAGAGACTACAACAAGCCTTGTTGCAAAAGATGGCGAGACGATTATTATCGGAGGCCTCATAAGAGAAGATGTGACAAAGTCAAAAAGCGGGATCCCAATTCTCAGCAAAATCCCTATCATTGGCAATCTGTTTGGCACTACAACAAACGACAATCTAAGAACAGAACTCATAATCCTTCTCACACCTCATGTCATAAGGGATCAGCAAGAAGCTGTGGATGTAACATCAGATTATGTCGAGAAGTTTAAAGATTCTACTAAAGATAAAACAATAAATAAATTCATAAAAGAAAGAAGGGGAAAGGGTCAGGGCGCCGATGATAAAGGAAGTAAAGATTCTAAACAGGATGCCCCTTAATTATAATGAACATCTCCGGCTGGAAGATGTTATCAATGATTTGAACGTGGATTATCCCTGTCTTTTTCATCACTGAATCGAACATCGATTATACAATCAATACCTCGCAATTTTTAATGAACTCACAAAGGCTCAAGATTGCTTTCAACTCGTTCGTAATGACAAAATAAATCTCATGCATTGTCATTGAGAGAAGTAAAACTGCGGAACAATAGCCTTTATTTCCCACCCGGAATCGCCGATGTACGGAAGAAGATGGAAATTACATATTAGGATCGGATAAAATTAATTTTGCTTATATACTTGCATTAAGTGAAACATTAATAATGGAATAAGACAATGCTCTCTGGAATATTACAGGGGTTTAGTATAGCCTTTATACAGAAGGAACTTTTTCTAAAAGGGATTTTTTTGATTAAAAATACGTCGGTGTGAATTAAAAATGTACTAATCAAGGTATGAGTGATATAAGTAATAACCCTTTAGTCTCAATAATCGTCAGGACAAAGGATAGGCCTAAACTCTTAAAAAAGGCATTACAGAGTATTACTGCCCAGACCTATAGACCCATAGAGGTTGTCCTTGTAAATGATGGCGGTTGTGACCTCGATGTCGAAGATCTGAAAACAATCCTGAGAGATGTATCTCTTCATTACATAAGGCTTGAAAAGAATACAGGGAGGGCACATGCTGGGAATGTTGGAATGAAGAATGC
>Ga0315268_10003024_pt1 | contig 18653 bp, 17 predicted proteins | sample C1_top_MG_FD_204535 | JGI IMG/M metagenome (GOLD analysis project Ga0315268, IMG submission 204535) | Sediment microbial communities from Yellowstone Lake, YNP, Wyoming, USA - C1_top | ecosystem: Environmental > Aquatic > Freshwater > Lake > Sediment | place: USA: Wyoming | collected 2017-08-01
ATACTGTTCGAAAAATATTGAATATGGGTGTTGCTTGGTCGCTAATATTATAAATCGCGGCCTTAAATTGGCAGCAAGGTGGGGTCCCGATGGAAGCCTGAAGTCAGTTAATGCGGGTATCAGTAGAATCCTCTGCATAAGGAGGGGTTTATGAGCACCGTTCTGGTTCAGGGAAGGGATCTATACGGGAGGGTGAGGCGGGGAATAGCGGAAAACATTCTCAGTCAGTCGTTGATGCTCCTCAGTTACTCCTCGGAGAAGAACTATCGACGCTTGATGAGGGCATTCAACAGGATTGCCAGGACAGAGCATCAAAAAATGATTGCTGCCTGGATTGACAATTGGCTTGCTGAGGGCAACCCCGGGGGGCCATTCCTTTCCAGGCTTCTAAGGGGGCTTCACCCTAATGTACGCAAGAACTATGTGGCTAATATGGTGGTCAGTCTGTTCTTCCGCGACCAGAAAGTATATGACAGAATCAGAAAAGAGTATGGTTTTAATCCGCCATCCGTTATGCTGGTTTCCCCAACGATGAGATGCAACTATAAATGTGGCGGCTGCTACGCTGGTAGTTATAGCAGAGACGATGACCTGCCACCGGAAGTATTCGACCGGGTGGTTAGTGAGGCTGAACAAATCGGTATCAAGTTCATCCCAATTTTGGGGGGCGAGCCATTTGTCTATCCGCAATTGCTTGATATTTTCGAAAAACACCCCAAGGCCTGCTTTCAGCCTTACACCAATGGCTCATTAATTACTAAGGAGATGGCTGTGAAATTGGCAAACTTGGGGAATGTGGCGCCGATGATAAGCATCGAGGGCTTTGAGGAGCAGACCGACGCTCGCAGAGGCAAAGGGTCTTTCGAACGGGCAATGAAAGCTATGGATAACCTCCGAGAAGCTGGGTGTCTGGTAGGTTTCAGCATCATGGTGGACCGTGAGAATGTAGATGCTGTTACCAGTGACGAATTCATAGACCTCATGATTGAGAAAGGCGCTCTATATGGCTGGTACTTCCTATACATACCAGTTGGCCGCGACCCAAACCCTGCACTGATGCCGACGGCGGAACAGAGAAACCAGATGCGCCTTGCTATAAATCGTTTCCGTCGGACAAAACCCATTCTTATGGTGGACTTCTGGAATGATGGCCCGCTAACCGCTGGCTGCATAAACGGGGGGCGCATATACTTCCATGTAAATCACAAGGGCGATGTCGAGCCTTGTATCTTTGTGCATTATGCCACGCATAATATTAAGAATTGCTCGCTTGTAGAGGCTCTGAACTCACCTTTCTTCAGAGGGCTGAGGGAAATGCAGCCGTTCAGCTATAATACTTTGCTCCCCTGTCCTATTATTGATCACCCCAAGATAATGCGCAGCGCGCTTCAGAGATGGGGTGCTTACCCTACCCATGAGGGAGCGGAGAAAACCTTCACTGACCCTGAGATCACTGAGGGGCTGGATAAGTATAGCTGCGAGGTTGAAGAGCTATTTACGCCAATCTGGGAGCGGGAATATGGGTGGGCTGAAAAATGGATGGAGGTGATGGACCATCCTCCGCAGAAGATTCAGGCGAGAAAGAGAGCATATTATGCTAGAAGAGAGAGGGACAAAGTAAAGGGCGTACTGCCCGGATAACTTTGGCGAGAGCTCAAGGCGATGAAGAGGGAGTGATGGACGGTTTCCTCGGTGTAGATGTTGGCTCGGTGACTACCAAGTGCGCTGTTATCACTGAGGGGGGTGAGCTCATCGCCTCTAACTACCTATATACCCAGGGCAAGCCAGTCTCTGCTGTTCAACAGGGGCTCAGGGAAATCCAGGGACGACTTCCCCCTGATGTCAGGATTCGTGGTGTCTGTACCACTGGAAGCGCTCGCTACCTAGCTGGCGTTGTTGTGGGCGCTGACGTGGTAAAGAACGAGATTACTGCTCAGGCTGTGGCTGCCCTTCAATATGTCCCTGACGTGCGTACTGTCATCGAGATCGGTGGGCAGGATTCGAAGCTCATCATCATTCGAGATGGTATGGTCGTCGATTTTGCTATGAATACGGTGTGTGCTGCAGGTACAGGCAGCTTTCTGGATCAGCAAGCAATGCGGCTGAAGATAAGAATCGAGGACTTCGGGGAGCAGGCCCTTTGTAGCAAGGCTCCAGTGCATATCGCAGGGCGATGCACTGTATTTGCCGAGTCGGACATGATTCATAAGCAGCAGATGGGATATCAGATAAAGGACATAATCTATGGGCTGTGTCAGGCTTTGGTTCGTAATTACCTGAACGATGTAGGTCTAGGAAAAGAATTGCAGCCCCCTGTAGTATTCCAAGGAGGCGTAGCTTTTAATAAGGGCATAATACGAGCATTTGAGGAGAGCTTGAAAACCGAGGTCATCATTCCTCATCATCATGAGGTTATGGGTGCAATCGGTGCTGCGCTCCTTGTACGCGATGAGATGCTCCGTAAAGGCAAAGCGACCGCATTTAGGGGTTTCGAAGTTACCGACGCAAGTTACAGCCTCTCCTCCTTTGAATGCAAAGCATGTCCTATCCTCTGCGATATTGCACGACTCTCACTCGATGGCAAGGTAATTGCCTCTTGGGGTGGGCGCTGCGACCTGGGGGAAAGGATAAACAGTGGGTAAAAATAAGGAACCTAAGACAACCGATCTCGGTAGCAAGGATAATAACCAGGCTAAAAGAAGAATAAGGGTTGCTCTTGATGTAATGGGTGGCGATTATGCTCCTCAAGAGATAATAAAGGGCGGTCTCTTGGCTGCTCAAGATAGCGAGTTGGAAATTGTATTCGTTGGTCCAGAGAAGGCAGTAAAAGATGGCATTGAAAGGTCTGGCTATACTGGTTCTGGCGTCAGTATTGTCAACGCAAGTGAAGTAATCGGGATGGGTGAGGCTCCCGTGTTGGCTATAAAGAACAAAAAGGACTCGTCAATTGTAGTGGGGACTGAGTTGATGAAAAAGCGTGAGGTGGATGGCTTTGTCTCTGCGGGGAATACAGGTGCAGTGGTGACCGCAGCAACATTGATAATGGGTAGAAGAAAGGGCGTCATCCGCCCTGCTTTGGGAGCTGTCTTCGGCTTCCCCCAGGGTCCTATACTTTGTCTGGATATCGGAGCTAATGCTGAGTGCAAGCCGGAAATGCTGGTTCAGTTTGCTCGTATGGGTAGCATATATATGCAGAAGGTATTTGGCATACCTGAACCCAGAATAGGCTTGCTCTCAAATGGAGAAGAGGAGACAAAGGGAAACCAGACAGTTCAAAAAGCGCATAAGATGATCAAGAAAGCTAAGCTCAACTTTATCGGTAACGTTGAAGGCAGGGACCTCGGCAGGGGCGTGGCAGATGTGCTGGTAACAGATGGTTTCACTGGGAATGTGTTGCTCAAGACAGGCGAGGGACTCGGTGAGATGCTTTTAAATTCAGTGAGAGATTCGATGAAAGGTAACCCTCGTCTAAATGAGGCTGTGGACCTCTTGACCCCAGTTGTGCAATCTGTCATCGGGATGCTTGATTATACACATTATGGCGGAGCCCTTCTACTGGGGGTTGATGGTGTTGTCATCGTGGCACACGGCCGTAGCAATGCTATTGCGATAAGGAATGCCATAAATGCTGCAAAAAGGGAGGTGGTACAGGGAGTTGCCGAGGCAATGAGAGTTTAACGGCGAACACTTGACAAGAAGGTTGATTTGAGTCACAAGGAGATATTCAATGGCTGAGCCGCTTAAAGTGGATGATAAGAACTTCAAGGGTGTTGTAATCGAGGCGAAGGCACCATTTCTGGTCGATTTTTGGGCTCCTTGGTGTGCTCCTTGCCGTAATATTGCGCCGATAATCGATGAATTAGCTGGGGAGTACGCGGGACAAGTGGGTTTTGGCAAGGTGAATGTGGACGAGAATCCCAAGCTAGCGACAGAGTATGGCATCCGCAGCATCCCTACCTTGTTGATATTTAAAGACGGCAAGCCTGTGAGGCAAATCGTCGGACTGAGGCCTAAGGCAGAGTTGAAAAGGCAACTGGATTCCGTGCTAGCAGGCAAAGGCTAGGATGAGCCATCCCACGGCTCTTGTTCCGTCGGGTTTTCAGCAGGAGATAAGATGTGGAGAGGTCTTACCAGTTGATCATAGTTGGTGGGGGGCCTGCGGGGCTCAGCGCAGGGATATACGCTGCCAGGTCTAAGCTAGACACACTGCTTATTGAAAAGGCCGGTCTCGGTGGCCGAATATTAAACGCAGAGAAGGTGGAGAATTACCCGGGGTTCCCTCAAGGAATCTCAGGTGCTGAGCTAGGTTCTTTGATGGCACAGCAGGCGGGAAAATATAGCTTGCCTGTGGTCATGGCTGAAGTGCAGGGGGTTGAGATTCGCGATAAGGAGAGGATACTAAATACCAGCGAGGGCCAATACCGCGCTAAAGCGGTAATACTCGCGGGCGGCACTGAGCACAGTAAGTTAGGGGTGCCCGGTGAGGAGGAGTTTCTGGGCAGGGGAGTATCCTACTGCGCAATGTGCGATGGGGCGTTCTTCAAAGATGAGGTGGTGGCGGTGGTGGGGGGAGGAAACGTTGCTCTGAACGATGCCCTTTTTCTGCCCAGGTTCGCATCGAAAGTAATAGTAATCCATCGTCGAGACCAGCTTCGGGCAACCAAGGTCCTTCAAGATAGAGCTTTCGCTCAGCCTAAGATAGAGTTTATCTGGGATACGGTGGTCGATTCTATCAGAGGTGATAGCCAGGTCAGAGAGTTGAGAATACGAAACGTCAAAACCGGGAAGGAGTCGAGTTTGAAGGTATCGGGGGTATTTGTAGCTGTGGGTCTGCGTCCTAATACGGACTATCTTAAAAGCTTGCTTGCCTTGGATGAGGGGGGATTCATCCCGGTTAACGGACGAATGGAAACCGAGGTACCAGGGATATTCGCTGCCGGCGACATCCGTGCTGGCTCGATAAGGCAGGTAGTGGCTGCAGCGGGGGACGGGGCCACCGCAGCAATAGGCGCTGAGAGATATCTTTCCTCGATGTAATACGATGGCTATCTGGAGTCGCTTCGCAAGTGTGGTAAAAAAGGGTGCAGGATTCTTTGCCTCAAAGGTGAAGAGGAGCTCTTCTATCTTCGAAATTCCTCGTGATTGGAAGGTGGAGGGGTTTGACTCTGATTATTTGAGCAATCTCCTTTCGCTAATCAAGGTGCGGCTGCCATCGAGCTATGGCAAGGGCGAAAGAGATATAGCCACACTCACTGGAACCAAGAAAGAGCCTGATATTAACAAGATTACCTGGAAGAATCTTACCTGGGTAAATATCGTGCGGCCAACGCGGTTGGAGATGGATTATCTTGCCCAGAATTATCCCTTCCATCACCTCGATCTTGACGACTGCTTGAGCAAGGTCCAGCTCCCCAAAATCGACGAGTACGAAAGCTATCTTTTCATTATCCTTCACTTTCCGGTGTTTGAGCCACGCACCCGCATCACCAAGCCCAGCCAGGTATCCATCTTTTTAGGCAAAGACTTCTTGGTGACTGTCCATAACGGTGACCTGAAGCCAATGTTGAAGTTGCCAGCTAGCTGTCAAGAGGATGCGAAGACCTGTGAGGAATATATGGGGAAAGACTCGGGATACCTCATGTACCGTATTGTGGACGCTCTGGTAGACTACTGCTTCCCTATGGTAAATAAAACGTTGGCCAATCTGGATGAGATAGAGGACAAAGTATTCGACGATAAGGTAAGTGCTTCCAGGGAAGTGACCATCCTTCGCCGTGATGTTGCCGCGCAGCGCCGTGTCATCGGCCCCATAAAGGGTGTTATAGCAGACCTCGAGCGAAAAGCCCAGCGTTTCACTGAGGTGAACCTTAGTGTTTACTTCGGCGATATCAGCGACCACTTAGCACGTCTCTGGAGCAACCTTGATGAGTGTCAGGAGACCATTGAGATTTATAAAGACACCGATTTCCTTCTCAGCCAGGAAAGAACCAACAGGATTCTTGCGGTGCTCACCATTGTTTTCACCATCACAATTCCAGCTACGATTATCGGCACTTTTTATGGCATGAATATCAACCTGCCCGGAGGCACAGATGCTGGAGCCTGGACAGCCTGGGGGACTTACACTACTTTCATAGTTATCTTGCTTGTATCGCTGATACCAGGGGTTATCATGCTCTTGTTGTTCCGGCGCTGGCGCTGGATTTAGTCTCGCGAGATGTCTGTATGGTTGTTTCTCAGCGTTTCTTGATTGTTGCGGCTATATTTATCACCTGCCTGATTACCGCTAACATAATTGCTGTCAAACTGATAGCATGGGGCATTGAGCCTCTTAGGCTCGGCAGTTTTCAATTCCCTGCGCCACTTCCTGCTGCGATCGTGATTTTCCCACTAAGCTATATCTTCGGAGATATCCTCACAGAGGTCTATGGCTACCGACAAGCCAGGAAGATTATCTGGCTGGGTTTTTTCTGCAACCTCATCGCAGTGATTGCCTTTTGGCTGGCAGGACAGATACCTGCGCTGGATGTAGATGTCCAAAGCGCCTATGAGCGCATATTGGGTTACACTCCACGACTTCTGGTTGCCTCGTTCTTGGCTTATCTTGTCGGAGAATTCGCCAACTCCTTTGTCTTAGCCAAGATGAAAATCAGAACCAAGGGGCGTTTCCTATGGAGTCGAACCATCGGCTCCACGCTAGTGGGACAGGGACTGGATGCTGCCGTGTTTATTTTTATTGCCTTTGGGGGCACTCTATCGTGGGCTTTAATCGGTGGCATAATTTTCACTCATTGGTTGGTGAAGACCGGTTATGAGGTTGTGGCTACTCCCTTCACCTACATGGTGGTGAACTACCTGAAGAGGAAAGAGGGCGTCGATACCTACGACTACGATACGAACTTCAACCCGTTTCTGGTTACCCGCTGAGGTTTGTAGTAATTTACCGTTCGCCCTGAGCCAGTCGAAGGGTGAACGGTAAGGAGCATTTGGAGGCGGAAATTGGAAATCAGGATACTGGGAGCGCACAATGTTGAATCAGAGAAGACCAGGCTGACCTCGCTACTGGTAGATGATGTGCTTGCTCTAGACGCTGGTTCGCTTACCTCAAGCCTCACCTTCGAGGAACAAGCGAAGGTGGGTTCTATCCTGCTCACTCATTCCCACTATGACCATGTGCGCGATGTGGCTGCCATAGCCCTCAATATCTCCTATGTTGAGAAAACCATCAAGGTCTATGCGCTCTCCGCAACCCTTCAGGCGCTGATGAACAACATATTCAACGATGTCATCTACCCTGATTTTACGAAGAGACCCTCCAGGAAACCGTCGCTGAAAATCCATGCGCTGGAGCCATATAAGGCTATGGATGTAGATGGCTACAAGGTGCTGGCGCTTCCCACGAAGCACGCCGTTCCTGCGGTGGGCTATCAGGTCATATCCCCCGAAGGGAAACGGCTCTTCTACAGTGGGGACACAGGGCCCGGTTTGTCCTCCTGCTGGGAACATATATCTCCGGAATTGCTCATTATAGATTTGACCATGTGCAACGGCCTGGAGGAGCATGCTATCCCTGCGGGACATCTCACGCCAGCGCTGCTCAGCGAGGAGCTTGTGGCTTTTAAGAAGCTTAAAGGTTATCTCCCTCCTGTGGTGGTCATCCATCTCAGCTCCATGTTCGAGCCGCAAATCAAAAGGGAAGTGGCACAACTTTCCGAGTCGCTGGGCACCAGGATCACCGTTGGCCACGAGGGAATGAAGCTGAGGATATAGCCTTCAGCTATCACTGGTCAGTGAGATTGCCTCGTCTTTCCCAGAGAAGGACTGCTCCGAACTTATTCGCAGCCAAACTACAGGCCCATCTCCTGAGCCACTACCTCGAGGTGGTAATCAACATCGCCGAAGGCGATTTCCATGGCCTTGGCACGGCGATAGTAGAGCTGCATGTCGTGGTCTTGGGTGATGCCGATTCCTCCATGTATCTGGATGCCTTCGACGCAGGCCTTGCGATAGGCATCGGCTGTCCAGGCCTTCGTTATCGAGATATCTTTCTTGCACGGCATCCCCTGGTCTAGCTTCCAGGCAGTTTGATAGATGATATCTCTGGAGCCTGCGATGTCAACCTGCGTGTTGGCCATCTTGGTCTGGAGAGCCTGGAAACTGCCGATGGGGCGCCCGAACTGAACCCTCTCTTTGGCGTAGGCAACTGCCATGTCCAGGGCTTGCTGGGCACCGCCCAGCATCCAAGGGCACTGGGCAAACGCCGATAGCTCCATGATGTCCTCGACTATCTTCCAGCCCTGGTCGAGCTTGCCCAGCATATTGGCTTTGGTGACTCGCACGTTTTTGAAAACCACCTCGCACTTCTTGTCGCCGGTGAAGCCCTTGAGCAGCATGCACTTCACTCCAGGGCTCCTGGCATCTACCAGGAAGAGGGTTATGCCGTCCTGCTTATTTCTGCTCGCTTTGGTCCTGGTTACGCAGAGCAGATAATCGGCTACATGGGCATCGGTGACGAAGAGCTTGGTGCCGTTGATAGCGAATTCGTTGCCGTCGGCAACCGCTTTAACCTTAATCCCTGCGGCATCATAAGTGGCGCTGGCTTCGGTAAGCGCCAAGGCCATTATCATTTCGCCTTTGGCTATTTTGGGCAGGAACTCCTTTTTCTGCGCTTCAGAGCCATGCCTCAGGATAGCCAGTCCGCAGGAGACCACTGTGGGAAGGAAAGGCCCAGGGACGAGCGCTTTGCCCATCTGCTCGAGCAGTATAGCGAGGTCAACGAAGCTCAGCCCACTGCCGCCGTATTGCTCAGGGTAGACCAGGCCCATCCAGCCAAGCTCTGCCATCTTCTTCCATAGCTCGGGTGAGTATCCCTTTTCATCCTGCTCCATCTCGCGCACCAGCTTTTTGGTGCATTCCCTCTCTAAAAAATCCGCCGCTGACTTCTTCAGCATTTCCTGTTGTTCGCTAAGAGCAAAATCCATGATTGCCTCCTCAAGGTTAGCCGACCCCGACCTGGAATCCGTAGAACTCAAGGGCGGCTTTAACTTTCGCCACCTCGTCTCCCTCATAGGGTTTGAGGTTTTCCAGCTTATATTCCGTACCTAATCTGTAGTATTTAACCTTACCCAACGAATGATAGGGCAAGAGGTCTACCTTGTTGAGCCTCACTTCTTTCATGAACTCAGCCAGGGCTGTGATATTCTCTTTGGAGTCGTTATGCCCTGGAATCAGGGGTACCCTGATTATCATGGGTTTACCCATTTTGGCAATCATTCTGGCATTCTCCAGAATCAAGCGGTTGTCAACTCCGGTTAGCTCTTTGTGCTTAGCCGGGTCCATGTGCTTGATGTCGTAAAGCACCAGATTGGTATGTTCCAGCACCTTTTTTAGAATTTCGGGTTTCACAAAGCCAGAGGTGTCGAGGGCAGTGTGGATACCGCTCTCCTGACATCGCTTTGCCAGATGCCAGAGGAACTCAGGCTGATGTGTTGGCTCGCCGCCTGAGAAAGTGACCCCGCCGCCAGAGTTCTGGTAGAACAGGGTATCTTTCTGCACCTCTTCCAGAACTTCGTCGACTGTCATTATTTTCCCACTGATAACTCTAGCTTTGGGGACACAAACTTCAACGCACTTGCCACAGGCCTTACATAGCTTGCGGTCGATCACTATAGCTCCTTCAGAGCTCTTGGTGGTGGCCTTATTGGGACATGCCTCAATGCAGCGATAACATCTCTGGCACAGATTTTCAAAATAGAGAAGCTGGGGCAGTGGGCTTATCGATTCCGGATTGGCGCACCACAGACATCTCAGCGGGCAACCTTTGAGGAATACAGTGGTTCTGATGCCGGGTCCATCGCGGATGGCGAACCGCTCTATATTGAACACGCAGCCTACAATGTCGGTCTTCGGGCTGCCGTCGGTTTTACTCAAGGATGAACCTTTCAAATTTACCATAACCGATGTTACTTAGCGAGTTAAGGTTATCCTCTGGGGAGCCCCAGGGTCCTGGTGGCGATAATCTGTCTCTGAATCTCCGAGGTGCCGCCGGCAATCTTGTAGTGCGGGGCCTCCTGGTACATGTGAGCGAACCAGCCGTAAAGCTCTGCCCATTTCGAGTCTGACTTAAGCTCACCGTAATGCCCCAGTATCTGGATACCGGTCTGGGCCAGGTCGTACACCGTCTCAGTGCTCAGTATCTTGGTTATCGCCACCTCGGTCAGTGTGAACATCTTGTGCACCTGCATCCAGGAGAGGCGATAGGAGAGAACTTTGGTCACTGCGAATTTCATCTCCATCTCAGCCAGCTTGTGCCTGATGAGCGGGTCGGCTGCCAGTGGCTTGCCATTGCGTTTGGTCTTCTTACAGTATTCAACTAGAAGCTCCAGCGGTCGGTGGAATCCACTTATGGTCACTGCCCTTTCGAAGAGCAGCGCCGCACCAATGATATAGAACCCTTGATTCAGTTCGCCTACCAGGTTCTCTTTAGGGACCTTCACATCATCGTAGAAAACCTCATTGGAGTGATAGCCACTCATGCTGTAGATGGGACGAATCGTTATGCCTTTAGTGTTTTTAAGGTCGATGATGACCAGCGAGATGCCCTTGTGCTTCTTGGGGGTTTCCGAGTCGGTCCTGACCGCAACCCAGCCGTAGTCGGCAAAGTCGGCCTTGGTGCTGAACATCTTCTGGCCGTTGAGCAGGAAGTAATCGCCTTTATCCTCTGCCTTGAGGGAAAGCGAAGCGAGGTCTGAACCTGAGCCGGGCTCGGTGTAGCCCATGGAGAACTCGATTTCGCCGCGGGCTATTCGTGGCAAGTATTTCTTTTTCTGCTCCTCGTTGCCGTATATCAGAAGCGTGGGCCCTACCACCATTGCGCCGATGACTGCGAAAGGCGCGGGGGCGAAGGCGTAGGCCAGTTCATCCTGGATGACATAGTTGTCCAGTGGTGAGGCAGCCAAACCGCCCCACTCCTTGGGGTACAGGGGACAAAGCCAGCCTCTTTCACCCAGTCCACGCAGCAGCCTCCAGGTATCTGGGCTATAAGGGCGGTCGAACTTGAAGTCGGTTCTGCTTTCCTCAGTGACCTCTTTTTGCAGGAATTTGCGCACCTCAAGGCGCAGACGCTCTTGCTCTGGCGTAAAACTGAAATCCATAGAACATGCCTCCGTTTCTCGAGGGGATGGGTAGCCTGGAGCATCTGCTCCGCCTTACCCTATTTATATTCTCAAACCTATGTTTTCTCTAACCCCAGTATCTTGCGGGCTGTGTTGAGATATACGTTCTGCAGGACTTCAGGCTTATAATTGCTGGCCTCCCAGTCTTCAAAAAGCGTGGCATAGGGAAAGAAGGGATAATCGGAGCCGAACATGACCTTGTTTTTGATACGGGTGTTCAGCTCTCTCCTGAAGTTATCATGGAAATACTTGGGACGCCACCCGTGCACCTCGCAATACACATTGTTTTTGTGTATCATCACTGCTGTCATCTCATCTACCCAGGGGAAGGGGTAGTGATGTCCGATGATGGTCAGGTTGGGGAACGCAGCGGCGACATCGTCAACATTGGGGATGGGCTTTTCAGTCGAAAGCTTTATGCCCATTCCTCCTACTGAGCCACCACCCTGTCCAGCACCGCCAGCGGTGGCGCCCACTGAGATTTTAATGGGCACCCCGGCATCCTGGCACAGGTCGTAGAAGGGCCACCACATCTTGTCGTTGGCGGGGATTCCATACATTCCAGTGACGAAGACGCCAAAGCTGCCCAGGTCTTTGATGCATCGCTCAACTTCCTTCAGAGCCTTCCAGATGCTGAAGTCGGCGATGGAGATGCCCACCCAGAAGCCGAGGACAACGTCGGGGTAGTCTTTCTTGAGCTGGCCTATATAGTTGTGCCTCTTCACCACCTGTTCCCATTCGGTGAAGCCGAGCAGTCTGTGCGCCTGGCTCATAATCACCACCTGGACGCCAGCCTCTCTCCAGTCCTGCGCCTGTTCCTCTTCGGTCTTAATGCGTAGCCCCATGGTTTTGAAATAAGCGGCCAGCATCTCAATCATTGCCGGGTCCCTGCTGACCGCACCCTCTTTGGTGCTCATCAAGCACTCCATGTCGATGGCTTTGGGGTTGGTCAACTTCTTAGTTTGCGCTACCATACATAGTCCTCCTTCTTGCTAAGTCATGAAAAATATTTTGTTGTGGAGTTCGCCTCTCTGAACTCCCCTCCACTCAAGGAAGGAGAAAGGATATCCCTTAAGGGGAAGGACACCTCGCTCTGGGAGGCATGCAATGCGCCCACACATTTTTGCATTGTTCACCTTGCCATTTGCACTACTTGAACACGCCTTCCTCTGTTAGTTTTTTGATTTCTGCTTTTGACAAGCCCAGTAGCTTCCCGTACACGTAGTCATTGTCCTGACCGACCTTGTGCATGGGTCCGAACGCGCATGGGGTCTCAGAGAAATAGATGGGCTCTTTCCAGGTAACCGTCGTCCCAGCCACTGGCCATTCTACTCCGGGCTTTTCGAAGTTGGCGGAATAGAATTCGGTCTCATAATAGAATTTGTGGCTCTTGAGATGCTCGCTCTTGTCCAGGTCTTCGCCCTTGGCCACAATTCCCGCCGGCACTCCGGCCTTTTGCATTTGCTCCATCACATCATAGGCGTCGCGCTCAGATGTCCACTTCCCGATGAGTTCGTCCAGCTCTTTTGCATTCCTCACCCTGTCAGCAGCGGTGGCGAATTTTGGAGATTTCGTCCAGGCCGGGTTTCCTACGACCTTGCAGAAGGCTTTCCATTCTTTCTCGTTGGTCACGGCGATGGTGCACCATCTGTCAGTGCCCTGACAAGGGTATGCTCCATGGGGGGCGTAAAAGCGGTGCCTGTTTTCCCTGCGTTCTGGAATCACTCCGTTCACCTGATAATCAAGGAAAGCTGGCCCTACTGTAATCACCCCGGCCTCATATATGGGGCACTCGATGAAACAGCCCTCGCCGGTGCAGCGTCTTCTCTCCAGCGCCCCTATTACTGCTAAGGCGTTGAACACTGAGGTGTGATAGTCGGAATATGATATATTGGCTACGCCGAGGTTCTCGGGTTTGCCTGTCATAGTGGATATGGCACAGGCATGCTGCATCAACCTCCCGTATGCCTTGAAGCCTCCGTAGGGGCCTACGCTCCCTAGGCCGGTCTGCCACAAGATTATCAAATCCTTCTTGAGCGATTGGACATGCTTGAAGTCCAAGCCATACTTGGCCAGGGCGCCTTCGCCCAGGTTGGTCATATAGATATCGCTCTTCTTGATGAGCTCTTCCATAATCTCTTTTCCTCTGGGCTGGCGCACATCGAGCGTGATGTTGCGCTTGAGAGGACGGTACTCAAGCTGAAGGGCGCCCGGCGCGTACATCGGCCCGAACCAGGACATATCGAGAGAAGTGAGCGTCTCGACCTTAATGACCTCGGCGCCCAGCGCAGCCAGCATCCTTGTAGCCAGGGGCAACGCTATGTAAAGCCCGAACTCTATGACTCTCACGCCTTCCAGAGCCTTCTTAGCCATAGCTTTATCCTCCGTTTTGGCTTTATCCTTAGCTTAGATTACACCTGTAGTGCGCAGCACAGCCAGGTCTTCTTTGGTATACTTCAACTCGCCGCAATAGATTCTCTCGTTGTCCTCACCCAGCAGCGGCGCTGCCTTATTGGGTGCAGGGATAGCATCACTGTAGAGCGCGCCTTTGGGGTACTTCAGCTTGCCCACTACAGGATGGTCCAGCTCCACCCAGAAGTTGCGCGCGTTGAGCTGCACATCGTTGAGCAGAGATGGCACATCGTTCACGGGAATGACTACGATTTTTCTCTTCTGCCCCTCTAGAAAGATTTCGCGTCCAGTTAGCTTGTCGGTGAACTCCATGACCAACACATTAACCATATCGCGAACCGGCATACGAGAGATAAGCCCACCTTTGTACTCATCTTTGAGAATCTCCGGGTTATTTGTCACCTCGTAAATCCACTGCGCCAGCGTGTCCCACTCCTGCGGGGTAACCACGCACAGGGAAATCCAGCCATCTTTGCAGGGATAGAGACCGCAAGGGGTAACCATGGCGTCCATGACGCCCACACGTGTCACGTTCTCTTTTGTTTTCTGCCACATGACTACCGGCGTCTGCTCATGCCAGTAGGATATCATGGCTTCTTGCATGGAAACGTCCACGTGTTGTCCCTTCCCTGATACGCTATCGCGATAGAACAGTGCAGCTATCGTACCTACTGCTCCGTACTGCGAGCCTGGGTAAATCGTTTGCTCGCCGCCAAGCACTAAAGGCGGCTGGTCGGGCTCGCCCACAAGCTGCATATAGCCACTCATGGCCATGATGTTGATGTCCTCGGCTTTATATCTGCTTTGTGGCCCTTTCTGTCCGTACGGTGTGATGGAAGTCATAACCAGCTTGGGGTTAATCTTCTTCAGCTTGGGGTAATTCAGTCCCAGCTTGGCAAGATAACCCACAGGGAAGCTCTCTAGCACCACATCGGCTTTCATAACCAGCTTCTTGAAGATTTCCTGGCCTGCCGGGTTCTCGATGTCCAGCGTTATAGAGCCTTTGCTGGTATTGAAATAGAGGAAGAAGAGGCTCTTTTCGGGATGGGGGTCGTTCTTAAAAAAAGGACCTCGGAACCTCATCTTGTCCCCACAGGGCGGTTCGACCTTTATCACCTCGGCTCCGAGGTCACCGAGAAGTTTGCCACAGTAGGCGCCCTTCTCGTCAGCCAGGTCCAACACTCGATACTTAGGTAGGAATCCTTCCAGTTTCGCTTTTTCTGGCATACTCTACCCCTCTTACGAAATTTAGTTGTTATGAGTTATGGTTAGTGGCTGTTTGTTGGCTGATAGGGGTTTCCCTTTCCGCGCAACGCTCAGTCTAGCAATAATCCAGGCTAAAGTCAACTTTTGTATGCTTTCGCCTCCTCATGTGGTATACTTTTAGACACAAAAATCACCGAGTTTTTATTTCGAGGCGATGTATCATCTCGGCGTCGATATAATTGAGATAGAGCGTATCCAACGCTCTGTGAAGCGCTACGGGGAGAGGTTCCTGGAACGGGTGTATACTGAGGCTGAGCTTGAGCTTTGCCGCGACCGGATGCCCGAGCTAGCGGTGCGCTTCGCTGGCAAAGAGGCAGTGATGAAGGCATTGGGCACAGGCAGGAGAGGTGTCTCCTGGCGCGATATCGAGATTCTGCGCAACAAACGAAACGCTCCGCTGGTTCACCTGCATGGCAGGGCACGCGCCCGCGCCAGGAAGCTGGGCATAACTGAAATCGCCATCAGCCTTTCCCATTCTCGAGATTACGCCATCGCCTCTGCGATAGGAGGAGCGCCTTGAAGGTGGTAACCAGTGAGCAAATGCGAAGACTGGAGCAGAAATCCGCAGAGGCGGGCATCTCCGTTGATATGCTCATGGAGAACGCCGGCCTGGCTGTAGCTGAAGAGGTTCGAAAACTGCGAGGGGGCAGCGTCGCCGGCTGCCCCATTCTTCTCTTGATAGGCCCGGGAAATAACGGAGGTGATGGCTTGGTCGCAGCTCGACACCTCTATGACTGGGATGCTGAGGTGAGCTTGTATATCTATAAACGCAAACTTGAGGGCGACAAAAACTTCAAGCTGCTTGAGGGGCGAGGGCTTTCCTACACCGACGCTGAGTCAGACAAGGCCTTTGTTGCTCTGGGAGATGCCCTATCATCCTCCGAAATAGTCATCGATGCCCTGTTCGGCACGGGCAAGCTTCGCCCTCTTCAGGGCGCCATCAAAGAGGTTCTGGAAAGGGTACGTCGCTTCAAGGAGAGCTGTCCTAATCTCATGGTGGTCTCGGTTGACCTGCCCTCGGGACTGGATGCTGATACAGGCGCTGTGGATGAGGCTACCCCTTTCGCTGACGTGACTATTACGCTCGGTTATCCCAAGGTGGGACTGTTCAACGTCCCCGGGGCGGAGAGGGTGGGCAGGATTATAGTGGCTCCCATAGGCATAAAGCCAAAGCTGGCTGAAGATATCACTACGGAGCTTATCACCGAGGACTGGGTGAAATCTGTGCTCCCCAAACGCCCACTGGATGCAAATAAAGGTACGTTTGGCAAGATCTTAGTAGCCGCAGGTTCGGTAAACTACATCGGAGCAGCCTATCTATCGTGCGCCGCCGCTACGCGGGTCGGCGCGGGACTGGTGACTCTGGCTACGATACATAGCCTCCAGACGGCACTGGCTGCGAAGCTGACCGAGGTTACCTACGTTATTCTTCCCGATGCCGACCCCGGCGTTATCCATGCCAAGGGAGCTTCTATTATTCTAGATGAACTGAGGAACTACGATGTGCTGCTCATGGGCTGTGGTCTCGGGCAGCACCATTCGACAGTGGATTTCGTTAAAGCCTCACTCTTCTCGACGTCCACCCCGCCCCGTGCGGTTGTCCTCGATGCTGATGCCTTGAATACGCTGGCGAAGACCCCCGACTGGTGGCATCTGCTCAATGCCCCGACGGTGCTCACTCCTCATCCCGGCGAGATGGCTAGGCTCACGGGTCTGACGGTCGCTGAGATACAGGCAAATAGGTTGGGTATAGCCCAGCAGAAGGCTGTGGAGTGGCAGAAGGTAGTTGTGCTCAAAGGGGCGTACACGGTTATCGCTGCGCCCGATGGGAGGGCGAAGGTCAATCCATCAGCAAACCCGGGTCTGGCATCTGCCGGAACTGGTGATGTGCTCTCCGGCGCCATTGCGGGAATGCTGGCTCAGGGTCTCTCTCCGTTCGATGCAGCCTGCTGCGGCGTCTATCTGCACAGCGCAGCCGGTGATATGGTGAGAGAGGAACTGGGTGACGCCGGCATGGTTGCCAGCGACCTGCTACCGGTTCTGCCTAAGGTGATTAAGAAGCTGAAAGGGTCATAGCTCTACAATTAAAGGCGCAAAATTCGCACTGTAGGGGCTCAAAATTTTGAGCCCTTACAAAAAATCCATTGGAAACCCCTTGTCAAACCCAAAATAGGCTGCTATTATATTATTAAATAGGTTAAACCTTTAATTCAGTCCAGTGAGACTGAAAAGGGAGGGGCGATGGCAGCCCGAAACCTAGGCAAATTTTATAAGGAGTGTAAGCCTCTACCTTTGTGAGGGTAGAGGCTTTTTTATGCCCGAAAAGGTAATCATGTCAGAGGACGAGATACGGAGGGCGCTAGTGCGCATCACCCATGAGGTATTGGAGAGCAACGGCGGTTGCCATAACCTGGTCTTAATCGGTATTCATACCCGAGGTGTGCCTCTGGCTCAGCGCATCGCTGCGGTGATAAAGAGGGCCGAGAATGTGGATGTCCCTGTGGGCAACCTCGATATCGGACTGCATCGCGATGACCTGCAATATCTGGAAAGCCCACCACCGATTCGACCCACTGACATACCTACCAACATCACGGGCAAAAACGTGGTTCTGGTGGATGACGTGTTATACACAGGGAGGAGCATCAGGGCTGCCATGGATGCACTAATCGATTTCGGTCGTCCCCAGCGCATCCAGTTGGCGGTGCTCATAGACCGCGGACACCGCGAGCTTCCTATCAGGGCAAACTTTGTGGGCAGGAACATCCCATCGTCAAGGGAAGAGCGCGTCCAGTTGCGCTTGAAGGAGACCGATGGCAAGGACGAGGTGGTAATCATAAGCAATATGGCCAGGCAGGGAGCAACGCAGGCGCAGGGAGGCTGATATGGTGATAAACCTGGCAAACAGGGACCTGATAACGATAGAAGACCTCTCCAATCAGGAGATTGAGGGAATCTTTGCTCTTGCAGACGAGATGGCTGGATCGATGCGCGAGCAGTTCGGTGTATGTCAGGGCAAGGTCATGGCCAGCCTGTTCTTTGAGCCGAGCACCAGGACGCGCATGTCATTTGAAACTGCGATGAACAGGTTGGGGGGCAGAGTCATCTCCGTGATGGAGATGAGCAATACCTCGCTGGCGAAGGGCGAGAGCATTGCTGATATGGCTAGGGTGGTGGGGAGCTATGCGGATATCATTGTCATCAGACATCCCTGGGAGGGAGTAGCCAAGGTGGTTGCCGATTATGCGGATGTGCCTGTGATAAACGCCGGCGATGGTGGACATGAACACCCCAGCCAGACTTTGCTGGACCTGTATACGCTCAAGAAAGAGAAGAAAACGCTCGAAGGATTGAAGATTGCCCTGTGGGGCGACTTGAAATACGGGCGTACGGTGCATTCCCTAGCCTGCGCCTTGGCTAGATTTGGCGCAACCATCCACTTCCGCCCCAGCCCTGGCTTGGAGATGCCCGAGCACATGATAAGGAAGCTGACCACCGAATACGCAGGCAGGCTGGAGCGATATAATGGGCCGAAGGAGGTGGAGGAGGGGGGGCTGATCCCTCTGGATGCTATATATGTGACGCCGAGTGCTCCACACCAGCTTGCCAATATACCTGCTGTGGGAATACAGTTCGAGCTGGAGAAGGGCGTTGATGCCCTGTATGTCACCAGATTGCAGAGAGAGAGGCTGGAGGCTGACGCCGAGGGCGGAAAGAAATACCCTATTGTGGACAGGAAGCTCTTTAGGGGAAAGACTTTCAAGGAAACCATCGTGATGCACCCTCTACCACGCGTGGGCG
>Ga0315268_10003025_pt1 | contig 18653 bp, 14 predicted proteins | sample C1_top_MG_FD_204535 | JGI IMG/M metagenome (GOLD analysis project Ga0315268, IMG submission 204535) | Sediment microbial communities from Yellowstone Lake, YNP, Wyoming, USA - C1_top | ecosystem: Environmental > Aquatic > Freshwater > Lake > Sediment | place: USA: Wyoming | collected 2017-08-01
CCAGAGCTGGTAGCCCTCGGGCGTCATCGGATAATCCTTGCGGGGAATTTTCCAGCGCTGGATGTGCTGGCTGCGCACCGCCAGCCGCACCGCCTCGGGAGCGTCGGGGACGAAGCGGTCGAGCATCTCGCTCATGCGCTGGGCGTAGAGCAGCTCCTTGGGATATGACCGGCCCGCTTCGGTCTCGGTATTCGGGTCTTCACCGTTGGCGGCATCGAACAGTTCGATGGCTCTGGCGTAATGCTCGGATTCGGCGATCATCGGTCATTCCCCGTCGTGAAAGACCGCATTATATCGCCACCCACTGAAGCTACCGGATGCCGTGGCGGGGTTCCACCGCAGCGCCCTCGCCGGGAGCAACGGCGCTCAGGCGCAGCCTGCGCCGTTGGTTTCCTTCACACCCAGTTTCTTGAGGATGATGTCGAGGGGACAGAACTTGGTAAAGCCGCTCTGGAACAGGTTGAAACCGACGAAGAGGGTGAAGAACAACCAGTATTTATGCACGAAGAACGGACTCGCCTCGACGCCCAGGGCAAGGGAGAGCATGACGAAGAAACCGGCGACGATGCGGACGATTTGATTGACGGTCATAGTTTTTCCTTTGCGAGAATGATCAGGTGGATGAACTGGGGGTGGCCTGCTCGGCGCCCGCCGCCGCCATGCGCTTGCGCATCGCCACGTAGTAGAGCACCGGGATCAAGACCAGGGTCAGCAGGGTGGACACGAAGATACCGAAAATCAGGCTGAGCGCCAGACCGTTGAAAATCGGATCGTCGAGGATGAACAACGCGCCGAGCATGGCCGCCAGGCCGGTCAGCACGATCGGTTTGGCGCGCACGATCGCCGACTGGATCACAGCCTCGGCGAAATCGACGCCGTCGGCTACCTGTTCGTTGATGAAATCGACCAGCAGAATCGAGTTTCGGACGATGATCCCCGCCAGGGCGATCATGCCGATCATCGAGGTGGCGGTGAACTGGCTGCCCCACAACGCGTGGCCGGGCATCACACCGATGACGGTGAGCGGGATCGGCGCCATGATGATCAGCGGCACCAGATAGGACTTGAACTGCGCCACCACCAGCAGATAGATCAGAATCAGCCCGACCGCATAGGCGATGCCCATGTCGCGGAAGGTCTCATAGGTGATCTGCCACTCGCCGTCCCACTTCAGACTGTAGCCGGCGTAAGGATCCTTGGGCTGCCTGACGAAATACTCGCCCAGCTTGCCGCCCGCCCCCGGAATGCCGGCCAACGACATGTCATGCGTCCTGGAGCGGATATCGAACATGCCGTAGATCGGCGAATCGATTTTCCCGCCCATGTCGCCGAAGACGTAGACGACCGGCAGCAGATCCTTGTGGTAGATCACCTGCTCGCGCCGGACGTGCTCCACATTGACCAGATCCGAGATCGGCACCAGCTTGCCGTCGCGCGCGCGCACCCTCAATTTCAGCAACTGGTCGACTGAGTTCTGCTGCTCCGCTGAGAGGGTGATGCGCACCGGGATTTCATACTTGGACTCGCCGTTATGCACCGGGGTCACGTTCTCGCCGGACAGGCCCATGCCCACCACATCGACGATGTCCTGCTGCGCCACGCCGGCCAGGGCGGCCTTGCTCTGCGAGACGTGCAGCACCACCTTGGGCGCCACCGCATCGATGCTGCTGTCTATGCCGATGATGTCGGGCGTGGCTTTGAACTGCGCCATCACCTTCTTCGCCACCGCGACCTGGCCGGCGTAGTCCGGGCCGTAGATCTCGGCCACGATCGGCGAGAGCACGGGCGGGCCGGGCGGAACCTCGACCACCGTAGCGTTGCCGCCGTATTTATGGGCGATCTGGGCGATCCTGGCGCGCACCGACATCGCTATCTCGTGGCTCTGGCGCTCGCGCTGATGTATGTCGGTCAGGTTGACCTGGATGTCGCCCAGCTCCGGGCTGGCGCGCAGATAGTACTGACGCACCAGGCCGTTGAAATTGATCGGGCTGGCGGTGCCGGCGTAGGCTTCGTAGTCGCTCACCTCTGGCACCGTGGCCAAGTAGCCGCCGATTTCATGCAGCACCTTGGCGGTGTCCTCGAGCGGCGTGCCCACCGGCATGTCGAGCACGACCTGGAACTCGCTCTTGTTGTCGAAGGGCAGCATTTTCAACACCACCAGCTTGACCGCCACCAGCGATAGCGAGAGCACGATCGCGACGAGCACGCCGAGCCATAGGCGGCGCCTGGCGCGCGCCCCGGTCCGCGGATCGAGGAAGGGGGTGAGCACCCGGCGGAACAGCCGCTCCGTCTTGCCGGTTCGTTGGGCGGCAGCGGGCTTGGAGTCGTGATGGGCTGCCTCCCCCTTGAGCAGCTTCAGCGCCAGCCAAGGCGTGATGATGAAGGCGACGGCCAGGGAGATGAACATGCCCATCGAGGCATTGATCGGAATCGGGCTCATGAATGGGCCCATCAGTCCGGTCACGAAGGCCATCGGCAAGAGCGCCGCGATCACCGTGAAGGTGGCGAGGATCGTCGGCCCGCCGACTTCGTCGACCGCCGCCGGGATGATCTGCCAGAGATGCTTGTCCGGTTCCCGGGTATGCCAGCGGTGGATGTTTTCGACCACCACGATGGCATCATCGACCAGGATGCCGATGGAGAAGATCAGGGCGAACAGCGACACCCGGTTCAAGGTGAAGCCCCAGGCCCAGGAGGCGAACAAGGTGGCAGCCAGCGTCAGGCTGACCGCGGTGCCGACGATGATCGCCTCGCGCCAGCCCAAGGCGAAAAGCACCAACAGCACGACGATGGAAGTGGCGAAGATGAGCTTCTCGATCAGCTTGTGCGCCTTGTCGGTCGCCGTCTGCCCGTAGTTGCGGGTGACGGTGAAATCGACGCCCTCGGGGATCACCGACCCCCTCAGGCTGTTGGCGCGGCTGATGACGTCGGCGGCGACGTCGGCGGCATTGACCCCAGGTTTTTTGGAGACGGTCAGCGTGACCGCCGGAAACTCGCCCTTGACGCCGATGTTTTTGGTCTTGGCCGCCTCCCCGGTGCCGAGCCAGACATAGTTCGTGGGCTGGTCGGGGCCGTTGATGACCTGGGCCACGTCCGACATGAACACCGGCGTGCCCGCGTGCACGCCGACGACGAGCCGCTTGACGTCGTCGGCAGAACTCAGATAGGTGCCGGTCTGGACCAATACCTCCTGGTTGCCGCTCACCAGACTGCCCGAAGGCTGCGACGCGTTCGATAACTGCAAGGCGGCCTTCAGATCCTCGGCTGTAACGCCATAGGAGTTCATCCGGTCGCTGTCCATCACCACGCGGATCACGTGACCGGGGCCACCGACGGTGGTGACGTCGCGCGTGCCGGGGATGCGCTTGAACTCGATTTCGGCAGCGTGGGCCACCTGTTCCAGTTGGTAGGCGCTCTTGGGAGCGACATTCTTGCTGCCCGGACTCCAGAAGGTGAGCGTGACGACCGGTACGTCGTCGATACCGACCGGCTTGATGATCGGAGCGAGCACGCCGAGATCGGGCGAAACCCAGTCACGGTGGGAATTGATGGTGTCGTAGAGGCGCACCAGCGCCTGGATCGGATCCTCGCCCACCAGGAACTGCACGGTGATGATCGCCATGCCCGGCCGCGACACCGAATAGACGTGGTCGATGCCGGAGATGCGCGACAGCACCTGCTCGGCCGGCGTGGCCACCAGGGACTCGACGTCCTTGACCGAGGCCCCCGGGAAAGGGATGAAGACATTGGCCATGGTGACGTTGATCTGCGGGTCTTCCTCCTGCGGCGTCACGATCACCGCGAAGATGCCCAGCAGCAGGGCGATCAACGCAATCAGCGGCGTCATCGAGTTACGCAGGAAAAAGTTGGCGATACGTCCGGAGATGCCCATGAGTCGTTTGCCGTGATCAGTGGTGATGGGTCGGTCAGCGCCTGGGGCCGAAGCGGGAAGCCCTGCCCTATTCTCGTCTTACTTGTTCAGTCCGATGCTGGCCTTGACCGGATCCAGGGCAACCCGCTCGCCCGCCGAGAGTCCGGCCAGAACCTCCAGGTCGCCGCCGTCATAGGCCTCGCCCAGCCGCACCTGGCGCAGGTGCAGGTGATCCTGGTCATCGACGACATAGACCGCGGTGACCTCGCCCCGGTGCAGCACCGCCGACGCGGGCACGAGCAGCTTCTTGCCGTGGCCGACGCGGAAATGGACGCGCACGAACATGCCGGGCAGCGCCCCTGGGAAATTCTCGGGCAGATAGACGCGGGCGGTGACGACGTGGGTCTGGGGGTCCGCGGTCGGCAGCAACTCGACCCTGGCCGCATCGACCCAGCGTCCGGTTTCCGGAAACTCCAGCTTGGCGCGGGGCGTCTGTGCCACCGCGCCCAGTTTGTACTGCGGAATGCTGGCAACCGCGCGCAGCGCCCTCGGGTCGAAGATGCTTATCAGGGGGAGGCCTGGGCTGGCCATGTCGCCGGCCTCGACCAGCCGCCGGGCGACGATGCCCGATAGCGGCGACTTGATCGTGGCATAGCTCGCGGCGGCGCCGGCCTGCCCGGCGGCGGCCTTGGCACTCTTGAAATCGGCCTCGGCCTTGTCATAAGCCGCCTGGCTCAGAAACTTCTGCCGGTAGAGATTCTGCGTTCGCTCGAAATTGGCGCGCGCATTGGTCAGTTGCGCCACGGTGCCGGCCAGATTCTGCGCCGCCTCGCGTGCATCGATCTTCATCAGCACCTCGCCGGCCGCGACGCGCTGGCCGGCATCGACGCGCACGTCAAGAATCCTGCCCTGCACCTGGGCGGCAACCGTGGCTTGTCGGACGGCCTCGAGAACCGCTTCGGACGGATAGCTCAGTTCGACTTCGCGCAGTTCTACCAGGCCGGTGGCAGGGGGCTGGGCCTGGACCAGTATCGGCACCAGAAACAAGGCGAGCAATAAGGAGGAGGAGAAGTAGGAGAGATTTTTCATGGTGTATAATTATATTCTTATATACGAATACTTCAAGCCCCTTCCGCCAACGCGTAATCGGCGATCGCAGCGACCACGCTGACGGCCTCGCCGATCGGCGTCGCCACCCGGATCACCAGGTCGGCGTGGCGTTCTCTGGCGGCATCCAGTAGCGCCGGCAGATCGCGCTTGGTGTGCCCGGTCTGGGCCATGAACATGGGCACGATGGCGATGTCCCGGCATCCTTCCGCCACCAGGGTATCGATGGTCTCCGGCAACTGCGGCAGGATGAACTCGAGAAAAGCCGCCTCAACCCGGACGCCCGGCCGTCGCGCCAGCATAGCGGCGCGGATCGCCAGTATGGGCTGGGCCCAGTCCGGGTTGCGGGCGCCGTGAGCGAACAGGATGATGGCCTTCATGCGGTTTCCTAAGGTGGCGTTCAGGAATAATGCCACGCCGGAGTGCTGCTTGCCGGTTACGCTTCGACCAGCAGGTCGAGTTTTTTCGCCAGCCAGCGCGTCGTCGTCGCCTGGATCAGGATGGTCATCAGGATGGCGATGAAGGTCACCGAGGCAATGAGTTTCGCTTGCGGCGCCCCCATGCCCACCAGCATGCCGGCAAGCGCCCCCGGAATGACGCCAGTCTCGCGCGTCCAGCACATGAACAAGCGCTCCTTCAAGGTCCACCGCGTGCGCCGGTCCGGCCAGGTGCACAGGAACACGGTCACCGGCCGGGCGACCAGCATGAACACTACCACCAGGGCGATGCCGCCGAAGAGATATTTGCTCATCAGGCTGAAGTCGACCTGCGAGCCCAGCAGGATGAATATGAACATGCGCATGATCAAGGCCGTCGTCATCACGTACTCATCCAGCTTCTTCTGCTCGCCCTGCTCCATGACAAAGCCGAATATATCCTTGTTGCCGAGCACGATGCCGAACACGAACACCGCCATGAAGCCGCTGGCCTGGAGACCGTCGGCGCTGAGATAGGAAGCGATCACCGCCATCAGCGACACCAGCGGCGCGTATTCCTGCAGAAAACCGAACTTCTCGTGGGCGATCAAGAGCGCTGCAAAGAGCCCCAGCACGATTCCCGCGATGAGGCCGACCGAAACTTGCTGCAGCAAATCCCCCAAGGCGCCCGACAGCGAGAACCCGCCGTGACCCATGGCCAGCCCCAGCACGGCGAAAGTGAGGATGGCGCCGGTGGCATCGTTGAAGGCCGATTCGGACATCACCGTCTGCGCCACACGGTCGCGGATCTTGACTTGCCGGAACACCGGTACCAGCGTCGCCGGATCTGTCGAGGCGATGGTGGACGCCAGGAGCATCGCCGCGATGAAGGGAATTCCCAGGAGGTAGTAAGCCGCTATCCCGGTGATAAAGGCGGTGATGAGGACGCCAATCGTGGCCAGCAGCACGATGGACAGCCAGACTTCCTTCAGCACCTTGAGCCTGAGCGAGGCGCCGCCGTCGAACAGGATGTAGCAGGAGCCGAAAATCAGGATGATCTGATTCAGTGCCGAATCGGCCTTGACGTCAACCATACCGGCCACCTCCGGCCCGAGCAACATGCCCACGAGCAGGAAGACGGCGACGTCGGGCACCTTGATTTTCTGCGCCAGCAGGCCGAATGCAGTGCCAACGGCGAGCACGATACCGAGGATCCCCAGCACGTGCTTGGCCAGATCAATAGAGGCTGAAGATTCCATGGCAGGTCTTGATGTTTAGAGGCTGTGAACGACGACGATGTGCACGCGGTAGGGACCGTGGGCGCCGATCACGATGGTCTGCTCGATGTCGCCGGTGCGCGACGGGCCCGAGATGAAGTTGACCGCGCGCGGCAATTCACCGAGCTCGCTTCGCGCCAGGTCCCAGGCTTCCTCCATGCTGGCCACGATGCGTCCGGCCGGGACGATGGCGATATGCGTCTCGGGCAGCAGGCTCAGGGTTGCCGGCGTCTCGGGGCCGGAACAAAGCATCAGCGTGCCGGTCTCGGCCAGCGCGCAAAAGCACCCGGTGACCCCGACCAGATCCGAACCGAGCGCAGCGCGCGAATCGGCCTCGATGCCCGCCGGCTTCCAGGCCAGGCCGGCGAATTGCGGCCAGCACACCACGGAGAGCGGCAGTCCATGGCTGGCAAGATAGCGGGCGACCGCAACGGGGACTTCCGCGAGCGTTGCTGTTTCCTCGACCGAGGACGACTGTAGTCGCGATTTCTCTCGGAAGCGTGTCACCAGGTCACCGACCAGGCTTGGCCGCGGGCCGCACGGACGCGCCTGCAGATGGGCCTCCATCGCGGCCCGGCCCGAGCGGGCATTGTCCTCATCGCGGCCGAGCCGGGCACGGATGCGGCCGAGAATATCTGCACGAGAACTCATTTCACGATCTCCGGGTCATGCCACGCGATTTTGCGGCGTGCCGCTGGCAAAGGCTTCGAGGTTGATGATCAACTGGTCGGCCAGCACCTGCATCGCCGACTCCGAGGCCCAGCCGACATGCGGCGTCAGAATGAAGTTAGGGGCCGCGAGCAGCGCCGGTTCGAGCAGCGGGTTGCCTGCCTGCGGCGGCTCCTGCGTCAGCACATCGAAACCGGCGCCGCCAATGCGGCCGGCCTTCAAGGCGCCAGCCAGGGCCTGCTCGTCCACCAGGCCGCCGCGCGCGGTGTTGATCAGTAGGGCTCCCGGCTTCATCGCATCGAGCTCGGCGGCGCCGATCATGCCGCGCGTCTGGCTGTTCAGCGGACAATGCAGGCTGAGCACGTCCGCCTCGGCCAGCAAAGCTTCGAATGCCACATAGCCCGGACGCACAAGCGCCGCGCCCTTGTGCTCGCCCCACAGCAGGCGCATGCCGAAGGCCTCGGCCAGGCGGGCTACCGCCAAGCCGAGCGAGCCGCGGCCGATAAGGCCTAAGGTGCTGGCGTGGAGATCCCTGATCGGGTGGTCGAAAAAACAGAACATCGGCGCCGCCTGCCACTTCCCGGCGACCAGATCGGCGCGGTAAGACAGGAGTTGCCGGCGCAGGGCCAGGATCAGCATCATGACGTGCTCGGGCACCGCGTGTTCGGCGTAGCCGCGGATATTGCTGACAACGATGCCGTGACTGCGACACCAGGCGAGGTCGAGATTATCGGTGCCGGTCGCCGCCCCCGCGATCATCCTGAGCTTGGGCAGCTGCGCCAGGATGGCGCCGGTCAATACCGCCTTGTTGGTGATGGCGATACTGGCATCCCGGAGGCGGTGGACAATCTCGTCGGGCGCGGTGAGCGGATACTCTTCCCAGACATGGGGAAAATCCGGGCGGCGCAGCCTGGCCCGGATCGAGGCGCGCTCCAGAAAAACGATATACTCCATGAAGCTCAATGCCTTTGTTTGTATAGCTCGCGGAAGGTCCTGCCCTCGGGCGCAGGGAAGTCACGGCCCTGGGTCCATTCGGGTGCCAGGCCGAGCACCCGGATACGGCTCTCCCCGCCCGCCAGCCAATTCAGATAGCGCACCCCGATCTTCGTGCCCAGCGCGTAAAACGCGGGACGCCTCGCCACCCAGGCCCAGGTCCTGAGCGCCAGGCGCTCGGCGAGCGGACGCAGCCGCTGTTCGACCTGCTTCTCGCGCAGGCGGCGCAGCAGATCGGGCAGCGGAATCTTCACCGGGCAGACGACGCCGCACTGGTTGCATAGCGTCGCCGCCTGCGGCAGATCGAGGGCATTTTCGAGTCCGGCGAACAGCGGTGTCAGCACCGAACCCATCGGCCCGGGATAGACCCAGCCGTAGGCATGGCCGCCGACCGCCTGATACACCGGGCAATGGTTCATGCAGGCGCCGCAGCGGATGCAGCGCAGCATCTCGGCGAACTCGCCACCGACGAGATCGGCGCGGCCGCTGTCGACCAGCACGAAGTACATGTGTTCGGGACCGTCCTGATCGCCCTGCTGGCGTTTGCCGGTCAACACCGAGAAGTAGTTGGAGATCGACTGCCCCGTCGCCGAACGCGGCAACAGGCGCATCAGTGTGGCCAGGTCTTCGAGGGTCGGGACCACCTTCTCGATGCCGGTGACGACCACATGGACGCGCGGCAGGGTGGTGACCATGCGGCCGTTGCCCTCGTTGGTGACCAGCGCCACCGAGCCGGTTTCGGCGACCAGGAAATTGCCGCCCGAGATCCCCATGTCGGCGGAAAGGAAGTGCGGACGCAGCACCTCGCGCGCTTCGCGCGTCATTGCCTCGATATCGGTCTTGGGCGCGAGCTTGTGGGTCCTGGCGAAGAGCGCCGAGACGTCCTCGCGGCTCTTGTGAAACACTGGCGCGATGATGTGCGAGGGCGGCTCGTTGTCGTTGATCTGCAGGATGTACTCGCCCAGGTCGGTCTCCACCGGCTGGATGCCGGCCGCCTCCAGCGCCTGGTTGAGGCCCGCCTCCTCGGAGAGCATCGACTTCGACTTGGTGACCTTCTTGACGCCGTGACGGCGCGCGATGTCGATCACGCGCTGGCACACCTCGGCGCCATCCTTGGCCCAGAGCACGGTGGCGCCGCGCCGGCTGGCCTCCTGCTCGAATCGCTCCAGCCACAGGTCGAGATCCTTGAGCGTGCGGTCGCGCAGATCCTTGCCCGCCTCGCGCGTAGCTTCGAAATCGTCGAGCTCGGTGATGGCGGCGGCGCGCATATCCACGAACTTGCTCTTGGCTCTCTTGAGGTTTTGCTGCAACTGGACATCGGCCAGCTTTTCGCCGGCGCGCGCCTTGAAATGCATCGAGCGGATTTCCATTACAGATCTCCCGCGAGCAGCTCCGCGACGTGCAGCACCCGCGTCGTCTCGTCGCCCATGCGCCGCAGCTTGCCTTCGATGTTGAGCATGCAGCCCAGGTCGCCCAGCACCACCGCATCGACACGGGTGGCTCGGATAGCGTCGCATTTCTTCTCGGCGATGGCCGCAGAAATCTCGCCGAACTTGACCGAGAAGGCGCCGCCGAAGCCGCAGCACTCCTCGGCGCCGGGCATTTCCGTCAAGCGCACGCCGGGCATCTTCGCCAGCAGCGCCCGCGGTTGGCGCTTCACGCCCAGCTCGCGGAGGCCAGCGCAGGAGTCGTGATAGGTGATGCTGCCCTCGAACTTCCCCGGCACGCGCTCGAGCTTGACCACGCTGGCGAGGAAATCGGTCAACTCATAGGTCTTGGCCGAGAGTTGGGCCATCCGCGGCGCGAGCCCAGGCTCGTCCTTGGCGAGGTCGGCGTAATGGCTGCGGATCATGCCGGCACAGGAGCCGGAAGGGGCAACGAGGTAGTCGCAGTCGCCGAACTCCGCCAGCACCTTTTTCGCCAGCGACAGGGCGCCTGCCCGATCACCAGAGTTGTAGGCAGGCTGGCCGCAGCAGGTCTGCGTCGCCGGCACCACCACCTCGCAGCCGGCGGCTTCGAGCAGTTTCAGGGCGGAAAAACCGATGCGTGGACGCATCAGATCCACGAGACAAGTCACGAACAAACCGACGCGCATGCATCCCTCACAGTTTCCCCGCGTCACGTCAACAGCCGGGCAGGGTAAATTTCACTATATGATATATTATCTCGGTCTTTGCAACAGCGAAAGTCTCACAGTGGCGCAGACCGTGCAAGCCGAGGTAAAAAGCCCGATCCAGGTCATCGAGCGGATGATGAAACTGCTCGATGTGCTCTCCTACTACCATGATCCAGTCACCTTGAAGCAGTTGGCGCTGGAAACCGGCCTGCATCCGTCCACCGCCCACCGCATTCTGGCCGCAATGAGCGTCAGCGGTTTTGTCGAGCGCGCCGAACCCGGCACCTATCAATTAGGCATCCGCCTGCTCGAACTGGGCAACCTGGTCAAGTCGCGCATCAATATCCGCGATTCCGCCATGCCCCTGATGCAGCGCCTGCACAAGCAGATCGGCGAGAGCGTCAACCTGGGCGTCCGTCAAGGCGACGAGATCGTCTATGTCGAGCGCACCTCGAGCGGGCGCTCCTCGGTGCGCGTGGTGCACCTGGTCGGTGCCCGGGCGCCGCTGCACGTCACCGCCGTGGGCAAGTTATTCCTGGTCGAAGACGGTCCACAGAAGGTGCGCGAATACGCCAAGCGCACCGGGCTGACCGGCTTCACGCCGACCTCGCTGACTACCCTGTCGGCGCTGGAGCGCGAACTCGAACGCGTGCGCCGTCATGGCGTCGCCTTCGACAACGAGGAAATCGAACAGGGTTTGCGCTGTATCGCGGCGCCCATCCGCGACGACTCGGGCGAACTGGTCGCCGGGCTGTCGGTGTCCGCCCCAGCCGAGCGGCACAGCCCCGACTGGGCGCCGATCGTGCGCCAGACGGCCGACGAAATTTCCGCCGCCATCGGCTACCTCAAGTCGGAGAAATAACGCCCCGGCGGCCGGCAGGTAGCCGGTTTAACCTGCAGCCAGCCGCTGGGCCACCGAAGCGCTCTCGACCCAGCGCCTGATGCGGTTGGCGTCGCCGATACGCGTCATCTTTCCGAACGAATCGAGCAGCACGATGATGGTCGGCTTCTTGTTGAACCAAGCCTGCATCACCAGGCATTTCCCCGCCTCGTTGATGAAACCGGTCTTGGACAGGCCGATATCCCAGGAGGCGCTCTTCACCAGGCTATTGGTATTGTGGAAGATCGTCGGACGACCGAGCACCGAAACCTCGTAGCCGGTACTGGTGGTGAACTTGTGGATCAGCGGATATTGGCGTGCCGCAATGACCATCTTGACCAGGTCCTGGGGGCTGGAGACATTGGTCGCGATGAGCCCGGTAGGATCGTCAAAGTGCGTGTGGGTAAGACCGAGTTCCTGAGCCTTGCGATTCATCGCAGCGACGAAGGCCATGCGTCCGCCCGGATAGTTGCTCGACAGGGCATAGGCGGCGCGGTTCTCGGAAGACATCAGCGCCAGGTGCAGCATGTCCTCGCGGGAGAGGCGGGTGCCGACCAGAAGGCGCGAACGACTATAGCGAATCCTGTCGACATCGTCCTCGGTGATGCTCAACACCTGATTCATGTCGGGCTTGGCGTCGAGCACCACCATCGCGGTCATCAGCTTGCTGATCGAAGCGATCGGCAGGACAGCACTGGGATTCTTGGCAAACAGCACCGCGCCGGTGGATTCATCCATGACCAAGGCGGCACTTGACTTCAGCGCCAGCCGGGTGGTTTCCTGCAGCGCCGTTCTCCTGAAGTGTTTCTTCGGATGGAAATGGTGCTTCTTCGCATAGCGATGCCTTTTGACCACGGACGGTTTCTTCTTGTGAGCCGCTTCCGCAACCCCCGGACCGACGCCAATCGTCAGACCGATCGCCATCAGCAACAGCATCGTGATCTTTTTCATATGCATATTCTCCAAAACCGAACTCCAGGTTGTCCGACAGTGTAGCAGCGGATTACCGCACCGCCAATACGGATAACGGCACTCTTGCCTAATAATTAAACTCTTGCGTCAGCTTATTGATGTTAATAGTGAAGAAATTTCAAGACTTCCTCACGCTGGGCCAGGGTGTCTTGCCGTCCCAGGTCGATCAACGCCCGGGTATAGGGACGTTCAAACAACAGATAGCTGGTCAGTGCGCCGCCGTTCTTGTTCATTGCCCCGATGCCGCCGAGTAGGGTACGCACCGGCCAGGGCAGGCTACGCGCATGAATCGCGGCCAGGTGGTCCAGGCGTTCGGACGGGGCGATCACCAGCACCTCGATCGGCCGCAGCGACATGCCCTGCTCCTGCCGAACCTGTTCCGGGATCAAGCTCAAGGTCCGGTTGATGCGCCCGATGCGTTCCAGGTCGGCCCATAAGCTGTCGAGGAAGATGCTCGACAGCGTGTGACCGGCAATCTGCGCCAGCGACGGATAGGCACCATCGACGTCACGAAATGCCTCGGGAGTGGTCATGCGGCCGGCACCGACGACCAGAATCCTGTCAGCCCCGAGATGAATCGCGGGCGAGATGGGGGCCACCTGGCGCATCGAGCCGTCGCCGAAATACTCGCGATGCACCTTGACCGAAGGAAAGATGAAGGGGATCGCGCTCGAGGCCATCAAGTGATCGATGCCGAGCTTGACGTGAGCGCCCAAGCGCTGCGAGCGCTGCCAAGGTTCGAGGTCCGACCGCCCTTGAAAGAAGCTGACGCTTTGGCCCGAGGAATAGCCCGAACAGGTGATGCTGATCGAATGCAACTGATGATTCGCGATGCCCGCGTCGATGCGGGAGAAATCGATGTGCCGGGCGACCAGTTGTCGCAGCGGCGAGTTGTCGAGCAAGGAGCGCGGGCTCCGGTTCAGCAGCCAGCCCCCCGCCATCGTCGCCAGCCAGCTGGCGGCCGCGGTGCCCATGCCGAGCGCATCGGCGCGATACACGTCGCCGGCATGAAAGTCGCGCCAGAGGCGGAGCAACTGGCCGACACCGGCGCCGAAATTGTCGGTCCGGGTCGCCAGATAGGCGGCGTTGATGGCGCCCGCGGACGTGCCGCAGATGATCGGGAAGGGATTGCGCTGCTTGTCCGGCAACAGATCGCGGATCGCCGCCAGCACCCCGACCTGGTAGGCGGCGCGCGCGCCGCCCCCGGTCAGGACCAGTGCCGTCCTGATCATTACGGCTTCGGTCTCGCCTGTTGGTTGGCGGCTTCGACTGAGAGCACCGCGGTCATGTTGACGATGCGCCGCACCGTCGCGGTCGGGGTCAGGATATGCACCGGCCGGGCCGCCCCGAGCAGCAGCGGGCCGACGGTGAGGCCGTCGCCGGCGGCGGTCTTCAACAGGTTGAAGGCGATGTTGGCAGCGTCCAGGGTGGGCATGACGAGCAGGTTGGCCTGCCCCTTCAGGTGCGAATCGGGGAAGACCTTGGCCCGAATGTCTTCCGACAGCGCCGCATCGCCGTGCATCTCGCCCTCAACCTCGAGCTGCGGCGCACGCTGCTGCAGCAGCACCAGCGCCCGGCGCATCTTGGCGGCGGTCGGCGTATCGCCGGTACCGAAACTCGAATGCGACAGCAGCGCGACCTTCGGCGTCAGGCCGAAGCGCTGTACTTCCTCGGCGGCGAGCAGGGTCATTTCGGCCAGTTGCTCCGCCGTGGGATCGTAGTTCACGTAGGTGTCCCCGATGAACAGCGTGCGGGAAGGCAGGATCAGCATGTTCATCGCGTAGAAACTGCCGACCCCGGGCGAGAGACCGATGACGTTGGCGATGTAGCGCAGATGCAGGGAGTGACTGCCGAAGGTGCCGCAGAGCATTCCGTCGGCGTAGCCGTGCCTGACCAGCAGCGCCCCGATCAGCGTGGTCCGGCGACGCGCCTCGCGCTTGGCGTACTCGATGCTGACGCCCTTGCGGCTCATCAGCGAATAGTAGTCGCTCCAGAAGTCGTGATAGCGCGGATCCGAATCCGGATTGACCAGTTCGAAATGTTCTCCGGGTCTGATGCGCAGACCGAATTTGGCGATGCGCATATCGACTACGCCGGGGCGACCGATCAGGATCGGTTGGGCCAGGCCCTCGTCCACGACGGTCTGCACCGCGCGCAGAACGCGTTCTTCCTCGCCCTCGCAGAAGACGATGCGCTGCGGCTTCCGTTTCGCGGCGCCGAAGATCGGGCGCATCTGCAGGCCGGAGTGATAGACGAATTCGTTCAAGCGTTCGCGGTAGGCGTCGAGATCGGCCAGGGGCCGCGTCGCCACGCCGGAGTCCATCGCCGCCTTGGCCACCGCCGGCGCGATCCTGACGATCAGGCGCGGATCGAAGGGGCTGGGGATGAGGAACTCGGGGCCGAACTTGACCTCCTCACCCTGAAAGGCGGCAGCCATCACGTCGGACTGCTCGGCATGGGCAAGATCGGCGATGGCATGCACGGCGGCGAGCTTCATCGCCTCGTTGATGGTGGTGGCACCGACATCCAGCGCCCCACGGAAGATGAAGGGAAAACAAAGGACGTTGTTGACCTGGTTCGGATAGTCGGAGCGACCGGTCGCCATGATGGCGTCGGGGCGAACCGCCTTTGCCTCCGCCGGCAAAATCTCCGGTACCGGGTTGGCCAGCGCCAGGATCAGCGGCTGTGCCGCCATGGCTTTGACCATCTCGGACTTCAACACGCCGCCGGCGGAAACGCCGAGGAAAATATCGGCGCCCGGCATGACATCGCCCAGCGTGCGCGCCGAGGTCTCGCGCGCATACCTCGCTTTGGATGGATCAAGCCGGGCCTCCCGGCCGACATAGACCACGCCCTTGCTGTCGGTGATGAAGATATTCTGCGGATCGAGTCCGAGGCTCACCAGGAGGTCGAGACAGGCGATAGCGGCCGCGCCGGCGCCGGAACAGACCAGCCTGACCTCCGCGATCTTCTTGCCGACCACGCGCAAGCCATTCAATATCGCGGCGCCGGTGATGATCGCGGTGCCGTGCTGGTCATCGTGGAACACCGGGATCCTGAGCCGTTCGCGCAACTGCTTCTCGATATAGAAGCATTCCGGCGCCTTGATGTCCTCGAGATTGATGCCACCGAAAGTCGGTTCGAGCGAGGCGATGATCTCGACCAGCTTCTCCGGGTCGGTCTCGTTGATCTCTAGGTCGAAGACATCGATGCCGGCGAATTTCTTGAACAACACTGCCTTGCCTTCCATCACCGGCTTGCCGGCGAGCGCGCCGATGTTACCCAGGCCCAGCACCGCCGTGCCGTTGGTGATGACCGCCACCAGGTTGCCGCGGGCGGTGTATCGGTAGGCATTGGCCGGGTCGGCGACGATCTCGTCGCAGGCTGCGGCCACACCCGGCGTATACGCGAGCGCCAGGTCCTGCTGGTTAGTCACCGACTTGGTCGGGGTCACCGAGATTTTTCCGGGTTTCGGCAAGCGGTGATAATCGAGTGCAGCGGCGCGGATTCTTTCATCCATGTGAGCAGTCCCGTTAACGATCCAAGTCGATCCAAGTCGCGGCAGCCCCACTGGCGGATCTTACCGACAGGGCTTTGCCATTGTATCGCTGCTGTCGGGTTTACTCGCGGCTGCCTGAGATGCCATAATAATCCCTCTGGCGCCGGGCAAAACCCTCGCCCCTTCCGCGCCAGGCTGGTCTACCCCACCGCCCCTGACCTGGGACTTGCCGGACACCTCCGATCACCACCCCGCCGATCGACCCTGTTTCAGGCATTTTCTGTTTCGTCCTGGAGAGTTCCCAATCATGAATCAACGACTTTCACAGTCAGCGGCCCCGGATTATGTTCGCAACCGCAAGCTGAAAGACTGGGTTGCCGAAATCGCGACACTGACCGAGCCCGATAGCATCGTCTGGTGCGACGGCTCGGACGAGGAATACCAGCGTCTGTGCGACGACATGGTCGCGGCCGGCAGCATGGTCCGGTTGAATCCGGCCAAGCGCCCCAACTCCTTCCTGGCCTGCTCTGATCCTTCCGACGTGGCGCGCGTCGAGGACCGGACTTTCATCTGCAGCTCCGACCGGGAAGACGCCGGGCCGAACAACAACTGGGAAGACCCGGCCAGGATGAAGTTGGTGTTGCGCGGTCTTTTCAAAGGCTGCATGCGCGGTCGCACGATGTACGTCATTCCCTTCTCGATGGGTCCGATCGGCAGTCCGATCGCCCATATCGGCGTCGAGATTTCCGACTCCGCGTATGTCGTGGTGAACATGAAGATCATGACCCGGATGGGTCGCAAGGTTTTCGACCACCTGGGCGAGGACGGCGCCTTCGTGCCCTGCCTGCACTCGGTGGGACTACCGCTCGAGGTGGGACAGAAAGACCTGCCTTGGCCCTGCAACAAGAAACACAAATACATCGTCCATTTCCCGGAAACGCGCGAAATCTGGTCGTTCGGGTCAGGCTACGGTGGTAACGCGCTGCTCGGCAAGAAGTGTTTCGCCCTGCGCATCGCCTCGACCATGGCGCGCGATGAGGGCTGGCTGGCCGAACACATGCTGATTCTCGGCGTGGAAAATCCTCAGGGCGAGAAGAGCTATGTCGCCGCTGCCTTCCCCTCGGCCTGCGGCAAGACCAACTTCTCCATGCTGATCCCGCCGCAGTCGCTCGGCGGCTGGAAAGTGACCACGGTCGGCGACGACATCGCCTGGATCAAGCCGGGCAAGGATGGCCGCCTCTACGCCATCAATCCCGAGGCGGGCTATTTCGGCGTGGCGCCGGGCACCTCGGAGAAGACCAACTTCAACGCGATGATGACACTCAAGGAGAACGTCATTTTCACCAACGTGGCCCTGACCGACGACGGCGACGTGTGGTGGGAGGGCATGTCCAAGGAAGTGCCGGCACACCTGATCGACTGGACCGGCCAGGACTGGACGCCGGAAATCGGCAGGCAGACCGGCAGGAAGGCGGCGCACCCGAACTCCCGTTTCACGGTCGCGGCGAGCCAGTGTCCGTCGATCGACCCGGACTGGGAAAATCCCGCCGGCGTTCCGATCGCGGCCTTCGTCTTCGGTGGCCGCCGCTCCACCACGGTGCCGCTGGTTTATGAAGCCTTCAACTGGAACTTCGGCGTCTATATGGCGGCAACGCTCGGCTCGGAGACAACCGCCGCCGCCACCGGCCAGATGGGCGTGGTGCGGCGCGACCCGTTCGCCATGCTGCCTTTCTGCGGCTACCACATGGGCGATTATTTCAACCACTGGCTGCGCATCGGCCATGCCATCCGCCACGCTCCGAGGATTTTCACGGTCAACTGGTTCCGCCACGACAAGGACGGCAATTTCATGTGGCCCGGCTTCGGCGAAAACATGCGCGTGCTGAAATGGATCGTCGATCGCGTCAAGGGCCGTGCTGCGGCTCGCGAAACCACCTTGGGTTGGATGCCGAAATTCGAGGATATCGACTGGTCAGGCTTCGCCGGCCTGACGCACGAGCAGTTCGATGAATTGACCGCGGTCGACGTCGCGATGTGGCGCGAGGAGCTCAAACTGCACGCCGAATGGTTTGAAAAGCTGAAGAGCCGCCTGCCGCGCGAATTGCTGTTGAAGCGCGAACTGTTTGAACTTGCGCTGATAGACTGATCGCCGACGAGTCCTCCGACGCCGGTCTTCAGGCGCCGTCGTCAGGCCGCGTCAGGAAAGAAATGGCGGCTCCTGACAGGCCGCCGCCGAGCGTTTTAACCTGGGCGGATACGAGCGGGCCAACCAACCCGCGAACTTAGCAACCCGCAAGTTTAGCAGGGACTCCGCTCGCATCCACCCGAGGCGCGACTCAAGAGGGCCGCGAACCCGTAGGAAACGGCCAAGCCGCCGCCGGATTCAACGACGACTTCATGCCCGGCGCGGCCGCGGTCGACGGCTGGGTGGCAGGCGCTACCGTCGGCTTTACTACAGGCTTTGCTGCCGGCTTGGCAGCAACCTTCTTCGGCGCCGCTTTCTTAACCGCAGGCTTGGCGACGACCTTCTTCGCTACCGGTTTCTTGGCGGCGACCTTCTTCGCTGCCGGCTTCTTGGCGGCGACCTTCTTCACTGCCGGTTTCTTGGCGGCGACCTTCTTCACTGCCGGTTTCTTGGCGGCGACCTTCTTCACTGCCGGCTTCTTGGCGGCGACCTTCTTCGCTGCCGGCTTCTTGGCGGCGACCTTCTTCGCTACCGGCTTCTTGGCGGCGACCTTCTTCACTGCCGGCTTCTTGGCGGCGACCTTCTTCGGTGCAGCCTTCTTCGGTGCAGCCTTCTTGGCGGCGACCTTCTTCGGTGCAGCCTTCTTCAGCGCAACAACCTTCTTCGCC
>Ga0315268_10003026_pt1 | contig 18652 bp, 16 predicted proteins | sample C1_top_MG_FD_204535 | JGI IMG/M metagenome (GOLD analysis project Ga0315268, IMG submission 204535) | Sediment microbial communities from Yellowstone Lake, YNP, Wyoming, USA - C1_top | ecosystem: Environmental > Aquatic > Freshwater > Lake > Sediment | place: USA: Wyoming | collected 2017-08-01
CCATTGGGTTGCCCCAACCGCCAACACGATCGCGTCGTAACGAGAACGCAATTGGTGGCCAGTGATCTCGGTTCCGACTTCAACACCCGCACGGAATCGAGTTCCTTCTGCTTCCATCTGAGCAATCCGACGGTCCAAGATCGATTTCTCCATTTTAAATTCCGGAATTCCGTATCGCATAAGCCCGCCGATTTTCGACGCTCTTTCATAAACTGCGACAGTGTGTCCAGCGCGAGTAAGTTGCTGCGCAGCGGCAAGTCCGGCCGGTCCAGAGCCAATAACGGCAATCGTCTTGCCGGTCAGGCGATCTGGAGGCATGGGCACTACCTGCCCGTTTGCAAATGCCTCCTCGATGGTTCGAAGTTCAACCTGCTTGATTGTCACGGCATCCGAGTTAATCGCAACCACGCAAGCAGTTTCACACGGTGCAGGACACAATCGTCCGGTAAATTCAGGAAAATTATTCGTTGCGTGCAGTCGGGCGATTGCCTCGTTCGTGTCGCCTCTAAACATAAGATCGTTCCATTCAGGAATGAGATTGCCCAATGGACAGCCCTGATGACAGAAGGGGATTCCACAATCCATGCAGCGCCCCGCCTGTTTTTGCAGAACCTGGAGAGGTTGCGGCTCGTATACCTCTTTCCAATCTTGGATGCGCACGTCCACTGGTCGACGCGTAGGCACTTCGCGAGGGGTCGTTAAGAATCCCTTGGGATCACCCATTTGCAACCTCCATAACGTAGGTATCAGCAGGAATGCCTTCATCTGTAGCCCGTCGCATGGCATCGAGCACTCGCGCGTAATCGCGGGGCATGACCATGGAGATTCGGTGAATGGCCTCATCCCAATCGGCAAGTAGAACAGAGGCAATAGGCGAACCTGTCTCGGCGAAGAATCTACTTACCAGTTCGTGAAGTAGTCCGCGTTGATCGTGTGGCACAGCCACGATGTCAACCATTTCCTTATTGACAAGAGCGGCGTCAAGATCCAAAACGAAAGCACGTCCACCTGACATTCCGGCCGCAAAGTTTCGTCCCGTGCGACCCAGCACCAATACCAAGCCACCGGTCATATATTCGCAACCATGATCGCCAATACCTTCAACCACCGCTGTCGCACCGGAATTGCGAACGCAGAATCGCTCGCCAACAACACCGCGAATGAGAATCTCCCCAGACGTGGCTCCGTAACCGATCACGTTTCCAGCGATGACGTTTTCATCTGAAGGAAAGGATGCCTTTTCGTCTGGGACGACTATTACTCGACCACCAGAAATTCCCTTCCCTACGTAGTCGTTTGAATCACCAAAGAGGCGAAGAGTCAGACCCTTTGGAATAAATGCACCGAAGGATTGGCCGGCCGATCCGCGCAGGGTGATATCCACCGTATTAGGAGGAAGGCCGTCGCCACCAAAGCGTCGAGTGATTTCGGCGCCGAGCATCGTTCCTACAGTTCGATTGACATTTCTTACAGGAACCTCAATTTTCACAATCTGGCGATTGGTCAATGCGGGTTGCGCAAGTTCGATCAACTTATTATCGAGCGCTGCTTCGAGACCATGATCTTGCTGTGATGTGCGATGTAGCGGGCCATCGACATCTGGGCGGGTCAGCAATGGAGCTAGATCCAAACCACTTGCCTTCCAGTGTTCAACGGCATTCTTGGTCTCCAACATTTCAATGCGACCAACAGCCTCTTCAATGGTCCGAAATCCAAGTTGCGCCAGATGCTCGCGCACTTCCTGGGCGATGTACTGGAAGAAAGTTTCAACAAATTCAGGCTTGCCAGAGAATCGCTTGCGCAACTCCGGATTTTGAGTCGCCACACCCACTGGACAGGTATCCAGATGGCAGACCCGCATCATTATGCAGCCAGAAACTACGAGCGGTGCAGTTGCAAATCCAAATTCCTCTGCGCCGAGAAGGGCGGCAATGACGACATCTCGCCCTGTTTTCAATTGACCATCTGTTTGAACCACGATGCGATCACGCAAACCGTTGAGCAGAAGGGTTTGCTGAGTTTCAGCCAAGCCGAGTTCCCATGGCGCTCCAGCATGTTTGAGAGAGGTGAGTGGTGAAGCGCCAGTTCCTCCATCGTGGCCTGAGATCAGAACCACATCTGCATGCGCTTTGCTCACACCCGCCGCAACTGTTCCGACTCCGACTTCAGCCACCAATTTCACATGGATGCGTGCATTCTTGTTCGCGTTCTTCAGATCGTGAATGAGTTGAGCCAGATCCTCGATTGAGTAAATATCATGATGTGGCGGGGGCGAGATCAAGCCGACGCCTGGAGTCGAATATCGAACTTTCGCGATCCATGGGTACACCTTGTTGCCCGGCAACTGCCCGCCTTCACCAGGTTTTGCACCCTGTGCGATTTTTATCTGGATGTCGTCGGCGTTGACCAAATATTCACTTGTCACTCCGAAGCGACCGCTCGCGACCTGCTTAATTGCAGATCGCTTCGAATCGCCATTTTCCATCGGCACAAAGCGAGAAGGATCCTCTCCTCCTTCGCCGGTATTGGATTTTCCGCCAATGCGATTCATGGCAATTGCCATGGTTTCATGCGCCTCTTGTGAAATAGAGCCGTAGGACATAGCTCCGGTTGAGAACCTTTTCAGAATTTCTTCTACGGGTTCGACCTCGTCAATAGAGATCGGAGAGTTCACATCAAATTTGAAATCAAACAAGCCGCGCAATGTCATGAGGGATTTGCTCTGCTCATCAATTCTCTGCGTGTACCGCTTGAAAACATCGTAGCGCTTGTTGCGTGTTGAATGCTGAAGTGTGAAAACGGTTTCCGGATCAAAGAGATGGGGTTCGCCTTCACGTCGCCATTGATATTCCCCGCCTATTGGAAGGCGCTTAGTACCTGGTACTTCGCCGCCAGGCGGATATGCAATGTGGTGACGGGCGATGGTTTCAGCGGCGACAACATCGAGCCCAATTCCACCTAAGCGCGATGTCGTACCGACGAAGAATTCATCGACTAGCTCCTGTGATAAACCGATGGCTTCGAAAACTTGGGCTCCCGTATAGGACGCAATGGTCGAAATGCCCATCTTGGACATGACCTTCAAAACCCCTTTTCCAAGGGATTTAATGAGATTTCTGACGGCCTTCTCGGGGGTAATTCCCGTAATGACACCTTGGTGTACCAGGTCTTCTGCGCTCTCCATGGCCAGATAAGGATTGATCGCCGCAGCTCCATACCCGACCAGCACCGCTGCGTGATGCACCTCGCGAACATCGCCGGCTTCAACGATGAGTCCGACCTTAGTGCGAGTTTTCTCGCGTATAAGATGATGATGAACCGCAGCAGTCAAAAGTAAAGATGGAATTGGAGCGTTATCTGCATCGCCATCGCGATCAGATAAAACGATCAACCTGGCACCATCTGCAATTGCCTGCGAGACTTCAACACGGATCTCTTCAAGGCGTTGACGAAGCGCAGCTCCATCTCCAGCGATCGGGAAAAGGCCGCGAACAATGTGCGCGGCGAAACCTGGGTGATCTCCATCGGCATTGACGTGAATAATCTTCGCCAGCTCATCATTGTCAATGACAGGAAAGTCCAATTGAATCTGCCGACAAGAGGCTGGACCTGGATCTAAAAGATTATGTTCCGGGCCAATCGCCCCGCTAAGAGAGGTGACAAGTTCCTCTCGGATAGCATCAAGCGGAGGATTTGTTACCTGCGCAAAAAGTTGGGAGAAATAATCAAAAAGCAGTCGTGGTCGCTCTGAGAGTGCTGCAATCGGAGAATCGGTTCCCATCGAACCCAGCGGCTCTGCGCCGTTCCGAGCCATCGGCGTGATGATGATGCGCAATTCCTCTTCGGTGTATCCGAAGGCGCGTTGTCGACGAACAACGGATGAGTGCGGATAGACGATGTGCTCGCGCGCTGGCAAATCAACCAACTTGACCATACCCGCATGGAGCCATTCACCATACGGTGCCGAATCAGCTAGCTGGTCCTTAATCTCTTCGTCCTCGATAATGCGACCGCCCTCAATGTCAACCAAGAACATCTTCCCTGGTTGCAAACGGCCCTTTCGTACGATTTGATCTGCTGGAATATCAAGAACGCCCACTTCGCTGGCAAGTACTACAAGACCATCATTGGTAACCCAGTAACGCGAAGGTCGCAATCCGTTTCGATCAAGAACTGCACCAACTTGGTGTCCGTCCGTAAAGGTCACACACGCGGGCCCATCCCAGGCCTCCATGAGCGAGGCATGAAAAGCATAAAAATCGCGCCGATTTTCCGGCATGGATGCGTGGTTCTCCCACGCCTCTGGAATCATCATCAAGATTGAATGCGGTAGAGAGCGTCCTCCCAAGTACAAGAGTTCAAGAACTTCATCAAAAGATGCCGAGTCGCTGCCGTTCTCGTCAACAATGGGAAACAGGCGCGAGATCTCACCGGGGATTACATCGCTGGCTAAGAGTGCTTCGCGAGCGCGCATCCAATTCCGATTTCCCTTAACAGTATTGATTTCTCCATTGTGGGCTATGAATCGATAGGGGTGCGCCAGAGGCCACGAAGGAAAAGTATTTGTGGAAAATCTTGAGTGAACCAGCGCAAGCGGAGAGACCACCCGCTCATCTGAGAGCTCAGGAAAGAATTCCTCCAGTTGGCCAGTGGTCAGCATGCCCTTATAGACAATGGTCTGAGACGACAAGGAAGGAAAATAGAGCGGCAACGTATGCTCTATGCGCTTTCGTAAGCAGAAAGCCAAGCGGTCCAGTTGCAATCCACTCTCTCCCGCGATGCCGCTGAGAAAGATCTGTTCAAAACGCGGCATCACAGATAACGCTGTCTTGCCCAACGAAGAAGAATTTACGGGTAAATCTCTCCATCCAAGAACTGTAAGACCTTCCTCTTTTGCGATGGACTTGATTTGATCGTGAAGATCTTCGCCTGTGCTGATGAAAGCCACGCCCGCGACATAGGAACCGACTGGGGGTAGATCAAAATTAACTACTTCTCGGAAGAATTTATCGGGAATGCGAATGAGAATTCCGGCTCCGTCCCCGCTATCGGGTTCAGCACCGGAGGCACCACGATGCTCAAGGTTGCGAAGGGCGGTGAGCGCCTGCGTCACTATCTCGTGGGTGGCCACCTTGTTCAGGGTTGCAATCATTGCCACACCGCAGGCATCGTGCTCGAAGGCAGGATCGTAGAGACCCTGCGCTAGAGGTGCTTTAGGCATGTGATGCACTCCTGTTGTCCGATGGTGAGGGACGACAGTGGCCCTTAAAGAATTCTCATCTCCTGATTAGATCAGGTTGGTAATCCTAGCAACTCCAAGAGAGCGCCGAATACTAGATGCCAGAAAGATGGACCAGGGAACCGATTCCGGCGGTAATCGCCATACCTAAGCAACCCCCAATGACTACACGCAAGGTCGGGGCAACAATCGGTGAACCTGAGGTTTTCGCGCTCACAATTCCTGTGATGATCAGCCCAACGACGGCAAATGCAACGATGCTCAAGGCCTGCGCGCCGGCAGTAGGTGCCAATGCGCCGAGAAAGGGAATCAATCCACCAAGAACAAAGCTGGCAGCAGAGGCAAGTGATGCTTGAACCGGTCGCGCCTTGTTATGAGGATGCTGTCCCAGTTCGTCCCGGAGATGAGCTGCCAACGGATCCTTTTCATGCATCGCAGTTGCCACTTGATGCGCCAATTCTGGAGTGAGACCGCGATCAATGTAGATGTTAGTCAGCTCAAGGAGTTCAAGTTCGGGCGATGCCGCTAGGTGAGCAATTTCCAGAAGGCGATCAGATTCTTCAATGTCATTTTGCGAACGCACAGAAACATATTCGCCAACGGCCATAGACATAGCACCCGCCACTATCCCCGCAATACCGGCCGTGATAAGAAACCCGTGAGCATTTGCTGCCGATACACCGATCATCAAGCTTGCCGTCGCAACCAAACCATCGTTTGCACCAAGGACTGCTGCACGGAGCCAACCCGCACGATGGGTGCGGTGCTGCATATTACGTTTGTAGACCTCTTCAAGGCTCATAGCCGAAGCCTACCTCACACGTTTGAAGAAGGTCTTTGCTTCTTTCGCCCAACGCGCCAGAACAGAAAAGTGGCGAATATAGCAACGAAAGCACTCATCCATTCGTTTACTCGCAAGCCACCAAATGTGTGCGCGGCGTCGATACGGAGCGATTCAATATAAAAGCGCCCAACACAATAGGCCGCGATATAGAAGAGAAAGCCTTGGCCAGGTTTAAACTTCCTCTCAAGTGAGAGCAAAGCAATAGCTACAAGCACACACCAGATAGCTTCATATAAAAATGTCGGCTGAAATGTCGCATAGGACTCATAACCTGCCGGTCGTAAACCAACGGGAATCTGCAATGCCCACGGCACGGTAGTTGGGCGTCCGAATAACTCTCCATTAAACCAGTTGCCAAATCGGCCAACCGCCTGGGCAAAAAGCAGGCCAGGCGCGAGTGCATCCGTGAATGCGGCGAAAGAAAGGATGCCTTCCCTGCCGCGACGTCGGAGGCGTTCGTGCTGCCACCAGGCAACGAGGGTTCCTAAGGCAACTGCTCCCCAGATTCCCATACCGCCGTTCCATATCTTGAATGCATCCAACGGTCGGCCATGGGCACCGAAGTAGGCATCGGGAGAAGTTATGAGGTGATAGAGCCGACCACCAATAATTCCAGCAGGCACCGCCGCGATTGCCACATCGGCAACAACGTTGACACCGCCACCAGCTCTTCTGTATCTCTTATCGCCCAGAAAGATCGCGATTGTGATTCCAACAATTATGCAGAGCGCATAAAAGTGGATCGTAAGCGGACCAACGCTAAACGAAGATACCGATGGCGTAGGTATTGATCGATGCATCGAAGGTTACTTTTTGCCCTCAACTGCTGCGGCGAAAGCCACAGGATCAAAGTACTGAGTCTTGCGATTGATTTCTTTTCCATTGACGAAGACTGTTGGAGTGGCGTTGATCTTCTTATTGCTACCGTCGTTTGCAATCGTGGTTACCCAGTTCGAATACGTGCCTTTGTTGACGCAACTTTGGAACTTTGAATCCGTCAACCCGACTGCGGCCCCTGCCTTAATGAGGCCGGCGTTTGACCAGACGCCAGAGTTCTCAGTGCCTTGGGTCAGATACATGTAGCTATGAAAAGCCAGGAATTTATTCTCATCGGCAGCGCAAGCACCAGCGTTGGCGGCAAGGATTGACTCGGGGCCGATGAAGGAGAGCATGTGATACACAACCTTGGCACTCTTGGCAGCAATCAACTTCTGAATATAGTCTCCGTTGGTCAGCTCAAATTGCTTACAGACCGGACACTGGAAATCTTCCCAAAGATCGATGGTCGGTTTTCCTTTTAAGCCGGCATTAAAAGTAATTCCGTATCCGTCAGCCTTAGAGACACTAGAGGGAGTGGCACCTCCGCCGGTTGACCTGTTGCCCATCACGGAGAAGATCACTCCGACCGCGACGACAAAAACAACCATACCGATCACGATGTTTCGTGTGATCTTATCTCCGCCAGATTTCTTGGCCACTATCTGTCCCTCTTTCTCATTGAAATCCACTCTGTAAAGATTGTGTTGAAGAATAGCGAACTATCGAGACGGTCGCGAGATGAGCGTTTCAACGCCCCTCTCTGACACCTGCAGCCAACTCTTTGGCTAGTTCGCCTATGGCCTCAAGCCCAGATGCTTCGTCTTTTGCATCAAGGAGGGCCTTAATGAAGGCAGATCCAACAATTACACCGTCTGCATAACCCGCCACTGTTCGCGCCTGCGCTCGGGTGGAGACACCTAGGCCGACTGCCACTGGCAGTTCGGTTGTTTTGCGAATTCTTGCGACTAGATCGTGGCCGCCCGATGACAGATCGGCCCGTGCCCCAGTTACACCCATCAAACTTGCTGCATACACAAATCCCGAACACTGCGCAGTTACTCGCGCCAAACGATCATTGTTGGTGCTGGGGGCGACTACGTAAATAGTATTTATCCCCGCTGCACTAGTTGAGATCTTCCATTGTTCGGACTCTTCAATTGTCAGATCGGGAGTGATAACTCCCGACCCCCCATTGCCGGCCATCTCTTGTGCAAAGCGATCGAGCCCAAATCGCTCAATCGGATTCCAATAGGTCATCACGACAGCAGGCAGACCTATGTCGTGAGCGAATTTCAACGTCGAGAAAACTTCAGTTGCACCGGTCCCGCCTTTCAGAGAAATATCGGCAGCTCGCTGAATCGTCGGCCCATCCATCACTGGATCGCTGTACGGGAAGCCAATTTCGACCGCATCAACACCGGCCTTGGCAAGTACAGCAATAGCATTCTTGCAACCTTGTGCCGACGGGAAACCCGCTGGAAGGTAGGCGATCAACGCAGCACGATTTTCTTTTCTCGTCTTAGTAAACATCGCTTCCAGTGGTGTCGGCATCACAACTCAATCTTGAAGTAGTCGGCCGCTGTCTCTACGTCTTTGTCTCCGCGGCCTGAAAGGTTCACAAGCAGGATTGCCTCCGGCCCACGTTCCTTTCCAACTTGCATTGCACCTGCCAGCGCATGAGCGCTCTCAATTGCAGGGATAATTCCTTCGGTCTTAGTCAGCAATGCAAAGGCTTCCATCGCCTGATCGTCATTGATGGCTCGATATTGCGCCCGACCAATATCGTGCAGGTAGGCGTGCTCGGGGCCGACTCCTGGATAATCCAAACCGGCAGAAATTGAATGGGACTCGATTGTCTGACCGTTCTCATCTTGCAGAACATACGAACGAGTACCGTGCAGCACTCCTATCGATCCACCCGTGATCGTCGCAGCATGACGCCCAGTTTCAATACCGTCTCCCCCTGCTTCTAATCCGATGAGATCAACGGAGGCATCAGGAATGAATGCGTGGAAAATCCCGATGGCATTTGATCCGCCACCAACGCAGGCCAAAACCGCATCGGGAAGGCGGCCAACCAACTCCAGCACTTGGGCGCGCGCTTCCTCGCCAATAATCTTTTGAAAATCGCGGACCATCGTCGGAAACGGATGAGGGCCGGCCACGGTTCCCAACAAGTAGTGGGTTGTGTCTACATTGGTGACCCAATCGCGCATCGCCTCATTGATCGCATCCTTTAAAGTTCGCGAACCCGTCTTCACTGGGATCACTTCAGCGCCCAGTAATTTCATGCGGGCAACATTTAGCGCCTGTCGTCTGGTGTCTTCTTCCCCCATGTAGACAACGCACTCCAAGCCAAACAGTGCGGCTGCGGTTGCAGAGGCAACACCATGCTGGCCCGCACCCGTCTCAGCGATAATGCGCTTCTTACCCATTCTTTTTGTAAGCAGTGCTTGTCCAAGAACATTATTTATTTTATGGCTTCCGGTGTGGTTGAGATCTTCTCGCTTGAGAAGTACGCGAGCCCCACCTGCAAATTCAGAGAATCGCTTCACTTCGGTGATGATGCTTGGCCGGCCCGTATAAGTGAGATGAAGATGAGATAATTCCGCTTGGAATTGTGGATCTGTCATCGCTTGACTGTGAGCGGCGTCCAACTGATCCAACGCTCCGATTAGCGCCTCTGGAACAAAGCGACCGCCGAAGGGGCCAAAGTGTCCGATCGCTTCGAGGTTACTCATGATTACCCATAATGACTTAACCCTACCCTTGACCCAAGAGTGCTCGCAGCGTGGCCCCCGGGTCCGTGCCGCGGACCAGAGCCTCCCCTATCAAAACTGCATCCGCCCCATGGAGTTGGGCAAACTCCACGTCCGAACGTGTCGAAATTCCTGACTCTGCAACTTTCACAATCTGATTGGGAATCATTGGAAGCAGGTCGGCGAAAACTTTACTATCGACATCTAGCGTCTTGAGGTTTCTGGAATTAACCCCGATGATCTCAGCAGAAATATCTAACGCTTTCTCCAATTCCTCAGTCGTGTGTACCTCCACTAACGCCTGCATTCCTAATTCGTGCGTGAGCGCCTGAAATTCTCGGAGTTGCTCGTTAGAAAGTGCTGCAACAATCAGTAAAATCATATCTGCGCCGTATGCGCGCGCCTCATGGAATTGATATTCATCGACCATAAAGTCCTTGCGCAGAATGGGAATTGAAACGCTCTTTCGGACAGCTGCAAGGTCTGCGAGAGATCCGCCGAAGCGCCTCTGTTCAGTTAATACACTTACAACAGAAGCTCCGTTATCTTGATAAATCTTCGCAAGCGCTGCCGGATCTGAGATTGGCGCTAGGGCGCCCTTGCTCGGTGAAGATCGCTTCACTTCCGCAATCACCGAAATACCATCTTTGCGAAGTCGTGTTAGCACATCAAGGACAGCCGGTGCGGCCAAAACCATCTCCTGTAGTTGTTCCCGCGACATGCGACGCTGCGCCAAGTCCTCTCGTACTCCGATGATGATCTCGTCCAGGACGCTCATGAATTTGGCTTCTCCGGAATCGACGGGTCTACTCCTTGATCAAGGGCGTTCCAAGGCGAGAGAGTCTTTGGTTGACGCTCATATCGGGATGGCAGTTTGGCGATTCGACGCACGATGAAGAAGGTTGCAGTTAGCAATACAACAGCCCCTAGAAGAAATTGAACCATTAGAGAGTCCGCAATTGATTTGCCGCAGCGATCGCGCCGAGAACGGCTGCTGCTTTGTTCATCGTCTCTTGATTTTCGGCCTCAGGATCGGAATCCGCGACAATTCCCCCACCGGCTTGCACATACGCGGTGTGCTTATAAATGACCGCAGTACGGATCGCAATGCATGCATCTATGTTGCCGGTGAAATCAATGTAACCGATAGCTCCACCGTAGATTCCGCGTCTTGTCGGCTCGAGCGTTTCGATGATTTCCATTGCGCGAGGCTTCGGAGCGCCAGACAAAGTGCCCGCAGGGAATGTCGAGAAGAGCGCATCAATGGGCGTGGACGTGCTCGCCAGGGTGCCTGTCACCGTCGAAACAATATGCATCACATGGGAGAAGCGCTCGATATGCATGAACTCGACGACTTCCACGCTGCCGGCCTGGCACACTCTTCCCAAATCGTTGCGACCCAGATCCACCAGCATCAGATGTTCCGCTCGTTCCTTGGGGTCAGCAAGGAGCTCATCGCTGAGTCGGAAATCCTCCTCTGGTGAGGAAGAGCGGTGGCGTGTGCCGGCGATGGGGTGAATAAGCACTTCACCGTCCGTGACTTTTACGAGAGCTTCCGGGCTTGAACCCACCACATCAATCCCATCGCGCAAGCGCAGAAGATACATGTACGGGCTTGGGTTATGGAGGCGGAGCATCCGATACACATCCAGAGCATCTGCCTGACACTCCATCGAGAACTTCTGCGATAGAACAATCTGAAACGCCTCACCCGCAACGATCTGCGCCTTGGCGATTTCGACATTGGCCCGATATGTATCTTCGGGAGTATGGCGTTTGTACGTTGGTGCAGAATGTTGATCTATCTCTGCAAGGAAGCCAGGAATGGGTGTCAATAGGTCAGCCTGCATTCGGTCCAACCGGCTTTGTGCAGATGTCCAAGCCTCATCGACATGCGCATCGCTACCATCCCAATTGATCGCATTCGCAATGAGGGTGATGGTGCCATCGCTGTGGTCGACAACAGCGAGATCGCTAGTGAGCATAAATGTCAGATCAGGAACGGGAACATCTCTAGCGCTGAGATTCGGTAATTTTTCCAGAAAGCGAACACAGTCATATCCCATATACCCAACAAGCCCACCAGTGAGTGGAGGCAAGCCTGCTATTTTCGGGGAACGCAGATGCGCGGCTGCAATGCGCAACGCATCGAGTGGGGGCATCCCTGAGGGGGCACCGGCAGGTGGCGTTCCCTCCCATACGGCTACGCCATTTTCTTCTGTGAGGGTCGCCTCGCTTCTCACTCCTATGAAGGAGTACCGCGACCAGACACCACCATGCTCGGCAGATTCAAGAAGAAATGTTCCTGGTGCGTTCTTGGCCAGTTTGCGGTAGACCCCCAGCGGGGACTCGCTATCGGCTAAGAGTTTGCGCGAGACAGGGATGACATTGAATTCCTTCGCAAACGCCCGAAATTCTTCTATCTTCATAGAGCGGTCATCTCAACATTGTTATGGAAACAACTCTTGGCACCTGTATGGCATGCTCCATCAATTTGCTTCACCTGCATCAAGAGCGCATCTCCGTCGCAGTCAAGGGACATTGACACGACAGTCTGCGTATGGCCTGAGGTTGCACCTTTGACCCACAGTTCGTTGCGGCTGCGGCTCCAATATGTCGCGCGCCCCGTTGCAATGGTCGCAGCAAGGGAGCGCCTGTTCATCCACGCCAGCATCAAGACCTCACCACTTTCGCTATCTTGCGCGATGGCGGCAAGGAGTTCGGTGGGGCTCTTCAGGAGATTCTCGACCTCTGCAGGCAGGTCATATGTGTCTGACATGGGCACATTCTGCCCTATTGATTACTAACCTCGCGAATGGAATAACCTGCTTGGCTCAAATAACGCTTCACATCTGCAATTCTGTAGGTTCCAAAATGGAATACGCTCGCTGCAAGAACTGCATCTGCGCCCGCATCAAGGGCGTGAGCAAAATCTTCTAGCTCTCCTGCTCCACCACTTGCGATGAGCGGAACTCGCGTGATCGAACGCGCTGCCCGGATCATCTCAATGTCGTAGCCTTCGCGGGTTCCGTCTGCGTCCATTGAATTCAGGAGAATCTCGCCCACCCCCAAATCGCACGCCTTCTCAATCCATGAAAGGGCGTCGATCCCGGTTCCGTTTCGACCGCCATGCGTGGTGACTTCAAACCCAGATTCTGTCTGAGCGCGACGAGCATCCACCGAGAGAACGAGAACTTGCGACCCAAACGAGTCGGCGATTTCGGCGATCAGTTCGGGGCGAACTATGGCCGCGGTGTTGATGGAGACTTTGTCAGCACCAGCCCGCAAAAGTTGGTTCACATCTGCCACTGAACGAATTCCCCCACCAACTGTAAGCGGGATGAATACCTGATCAGCTGTTTTCCGGACAATGTCTAAAGTTGTCTCGCGACCAGAACTACTTGCTGAAATATCAAGAAAGGTGAGTTCGTCGGCTCCTTCTTTCTGATACAACGCAGCCATCTCGACAGGATCGCCTGCATCGACAAGATTGGTGAAGTTCACACCCTTAACGACTCGACCATCGGTCACATCAAGGCAAGGGATGATTCGAACAGACAGGGTCATTTCCTTGTTGCCGCCAATGCTTGCGGGAAGGTGAAAGCACCTGCATAAAGTGCCTTCCCTACGATCGCGCCTTCGACTCCAAGTGGGCGCAACGACACCAGTGCTTCGATGTCGGCAAGAGAGGAAATTCCACCGCTGGCGATAACAGGCCGATCTGTTGCAGCACACACTGATTTCAACAGTTCAAGATTGGGTCCCGTTAAAGTCCCATCCCGCTCCACATCGGTGACCACATAACGCGCGCAACCGTCTCGATCAAGTCGCTCCAACGCCTCGTAAAGGTCGCCACCCTCCTTGGTCCAACCTCTTGCTGCAAGAGTGCGTCCTCGAACATCAAGTCCTACCGCGATTCGATCACCGAATTCTGCAACCACTCGCGACGTCCAATCGGGATTCTCCATGGCGGCGGTGCCCAAATTTATCCGTCTACATCCCGTTGCCAAAGCGCGGGCCAACGATTCATCATCACGGATGCCACCAGATAATTCGACTTTAATATCAAGCCTTCCTACAACTCGCTCCAGCAATTCGGAGTTGTTTCCCCGCCCGAAGGCCGCGTCCAAATCCACGAGGTGGAGCCATTCTGCGCCCGCTCTCTGAAATTCAAGAGCAACTTCCAAAGGATCCCCATACACAGTCTCTCGGGTCAATTCACCCTGCACCAGTCGAACAGCTTGCCCATCTTTTACGTCAACTGCTGGAAGCAATTCAAGATATTGCGAAGTCATAGTGATTTGGTCCAGTTTCTAATCAATGTCAATCCAGCCGACCCCGACTTCTCCGGGTGAAATTGGGTCGCACTTATTACTCCATCTTCAACGGCAGAAACAAAATTCTCTCCGTAGTGTGTCCATGCAACTTTTTTGCCAACCGCTTCTTTTGCCGCATAAGAGTGGACAAAGTAGAAAGATTCCTCCTCGATGCCATTGAAAAGAACAGAGCCGGTCGGGGCTTTTACCGTGTTCCAACCCATGTGAGGAAGAACTGGCGCGTCCAATTTACTAACAGAGCCATGCCAGATTCCCACACCTTGAGTACTCGCCGCATTCCCCCTTGATGGCTCCAACCCGGTGCTAAAAAAAATCTGCATTCCGATGCAGATACCCAAAGTGGGACGCTGCATCGAAAATCGCTGGCGAATAATCTCATCGCCGCCAATTCCAATAAGACCGTTCATGCATGCCTGAAACGCACCCACCCCGGGAACGACCAATCCTTCTGCCTCCAGGGCAATTCTGCGATCAGATGTGACGACAACGTCATTGCCAGTCGTTTCGAAGGCACGTTGTGCCGAACGCAAATTGCCTGACCCGTAGTCAAGAATTGCGATCAAAGAGAGCCCTTAGTTGAAGGAACTCCGGATACTCGTAAGTCGAGAGTGACGGCATCACGCAAGGCTCTCGCAACTGCCTTGAACTGCGCTTCCAGAACATGATGGGCATTGCGACCTTCAAGCACCCGCACGTGCAAAGCAATGTGAGCCTCGGCAACAATTGATTCCCAAATGTGCCTGCCTAGAGTGGTATCGAAAGTTCCAATCAATTCGACGATCTCTGGTTGACGGTGCACTAAATACGGCCGACCTGAAAGGTCAACAGCGGCCTGCACTAAGACTTCATCAAGAGGAACCATAGCGTCGCCGAATCGCCGAATACCCGCCTTGTCACCGAGGGCTTCGCGCAATGCCTGCCCTACGGCGAGAGAGGTGTCTTCAACGGTGTGATGTGAGTCCACTTGAACATCTCCCTGTGTCTTCACCCGCAGGTCGAAGCCAGAGTGCTTGCCTAATTGACCCAGCATGTGGTCAAAGAAAGGAACGCCCGTTGCAATATCAATAGCTCCATGGCCGTCGAGGTTGAGTTCAACCAACACATGTGATTCCTTGGTCTCTCTTTCAACGCGAGCAGTTCTCATAGATTTCCTCCCAGTGATTTGCCCAATGATTTCGCAAGTGCATCAATAAACCTTCGATTTTCGGCCGCATTGCCGATAGTCACTCTCAGGTAGCCCGATAATCCCACATCTCGAACCAATACTCCTTGATCCAAGAGAGAGTTCCAAATTTCCTTGGACGACGGGACCGTGAATAGTAGGAAATTCGCACTACTGGGAATTACATCCGCGCCCAGTCCTTGTAATTGCTCTGACATCCATTGGCGATCGGCCACCAAGGTAGCCACGTTCGCCAGAAGTTCATCACTATGTTCAAGGGCAACCAAGGCAATTGCCTGAGTTATCGCACCCAAGTGGTAGGGCAATCGCACCAACTGGAGAGCACTTATTACTTCCTTATTCGCGGCGAGATATCCAACTCTGGCACCGGCAAAAGCGAAAGCCTTGCTCATAGTGCGAATCACGAGAAGGTTTGGGAATTCTCCCAAAAGGGTTATCGCGGATGGCTCATTCGAAAACTCGGCATAGGCCTCATCCACGGCGAGAAGACCAGAGTTCTCTGCAGCAACCTTGGCAAGAACTCTGATGTCAGCCAAAGGCATAGCGGTGCCAGTTGGATTGTTCGGTGTTGTTACAAAAATCAATTTCGCCTTGGTCGCTCTTATTTGATCAGAGGCGCGAGCAATATCAAGAGTAAAATCAGATTCGCGAACTCCATTAGTCCAGGGAGTGCCCGTCACTTGCGCGATCAACGGGTGCATTGAATACGAGGGTGTGAATCCCAGTGCGCTCTCGCCACCAAATGCCAGAAAGAGGGATTGAATAATTTCATTGCTTCCGTTGGCCGCCCAGATATTCGCCTCCGATAGCGTGGTGTGGGAGCGCTCATTAAGGAAATTGGCCAAGCCTTTGCGCAGTTCGACGGCATCTCGGTCGGGGTAGCGATTGAGGGACCCTGCCACTTCTTCTACGCGCTGAGAAATTGCACTTACCAATTTCTTCGAAGGCGGGTAAGGATTCTCGTTGGTGTTGAGTTGGGCAAGGGAGGGAAGTTGTGGGGCACCATACGGCGAAAGGTTTCGCAGATCAGATCGCAGCGGCAGCCAATCAGGCCACTGTTGCTGACTCACTTCTCTTCCAAACGCACTGACATCGCCTCACCGTGCGCAGGCAGGTCTTCCGAATTCGCCAAGGTGATGACAGTCGGCGTGATATCACGAAAAGCTGATTCGCTGTATTCAATGAAATGCAGGCCCCGTAAAAAAGTCTGGACCGATAATCCGCTGGAATGGCACGCGCATCCGCCCGTTGGTAGGACATGGTTGGAACCTGCTGAATAGTCTCCCAATGAAACTGGAGAAAAGCGCCCGATAAATACGGCCCCCGCATTTCTAATAAGCAGGGCATCTTCACTCGCGTGAGTTGTCTGAATTTCTAGGTGCTCTGCAGCATATGCGTTTACTACATCAATGCCTTGTCCAATCGAATCAACTAGTGCGATTGCAGATTGAACGCCCGCTAAAGCTTCAGAAATCCTCTTTGAGTGCTTTGTCCTGGGGACGCGAGCGCGAAGTTCGGATTCGACATCGCGCGCTAATTCTGGAGAAGTTGTCACTAATACTGCCGCAGCGATGGTGTCGTGTTCCGCCTGGCTCATCATGTCAGCGGCGACATCGCTTGCTATTGCGCTGTCGTCGGCAAGGATTGCAATCTCTGTTGGGCCAGCCTCTGAATCAATTCCAACAAGTCCTCGCAGAGCTCGCTTGGCTGCAACTCCGTAGATATTTGCCGGACCTGTCACCATGTCGACGCGTTCGCACACCCCGTCCATCCCGTAAGCAAATAAAGCAATTGCCTGGGCTCCCCCGATGGCATACACCTCGGTAATTCCAAGAAGGGCACATGTTGCCAAGATCGTCGGGTGAGGCCAACCACCGAAATCTTTCTGTGGGGGCGAGGCCACCGCGATACTTCCCACCTCTGCGATTTGAGCCGGGATCACATTCATCATGACACTGCTCGGGTAGACAGCCCGTCCGCCTGGAATATAAAGTCCGACCCGGTCAACGGGAATCCAACGTTCGGTGACTGTTCCGCCATCAACAACTTCAGTTACGGTCTCTTCCCGTCTCTGGGTTTCATGCACTATTTGGATTCGCGCGATAGAAGTCTCCAGAGCGGTCCGAATATCCGGATCTAGATTGCTCAACGCTTGCGTAATGATTTCGACAGGAACCCGAATCGAAGGTGGGCGCACTCCGTCAAATTCTTGGTCTAGATCGAGTAGGTCGGCTTCGCTCCCTCTGGCAACGCGGTCCAAAATTGGCGCAATCAATCTCATCGCCTCTGCGACGTCCAAAGTAGCTCGAGGCAGCTCCTGTTTATATTGCGCTTTGGACAGTGAGCGACCGCGAAAATCTACGGTACGTATCATTGCCTGCGCTCTTCTCTCTCAATTGTCTCTAATCTGGCCCCACTGCGGGAGGACCAGGAACCAAGTCTAGAGGCAGGAACTTACGCCACGAGTCCATATTTTCTTGAGAGTTGACCTTTAGAGAAGGCAGTCGGGTCCAAGTATCGCCTTGAGGTCTGCGCTCAAACTTGGCGAAGCAGTAATTCGAGGATCAAGTTTGAGAACCGTGCTTTTCCCGTGGTCATCCAACTGCAGGTGAACTTCACGCGTCCCCGGATGAGTACGGAGAATCTCCTTCAACCGATCCACAATGGGTGGTGTGCACTGAGTGGTTGGCATCCTTATTACAAATGGCCCGAGCGCGCCCTGCGAAATCTCCGGAAAATTCATTTCCATTGCAGTAAAGCGGATCTGGTCCTCCCGACGATCCACTCGTCCACGAACAACCACGACGCGATCCTCCGTGAGCGTCAACGCGTACTGTGTATACGTGTTTGAGAAGAAGAGAGCCTCAATGGACCCTTCAAGATCTTCGATAGTCACAATCGCCCATGAAGCACCCTGTCGGGTGACTTTCCTTTGAATGCCCGTTACTAGGCCACCGATGGTCACCATCCTTTCTTGCGATGAAACATCGTCAAGCAGTTGGCTTATTGAGAGATCTGTCGCTGATCGCAAAACGTGTTCGATGCCGAGGAGTGGATGGTCCGACACATACAAACCGAGCATCTCCCGCTCGAAACTTAATAATTGGGACTTCTCCCACTCACCAGGTGGGATATCCACTTCAATTCCTGAGACATTCTCAACTGACTCACCGCCAAAGAGATCGAACTGACCGATTGCCTCAGCGCGTTTGGTCTCGATGATCGAATCAATCGCCTCGAGATGAACGCTCATCAGACCTTTTCGTGAGACAGCGAAGGAGTCAAAAGCACCCGCTTTAATCAAGGATTCGATGGTCTTCTTATTGCAAACTTGCACGTCCACCTTTGCAAGGAAGTCGCCGAAAGAACTAAAACGCCCCTTTGACTCGCGCGATCTCTTAATCGAGGCGACGACACCTTCACCGACGTTGCGGATAGCAGCGAGCCCGAAACGAATATCCACTCCGCGGG
>Ga0315268_10003027_pt1 | contig 18651 bp, 19 predicted proteins | sample C1_top_MG_FD_204535 | JGI IMG/M metagenome (GOLD analysis project Ga0315268, IMG submission 204535) | Sediment microbial communities from Yellowstone Lake, YNP, Wyoming, USA - C1_top | ecosystem: Environmental > Aquatic > Freshwater > Lake > Sediment | place: USA: Wyoming | collected 2017-08-01
ATGTTGCGCCGCCGGTCTCTGCCTTATAGTTGATGTATGGCCGATACACGTAAGCTGGGTTCACGGATACGATTCCAGCTATGTGAACTCCGAGCGTGGTCGCCATGGTCTGAGCCTGTCCAGAAGCATCTTGAATGGCGTTCTGGAGAGCCTGTTTCTGTAGATTCGCATACGTACCGCTTGTGAAGGTGAAAGTGATTCCGCTAACTTCGTTTGCCCCAGCGCCAGTTGCGGCGTCTAGCACTTTGCCTATCGATGTCATGTCCCTGACGGTTACTTGAATCCCGTTACGAACCGCATGCCCGATTAGCTTTGGCGTGGTGGCAGTGCATGTGACTTGCGGCTTGGTCTCTCCTGGAGGTAGTGGGACCTCGCTAGCGTTGACGCATTTGTCGATTTGCGAATAGACTGGTGTGAGACTGTAATCGATAGTCGTAATGTCGTCCTTCGTGATTCCTTTGCTCAAGCTTAGCCCCAAGATAGCGTCTATCACCCGAGTCGCAGTGTCAGCATTGTCTTTTGCCGCTTGATCTGCCGTCGCGGCCTGATTGGTAACGGCCAGAACGAGTATGGCTTCATCGGGAGGTGCCTCCACTGTTCCAACACCGTTGACCGTGATAGTCCTTTGCGCAGTGGCTCCTGTGCCAGCAAGAGTGGCTGTTGGTCGCATGATCGCGAAGAGGCTTACGATGACAAGAGCTATGATGGCGAGCGCGGTTACATAATTCCATTTGTTGGAGTCTGTCATGGTTCTCGGAGTACAACAATTGGCTGTACCCATTTAAGCTACAGTTTAGAACATGACATCATCAAGCTTGGAAAGAGAAGAAACACTGACAATTTCCCGTTCTATTTCGGCATACATATAGAACAACCGTGTGTGCGGACTATGAAATCCAGACACAAGCCTCAAGAGACTAGAAATCGTCCCTGAAGATACGAGGAAATAACATGTCAGGGCTTGAGGACAGCGAGACTGAAAGACTGAGAAAGAGATGGGACGAGCACGCTAAGAGATTTGATCGATGGTATGAGACTTTCGAGGGTGCGGTTGAGCACCACGTCGAGTGGGAGCTACTGAAGGAGTATCTCCCGCCGGACAAGGATGCAAAGATCCTTCACGCGGCCGGCGGCACTGGAAGGATAACGTTGCCCCTAGCGAAGATGGGTTACTCGGTCACTCTATGCGATATCTCTCCCGGCATGTTAGCTGTGGCAAGGCAGAAACTCCAGAGAGAGAAGCTCCTGAACAGAGTAGAGATCGTCGGCTGTGATGTCCGCAAGCTTCGTTTTTCCGACGAGAGTTTCGATTTTGTCCTCTGCTGGGATGGCATGTCCGAAGCCGCCAAAGCCGTGAGCGAAAGCAGGTCGTCAGGAGTAATCAGCGATCTCGGATTACGACAAGATCAGAAGCGCGGCCATTGCAGGTGATGCCTACGGTTCGTTTCCCAGGCTTGCTGACGTAGTGACAAGGATGTTGAGCTGGTTGTCTTCGAACTTATTGTTGAAGACCTTGATCTTCGACATCTCGATGTTGTAGAGCAGTATGCCGGCGGCCACCCAGAGCTGCTGTCCGAGCGCCTTGCCGTGCTCTCGGATCATTGGGCGGTACCAGTTGTCAGTTATGATGTTGTTGCTTATCTCGCCCGTCGCATGATAACTCAGCTGGATGCCGCTCGCGGGCACTGTCCCCACGGATGCACTGACATGATTGTGATGGATCTTCACTCTAACGTCGCCGACTGCCACGATGCCGACCATTTGATAGTTCACAACAACATTATGGCTTACCTCAACAGTCTGAGTGTTCGGATGAGTTCCATCGGTAGGGTCGTTCCGAACTTCGATACCGGCTCCTTCCCAGCAGGTGCTTTCTGCGCCTTGGTTAATGTCCGTCACAATATTGTTGGTTATTTCGCCAGATGCGCCTTTGAATTGAATTCCTCGCAGACGAAAATCGGTTCCAGTCGTCTTGTCATTGATGTCGCAGGCGTCAGCAAGATGGCTGGTTGTGATTCTGAGATTCATGACGTTCGCACGTTGTCCTGCATTTGCTACTACTGCACCGAGGAAGTGCTCGCCAGGCGGATCAAATGCTGTTATGGTGTGTCCTGCTCCGTCAAGGCTGAAACCCTCTGGGACTAGGATGGTATGATCAGTTGTGCAATCGGCATCGAGCTCCATTGTAGTATCATGCAGTGAGGGGTTGCATTCACTTTGTGCATGTACCGGCACAAAGACGACGACTGATCCAAACAGAGCAACAAAGACCACAGCTAGCACAACCAGTCTCGTATCCATCCGCTCCGCCCGCGCAACAATATGCTAGATTCACATGGACTACCTGAGTTAAGTAGAATGTAACCACAGTCAGCTTGGCTCGGTACTCAGTACATCAAACTCATACGCGTTGTACTGAACTATTCTCTGGAAACGGAGCGTAACAGAGGCACTCCTCTTATTATCATCGTTGACACGCTTCGTCTCTCATGGAGTCCTTGATCGCCTATCTTTCACGAATGAGAAAGGAACTTGAGGCTCTTCAGCCAGAAGACCGAATGAGCCTATTCGTGGCCGTGAATCGTGCAGTGGACGCAGTCGCCGTGAGCGCGGGAGGTTGGCAGCAACTCCTCAGCGACGCTACAATTCTGGAGAAATTCGATGAACCAGCATTGAGAAGTTTCTTTGACTATTTCAGACAAGAGGCGGTTCGACAACTGGAGTTCGACGTTAATGTCCTGACCGAGCATGCAGATATCATAGGTGCAAGGCTACCTCTTCAACCCCCTCAACGCCCGCCGGTAGCCTACGGATAGTGCCAGCGAGAGACCAAGCGAAACTCTATCATCTCTGCGAAGATGCCCCTCGATCTCCACCTCGGAATCGTCTGCTGGTTTCGTTCTCGACATTCCTAATCGTTCAGGATGAGTGACGGTTGCCCGTCTTTTCATCATTGTTGACGTGACAGAATTGTTGACTATTCAAGAGTCAGCAACTAGCTCTCCGAGTCACTTTCGAGACCCTGAAGGAAACAGCTGCGAAATCAGAAGTCATCAGTGGAAGTTGGACCTATCATCCATAATCCTTAAGGGGCGCATTCGAGGCCGGCAGCGGCTTCGTGGTCTGTAATGTTCTGTCCACAATGTGGATCCCCAATCCCGGCCGGCCAATCCGAATACGCAAACTGCGGTATTCGGACTCAGGCCCCAAATCCCAACGACATCATTCCAGAAAGATCAGGAGCGGAGAGCAAACCTCAGATCGCGTCTGAGATTCCATTGAACGAAGGAGAGACAATTCTCTGGCATAGAGATTCCAAGCACGGGCTAATCCGCAAAGAGGTAACGCTCGAAGAGGCGGTGACCAACAAGCGGTGCCTAAAATACGATGTTCAGAACAAGCGGATCGTCGCTCAGGTTGGAATCGAGAACATGCCTGAAGTCGTCATAATGAACGTCCACAGAGTCAACGACTCGCTCGGAGGCGGAATATTCCTGACCCCCAGAATGATCGGCCTACCCGCATTGCCCTTTGGGCTCTACGGCGGACCTCGACGCGGAAATCTCAAGATTTCAGGAGATGCTTCCTTCATGCTGAATGGAAACGTTGTGATGACGTTCGAAAACGTGAACAGCCCGCAAGGGTTGAGGCAATTGGTCCAAGCGCTGAAACGCGAACGCATGGGACCTATGAGGAGGACGTGGGCAACACGGAGAGCAGGCTCCTCAGTCATCTTCCCATCGGTAGCGCCTTTTCCTTGACCTCAATTCGTCCAACCCGCACTGGAAGCAGATGCCGTTATGGCAGGAGATAGTGCCACCACACTTTCGACAGGTCCATCTTTTCCTTTCATTATCGAGGAATTCTTGAACTCCATTCTTCTGGATGAAATTCAGATTCTCAACCATGCTCATTCTGAATAGGGTTCTGTAACGTTTGTCGAGGTGAAGTAGTCTATCGCATGGGAAGCACTTACATTCGTAACAGTACTGGACTCTTTTGTTCAAGAGCAGATTGCATTTTCTCTTGAGGAATGCGCAGACCCTTCCCCTCGGCCTGCAGCCCGCACAGTAGGGCATTCTGATGCCGTTGCTCTTCACATCATACTCGCGCGCAAGGTACCCGCCGCATATGGCACAGTTCATTCCGCACGGAGCAATCAGCGCTAAGGTTGTTGCCTCCAAATCCATGTCGGTGCACACCTAGGCTAGCAGCAATCGAGCGCCCTAGCCCTTCCATCCCTTTTTTTGCCTAGCGATCACTCATTGTGTGCGCACAAAAAAGCAAAAAACGAACAAAGAAGAAAAAGAGAAAAGAGGACGACGTTTTCTTGCTTGAGTGATGTTCTCACTTGGTCGACTGCTTAGCGTAGTCGACCATGCCCTGAAAGTCGATCATGACTACTGGTTCGTTTCCGACGACCCACCCATCGTGTCCTGGGGGGATCAGGGCGACATCGCCAGCTTTGGTTTCTCCCTCTGTGCCATCGTCCATGAGCACATGCAAGGTTCCAGATACTTGGTACTGGAAATGTGGAGCTTCACAACTCTTTGTCTTCACGACCGGCTTCACATGGGTGGACCATCGCCATCCAGGCTGGAACACAGCTCGTCCGACCGTTCGCCCTCCAATGTTCACAAGCTCAAGTTTTCCTTTCTCAAAGGTTCTTGTCTCGTCGGGAGTATTCGTACTCTTAACTTCCATTTTGCTCATTGTTCATCAAGTCACAAGCACAAATGGCTTGCCACATGAAGAGAATGCCTCTTTACAAAACCACAGAAGGAGCCTGATCCGTGAGGAGAAGAGAAGTCTTAGGTCATTCCTCGCTTGATGTTTGGTGGCTTAGAGAGCAGGAAGAGAGTGATTTTGTGTGCGTGTTCTCTTGGTGCGGGCACCTGAGCTTGAACCGTCGTTCTTGCATTGGTTGATTTGTGTGTGTTCTTCTCTTGCGCACCAACTGGCACGTTGTCCGCAAGTGATATATTCAAAGGCTTGTTCGCCGATGGAACCGGCGTGATTGATATGACTCCCTGTCCGAAGTGTGGAAAGGACACTCCGCCTGGCTCAACTTTCTGTACGAGTTGTGGCGCGCCGATCTCAGCTGTCGCGCAGGCGCCTTACAAGTGCGAGATCAAGTATCAACCATCCTACTCGATGCTCGTTCTGTCACTCAACGAAGCCCAGGCGGTGGTTGCTGAGGCTGGAGCCATGACCTACATGACTCCTAACATGCAAGTGAAGACACGTGCGCGCCAGAAGAGCATTCTCGGCACACTTGGTGTTTCGATTCTTGGAGGACAATCGCTCTTCGTGAACGAGTACTGGCCAGATCAAGGTCAAGGCGAGATCGGACTTGTCTCAGCACCAGTAGGAGACATCGCAAAGATCAACATCGCACGCGGCAAAGGCTACGTGATTCAGAAGTCTGCGTACATTGCTTCCTCGCCCGGGGTGGACCTTGACGTGCAGTGGCAAGGGTTCACCAAGGGCCTATTCGGGCAAGGCCTATTCATGATCAAGACAAGCGGGGACGGAGAGCTCTTCATGAACTGTTTCGGGGCGATAGATAGGCATACCCTCCAAGCCGGAGAGACGATCATAGTTGACAATTTCCATCTTGTCGGATTCAGCGACTCCTGCCAGTACGAGGTCCAGCGGTTCGGAGGATGGAAAGAGACTCTACTTAGCGGAGAAGGATTGGTCACACGTATCACTGGGCCAGGCGAGGTTCTCATACAGACGAAGAATATCAGGGAACTTGTCGAGTGGTTATGGGTACTGCTAGAACCGAGGGTACGCTCAACGGCTCGATGAACTATCTATCATGAATCCTAGAGCGAGGTGTGATACGCCTCGCCACCTAACATATCCAGCGTGCCGTTGGTCAGGGTTCACTTGAACTCAGGCCTGAACGTAAAGTCAGAGGAGCTATTCTGTGTGGTCTCTTGAAGAAAGGATTGAAGCACGGCCTGCGCCTCTTTGTAGACTTTGCTCAGGTCGTGAGTTTCAATCATCGAGGTATTGGGAGAGCCCATTCTCTTCCTTACTTCTTTCTTTGCTGCTCCTAGATTTTCGGATAAAGCCATGTCCACTGGTGCCGACACGGGTTGGGCTAGGGCGCGCGGGCTGAAGAAGATCAGCAGGGCCAGCACGGCGTACCCCAGCGACCAGATGATCCCGACAGGTACAGGGCCGGTCACGTAGTCCGGCTTTCCGGGTGAGCGCAAAGAGTCAGCTTCGAACTCTGATCATAGTGTGCACCAGAAAGATCGTACACACATGTACGTTCTGCCCAGCAAACAGCGCGATGATTCTTGAACACGTACATGGAAGGGGGAGTTGAAGCGTTTTTATTGGGGTTGGCTCGTGCGCACACGCAAGACGCTTCAGATGACGACCGACGGAATGAGCGATTCGGAATAGACGCTCTCGCCTGGCACCACGCCTCACTGAACCGGCGGGATGATGATGAAACTAGTAGTTGGAGTCGCAGGAACAGTTTTTATACTGTTTCTGTTGACGTCGGTTGCGGCTCAAATTAGCGGTTTGTCGCAAGCTGTCGCGCCGCAGACCGCCACGACGCGGTATGATTCTGGCGATCCGACACCCGAAGAGCAACTCGTACTTGAATACATCAACCGGGCGCGTGCTGATCCTTGGGCTGAAGGTGTGCGTTTGCGCAATGATGCAAACTATCTGTGGGAGAACCTGCCCAACGCGACCGGTCCTAGTGCGGTCAAAGTTCGCCCGCCTCTGGCCATGAACAAGGCGCTGCTCCTTTCAGCTCGTTTCCACAACGATGACATGTATAACAATAGTTTCTTCGGCCACCAGGACATGTATTATGGAAGCATATCGAGGCGCTTGCTAGCGTTTGGGTACCGTTATTGGGATTGGGGTGAGAACATTGCTGGGTGGGGTAGTGTCACGGCCGCGGAAGATATGCTGATGATAGATGGTGATTGCCTTAACCCAAGCGCATGTGGCCACCGCATCAACCTGTTCGACCCTAACTTTGAAGAAGTCGGAATCGGCTGGCTTGCAACTTCAAGATATCTCACGCAGGATTTTGGGGTGCAAAGTCCGATGCCCGGAGGAAACACCGGGCCGTTCCTAGTAGGTGTAGTCTACAACGATATGAACGGCAACAACTTCTACGACATAGGTGAAGGGATCTCCGGGGTTACGATCACCCCCGACACCGGCACTTACTACGCAATCTCGTCTACGTCCGGTGGCTATGCGTTCCCAATCCCAACAGAGGGGACGATCACTGTCACAGCCTCAGGTTCAGGCCTTGGCTCCATCTCAAAGACGGTAACGCTCACCGGCGCAAACATCAAGCTGGACTTCACACCCCAAGACCACTCGACATCAAGTACTACGACGAGTACCAGTGAAACACGGACTACTACAAGCTCCAGCGAAACGCAAACTACCACGAGCACTAGCGAGACACAAGCAACCACAACCTTCAGTGAAACACATACAACCGCGAGTACTAGCGAAACACAAACAACCACGAGTATTAGTGAAACATGGACAACCACCAGCACCAGTCAAACACGAAGAAACACGAGTACCACTAGAGCACAAACTACCACGAGCTCCAGCGAAACACAGACAACCATCAGCTCTAGTGAAACAGAGATAACTACGAGTACCGGTGAATCAGAAACCACAACGAGCATTAGCGAAACGCAAACAGCCACAAGCACCGGCGAAGCGGAAACTACGACCGTCGGGGCTCTTGTCACAAGCCCAACGAGCATAACTTCTGTCGAAGCTGCCGCGGAGACAACAACTAGTGTCGTCTTGTCGCTGCCTCTGTCCACTCCGCGTTGCGTGATCGCGACTGCGACATTCGGCTCGGTGTTGGCGCCAGAAGCTGTTTACATGCGCTACGTCCGTGATCAGCTAATTGGGTCCACGCCATCCGGAAGAACACTAATCGAGGCTTTCAATGCGTTCTACTATGCATGGAGCCCTGCGGTGGCTGAGGTGATCGCGGGAAACGAGCTTCTAAGGGCCGTCTTCCGTGTCATATTGTTGCCCTTGCTGGGGATAGTGCATATCAGTGCCGTGATGTTCAGGACCGTGGCGCTTACGGGACAGACGGATCAGGCTTCAGTGTTCGCCTTCCTTGGAGCGGCAGTCATGACGATCAGCGTCTACGTCGCTTTGCCCATTGCGGCTGTGGCAAAGTCGAAACAAACGATCAGAGGACTCCTTGCTCGATTCCATCGCAGCGGACCTTGAATCGGCAGAAGCGACATAGCGAATTATGTGGTTTCCTGAGACTACTTTCTCCTCGAATCACGTGCCGGTTCTTGGCCAAAGATTTCGAAGACTGAACTGATACCGTACGTCATCAAACCGACACACACTAGCAGAACTATGGCGATAGCTGCTAGGAAGACTTGCTTACGGATCACATGTGCCTGCTCAGCGCTCAGCCGCGCCTACAGGAGGGCGTGGATCTCGAAGACTCCATACATGCGCATGACGAGTTCAATCAGGACGAGCGCGAGGATTGGAGCGATGATGACTAAACTTATCCTGAGAAGCACCCTCCGGTTCAAAGTCTAACCGCTCACCGGTCAGAGATGTCCATCTCAATAAGAGATTTCGGTACCCCGACAAGCGCGTGGAGCGGTACGAAGAAACGAACATCTGATTCGAGGGGATTCGCTTCTGCCTAGACGCAATTGACGGTTCAAATTAAGGCGCTCGCACCACGCTACCACACACAAAACCAATCATTCACGACGACGATTCAATTTACCACGCCCGCACAATGAGGCGCACATAGAACTCAAGGAAAGTGACAAGAAAGAGAAGAATCGAGGCAGCTCTTCTATGGGCGTGCAAAGCCTGAAATCCCTACTGAATGATATACTAGTCTAGCTTTCCAGGATTCATTGACCGCCTGTTTCGAGTTCACTACTTTCTCTGAGTACGGGAGCGCCGAGGAAGGGCGCAATGAAAGCGAGGACCCAAACTATATGCAAAGGAGGAGGTGAGTCAAGTGGCAAGATTCCTAATACTGTGGCGGAGAAATCCGGTTGCACCGTGGCCTACGGATCCTGCGGAATACCTGAGAATGCAGGAGAAAGTGTGGGCAGGCTTGGACGCCCTCACGAAGGCTGGTCTAATGAAAGAGTTCGGCTACTTTGCGGACGGAAGATCAGGATACTCGATCGGTGAGGGAGAAATAACTGATGCCTTCAGAAGCCTGAGCGCGTTCCTGCCCTTCTACGAATCAGAAGTACATGAGATAATCTCCTATGAGAAGGGCAAGGAAGGCATCAGGGACGCATGTGAGCTCCAGAAATCAATGAAATAGGATAAGATGTCATGAAAGGGCTTGGGGAGAGCTTAAGAATGCGCGTTTGACGCCCAAGCCATCCACTTTGTACTCTTCAGATGAGGCCGCACTGCTTACTTGTTCCTGACTCTCCATCTTTCCCGAACTTTTGTTTGTCGTCGTTTTGGGATTGCTGATTTCTGTGTGCGCGCGCGCACCACGCTACCCACACACGAGATATCCTCAGCGACAATGGTCCAGACTACGACGCGTGGACTCGAGAGCCAATTGCACAAATTCAGAGCCCAACGAGCCCACTTGTATACGGAGATGTTGCGTCTTACTAGTGAACTAGTTGCGCAGTGACTGGTGTACACAACCGATATTCGAATCGCGGTGCACGCAGAATGGGCGAGGCAAGTGACAACAGGGGATATATGACGCGCGATCAACGCAGTTGTTGGTGTTCTAAATGGCTTGGGGTTACTACTACTATCCGCCTAATTCGCCTAATCCTTGGAAACCAAGAAGCAGCCTCCAAGCTGCTGAAAACTATCTCCACCAAAAACTAGGCAGACCAACCTATGGATATAGTCAGCGTGTGCGGCAGGTTCATTTGCGACCAATTGCGCCAACATACTACCAGCAGCCAGCTGCGCCACAATACTACCAGCCTCCTGTACAGCGGTTCTATGAGCAGGCTGCGCCACTGTATTACCAGCAGCCCATGCAACAGTATTACCAATCGCCCCTACCGCAATACTTTGAGCAGGCTGCGCCGCGGTATGCGCCGCTCGGAGTTGGCACAGAGAATATTCCAAAATTGCCTCAGGACTGGGACATTCTGTTCTCGTAGCTCAGTCATTGCGTCTATCGACTGATAACTGTCGCGAATACTGCTTCAGGACGTTCGCTTGGATCTGGAAACACTGCTTTAGGATACTCCGGCTCAACAGACACGGGTTCAGGAAGGCAGAAGTCGCAACCGCACTCCACCAGGACTATGAAGGGAGAACCACATAGGTCGCAGAAACTGCTCTCTGGCACGCTTTCTCTGCCGCAATTGTCACAAGTTTTGAGTCTAGATGACATCCCATGATCCTCCAATGCTGTTGCATTGAATCTAGTAGTATCTAAAGAGTGGCATCGAGTAGCCGTATGGCATCATGGGTCCCTGCCACTGAGGGACACCCCAACCTATTCCTCGGATCATTCCTTGACCCATTCCCCATCCCATCGATGGAGAATAGGGCTGATAGTAGGGGCTCATGGTTGGAGATCCGTAGCGGTATGGAGCCCCATAGCCGTACGATGGCCCGTACGCGTAACCGTATGGGGAACCGTAACCAAATCGAGAACCGTAGCCATATGGGTACCCGTAACCGAATCCGGCTCCCAACAACCCACCAACCGCCGCACCGCCCAAGCCCCCAAGCATTGCTCCAGGAAGGCCACCGAACATCATTCCGCCAAACCCGCCGAGGGCCGCACCACCAAGCGCACCTAGAAGCCACATAGAAACCACACCCCAACTAGGGGCTGTTGCTGATTCTAAACAATTCGGTCACCGACTCACCTGGCACTCGGCCCGCCAGAAGCCGCCACTCATCACGCCCCTGCTCGGCGCTCCCGTGTCGACAGAAAACCGCGGACAGCAAAGGCAAGCACTGGAATCCGCGAAAGCAAGAAATCTCAACATCTCTCTCGAGATTTCACGCTTTCCATCTGTCGTCTTCCAATCAGGAGATGCGTTCGAGTACCGTGTGTGCGCCACAAGAACGACACAGACGCGCAGAATAGGGAACTGACCACGAACGACGATCCAGACTACTATGCCCTAAACGTGGATCGCATGCGTGACATGATGTGAGGACGTGCCCTGCAAACAGGTTCCGCTTCCCGGGAAAGAGGCAACGCTTGGAGAGGCATGAGTCACCGTCTCCCATGAATGTGTGTGAGTGGCTTGGTGCGTACACAAAACGAATAACCGACGGCCAGTTTTTCATGACAAAACGTGTAATATCAATGCTGGACTTGGGCCAGCAAGAACTGATGTTGAGGAGATAGAGCATGGATTACTTTGGACTGGTCGAGAAGCGGTACAGTGTAAGGGCATACAAACCTGACCAGGTTGAAGATAACAAACTGCATCAGGTTCTCGAAGCGGCTCGCATGGCTCCCACCGCAGCTAACAGACAACCATTTCAAATCATCGTGATTCACACAAAAGGACGAGAGACAGAGCTGGAACGGATCTACAGTCGAGAATGGTTCGTGCAAGCACCTCTGATTGTCTGTGCATGTTCAGTCCCCGCACACGCATGGGTTCGAAGAGATGGCAAGAATTATGGCGACGTAGACGTGGCGATTATGATGGATCATCTGATTCTGGCGGCGACCAATCTTGGGCTGGGAACATGCTGGATCGCAGCATTTGATCCCAAGGCCGCTCGTGAAGTGCTGCGGTTACCAGATGAATTGGAGCCAATCGCATTCACGCCTCTCGGGTACCCAGCTGATCAGCCGACTCCCAAGAGACGAAAGCCATTGTCGGAGCTAGTGCGTTATGAGAACTGGTGAGACTCCAATTGGACCATGAGAGCGGCTGCGTCGTATCCGCAACGCATATGCGAATACTGAAAAGTGTGAAAAAGCAAGTTGCGGCGAGGGAAGTCGGAAAGAGGCGTGGACGATGGATATCTTAGACATTATCAGAACCAGAAGATCGATTCGGAAATACAAGTCTGAGGCGGTTCCTGATGACTCGATAGCGAAGATACTAGAGGCCGGAAGGTGGGCGCCCTCAGGTGGAAACATTCAACCTTGGAGGTTCGTTGTCGTCAAGCATCAAGCTACTCTAGACGTGATTCGCAAAGTCTCACCAGGATACTTGGGGGCCACACCGACGGCCATCGCCATATGCTCAGACAGGGCGACCGCTCAGGCAAAGGGCGGCAGATTAGGCCGAGACTATCTCACTATTGCGGATTGCTCGATGGCAGCTGAAAACATGCTTCTTGCTGCACACTCACTCGGTCTAGGCGCCTGCCCAATAAAGTCGTTTTCGACAGCAGCCCTAAAGGAGATCTTGGAGTTGCCGGAGGGAATTGAGCCTGAATTGATCTTGATCATAGGCTACCCTGATGAAACCCCGAAGGCTCCTCCGAAGCATCCTCTCGAGAAGATAGCCTTCCTCGACAAGTACGGCAAAGCCTGGCCAGGAAGCAAAGGAGACTAAGATTTTGAGTCAGGCAAAGAGAATTACTGGCGACGACTACTTACTCGAACTCGTAGCATTCTTGGCGACAAGCGCAAGAGGGTGCATCGACGAACCCCCACTCTACGGGCCGTTCAGACTCATTGACGCGCTGAGCAGACTCATAGACTTGCCAAAATACGCAACATGCTTGAAGGACGACGACTTCCTTCGCAAAATCAAGAATGAGATCGATGAGAGAAAACTCTCAGTCATGACCGATACTGACGAATTTCAAAACATGCTTGATAGCGTTGTTCGCCAAGTGACCAAACAGCTGAGGGCACGCGGCGAAGGCGCCTGATCTTGAACCTTCACGGGCTCAATCAAGAGTCACTCATCCTAGTGGTTTATTGATTTTTCTGTGTGCGCACCAAGAGAACTACACACACCAACGCATCTCCTGATTGAAAGAGCGAGATCGAGAGTCGACAAGTATGCGATTCATATGCAAAGTCTGAAATGCTGAATGACTCATACTCGCTTTCTGAGATTCATTGTCTGCCTGTGTGGAGTTCACTGCTTTCTTGTGCTCGTCGAGGGAGCGCCGAGGAGGGGCGCAATGACAGCAAGTACCCAACTAGGAAAGGAGTGGAATATGTCATGTTAGAAGAGAACAAGGCGCTTGAGCGCCGCGCGTATGAGGAGATCTACAACAAGAAGAATATGGCCGCAATAGAGCAGTTCTACGCCACAGACTGGGTCTGCCATCCGTCGCTTCCCGGAACGCCCATGGACCTCGAAGGTATGAAGCAATCGAGCACGCTGACGAGCAAGGCCTTCCCCGATATGCAAGTGAAGCTCGAGGAAATCCTAGCCGAGGGAGACAAGGTTGCGTGTCGTTGGACGGCTACTGCGACGCATAAGGGTGAGTTCATGGGCATTCCCGCAACTAACAAGCAGGTGACAGTAACAGGGATCCATATTGACCGCATCGCCGGCGGCAAGATCGTGGAATCTTGGAACTACTCGGATATGACGGAGGTAATGCAACAGCTAGGCGTGAAGCCGCCAAGGTAGTCTTTATTCGTTCATGCTTCAACGGATCAAATTCAAGCACAGAAGTTCCTAGAATCAGATGGAGGTGAAAAGATTCCAGAACCTAGGATCGGCACGACAGCGGCAATCATCTCACTGGTTGCTGGTATCTTGATCATTCTGGGCGGCCTCTGTGCAACGATTGGGGGGTTCGGGATTGTTTGGTCAGAATGCTATGTTTGTGTCTTCGGATTTGTAGGTTACTTGTCCTTCGACGATGGTTGCTTCAACCTGCAGTTTGGTCAGCTGTTGGAGAGAGGCGGAGTACAAGTCTTGAGACCATACAACCATGTCAGCAGTCTTCCCCGGCTCTATCGATCCTCTGATGTTCTCTTCGAAGGCTGCATACGCAGAGCCCATTGTGTGGGCTCGCAGGGCTTCCTTCATTGAAATGGATTCCTCCGGTTTGATCTGGTTCAGATCAAATGTCATTCGCGTCGTCGCTCCGACCAGAGCCCACTTCGGATCTATGATCGGTGTGGCCGGAACATCGCACCCGAAAGCGAGATGGATTCCCTTGTTCAACATTGTCTTCAAGGGCATGAATCGTTTCATGTTTTCTTCGCCCAGAACATCCTGCCACCCTTTAGCGAAGAATGATATCCACTGAGGCGATGTCGAGACGATGATGCCTAGTTTCGCTATTCTGTCAAGGGCTTCAGGGGTAGGTATGATGACGTGTTCCAGCCTATGTCTGTGGTCCGCTCTAGGGTTTTTTTTCAGCGCATTTTCGATTGCATCCAAGGCCATGTCTATCGCTCTGTCCCCGACCACGTGGAACGCGACTTGGTAGCCAGCATCATGGAACATGGCCACCATCTCGTTCAGGTCTTCCTGCTCGTGGTAGACATACGCCCTTTTTGAGGCCGCTGCGCTTGTATCATACATGAGCACGGTCCCAGCTGACGCTCCTCCATCTACAGCTATCTTCCACCCTGCGAAATTGTAGTTCTTCCCTTTCGAATGCTCAGCGGTGGCGAGCTCTGTCTTGGACTGTGCCAAGGACTCCACGTACTTGAGTATGTAGACGTTTATCGGCAGCTTTCCTTCCTTGGCGATATCTGTGTACAGTTTCACATCACTGGTAGTGGCTACGATTACGTCCTCGACGCTTGTGTAGCCGGCTTCGAAGCACTTCTTCGCGCCCGTGAGTACGAATCCTCTTTTCTCTTCTTCCGTCACCACTCCGTATCCCGGGACGAGACGTCTGACCATGTCAATGGCTGGGTAGTGGTAAAGGAAGCCATTCGGCTCTTTTGTAGACTCGTCCTTGCCGATGAGACCGGCGTATGGGTTCGGTGTGTCCTTACCTATGCCAGCTAAAGCCAATGCGCGGCTATTCGCAACGGCGAATTGGCCTGAAGCGTGCACCAGGAAAAGCGGGTTGTCGGGAGCTATCTCATCAAGCTCCCATCGATCCGGAGGATCGTTAATGATGAAGCCTTGGTTGCCTGCGACCCATTCCCCTTTCGCTGCAGTCGCCAAATGCTCCCGTACTGTCTGGATCAGTTCGTCGCTCGTCTTCACCGTTGGAAACCTGATGTCGAACAGCGTGTCCTGAAACTGTTTCCCGTAGTATTGCATGTGCAGATGCGAGTCCACAAGCCCCGGCGTAACGGTCTTTCCCCTCAGATCCACCTGCTTGGTCGAAGGCCCGACGAACTGTTTCAGCTCTTGGTATGACCCAGCCGCCTGTATGCGACCATCTTTCACGGCGACAGCTTCGACTATTCTATCGTTGGGATCTACAGTCAGAACGTTACCGTTCGTCAAGAGCAGGTCGGCATTCCCTTGCGGCATCGTCATCGTTACGCTCTGTGATTGTGTCGTTTTCTGTGATGGCTGTGATACCTCGGATTGCTCTCTCTTGCGAACCAGTAATCCATAACCTGCCACGGCTGCTGCCAACACAGCAACAAGCCCGACAAGGTATTTCACAAAACCTCTTCTGGAGACGCTACGTTTCTCAGGTTGGGTCAAGAATCGCCTTCCCTGCTACTGTATCGATGTTCCTGACAGATAAAACGCTAACCGACGACTGAACAATTGAGGAAGCGCGCTCCCTGTGCCCGCTATGCGCCCCGTGCGTTGTTCATGTTAGGCGGTCGTCAGGATTTGAACCGTAGTTCTCGGTTATTTTTTGTGTGTGCGCGCCATTTGGGGATATGAAATTACCGATGAATGACTAGAATCATATAGGAATCATAGGCCCCTATATCATCTCAGAGGTGAAGAGTTCTTGAAGAAGCAGAAGGGTTACGAGATTGACATAGAAATAGATGCGAGATGTGCATTCCTCGCCAAGAACAAGACTGCCGCTCAAGCTCGAATTAGGAGGCACATGCGAAGGTTTCTAGGCAAGCGACCGGTTTACGCCTATAGGATAAGGATCAAGAAGGTCACAGAAGCCACACTGAGAAAGTGAGAAGCTCCTCCGTCCTCACCAATCGAAAAACCCATCCACATCAACCTTAGGAGTACCTGAGACTCCGGCGCTTCTTGACGGAACGCCTACGCGTGTCAGATCCAAACAGGACACGGCTTTCCTGTCCAGAACGCGGAATTCATGCATAGAGATTGATAGTGCTCGCTACCGGTTAATATGCCGCATCTGGTACTCAGTCTATGTGGAAGAATGTGATATTCTGCGGCGGTGAGATGGTTTGAAGAGCATTTATTGGGCGCAGCGACGCACTCCGGAGTTGCTAGCTGCAGAGATTGACCGCCGACGGAAACAATTCACTCGTTGAGGCAACCTGTCTCTAATCCTTTCTTCGTTACTCGATTTTGCGGACTATTCTTGAATCATTGGGACTCGAGGGCAAGATCACGGTGACAAGACCAAGCTAACGGCGACATTACACTGCCCCGCACAATAGAGAGCCAAGTTCTCTTCGGGTATGCAGAAATATAGGTGCCAGCACACGTTGAACCCAATGTGGGAGAAGACAACTTGACTCATAAATTGAGCAGGACAGACTATGTGATGCGAAAGCGACAGAAGAAGAAGCAACGCATGAGGAAGCTTACGAAATCAAGCAGAAAGCCTAGCTAGTTCACCAAGGCAAACACAGAATAGCCGAACGACGACGGTGCACACCATGAGACACACACTCTAAACGAGGACGAACGTAATGATATGCAAAGCCTGAAATCCTGAACGAGTCACACTAGCAAATCGCTTTCCGAGACTCACTGACTGCCTATGTGGAGTTCAATGATTTCTCGCGCTCGTCAAGGGAGCGCCGATGAAGGGGCGCGATGACAACAAGTACCGTAACCGGAAGGAGGCGAATGAATGAGATTCGCTCTAGATGATCAAGAAGCAACGAAGGCGAAGGAGAAGACCCTAATGAAATATGACTTCTACGATGCAGAGATGATGTACGTTATGTTCAGAACAGACTCAGAGGTTGTCAAGCGGATCGTTCCGACGCCTCTAAAGCCCTCAGCCGAACCTTACGCGGCGGCCTTCATAGCTAGATACCCCAAGACGAATTTCGGCAGCGTCTACAACGAGGCAGCTCTGTTCGTAACTGCGGACTACGTAGGGCAGATGGGCGGATACTGTCTAGCCATGCCCGTCACGGAAGATATGGCGCTGATCGGAGGCCGAGAGGTATTCGGGTTCCCGAAGAAGATAGCGGACGAAATCTCTCTCGAAAGGACAGAGAAAGGAGTACGGGGAAGGTGCGTGAGAAGAGGCGTTGAGCTCATGAACTTGTCCATGCCCTTTGACGGCGAAGTGGAACCAGAGAAAGCGGTTGAAATGCTGCGCACCCTGTCAGGTCAAGAAAGTGGAGAGGGATGGAAGGCGACAGCCTACAACTTCAAGTTCTTCCTATCCCCTGCACTAACGGACTTCGACTATAAGCCTAGACTCGTGAAACAGGTGACCACGTTCAGGCCTTCAAGCAAGATCCGGTTGAGCTCCAGTTTCGATCTCAAGCTGAAATCTTCGGACCGTGACCCTCTTGGAGAAATACCAGTCAAAGAGCCAATCATAGGCATGTACGGTCTTTTCAATAACACCATGCACCCGGGGGAAGTGGTGGCAGAAGTCGAAGAAGAGCAATTCAGACGGTACGCGCATTTCAAGCAAGACTACCTCCCACAGTAGACGCATCAGAACAGTCCCCGTTTCTTTGCTCTCCTCAGCTGCTTCAGAATAATCGGAAGAAGCCGAAGGCCCGTGCCGGTACTCGGCGCTATGCTCTGCGTTTTCGAAGCAGAGCCACCATGATCCTGATGTGGGCTGAATGAGACCAACTGATCGAAAGATGAGACGACAGTTGCACGAGCTAGGATAGGAGAATGGAACGGGTTATGTCCTCGGCTATGAATGAGTGTTGAAGCCATGACCGAAGTCCTGCTGGTGCAGCCTCCCGTGCCGGATAGGATCCTCCCGTACAGAAAGGAGATCGTCCTATGCCCGCCGATCGGCCTGTGCTATGTTGCATCCACTCTTCTCTCGCACGAATTCAATGTAGAACTGGTTGATCTCGCTATTTCGGACAGCGAACCGGGAGAGGTTGAGTCAGAAATCCGTCGAGCAGAACCCAAGATACTGGGCATCACGGCCTCCACATGCACATATGAGAAAGCGCTCAAAATTGCGAGAAAGGCGGAAGAGATTGATCCAAGAATAGTCACGGTGTTCGGTGGTCCACACGTAACCTTCACGGCTCCGGAAGCGCTTGCCCGTCCCGAAGTAGACGTAGTTGTCAGAAACGAAGGCGAGATCACTATGCTAGAGCTCTGCAGACTGTACCTGAAGGGAGAGGGAAGGATAGACAGCATCAAAGGCATAACCTACCGCAGCGAAGGCAGCGTGGTGAACAATCCCGGTCGATCTCTCATACGGAACTTGGACGAACTTCCATTCCCAGCTCGCCACCTCTCACCATTGAACCTATACAAGATTCCTGGAACGCTGATCACAAGCAGAGGATGCCCCTCGCAATGCGTCTTCTGCGCGGCAAAAGCCATGTCAGGCGGAACCTACAGAACCAGGAGCCCCGGTAACGTTCTCGCAGAGATAGATGAGATG
>Ga0315268_10003028_pt1 | contig 18645 bp, 17 predicted proteins | sample C1_top_MG_FD_204535 | JGI IMG/M metagenome (GOLD analysis project Ga0315268, IMG submission 204535) | Sediment microbial communities from Yellowstone Lake, YNP, Wyoming, USA - C1_top | ecosystem: Environmental > Aquatic > Freshwater > Lake > Sediment | place: USA: Wyoming | collected 2017-08-01
GCTCTGTTCATGAAGGCGATCCCTTGAACGAACCCTGGATGGATCGTCACGAGAGGGATCTCGAGCTGTCTGCACATCATGATGGACTGCTTGATCTCGTCAACGGCGGCGATCCTCATCGGTTCATGAACGCTACCTATGTTCACGTCGCTAAGCGGAGCATGAACCTGAAATCGCATCCCGAGAGAGTCTCTGCCGTACCTCACATCATCCTTTATCAGTTCGAGCCTGTCCTCCCCCTCTGAGAGTATCTCCCACAGCTCGAAGTGTTTCGAGATGCTTTCGAGCATGTTCAGGAAGGGAGTCACGCAGAATGTTGGAGAGCCGATACCGATCATATGTGTTTCTCCATTCTTGTGTTCGGCGCAATGGTGTCTATTAGTTCATCAATGTTGTCAGATACTATCGCGACTTCAATATCGCCGAGAGGGTGGTTCTCCTCGGAGAACGAGACCTTTCCGACCGCAAAGACCTGCTTGTTCAATATGAACGAGGTCGAATTCCCTTTTCGTCCCCGCCTCATGACCGCTCTTGCTGCATCTCTTATCCTGTACCGTCTCAGGGCATCTCCAAATGCATCCACAGATGCGGAGCGAGCGACGATGGGGTCGTCTCCATCCACGTCCGCGTCGGGAAACAATCTGATAATCGCTTCGACTATCTTCTCCCGATTTTCGGTGGGAAAACATCTTGCGGACAGTCGTATCTCCACCATGTGCCAGCCATGCCAGAGTGGATATTTAACTCTGCGTCTCTCTGCTCGGGGTTGCCTCACATGATGCTAGATTGACTGCGAGCTGCCGCAGACGCGGAGGATGGAATATTCGCAATCAACAAAGTTATTTATGCACGTCCGCGCTTGGATTCGAAGAATGAAGAAACGGATTCTTCGTATGTTTGAAGACAAGGGCATCCTGGTCGACCCAGATGCATTGGACGCTTTGGCAAGCTCGACAGATGCCATGAAATGCGCCAAAGTGATTCTCGATGATCCTTCGCGCCCCCTCGTTCTCACAAAATCAGATGTAGAGAGCTACCTCACATGCCAACCAGCGCCCAAGCATTCGGAGCCCGTGATTTCGAGAGATCGTCCAATCGGTGAAGAAGCAATCCGTGATGAAGGATCTCTCGAAGTGAAGATAATCAAAGACATCACCGGCAACTCGACATGTGTCGGCAACCTGATTGACTTCGCCAAGCTCTTCAACGACAGATACACGACTCTGACGAAGATCCTTCAGAGAAGAAGGGAGCTTTCGGGGTTGGTCTCGATCGCCAAGGCGAAAAAAGTCCAGCGTGATGTCAGGTTCATTGGCATTGTCAACGACATCCGTCAGACCAAGAATGGCCACACACTGATCGAGCTTGAGGATGAGGAAGAGAAGGTCCCGGTACTTCTGATGAAGGGGTCGAAGAAGGCGTCCGAATCGTTCATCAAAGACGAAGTCTTGGGCATCGTGGGTTCCTTCAGCAAGGACGGAGAGATAGTCATCGCCAAAGAGATCATAAGACCAGAGGTGCCCATCAATAGTGGGATGGTGCCCAACGGTTCGAATTCGATACTTGCTTTCGTCTCAGATATCCACGTGGGGAGCACTGAATTCCTGCCGGATGCGTGGGACAGATTCATCGCGTGGCTGAACAAGGACCCGACGGCGAAGCGAATCAGGTACATCCTCATGCCAGGGGACCTCGTGGACGGAATCGGAATATACCCAGGACAGGAGGACGAGCTCCTCATCGAGGACATATACGCCCAGTACGCCGAGCTTGCGAGGCTGGTCGCGATGATTCCGGCAAGGATCAAGATAATCATGATGCCCGGAAATCATGATGCCGTCCGACTGGCGGAGCCCCAGCCAGCACTTCCTGCGGAATTGACGGCAATGTTTGAGGCGAGGGACACCTTCGTAGGCAACCCGTGCTACTTGGAGATCGAGGGCAGAACCATCCTTGCCTACCATGGCCGCAGCATGGATGATTTCATTGGCAGCATCAGGAACCTGAGCTATGGCAGGCCAGCGGACATCATGAAGGAGATGCTGAAGAGGAGACACTTGGCCCCGATATACGGAGAGCGAACGGCAATCGCCCCTGAGCAGAAGGACTACCTCCTCATCGACCGGGTGCCCCACATCTTCGTCACCGGGCATGTGCACGCATGCGCGGTCGATGAGTACCGGGGCATCAAACTGATCAACGCTAGCGCGTGGCAATCTCAGACCGGCTTCCAGCGAATGCACAACCAGACACCAGATCCGGCCAAGGTGCCGATGATCAACCTGGGCACCGGTGAGACCTGGGTCGAGGATTTCTCCAGCTGAACTGAGCGGCAAAAGGTTTGATATCCACTAAGCGAGATTGCCTGTCGTGCACGAGCTCGATCCGTTCTTCAAGCCGAAATCCGTCGCCGTTGTCGGCGCGACGCCGACATCTGGCAAGATAGGCAACATAATCATCGAGAACCTCTACAGCGACGGCTACGAGGGCAAGATACACTTCGTGAACCCGAACTACAAGGAGATTCTTGGCATGCCCTGCTATCCATCCGTCCTAGCGTGCCCGGGCGATATAGGCATGGCGATCGTTGTCGTTCCTGCCAAGTTGGTCCCCGGTGTGATGGAGGAAATCGGCAAGAAAGGGATCAAATGCGCGACCATAATCTCTGCCGGATTTTCCGAAGGCGACGCAGAGGGCAAAGAGCGGGAAAGACTTGTTCTCGACATAGCCACAAAGAACAGCATCAGAATCGTAGGTCCGAACTCCCTTGGAGTCATTTCACCTCATGTCCGGATGAATGCATCATTCGCCAGGGCATCTCCTTTGAAGGGATCGATTGCCTTCTTCTCTCAAAGCGGAGCCTTCTGCACCGCTGCAATAGAGTATTCTCTCGGAGAAATGCTGGGCTTCTCAGCGTTTGTCAGCTCTGGCAATAAAGCTGATGTCGACGACTCAGACCTCGTGAGCTACTTCGCGAGAGATGAGAGGACAAAATGCATCGCGGCCTACATGGAATCGACAAGGAAAGGACATGAGCTGTTCCATGCACTCGACAGAGCATCCAGGAAGAAGCCTGTGGTGATTCTCAAGGCAGGGAGATCGAAGAGAGGCGCGAAAGCTGCGAGCTCTCACACCGGAGCACTGGCAGGCTCCGATGCAGCATTCGATGCGGTCTTCAAACAGACTGGCGTCTACAGGGCAAGGACGATGTTCGAACTGTTCGACGCGGCCCAAGCGCTGGCCAACCAGCCTCCCCTTGTCGGTGACGGGGTCGCCATCGTGACCAATGCCGGAGGAATGGGAGTGATCGCAACGGACTATGCAGAGGACATGGGTCTCGAACTCGCGGATCTCTCGCAGCAAACTCTTGACGATATCGGCAAGGCCTGCCCTCCGACCTGGAGCTGGGGCAACCCGGTGGACATCATCGGAGATGCGGACACTGCGAGGTACGCCAACGTCTTGAAAGTCGTTGGTCAGGCGCCGGAGGTCAAGGGCATCCTCGTGATCGCGGCGCGGCAGGCAGCGACGAACCTGTACGAAATCGCGAAATGGATCGCCATCACCTCGAAGATCAGCGGAAAGCCCACGGTCGCCTGTTTCGCTGGTATCGATGATCCCGAGTCGGAGAACTTCCTCGATTCAAGAGGAATCCCCGTCATGCCGGTCCCTGAGCGCTCGATAACGGCATTGCACGCGCTATCGGTGAGAGGGAAGTATCTCAAGAAGAAGGGATTAGTGAAGGCGGAGCGCGCGGGCAAGGCTATGCCAGCAGATCTCTCATGATGAAGTATAGGCCGATGCCGATGAACGCTAGGCTAGATATGACTCCAAGCCAGATCAATTTGGCCATCTTCTCGCGATCGCGAAGAATGTCGATGAGAGCCACGAGCTCAAGCTCCTGCGGCCTTCGACGATTTGTCCTTGATCCTCTTCAGTCTGAATGTGTTGTCTCTCTCCATCTCCTCTAGTCTGAACCTGATGAAACGCTCGATCTCCTCAAGTTCGGGAAGCACTCTGAATTCGAGGGCGTTCACCCGACGCTTCGTTCGCTCTATCTCTTCAAGCAACTTCTTCATCGTGGTCTCAAGTTCGGCGGCCTTGACAATCGTCTCGACCAATTTCTCGAACGCGTCCGTTGCCTCGTCGATCCTCGGCGATGTGCCGATTATGCCGTAGCCTCGCTCTGTCAGGGGCGCGACGATCTTGCTCGATTTGATGTTCGGAACGACTACTCCCATGAGGTTCCTGCTGCGAAGCTGGATCTCCGGATGTCCGGTAAGAGCGTACGAGGCGGACCGCACCGCGATCACACCGTCGACTGCGCTAGCGATGGCTATCTTCTCGCTCGCCTCCTTGAACCTCTTTGCTATCTCCAGCCTCAGGTCCTTTGCCTGATCGAGTATCTTGAAGAACTCGAGTATGAGGCCGTCCCTCTTCAGCTTCAGGATCTTGTAGCCGTTCTGGGTCAGCTTGATCTTCTTCGTGACCTCGAGCAACTCTGATCGTGTAGGCTGTATCTCTCTCACTGGCATTCTCGTTTCACTTCTTCCTCGCAGTCGGGTGGTACTTCTCGATCAGCTTCCTATCGATCTTTGTGAGCGAATCTACCGGCAATGAGGAAAGGAGCTCCCAGCCAAGGTCGAGCGTCTGCTCAATGGTCCTGTCCTCGTCTCTTCCCTGCCTTACGAACCTATCCTCAAATGTGTCCGCGAAATCCAGGAACTTCCTATCCCTGTCGGAAAGGGCTTCCTTGCCAACGATCGCGACCAGGCCTCTGAGGTCTCGACCTTCCGCATAGGCAGCATACAGCTGGTCAGAGACGGCTCTGTGATCGTCTCTTGTCCGTTCTGGGCCGATACCTTGACCCATTAGCCTGGAAAGCGATCGTTCGACGGCAATCGGCGGGAATATGCCCTTGCGGTGCAGGTCCCTCGACGCGACAATCTGGCCCTCCGTGATGTAGCCGGTCAGGTCCGGGATTGGGTGGGTGATGTCGTCACCGGGCATGGAGAGAATCGGGAACTGCGTGATCGACCCTTTCTTGCCCTTGATCCTGCCAGCACGCTCGTACAGACTCGCGAGGTCCGTGTACATGTATCCTGGATAGCCTCGTCTGGCGGGGACCTCCTCCCTTGCCGCGCCGATCTGCCTCAGCGCTTCACAGTAGTTCGTTATGTCCGTGAGAATGACCAGCACGTGCATGCCCAGGTCGAACGCGAGGTACTCCGCCGTGGTCAGTGCGAGCCTCGGTGTGAGCATTCTCTCTATCGCCGGGTCGTCGGCGAGGTTCAGGAATACCACCGCCCGCTTGAGCGCGCCTGTCCTCTCGAAGTCCTTCATGAAGTACTGGGCCTCCTCGCTCGTGATGCCCATGGCGGCGAAGACGACCGCGAACTCCTCCTTCTTTCCGATGACCTTGGACTGCCTCGCGATCTGCAGAGCGATCTCGTTGTGGGGGAGGCCAGATCCAGAGAATATCGGCAGCTTCTGCCCCCTCACCAGCGTGTTCATGCCGTCAATAGACGAGATACCAGTCTGGATGAACTCCTGAGGGTTGTCTCTCGCCCACGGATTTATCGCAGCGCCGATGATTTCCAATCGTTTCTCGGGGATTATCGGCGGACCCTTGTCGAGCGGGTCTCCCGACCCCGAGAGGATCCTCCCCAGCATATCCCTGGCTACCGGCATCTTGACAGTCTCGCCCAGGAACTTGACTCCGGATGCCTTGTCGATGCCGCCGGTGCCCTCGAAGACTTGAACGACCACGACCTCGTTGGATGTGTCGAGCACTTGACCCCTTTTCATCGAGCCGTCCGGCAGGGATATCTGGACAAGCTCGCCGTATCCAACAGGTTCCGTCTTCTCGACGAATACCAGAGGCCCCGCAATCTGGTTAATTGTGTGATACTCCTTCGCCATCTGAATCACGCCCCCAGGCCCGCAAACTGCTTCTCCATCACCACGGTCAACGTCTTCAGATCCTTGTCGATGGTCTCCTCGAATTTCAGTTTCCCGAGATCCGATCTGCATTGAAGCGAGACGATCCTCTCAAGCGGTACCTCGAGGGAAATCGCCTTCGTCGCGTGATCGGAGAACTTCCTGATGGCGCTCATGTACTCGTATTGCCTCTTGAGCGGACTGTACGTGTCCACGGGATGGTACGCATTCTGTTGCAGGAAGAACTCTCTGATCATCCGAGCGACCTCAAGCGTCAGCCTCTGCTCTTCGGGCAAGGCGTCCGAACCGACCAGCTGCACTATCTCCTGCAGCTCCGACTCCTCCTGGAGAGTCTCCATGGCCCAGAGCCGGACCGCATTCCAGTCCTCTGCAACGTTCTTCCTGTACCAGTCCTCGAGAGTCGTGTTGTATAGGCTATACGATGTCAGCCAGTTGATTGCCGGGAAGTGTCTTCTCTCTCTCAGCTTGGAGTCGAGTGCCCAGAACACCTTGACGATCCTCAACGTGTTCTGCGTGACCGGTTCGCTGAAGTCACCGCCGGAAGGCGAGACCGCGCCGATGACGGATATCGAGCCGATGTTTCCAGAGTGAGTCTTGACGCGCCCGCACCTCTCGTAGAATTCCGAGAGTCTCGATGCCAAGTATGCAGGATAGCCTTCCTCTCCTGGCATCTCCTCAAGCCTGGATGATATCTCTCTCATCGCTTCGGCCCATCTCGATGTCGAGTCGGCCATGAGGGAGACATCGTAGCCCATGTCCCTGTAGTACTCCGCAATCGTGATGCCCGTGTACACAGACGCCTCTCTTGCAGCGACAGGCATGTTGGATGTGTTCGCGATCAGAACCGTTCGCCCCATCAAGGGCTTCCCGGTCTTGGGGTCCTCGAGCTCTGGGAATGTCGTGAGGACCTCGGTCATCTCGTTGCCTCTCTCCCCACATCCGACATAGACGACTATCTGCGCGTCGCTCCATTTCGACAACTGCTGGGATGTGACCGTCTTGCCGGTACCGAACCCGCCTGGAATCGCAGCTGTTCCTCCCTTCGCGAGCGGGAACAACATGTCCAGAACCCTTTGGCCAGTGACGAGCGGGATGTCGGGGAGCAGTTTGTCGACAAACGGTCTGGCGTGCCTGACCGGCCATGTCTGCATCAGCCTCAGCTTCTGGCCGGTGTCTAGTTCGCCCACTTGATCCTCTACTGTGAACTTGCCTTCCGAGACGCTCTTGACCTTGCCTTTGAAACCGACGGGCAGGAGAACCCTGTGTGTGATGTTGCCCTCGGGCACTTCGCCAATGATAGCGCCACCCTGAAGGTCGTCACCCTTCTTCACCGTCGGCCTGAACTTCCACTTCTTCGACCTGTCGAGGCCTGGGGCGGTGACACCTCTTGAGACGAAGTCACCTTGCTTGTCCCTCAACACTGGAAGGGGTCTTTGGACACCGTCGTAGACGCTCGAGAGCAGGCCCGGCCCGAGCTCGACCTGGAGAGGTGCGCCCGAATCAACGACCTCTTCTCCTGGCCTGATGCCGGACGTGTCCTCATAGACCTGGATGATAGTTTTGTTGCCGACCAGCTTGATGACTTCGCCCATGAGCTTGAGCTGGCCCACGAACACGACATCGTACATCCTCGGCGCTATGCCCTCCGCCGTGACGACTGGTCCCGCAACCCTGCTTATCTTTCCCTTCGTCTTTTCCGCCATATCGAACGCGCTCCCGTCACTTTGATTTGTAAAGGTCGATTCCCATCGCCCTTCGAATCTTATCTCTCATGTCGCCCTCTTCCAAGCCAACTGGGATGACGACCGGGTCGACACTGTCCATCATCTTCGCCCGAAGCTGCGCCGGCAACCTCTCCAAATCCTTGCTGTGAACCGCCAGTATGCCGACCTCTGGCTCGTCCATGACCTGCACGATCTTATCGAGCAGATTGTCCGGCGATACGGCATACACTTTCTTTATGCCGGCAAGCCTGAAACCGACGACGAATTCCTCAGAGCCGATCACCGCGATCTCCACTTCACATCACCAGCAAATCCTCGATGACTTTGGTCGAGAGGCCGCTCTCCTTTCCTCTCGCAATCACCCTGATGTTGTCCACCTCTACCTTCTTACGTGTCATGTAGTTCACGATCGGCAGAACCGAGAGAGGGTAGAAGTGGGCGAACTTCTCGCTCGTGCCGATCAATGCCTTGTCAAGCGCGATGGTGATCTCAGAGAGCTTTCGGTCCGACTTGAACTGCTCCAGCGCAGGCTTGATGGCATCGTACATCGTAGACTTCTCAAGTCCCTCGATTATCTGGGTCAGACCCTCGCCCTGCGCGAGCCCCCGCAGACTGTCCATGTTCAACTCCATGCCTCCTGGGATGAGGTACTTCGCTATCTTGTCCTCGGGCGTTCGCTCGGCCTTCAACTTCAGCAGGACTTTCAGGTTCGTCACATCGATCTCGCGCCTGATGAAGTCCCTGAGAAGCTTGTCGGCAGTGTTTGTCGGTTCGACATCTTTCAACAGATCGTAGTAAATTGTCTTGTCCAAGTGATCCTCGAGCTGAGCCAGCCTTCCAGAGTCGACGACCTCTCTCACGTGCTCCGGGGTTATGCCCAGGGATGATTCCTGCGAGAGCATGTCCATGATCTCCTGGATGGATTGGATCTGGACAAGCGACTTCAGGTAGGCCTCTGAGAACGCTCCCGCGGGAACGAGTGTGTCAATGATCTCTTCATCCCTGACCTTCGTCACCTTTCCCCTTAAGATGGTCTTGACGTTGAACGAGTCCCACCGCTTCAGATAATCCGAGACCATCTCGCGCAGGTGGCCTGTGGTGAAGGCAAGTATGTCAGTATATGTCGACGCGAGGTTGCGGGTTACCGCCACCTCAACCAGGTTTGCTCCTGAGTACTTCGACGTATACCTAGCCATCTCCTCGCGGTACTGCGTCTCCCCGAGGAATCTGCCTAGCTCGTGCACATCCATTACGAGAAGACGCGAATACGTGTCGTGCGAGAGCAGGAATCGCTTCTTCGCTTTCACGCGCGTGCACGCATATGCGAAGTTGCCGCCTCCACCAAAGAGTCCCATGTCCTAGATCACCTTAGCAGCCTTCCGTATATCTCCTGCAGCTTCTTGTTCCAGATCTCTTCCAGCATGCTCTCGAAACGGAAGTCCAAACGGACGCTCCTATCTTTGCTCTCGAACACGAGCCCACCGATACAGTCTTCGACGCCACCGCTGGCCATGCCCGCAGGAAGCTGAAGGATTGCCTTGTCATCCTTGTTCGAATACACGTAGCAGTCGCCCAGGTCTTTCTTTGCCTTCGCCGCAAGCTTCGAGTACATCTTCTTGCGCTTCTCGACGGGGAACCTGGCAAGCTCCGCGAGCACCTGCTCCTTGAGCTCTTCCATGGCCCTCCTCTGAGCGGCTAGAAGTATCTTCTTTGACTCCAATTCCGAGCTGGAGAGCTCCTGCTGCTCCATCTGGGCGAGGAGAGATCTGGTCCTCTTCTCTTCTTTCAGGCGGTTCTCCTCGATCCTCTTTTCCGCCTGCAGGACCTGTTCGTCCCTCTCCTTCTCGCCTAGACGGACTATCTCCCGCTTCTTCTCCTCACCCTTGTGGAGTATGTCCTCGACTACCTTGTTCATGCTCATAGCTTGTCAGCTCCTCCTCTGTTTGGGCTGTTCCGCCGACCTCCGAATTCCTGTTTTCACTTGTTCATCAGCAAGAACGCCACGACGAAGCCGAGGATGACGATCGTCTCAGGCAGAACCATCATGATCATGCCCTTACCGAACATCTTCGGGTCTTCAGCGGTCGCGCCCACTGCTGCTGCGCCTACTTGCCCCTGAGCAATCCCAGTGCCTATGCCCGCTGCGCCGATTGCGATGCCAGCACCGAGGAGTGCCATTCCTGTTGGGTCCATTGTTTCACACCTCCGGTTTTGCTTTTGCCATTGAGTACTTCCTCTCGTACTTCAGCGGGGAGAAGTCCGTGCCTCCTCCCTCGAAGAACTTTAGGAAGAACTCCACATAGTTCAACCTGATAGCCTGGATCCCTGCTGATAGGGCTCCCAGGAAGAACACGAAGAACATCTGGGTGACGAAGAGGGCTGCAGCACCGCCTATGATGATGCCGATGTTATGGCTCTCGAATATCAGTGGGAAGAGCATCGAATTGAAGGCTAAGGCCATGGCCCCCTTGCCGACAGCCAAAGCAGCGAGCCTCGTGTAGGACACGAGGTTGGTGAACAATCCGATTACCTCTGTCAGGGCCAATGCACCCTCGGTGAACGGAAGCACGATGACGCCGATCAAGATGAACACTACTGCAGGCAAGGAGAGCGTGATGCCAGCGAGCGAGGCAGATGCGTCGGGGAGAGGAGATAGAATCGTGGAATTGATGAAACTGCTAGTCGCGGTCGCACTGCCTGCAATGGTCATGATTTCCGCGAACAGACCGAACAGAATGATGAACCAGGCGACCTTGGCGACCGCATGTTTCTTGCTGTGACCATAGTTGTTGACGAATCCTAGACCGAATCCCAGGCTCAGGTGCAGCCAGCCAGCCACCAATGATATCGCAAGCATCTCTTTGATGTCGCGCATCTTGTCCAGCATCGGGTGAATCGGTATGTTCGTGAGTACCTCCCAAGAATCCTCATCAGGGCTCGCTGCAGGCGGGTGAAATGGGACTCCGAAGGCCTCGGCAAAGACGACCAGCCCAAACACACTCGCCAACAGACCGCCTGCAACAATGATGGCGCCCAATCTGTAGAGGTCGGGATAGCCTTTGAGCTTCCAACGCATGACCACCCCGAGTGCGACCAGACCGAGGCCGAATCCGACGTCGCCTACCATGAACCCGAAGAACAATGGGAATGTGATGAACAGAACGATGGTGGGGTCTATCTCCTCGTATTTCGGAGTCGACACGAGTCCGATGAAGAACTCGAACGGCCCCACAAGCTTGGGATTCCTGAGTTTGACCGGCGGTTCTTCCTCCTTCTCTGGCTTCACTGTCTCCACAAAAGCAAGGCCGCAGCACAGTGAATCGAGGCCGACCTGAATGTCCTGCACTCTGGAGACTGGGATCCAACCGTCGATAATGAATGAATTCTCTGACGAGGCGATCCTCAGAGGCGTCTCGGCCTTCAGGACCTCGATGGCGAGATGCTCCTCAGAGGAGATTATGAAATCCGCGAACTTCTTCCGAATGGATTCAATGTCATTCTCGATCCTCTTCAAATCTGCATTTAGATCTCTGACCTCAGCGAGATTCGATGAGATTATGTCGTCAATCGAGCCCTTGAGCTTGGGGATCTTGATCTCCTGGAAATCGTGTTCTGCGAGAATCTTCGAAACTACCGCTTTCTTCGCGATCCTAGCGAACACTGCGACCACAACATCGCCCTTCCTGGATTCAGTGAAGACCTCGATGTCCTTCATGACTGATTCGAGGGCAGAGGTTGGATCAGTCCTACAAGTGCCTGTCGAAGATGAAATGTTGTCATAGCCCTCATAATCCTCGACTGGAATCCCAAAACCCTGGAAGGGTGTGAGGGCTCTGATCTCGCCTTCCTTCTCCCTCATGAGAGTCAGGATCTTCTGCCTGGCCTCAGCTTTGCTGCTGGTGTTCAGATCCAGCGTGACCAACGCCTGCTCCAGCTCCTTGTTGATTGCATCGATGCCGAGCTTCTGTACTGGCTTGTGGTCCTCAATCTCAAGCGTCCGGATCATTGACCGGAGCTTCAGCAATTTCTGGGAGGCTTCGGAGGCTTTTGGCAATGGCTGCCCTATCTTGAATTCCTCATCCTGCCTCGTGAAATCTATGAGGTGCAGTACGCCGAGCTCATAGAGACACTCGATGGTCGCATCGAGGCTGCCAATCGACCCGACGACGACAACTCGGGTCATCTCTTCAGGCCTAAGCATCAACTGCCCTCTCAAACTCGGAAAGAACGAACTCCTTTGCTTGATTCATCTTGAGGCGGGCTTTGGACGCGAGCTCGCTTGCCTTCTTGTTCCCTTCCTCCAGGAGTGCCCTCTTCCGCACGTCAATATTCGCTTGGGCTTCGGCGACCTCCGAGTCGAGTTTCTTCTTGAGCGCGGCTGCCGCGGCTTCGGTCCTCTGAATCGCGGCCCTCTTGCCATCGGCCTGGAGCTGTTTGCGCCTCTCCTCGGCTTGCTTCGTCATTTCGCGGACCTTCTCCTCCGCATCCTTGATCTGTTTGAGGATCTCCGCTTTGCCCAAGTCAGCCACGTCCAGCTTGCTGATGCGGGTTTCGATATAAATAGCCAACGCTGTCTGGTTTTTTCGATATATTCTCCCAAGAATTCGACATTTAACGACAATCCGCGACGAGGTTCGAATTCCGATGACTAGGTGACGATTGTAATGTCTCTACCCGGCGATTTGAGCGCGCCCGCCGTTGGCTTCATTTCTTCAGCTTGTCAGCAAATGCCTTCTTGTCCAATCGAGTCATCTTCGTGCCCGCTTGTTTCAAAAGTTCGACGCCGGCGAGATCCGAATAGTCGTCGATGTAGACCACCCTAGAGACCTGAGCATTGAGAATCATGCGAGCGCAGATCGGGCAAGGGACTATCGTCGAGTACAGTGTTGAGCCACGCGCGTTCGTACCCGCCTGGATGAGCGCGTTCTGTTCGGCGTGCACTGCCGTGCATGTCTCGAGTCGAGTGCCAGATGGTATTTTGAGCTTGTCCCTTATGCAGCCGATTTCGTGACAGTGAGGGAGCCCACGCGGATTCCCGTTGTAGCCCGTGCTCTTTATCTCCCCGACATCGCTGACGATGATTGCTCCGATCTGCCGCCTTGTGCAGGTGCTTCTACGAGCGACCTCGATTGCTATGTTCATGAAGTAATTGTCTTTCGAGATCCTCGAGTTGCGGTGCTCTGTCACGACAAGCCTCTCTGGCCTCAATCCCATTATGGCATTTCTAACTTTCTGTCGAGAGGAGAGGCGAATATCAGTGCCCGTAGCTCTTCATGACTTCCTTGACGAAGGCGTCCCCTTGTTTCAAGACATCCTTAGGGAGTGGTTCCGGGTGATGATCCTTCAGGATCTGCTTGGCCTTCTCTCTGGCAGAAATCTCCATTCCTCTTCCCCCATCGGCTTCCCAAGCGTCCCTAGATCGCCTGTCGAGCAACATCGGCATGTAGTGCTCCTTGCGGAACATCTTCATTGTGAAAGGGGTTCCGAGATAGTTCGCGGATGGTCCAGCCCTGACTATCTCGTCGATTGCTAGAGTCTCATCCGTCACTTCTATGCCTCGCAGAATCCTCGTGACCATGCCGCATATCTCAGCGTCGACCACTATCTTCCCGTAGGATGTTGCTATGCTTCCGTCAAGTGACCCGGCGGAGTCATAGATGAAGTTCATGCCCGCGTAGGCTGCGAGAAGAAGGCTTAGCGACGATTCGATTCCTGCCTGGACATCGACCAACTTCGAGTCTGTGTTCCCACCAGTGCCTCTGCACGGCAGTCTGTAGTGTCTGGCCAGCTGAGCCGTCGCAAGGTTGATCAGACCAACCTCAGGGCCGCCCAGCGCAGGGGCTCCAGTCCTCATATCCATCGCAGCCGAGACGGTTCCGTAGAGTACCGGTGCCCCCGCCTTGGCGAGCTGAGACACCATGACCCCGCTGAGCACCTCGGCGTTCTGCTGGACGAGGAGACCTGCGAGCGTTGAAGGGGCGGTGCCACCCGACAACGCCTCGGGTGCGTACAGGACAGGCTGATTGTGCTTCGCGTAGATGATGGCCCCCTCAATCAACTCCTTCGAGAGCTGCATGGGGCTCACCGGGTTTGTGAATCCAAGGAGCATGGGCTTCTTCGCTAGCTCGTCCATACTGCCTCTGACGATGGCACCGAGGCGCAGAGTCTCCTCTGCCCACTTGGCGCCGTGGTTGTAGCCATCCGTCGTCTTCCTAGTGTTCTTCAGATTGGCCCAGAGGGCATGGACATGAATGGTCTCAGGTGGGACGTCCATAGGGGTGGTCATCATGGACGAGTGGTGGATGTCGTCGAAGTAGTCCGCCATCCTAGCCATGCTCTCGACATCGCTGACTGTGGCCAATCGAATCCTGCCGTCCAAGTCTTGGATCTTGACGCCTTGTCCACAGAGGGAGAAGTGAACGCGATTCTTGCCCATGAGCAACTTGTACGATGGATCTCGACCGAAGAATTCGAAGTGCGAAGGCGCCTTGCGGATCGTTTCCGAAACGAGCTCTTCCGACAGCTTGGCCGACATCTTCTTCTTGTCGACCTCTGCACCAGCATCTTCGAAAAGCCTTAGCGCGGTAGATGACCAAACCTTGATTCCTAGCCTGCTGAGAACCTCCATTGTCGCGCCATGGATCTGCTGAACGTCTCTCTTGGACAACACCTCGAGTTGCCCGCCTATCGGCTCTTTCACTTGCATCGGAGTCCCCTCAGGAAGACTGATTGACTTGCGGGCCCGCATCGATGAATATGCTTATCTAATTGCACGTTCGCAGAAGAGAGCCCACGAATCAGGGATGCAATCAGCCAAAGGTGGGCAAGGCACTGACCTACCATATCCATTTTATAGATGAGGTTCACTCACAACGCTGTGGCAGACGAGGATACCAAGCCAAGCAGGATTCCGAAGAAGTACCAATCCATCGTGGTCTTCCTTCGTGACGCGGCGGTGGCGGCCGCATTCGTCGCGCTGGTTCTGCTAGCGATGTTCGCGTACACGGGATTGTGGCCACCGTTGGTCGTAGTCGAATCCAACAGCATGATGCATGGCGATGACAACCACAGCAACATAGGAACGATAGACACTGGAGATCTCGTTCTTGTGAAGAAGGTCAATTCCGTTTCGGACATCGAAACCTACATGGACAGCCAGATCTCTGGACACAAGACCTACGGAGACTACGGCGACGTCGTGATATACAAGCGCGGAGGGTCCGACGTCAGCACACCGATAATCCACAGAGCTTTGATCTACCTGGAGATCAACTCGGACGGGACGAGCTACAGATCGGATTCGCTCCGGCTGGCAGCTGCGGACAAGTGGTCGACATCCGACCCGACAGATACCTGGGACAGGCTGACGAGTACTCTGACAATTATCAACGTCGGATACACCCATCTCGCGGTCACGATTGACATTCAGAATCTCGCGTCGAGCCACAGAAGTGGATTCATCACGAAAGGGGATCACAACCTCGGAACGGATCAGGTGTATGCTTCCTACGGACCGGTCGATTTCGATTGGGTCGTGGGCAAAGCCAGAGGAGAGATCCCATGGTTCGGACTGCTGAAGCTTTGGTCCACGGGATCGTTGGGCAGCCCTTCCCCCGACAACAGCGTCCGCGATTTGTGGGCATCGCTGGCAATTATAGTCGCGGCGCCGATGGTCATAGACATCGCTCTCACATACCGGGAGAAGCGCGACATCTCGAAGAAGAGAACTGCGACACTCTTGGAGAAGGAATCCATAGAGTCTGAGAACGAGAAAGAGGCGAAAGCGAAAGGTCTTGATAAGCCTCCCGAACAGCCTCCGACACGACCCTAGCACTCACATGAGAGTGGTCTGGTACCGCAGTTTGTAGTTCTTCAGCTGGCTCAGTATCTCGTCTTCCTCTAGGATCTTCCGTGCTTCCGTCACTGGCACGCTCGGTTCGATCTCCTTCGTTCTCCCCCCTCTTCCGAAGGATTTCACTCGGGCGTGGATTATTCCGAGCATATCGAGTTCTGATATCAGATCGGTGATCCTGCGCTGCGTCAATATCGCCATCGAGATGCATTGGCACAGTTCCTTATAGGTCTCGTAAAGGTCTCCTGTAGTCAACTTGCTGTCTCCGCGTTCGCTGTTTAGGAGGATGCCCATCAGCACTAGCTTCGACTGAACCGGGAGAGTACGAATCGTTTCGGTAACGCAGTCCAGTTCGATCTTGTTCTTCGCCTTCACGACGTCCGCTTCGGTCACGACTGGAACGTGGTTTCTGTCCGCAATCTCTGCCGCCACGCGCAGGAGGTCCAGGGCCCGTCTCGCGTCCCCATGCTCCTGGGCGGCCAACGCTGCGCAAAGAGGGATGACAGATGATTCGAGCACGCCCTCCTCGAATACTATCTTGGCACGCTGCTCAAGGATGTCCTTGAGCTGCTCCGCATTGTACGGTGGGAATACCATCTTCTCCTCGCTGAGCGAGCTCCTGACTCGCGGGTCGAGGAACTCCATGAACCTGAGATCGTTGGATATCCCGATCACGCTTACCTTCGCATTCTTCAGATCATCGTTGATTCTGCAGAGGTGATACAGCACATCGTCTCCGCTCTTGGACACGAGCTGGTCTATCTCGTCGAGGGCAATCACAATCACGCGCTTGTCCTCATCGATCTTCTCCCGCAGTATGTTGTAGACCCTCTCCGTGCTCCAGCCGGTGAACGGTATGCGCTCATCGAAGTTCTCTATGAACTTGTTTCCAATGTTCTGCAGAATACCATACTGCGTGTCGATGACCTCGCAGTTCATGTAGATGAATTGGACCTTGTTCAAGGTCGAATCCGCCCTCTCAATCTCCTTGCCTATGTATTTCATGCAGGCCGTCTTGCCCGTCCCGGTCTTTCCGAACAGCAACACGTTGGACGGCCGCTGCCCCTCGAGAGCGGTGACAAGTATGGAAGCCAGCTGGTTGATCTCGTTGTCTCTGTGCGGGAGAATGTCAGGTATGTAGGATGAACGTAGAACGTCCTTGTCTCCTCGAAATATCGTCTTCGAACTAATATACTGCTGGAATATGGTATCCTGCATGCTGGTCCCCCCGCAGAAGCAAAACGCTCCTTCCCTCCCCCTAGATTTCCTATGGAAGCCGCTCTCGGAATCCACCCGAAACAGGGGAAATGTGGAATGCGCTAGACCCTACTTAAGCGTTAATATTATCGCGCGATATCATTTTTTCCACAGCCCGAGAATTTCGAAGAATTATCTGAGCCAGTCGAGTAAGAAAATGTGTTCGGCAGAATAAAATGAAATGGTGCATAAGCCTGTACATTTCGACAGGGGGACCCCTTGATTTCCTGTGGAACCGATTTCTCGACAGCCCATTGCTCGGTGCATGGGTGCCTCCAACGGAAGTCGAGGTTCCCGGGGTGGTGAAACCGCTGGAAGTCGTCGGTGAATACCATTATCTCTCCTGAGCCCCTAGGCACTGGACGCCTATGAAGAAAGTGGTCATCTTCTCCATCAGCGAAGATACAGAAGAGATTAGAGCCCTGCTTCAGACGTTGGGAATGAAGGTGATCAAGGAATTCGTCCAAAACAGATCTCGAGCACATAGAGAGAGTTTTCTAGGTCCAGGTAGAATCGAGGATATCCACAAGGAAATGGAGGAGATGGATGTTGATTTGATAGTTGTGAATGGAGTGCTGAAACCTTCACAACACCATTTCCTGGAGATGAAGTTCCAGATGGAATGCGTCGATCGTACAGGAGTGATTCTTCGGATTTTCACAGACCATGCACACACTCCGGAAGCAATTGCTCAAGTCACTCTTGCCAAGCTCAGATATGAGCTGCCATTCCTCAGAGAATGGATCCACAAATCCAAGAGCGGAGATAGACCAGGCTTTCTTGCGGGAGGAGCTTATGCAACAGATGTCTACTTCGAACATGCGAAGACTCACGCTCGAAAGATCGAGGCAAGTCTGCTAGAGGTGTCGAGGCAACGGGAGATTACCCGAACCCGAAGACGCGAAAAAGGGTATTCGTTGGTCTCATTAGCTGGTTACACGAACGCCGGAAAATCTGCTCTTATGAACAAAATGTGTAATGCTGCAGTGGAAGTCGATGATCGTCTTTTCTCGACACTGTCTACAACAACAAGACGAATATCAGGTATCAAAGGCAATATACTGATGAGCGACACCGTTGGGTTCATAAAAGAACTCCCTCCAGATCTCATCAACGCGTTCAATTCAACGCTAGAAGAGATATTTGATGCAGATTTGATTCTTCTTATCTTTGATGCCAGTGAATCTGATGATGTAGTGAGAATGAAGCTCGTTACATCTTTGAAGATTCTGTTGCCGAAGGTTGAGAACAAATCCATAGTTGTCATTGGGAATAAGATAGATCTATTGTCACGAGAAGCGAGACGTAAGGTCACTAGTTACGTAGAGCCAATCATCCAACCCTATGATTTGATTTTTGTATCTTCTGTTACTGAAGAAGGATTTGATTTGTTGAGAGAGAGGATGTTGAGAGTACAAGGACATACTTGCATCATCCAGGCAGAAATGCCACTCACAAACGCAGTCTATAGTCTCTTGTCTCGTCTTAGGTCTTCTGCCGATATTTCCATGAAGGTCACTGGTCGTCATGCCGCAGTCATTGTGAGATGCAAGCCAGAGGATTCTGAGAAGCTCATTGGCTGGCTCAATGCTGCAGACGCATCGAAAATCACAACGAACTCCGACACCCCGGAAATGCCCATAGAGGTGGGAAAGTCGTCCAGCGGAAATGAAGGGGCCCCCCTCTAGCGAGTGGGCGCAACTAGATCTTGAATTCCTTCTTCTTCATGAGGACCTTGTCCTCATATTTCTGCGGCAGAGACCAGGCAAGGTACTCGATCTCATCGAGGTTCCTCACGAACTTGGCCTTGCTAGGAGTATCAATCAGATCTGCGAGTTCTCGAGTCTTCTT
>Ga0315268_10003029_pt1 | contig 18643 bp, 14 predicted proteins | sample C1_top_MG_FD_204535 | JGI IMG/M metagenome (GOLD analysis project Ga0315268, IMG submission 204535) | Sediment microbial communities from Yellowstone Lake, YNP, Wyoming, USA - C1_top | ecosystem: Environmental > Aquatic > Freshwater > Lake > Sediment | place: USA: Wyoming | collected 2017-08-01
AGCGCGAGCTTGCTGATCTGATTTACGAATTCGGTGAGGAAAGGAGGTCGCGGAGAATCGCCAGAGCCATTGTCCGGTCGCGGCCGATCCACACTTCCACGCAACTGGCGGAAGTAGTGGCGGCCGCGAGCCGGCCAATGATCCACCCACGCATTCATCCCGCGACGCGCACCTTTCAGGCTCTCCGAATCTTCGTAAACCACGAACTCGATGACCTGCGGGCGCTGCTGGCAAGCGTGCCCCGGGTGCTGCGGCCGGGCGGGAGGCTGGTGGTGATCAGCTTCCACTCGCTGGAGGACCGGATGGTCAAGGACGCCCTCCGCCACGGCGCGCAGCAGGGTTTCTACCGGCTGCTGACGAAAAAGCCGGCAACCGCGGCGGAAGCAGAGATCGCGCGCAACCCGCGGTCGCGCAGCGCCAAGCTGCGGGCGGCGGAGAAAGTGTAGCGCCGTGCTTGTGTAGCGCCGGATTTCAATCCGGCGCCCGCCGGAATAAATTCCGGCGCCACACAGGATGGCAGTGGAAAAAGCTGTGGGAAATGTGCAAAACGTCGTAAAGCGATACTTTGCACGGCACAATGGTTCCGGGACGGCATCGCCTCTCTGACTTTGGGCGAATGGGCTGTTCCTCAGGCAAATCCTTCCTTTCGATGCCGTCCCGGGAAGGATTGGGGAAAATGGGTGGAGGTGAGCGATGTACCAGGGCACGATGGTGGATGAGCTGATCGAAATGGTGCTGCGGGCCGAGGAGCGCGCCCAGACGGCGCGGTTCGTCGAGCCGCTGCAGATGCAGCGCGAAAGCTTCGTGTTCCGGCTGCCGGAATCGCAGGCGGTCATGATCGGAGTGGCGTAATGGCGGCCGGGGCCATCAGCGCGCGCCAGGGACAGATCCTTGCGTCCAGCCGGCGATGGAGCGGGACGCCGGAAATCTATTTTTCCAAGGCGATCGACAACTCGCGCCTGGTGAAGGTGGCCGATCCGCGCCGGGCGCGCGAGATGCGGCAATTCACCATCGCGCTGGCGGTGCTGTTCCTGCTGGTCATGGCGTACGGCTGGCAGCACCTGAGCGCCATCGAGTACGGCTACCGCATCGAGGCGCTGAACTCGCAACGCACCGGCATGGCGGAGACCAACCGCGCCCTGCGCTTGGAAGAAGCTTCGCTGCGCGACCCCGAGCGCATCGACACCCTGGCGCGGCAGATGGGTTTGCAGACGCCGGTGGCGGGGCAGGTGGTGCGCATGGAGCCGTCCGACAAGGACCTGGGCGGGCCGGTCATGGCGCGGGCCGCGGATGTGGCGGTGATTTCGACCCCGTGACGAAGTTCAGGGGTCAACTCTTCGATTGGTTTACGGTTTACGGTTATCGGTTCACGGTTATGAAGGTTTGGGCCGGGCCCTGGCGCTTGCTCGTGTACACCGCAACCGAAAACCCGGCAACCGTGGACCGAAAACCTCTTCTGGTGACAAATTGGCGGGGCTGCTGAAGGACCCGAGACGGCGGCTGTACCTGCTGGGGGGCCTGCTTTTTCTCTGGTGCGGGGCCATCGGTTTTCGCCTGGTTCAACTGCAAGTCATCCGATACGGCGAGTGGCTGCAACGGGCGCAGCGCCAGCAGCAGCGCACCATTGAGGTCGCGCCGCGGCGCGGCAACATCTACGACCGCAACGGCCACGAGCTGGCCATGTCCATCTCGGTGGACTCGGTGTTCGCGGTGCCCAACGAAATCCCCGACCCGGAGAACACGGCGGCGCTGCTCTCGCGCGTGCTGCGCAACGATCCCCGGGAGATCGTGGCGCGGCTGAAGGCCTCGCGCAGCTTCGCCTGGATCGCGCGCAAGGTGGACGCCGAAACCGGCCAGCGCATCCGCGCCCTCAACCTGCGCGGCATTTACTTCCAGAAAGAGCCCAAGCGGTTCTACCCCAAGCGCGAGCTGGCGGCGCAGACCATCGGCTACGTAGGGCTGGACGACGAAGGCCTGGGCGGCATTGAGCACGCCTTCGACGGCCAGTTGCACGGGCGTCCCGGCAAAATGTATATCACCATGGACGCGCGCAAGCGCTGGTTCGGACGGCTGGAGCGCCAACCCGATCCGGGCGCCAACGTGGTGCTGACCATCGACGAAAAAATCCAGTACATCGTCGAGCGCGAACTGGAACAGGCCATGCAGGCCAGCAAGGCCGAAGCCGGCACGGTGGTCGTGCAGAACCCGCGTACCGGCGAGATTCTGGCGCTGGCCAACCGGCCCACCTTCAACCCCAACATCTACCGCGAGGCGCCGCCGGCGGCGCTGAAGAACCGCGCCGTCAGCGACATCTACGAGCCCGGCTCGACCTTCAAGATCGTTACCATCTCCGGGGCCATCGAGGAGAAACTCACCACTCCGGACGAGCTGATCGACTGCCAGATGGGGGCGATCGTGATCGGCGGCATGCGCATCCGCGACCACGAAAAGCTGGGGCTGCTGCCGGTGTCGCAGGTGCTCTCCAGGTCCAGCGACGTGGGCGCCATCAAGATCGGCCTGCGCCTGGGCGAGGACCGCTTCTACAACTACATCCGCAGCTACGGCTTCGGGCAGCAGACCGGGATCGAGCTGCCGGGCGAGACCCGCGGCCTGACCAAGCCGGTGAACCGCTGGTCGAAAGTCTCGATTGGCGCCATTTCCATGGGGCAGGAGATCGGGGTTTCGCCGCTGCAATTGCTCTCGATGATTTCCACCATCGCCAACGACGGCGTGTACACGCCGCCGCACATTGTGGCCGGGGTACTGCCGCCGCGCAAGACGCCGCAGACGGTCACCTTCCGCCCCAGCGGCCAGCACCGGGTGATCTCCACCATGACCGCGGTGGAGATGAAGAAGATGATGGAGGGCGTGGTGCTGTTTGGCACCGGGCGGAGAGCCATCCTGGACGGCTACACCTCGGCGGGCAAGACCGGCACCGCGCAGAAGGTAGACCCCAACACCGGCGCTTACTCGCGCAGCAAGTACGTGGCCACCTTCGCCGGTTTCGCGCCGGTGAACAATCCCGCGCTGACCATCGTGGTGATCCTGGATTCCGCGGTCGGGCTGCACCAGGGCGGCCAGATTTGCGCGCCGGTGTTTGCGCGCATCGCGCAGCAGGTGCTGGCCTACATGAACGTGCCGCACGATGCCGAGCTGAAAGATTCCAAGCGCCTGCTGCTGCGGGCCTCGGTGCGTGACGATGATTTGAACGAAAGTTCGCCCGACCGGCTGGGCGGCGGCCTGGAAGTGGCGCAGGGCGCCGCGCCCGCGCCGAATGTGCCGCCGGTGATTGCCCCGCCGGCAGGCAACGCGAAGCTGGCGCCGGCGGCGATGAAGACAACCTCGGCTGCGCCGGCGCCGGTGGCGGAAGCTCCACTTGCGGCTGCCACGGTGGAACGTCCCGGCGGAGGCACGGTGGTGCTGGACGTCGGCGGCGGCGTGCTGGTGCCCTCGCTGGTCGGCAAAACGCTGCGTTCCGCCGTCGAGGCGACGCAGGATGTCGGGCTGGAGATCGAAGCCGTGGGCAGCGGCGTGGCTCGCGAGCAGTCGCCGGCGGCAGGCAGCAGGGTGCCGGCCGGGAGCAGGATTTCGGTCAGGTTCAGCCGCTAATCAGAGCGGTTTCAGATTCCCCAAAGTAGTGTCATCCCGAGCCGAGGGCGCGCGCACAACTGGTCTTCCGCATCCCAGGTGTCATCCTGAGCGAGGGCGCACGCCCGAGTCGAAGGATCGCCGCGGCGTCTGAATCACAAGAGATGGATGTAGGCACTTCGGTGAACGGCTCACTTTGGCCAGCCAGCCATCAGGCCGGAAAACCCGTCAGGCGCAGTTGTTTGCTTCAGCAGCCCGGGGCTCCTTCGACTCGGGCGTGCGCCCTCGCTCAGGATGACAGCTTCAACTTCATCCATCACCCCGGGCCGCACGCGCTGATCACAACCATTGAGGCTACAGCAACTCTGGTTAATCCCTAGAAATGATGCGGCACGCAGGGGATTCCGCCCTGATCCACCCGCTGGCGGCCGGTCTCCACCAGCCGCCCATCTTGCGCCCGCTTGACGGTGCGGATAAACCTGCAATCGTCCGTTGGCGGCAGGCTGGGGTCCTGGTTCTCCGCCTCGTATTTCACAGGCGCCAGCCGGTCACCCGACCAGGCGTAGGTTTCGCGCTCGTAGCACTGTCCGCCGCAATCTTCGTGCTTGTAGGCGACGATGGTCTTCGTCGCCAGGTCAGGCGCCGGGTTGGTGAGGCGCGACAATGGTCCCGAAAGCACGAAGCGATTCGTCTGCCGATCGAACAGCCAGACGCAATAGCTGTTGTTCCCGTTGGCGGAGGAGACCAGCATCGCCAGATCGGTGTAACGGTCGAAGTTGAAGTCGCTGAAGACGACGCCGCCCAGCGTTCCCGTGCGCGGAACAGGGTTGCCGGTGCAGGTGTCGAGTGTTTGGACCGGCTGCCTGTCGTGATAGATCACCAGGCCGCGGATGTCCCCCGCCGGGTTCAGCGTTTCTTCGACACGGAATCCGGTGAGGCCGGGAATGGGCCGGCTGAACAGGTACGGGTTGGCAGCGCCGGCCTGCGCGGACGCTTGCTGCTGTCCGCTGGCGACAGGAGCTGCAATCCACATCAGGGCGAGTACGAGGAAACCGAGGCGGTGCATAACTGTCACGTGCGCTCTTAAAGTCTGATGTGGCGAAGGTGTTTCCGGTATGCCTCCGCATGACGCTGCGGCCTTGAACGGCTGCGCTCTCGCCAGAATCGGATGCTTACCGACGAGGGCCTTCCGAGGCTGGTGCCCCACATCTGCCCGGTTTTGGCAGATGTGGGTTTCGCACCATCCTCCGCACTCGGGCGAGGGCGCCCGCGCCACAACCGAAGCTGGACCGCGAGTCCGCCCCATTCTTTTCGTATAATCACCAGCAATGCTCTTCCAACGGCTGCTCGAAGGCGCGGAATACCTGTCCATCCGCGGCAATCCCGAAATCTCCGGGCTGGACTACGACTCGCGGCGGGTGAAGCCCGGGTGGTGTTTTGTCGCCATGAAAGGCGATACCACCGACGGTAACCGCTACATTGATTCCGCGCTCCAGGCGGGCGCCGTGGCCGTGGTCAGCGATGATCCGCAGATTGCGCCCAAGGGCGATCTCGCCTGGGCGCAGGTGCCGCACGGGCGCCGCGCCCTGGCCCGCCTGAGCGCCAATTTCTACCATCGCCCGGCCGAGCGCCTGGTCAACAGCGGCATCACGGGCACCAACGGCAAGACGACAACTTCGTTTCTGCTGGAATCCATCCTGCGCGCCGCCGGGCGCAAGACGGCGCTGCTCGGCACGGTGGAATACCACATTGCCGGCAAAGTGCTGGAGGCGCCGCACACCACGCCGGAGCCGCTGGAGATCAACCAACTGCTGGCGGCCGCGCTGCGCGACGGCGCCACCGAATCGGTGATGGAGGTTTCCTCGCACGCGCTGGCCCAGCAGCGGGTATTCGGCATCCCGTACGACGCGGCCATCTTTACCAACCTGACCCGCGACCACCTGGATTACCACGGCGATTTCGACACCTACTTCAAGTCCAAGCGGGCGCTGTTTGATGGGGTCGGCACCGACCCGCCGCGTGTGGCGGTGATCAATGCCGACGACGAGTTCGGGCAGAAGCTGGTGAAGTTCAGCAAGCCGCGCTCGCAGGTGCTGACCTACGGCTTGCAGAAGGCCGACTTCCACGCCGAGCGGGTGGACGTCGGGATGAACGGAACGCGCTTCGACGTGGTCACACCAGACAACCGGATTCCGCTGTGGTCGCCGCTGATCGGGCGGGTGAACGTCTACAACATCCTGGCCGCCTGCGCCGCCGCCTACGCCCGCAACTGCAAGCCGGAGGCGATTTCCACCGGCGTGGAGCGGCTGACGCACGTTCCGGGCCGCTTCCAGCGCGTCGACGAAGGCCAGCCGTTCACGGTGGTGGTGGACTACGCGCACAGCGACGACGCGCTGCGGAATCTGACCGCCTTGGCGCGCGAGTTCGTGCAGCATGCCGGCGGGGGAAAGGTGATCACCGTCTTCGGCTGCGGCGGCGACCGCGACCGCACCAAGCGTCCGCTGATGGGCGAGGCGGCCGGGCGCGGCAGCGACTTCGCGATCCTCACCTCCGACAACCCGCGCAGCGAAGAGCCCATGGCGATCATCAACGACGCGCTGCCGGGGTTGCATCGCTCCGGCGCGAAGTTCGCGGTGGAGCCGGACCGCGCCAAGGCCATTGCCATTGCCGTGCGCCAGGCCGGGCCGGGCGACATCGTGCTGATCGCCGGCAAAGGGCACGAGAAGATGCAGATCACGCGCGAGGGCGCGCGCCCTTTTGACGATGTCGAGGTGGCGCGCGCCGCCCTGCACGCCGCCGGCTACCACAAGCCGCAGCCCGCGCCCGGCGGAGGCCGCACGTGAAGCTGGAGCTGGGACGCATCGCGGAGTTGATCGTCGCCACCGGCGAGTTCGACCGCGCCGCCGTGGCCGCCGGCTATGCGATTGACTCCCGCACCATCGCGCCGGAGGAGCTGTTTTTCGCGGTGCGCGGCGAGCGTCTCGACGGCCACCAGTTCGTGGAACCGGCGCTGGCCCGCGGCGCGGTGGCGGCGGTCGTCGCCAAAGATCATGCCGAAGGCTGCGCCGACAAATCCCGCCTGCTGGTGGTGGAATATCCGCTTCTGGCGCTGCAGACGCTCGGGCGGGCGGTGCGGCGCATGTGGAGCCGGCCGCTGATCGCCGTTACCGGGTCCGCCGGCAAGACCACCACCAAGGAAGCGATAGCCGCGCTGCTGAGCACGCGTCTGCGGGTGCTGAAGTCGGTGGGCAATCTGAACAACCACTTCGGCCTGCCGCTGCAGTTGCTCAAGCTGACGCCCGAGCACGACCTCGCCGTCATGGAGCTGGGCATGAACCACGCCGGCGAGATCGCCGCGCTGGCTGCCATGGCGCAGCCCGACCTGGGCGTGGTCACCTGCGTGGCCCCGGTGCACCTGGAGTTTTTCGAGTCGGTGGCGCACATTGCGCGCGCCAAGTACGAGCTCATCCAGAGTCTCTCGCCCGGCGCCGCGGCGGTGCTCAACGCCGATGACGGATACGTTTCGCAATTCGGCCGCGACTTTCCCGGCAAAGTGATCACCTTCGGCATGACGCGCCCGGCCGACGTGCGCGGCGAGCACATCGAAGCGTGCGGCGCCGCGGGTTCCACCTTCGACATTGTGGCCGGCCACGAGCGCGTGGCGGTCGAGCTGCCGCTGATCGGCCGCCATAACGTGTACAACGCCCTGGCTGCCGTGGCGGTGGCGCGCGAGCGCGGCCTCACCCTGGCCGAGGCTGCCGCCGGGCTCAAGCTGCTGTCGCCGGCCGACAAGCGCGGGCAAATCCTGGAAATCGCGGGCGCCACGGTGATCAACGACTGCTACAACTCCAACCCGCGCGCCTTGCAGTCCATGGTGGACGCGCTGGCCGCCATGCCCGCCCAGGGACGCCGCATCGTCGTTGCCGGCGAGATGCTGGAACTCGGCGCCACCGCCGACGATCTGCACCGCCGCTGCGGCGAACACATCGCGCAGCGCGGAATCGACGTGCTGATCGGCGTGCGCGGGCTGGCCCGGCACATGGTCGCGGCGGCGCGGCAGGCGGGCTTGCGGGCTGAGTTCCTGGAGACGCCGGAGCAGGCGGGCGAGTGGCTGGCGCGCGAATTCCGCCCCGGGGACGTGGTGCTGCTGAAGGCCTCGCGCGGGGTGCGCCTGGAGCAGGCCCTGGAGGTCTGGGCCTTACGGGTACAGGTGGCGCGCGCCGCTCTTTAACCTGCCGCTCTGCTGCTGTATCCTGTAGCCAAGATCCCGACCACAAGCGAAGGGGAGAGGGTTTGCTTTACTGGCTGCTCTATCAGATTCTGTTCAGGTACTTTTCTCCCTTCCGTATTTTTCGGTACCTGACGTTCCGCACCGCGTTCGCCAGCCTGACGGCGCTGTTCATGGCGCTGATCGTGGGCCCGGCGCTGGTGCGGCAGTTGCGCCAGTTCCAGATCGCGCAGTACATCCGCGAGGAAGGCCCCAAGGGGCACCAGAAGAAGGCGGGCACGCCAACCATGGGCGGGCTGCTGATCGCCATCGCCATTGTGGTGCCCACGCTGTTGTGGTCGGACCTGGGCAACAAGTACGTCTGGCTGGCGGTGCTGGCGACGGTAGCGTTCGGGGCCATCGGCTTCGCCGACGATTACATGAAAGTAGTGCGTCACCGCAACCTGGGTTTGACCGGCAAGAGCAAGCTGATGTTGCAGGTGCTGGTCAGCGTGGTGGTGGCGGTGTCGCTGATCCTGCTGCAAGCCAAAGGGCAGTACTCGACGCACCTGATGGTGCCGTTCTTCAAAAATTTCCGTCCTGACCTGGTGATCCCAGGATTTGCCGCTTACCCGCACCTTTGGCCGATCGCATTCCTCCCGTTCATTGTGTTTGTGGCGCTGGTGATTGTGGGCGCCAGCAACGCGGTTAACCTGACCGACGGCCTCGATGGCCTGGCTATCGGCTGCACGGTAATTGCCGCCGGGGCGCTGACGGTGCTCACCTACGTCAGCGGGCACGCCACGTTTTCCGATTACCTCGAGCTGCAGCGCATGCCGCAGGTCGGCGAGCTGACCATCTTCTGCGGCGCCATGGTGGGCTCGGCCATCGGCTTTCTCTGGTATAACGCCCACCCGGCCGAGGTCTTCATGGGCGACGTGGGCTCGCTCGCGCTGGGCGGCGCCATCGGCACGGTGGCGGTGATCATCAAGCAGGAACTGCTGCTGCCCTTTATCGGCGGCGTGTTCGTCATCGAGGCCATTTCGGTGATCCTGCAGGTGGGCTCGTACAAGCTGCGCAAGAAGCGGATTTTCAAGATGGCGCCCCTGCACCACCATTTCGAACTGCTGGGGTGGTCGGAGTCGAAGATCATCGTGCGCTTCTGGATTGCGTCGCTGGTGTTCGCGCTGTTCGCGCTGACGACGTTGAAATTGCGGTAAAGCAGCCATCAGCATTCAGCGATCAGCATTCAGCCGTGAAGCATTCAGCCCGTCAGGAGCGACGGCGATACAATTGGGCTCGGTTTTCAAAGCTCACAAGGTACTGAATGCTGACTGCTGAATGCTGAGTGCTAACGGCCAACGGCCAACGGCCAACGGCGAATTCCTATGGCAGAACCACTGGACGTGAAGAACAAGCGGGTGCTGGTGGCCGGGCTGGGGAAGTCCGGGGTGGCGGCGGCGCTGTTTTTGAGCGAGTGCGGCGCGCGCGTGACCGCCTCCGACGCCAAGGCGGAAGACGATTTGCGCGGCGACATTCGCAGCCTGCTGGAACACGGCATTGCGGTCGAGACCGGCGGTCATGGCGAGCGCACCTTCCGCCAGCAGGACCTGATCGTGGTCAGCCCGGGCGTGCCCACCAGCGTGCCGCAACTGGCGCAGGCGCGCGCCATGGGCATTCCCGTAATCGGCGAAATCGAGCTGGCCTCGCGCTTCCTGAAGGGGCACATCATTGCCATCACCGGCTCGAATGGTAAGACGACCACGACCGCGCTGGCGGGCAACGTCATCAGTTGGGGCGGATACGAATCGCTGGTCGGCGGCAACATCGGCACGCCGGCGATCTCGCTGGTGCCCGAGGCGACCGACGACACCTACGTCGTGCTGGAGGTCTCCAGCTTTCAGTTGGAGACGATCGAGACGTTCCACCCCGAAATCGCCGTCGTGCTCAACCTCACGCCCGACCACCTCGACCGCCACGGCAGCTTCGACGCCTATTTCGCGGCCAAGCAGCGGATATTCGAAAACCAGAACGCCGGCGACTTCGCCGTCCTCAATGCCGACGACCCGCAGTGCGCCCGCATCGCCGGGGGGGCGCGCGCGCAGACGCGCTGGTTCAGCCGCAAGCAGGAAGTCGAGCCAGGCGCGTTCGTCAGAAACGGCCGCATCCTGCATCGCGGCGAGGGCGGCGAGCAGGACATCATGGCCGCCGCCGACATGCCGCTGAAGGGCGCGCACAACCTGGAGAACGTGCTGGCCGCGGTGTGCGTCGGTATGATCGTCAACTGCGAGCCGGGGCGCATCGCCTCCGCGGTCAGGGAGTTCAAGGCGGTGGAGCACCGCCTGGAGTACGTGGCCACCATCAACGGCGTCGAGTAGTACAACGACTCCAAGGCGACCAACGTGGACGCCACCATCAAGGCGCTGGAGTCGTTCCCGCGCAACATTCACATCATCATGGGCGGCAAGGACAAGGGCTCGCCCTACACGGTGCTGAAGCCGCTGCTCGCCGAGCGCGCCAAAACCGTCTATACCATCGGGGCCGCGGCGCCGAAGATCGAGGCGGAAATCGCCGGCGCCACCCGGATCGTTCCCTGCGGCACGCTTGATGTGGCGGTGCGCCGCGCCGCCGAGGCCGCTCAGCCCTGGGACGTCGTCCTGCTTGCTCCTGCCTGCGCCAGCTTCGACCAGTTCGAAAGCTACGAGCACCGCGGCCGCGTGTTCAAGGAACTGGTGCAGTCCCTGGCGGCCAAGAAATCAGCAATCAGCAGTTAGCGATTAGCCGAGGCCTGTGTAGCGGCGGAATTCATTCCGCCGCTCACTGCGGTGACGCCTGTCCCGTCTGCTTGGGTGGGGCGGTTTGCTGGGACTGCGCGGCAATCGTCTGCATCGGCACAATGGAAACGACATTGGCGGCTGCGGATGGCACCAGCTCCGCTTCCGCCACCTCGCGGGAAGCGAGCCGCCGCAGTTGCGCAATGCGCCTGGTGGCGAGCGCCTGATCCATCTCGGCCGAAGACTTGAAAGCGATGCTCACGCCGCTGGGAAGTTTCTCCGTGAATTCTCGAAGCCGGCGTGATTCGGCCGCGGAGGGCCATATGCTGGCACTGCGGTAAGCCATCTGCAGCGCGCCGCCGGTGACGGCGACGGTCGCATTGATGGTGACGGGCGCGGCAATCTCCTTGGCCATGGCTGCCGCCGCCACCATCCACATATCGGCCGAAGTCAGTTGTGGCGCCTGGGCGAAGGCGTTGACCACCACCGTGCCGTCCGCTGCCTTGCCCACGGAACGGATCTGCGCCGTTGCACCGGCGGTCCCGATCAGCGATTGCAGGCTGGCCTCCAGCTTGCCCTGGACGTCTCCGATTTCCGCCTGCGGCGACGGCGGCTTCTGAACGGTTGCTGGCCGAATCAGGCCGGCGGCAAGAAAATCCTGTATCACCTGCTCCGTGCTGGCCGTCTTGCGCGCCAATTGCAGTTGCTGGACCTGCAGCCGAACCGGCATGCCAATCCGTTTCTCCACCGCCGACCGGAGTTGCTCGATGTCGCCTGGTTCCATGTACTCCGATGTCTGGATGGTGGCGACGGCGACCACCGCGCCCTTAAGAAGTTCGACTCTGACTGAATCCAACTGGCGGTCGGGGCGCGAGTGTACCGCTTGTCGCAGAGTGCCCTGTACCTGGCCGCGAATGTCGGCTTGCTGCGCCGCATGGATCAGCGTGCGCAGCAGGGGCACGGAAATGACGAGCAGGGCCGCGGCGGCGATTGCGATGCGCCAGCGGATGAGCAGGCGGTGGCTTTCGCCGAGCCGTTGCACCTGCGGCCGCAAGCCGATGATCAGAAAAACCAGGCTGGCGCTGAGCACGATGGCGGTGAAGTTAGTAAAGAACAGCATGAAGGCGCCGCGCGCGATGATCCACTGGCGCGTGCCGAGGCCGTAGCCCACGGTCGCCAGCGGGGGCATGACCGCGGTCGCGATCGCCACACCAGGCAAGATGGTAAACGCCGTTTTGCGCGAAGCCAGCGCGACCGTACCCGCCAGCCCTGAGAAGAACGCGATCAGCAGGTCCATCAGGTTGGGGTTGGTGCGCGCCAGGATTTCCGGCGTCGCTTCCCGCAGCGGCGAAAGGTGCGTGGCGATCACCGCAATCAGCACAACCTCGACAACGCTCAGCACCAGGTTCCGGACCGCCTTCTTTCCGAGAGACCACTCGGCCGTGGTCAAGGCCAATCCGCAGGCCAGGATCGGGCCCATCAGCGGCGAAATCAGCATCGCCCCTCAGCAGCAGGCCCATCAGGGCGATCAGGCAGGCGAAGATCATCATCGAGAAGTAGACCGCGTCGAACTGCCGCCCTTCGTAAGCCTCCTGGTAGACAACGTCTGGCGATCTGAAAATTCCGATTGCGACGGCAGGCGCAGCGCTCATGGGACCTCCTGCAGAATTGCGGCAACGACCGCTCTGTCACGGCGAATTGTAACTTGCCGGGCCTCCGCGGCACTGCGATAAGTGCCGGAAGCCCTGTGCCACCCAGCGGTGAATATCCATGCGGAGGGACGACTGAGCGGAATTTTTCAGCCGTCCCTCCGGGACTCGCTGCCCGAATGGCGAGCCCACCCAGGACTGAAGTCCTGGGCTATTTTCATCTGCCCCTCCGGGGCTACGGCGGCGATATTTGGGCTATTTTCATTTGCGGCTACGCCTCCACATACCTCGCCCGCGAACCCTTCCAGTAACTTCAGATCGCAGCTCTCAGGTGTTACAAGTGGTTGTGGGTTTATTAATGGCCAATGGCCAACGGCCAACGGCCAACGGCTAATCACTAACCACTAATCACTGGTTTCCCATGGCAAAGCGCGTCAGCGTCGACAGGACGTTGTTCACGGTCACGCTGCTGCTGGTGTTTATCGGGCTGGCGATGGTGTTCAGCGCCTCGGCCGTGATGGCGCGGGAGCGCTTCGGGTCACCCTACCACTTCGTCCTGCGGCAATTCGGCTGGGCGCTGGCCGGGCTGGCCGCCATGGCCGCCACCATGAAATTGGATTACCGCCGCTACAAGCACCCGGCGGTGGTGTTCTCGCTGCTCGGGCTGACCACGCTGCTGCTGGTGGCGGTGTTCTTTCTCGACCGCTCCCACAACACGCATCGCTGGCTCAAGCTGGGGCCGCTCTCCTTCCAGCCCTCGGAGCTGGCCAAGCCCACGCTGATCCTGTTCCTCGCCTACTTTCTGGAAATGCGTACCAAGGCTATGGACGACTGGCGCCGCACCCTGCTCCCGGCGATTGCCCCGGCGCTGGTGATGGCCGGGCTGATCCTGATCCAGCCCGACCTGGGCACCGCCGTGGCCTGCGCCGCCATTGCCGCCGTGGTGCTGTTCGTCGCCGGGATGAGCCTGAAGTACTACGCCTGGGCCCTGGCGCCGCTGCCGCTGTTCTTCTACGTCTTCATCATGCGCGTGCCCTGGCGCTACCAGCGCATACTGGCGTTCCTGGACCCTTATTCCGACCCTCAGGGCCGCGGGTTTCACATCATCCAATCGCTGATCGCGGTGGGCACCGGCGGGCTGGCCGGCCTGGGGTTCATGGAAGGACGGCAGAAGCTCTTCTACCTGCCCGAGCCGCATACCGACTTCATTTTTGCCGTGACGGCCGAGGAATTTGGCCTGATCGGGTCGCTGATCGTGGTCAGCCTGTTCGCCATTTTCCTCTACCGCGGCATCCGCGCCGCCGTGCTTACCCAGGACGTCTTCGCGCGCTACCTGGCGGCCGGGATCGTGGCCATGGTGGGCGTGCAGGCGCTGTTCAATATCAGCGTGGTGCTGGCGCTGATGCCCACCAAGGGCATACCGCTGCCCTTCATCTCCTACGGCGGCTCGTCGCTGTTCATCACCCTGGCCAGCGTCGGCGTGCTGCTGAACATCACCCAGCAGACGGATTGAGCTGGCTCAACACGGAGGCACGGAGACACGGAGGAAATTTGTATTTTGGTAATTTTGTAGGGACGGCGCCAGAATTCTCCCTCAGGCAAATTACCAAATTACCAACTTGCCAAATTACCAAATTACCCAATCGCTCCGTGCCTCCGTGTCTCCGTGTTGAAATCCTGATGATGTAAGCTGTCACTCATGCGCGCAATCCTGGCAGGCGGCGGTACCGGCGGACACGTGATCCCTGCGCTTGCCATCGCCCATGAACTGCAGGAGCAGTTCAGCGCTGACGTGATGTTCGTCGGCACGGCGCGCGGCATCGAGAACCGCCTGGTCCCGGCCGCCGGCTTTAAGCTGCGGCTGGTCGAGGTGGGGGCGCTGAAAAAAGTGAGCCTGCTCAGGCGCGTGAAAACCGTGTTCGCGCTGCCGCGGGCGATCTTCAAGTCGTGGCAAATCCTGCGCGAATTCCGCCCCGACGTGGTGATTGGCGTGGGCGGCTACGCTTCCGGGCCGGCGATGCTGGCCGCGGCGCTCAGCAGCGTGCCCACCATTGCCTTCGAGCCCAACTCCGTGCCCGGCTTCGCCAATCGCGTGGTGGCCAACATGATCTCGGTGGCGGCGGTGCATTTTGCCGAGACCTGCCGCTGGTTCAACCGCTGCGTGGTCACGGGCGTGCCCGTGCGGCGCGCCTTTTTCCAGGCGCCGCCGCGTCCGCCGGAGGCCCGCCCTACCCTGCTGCTGTTCGGCGGCAGCCAGGGGGCGCAGGCGCTGAACCGGGCTCTGGTGGCGGCTTTGCCGGAACTGGCTGGGCGCGTTCCCGGCCTGCACATCGTCCACCAGACCGGCGAGCGCGAATATAATGATTGCCAAGCCGAGTATCTGCGCGCCGGGATGTCAGCCGAGGTTTTCCCCTTCATCGACGACATGGCGGGGGCCTTTGCGCAGGCCGACCTGCTGCTCTGCCGCTCCGGCGCCAGCACCGTGGCGGAAATCACGGCAGCCGGGAAGCCGGCGATTTTCGTGCCGTTCCCGCATGCCGCCGACGATCACCAGCGGCGCAATGCGGAGGCGCTGGCCAGCAAGCAGGCGGCGGTGCTGATCCCGGAATCGGAGCTTACGCCGCAGCGGCTGGCCGAAACCGTGGTTGACCTGCTGAACGACCGCGAGCGGTTGCGCAGGATGGCCGCGGCGGCGCGCTCTCTGTCGCATCCCGACGCGGCGCTGACGATCGCGCAGATGGCGGCCAAGCTGGCGGGAGCAACAGAATAAAGAAACCGCGGATTTCGCGGATGAACGCGGATTGTTTTCTTTGTTGATCCGCGATGATCCGCGAAATCCGTAAAATCCGCGGTAAGGTTTTTCGGGTGTTTGCCAAGATCCAACGCGTGCACTTCGTCGGCATCGGCGGCATCGGCATGAGCGGCATCGCCGAGGTGCTGCTCACCCTCGGCTACAAAGTCTCCGGCTCCGACCTGCGGCTCTCGGCCACCACGCAGCGGCTGGCCACGCTGGGCGCGGTGGTGTTCGAAGGCCATCAGGCTGAAAACGTGGCCGGCGCCGAGGTGGTGGTGACCAGCTCCGCCGTGCGCCCCGACAACCCTGAGGTCAGCGAGGCCCGCCGCCTGAAGGTCCCGGTGATCCAGCGCGCCGAGATGCTGGCCGAGTTGATGCGCCTGAAGTACGGCATCGCCATCGCCGGCATGCACGGCAAGACCACGACCACCTCGATGGTGGCGGCCGTGCTTGCCGCCGGCGGGCTCGACCCCACGGTGGTGGTGGGAGGGCGCGTGGATGCCATGGGCTCCAACGCGCGCCTGGGCACGTCGCAATTCCTGGTGGCCGAGGCCGACGAGAGCGACCGCTCCTTCCTCAAGCTTTCGCCCATTCTTTCCGTCATCACCAACATCGATCGCGAGCACATGGACTGCTACCGCGACATGGAGGACATCGAGCGCACCTTCATCGAGTTCATGGACCGCGTCCCGTTTTACGGCATGGTGGTGGCCTGCCATGACGACGACCGCCTGCGCGCGCTGCTGCCGCGCGTCCAGCGCCGGGCAGTGACCTACGGCACCCGCGAAGGCTCGGATTTCCGCATCAGCGGTTGCCCCACCCTTGTCGCTCCTGCTGTTGGAGCGACAGGGTGGGACAGTACTCCCCTGAGCCGCTTCACCGTAGATTACCGCGGGCGCTCCCTGGGCGAATTCCACCTGCACGTGCCGGGCGCGCACAACGTGCTCAACGCCACGGCGGCGATTGCGGTCGCTATCGGCCTGGATGTGGCGCCGGAGAAGATCCGCGAGGCGCTGGACGGCTTCCGCGGCGTGGACCGCCGTTTCCAGGTGCGCGGCCGGGCCGCGGGCGTCACCGTGATTGACGATTACGGACACCATCCCACGGAAATCCGCGCCACTTTGGCCGCCGCGCGCCAGTGCGGTTACCGGCGCATACACGTGCTCTTCCAGCCGCACCGCTACACCCGCACCCAGGCGCTGATGGAGGAATTTGCGGGCGCGTTCACGGACGCCGACACCCTGTTCGTGCTCGACATTTATCCCGCCAGCGAGCCGCCCATCCCCGGGGTGACCGCGCAGGCCCTGGCGCGGCGCATTGCCGAAGCTGGCCGCGCCGTCACCTACGTGCCGTCATTTGCCGACGCGATCACCGCGGTAGCGACGATGGCTCGCGCCGGCGACATGATCCTTACCTTGGGCGCGGGCAGCATCTCCCAGTTCGCGCCGCAAGTGGTGGAAGCTTTGGGCGCCCGCGAGCGCGCCGCCACCGCAAACCCGTAGCGCCCCAAATTCCCTCTCCGCAATCCGGCGAAAAAAAGCTATAGTTGCCACGCGGCGATTTTTCACCACAGTTCATGGCACGCAACAACGGTCCTCTGATTCCGGACGATGAGCTGGCTCGCGATCCGGCATCTGCGCCTTCCGGCAACGGCGGCGAGGACCTCGACCCCCGCCTCATGGACCTGGACGCCGAGCAAGAGCCGGCCTTCCTGCGAGCGCAGAAGCGCGTGCCGGTGCGCCGCGGGCCGCTGCCGCGCAAAGCCGCCAACCGCCTGAAGATCGCCCTGGTCGTGGTCGCTATCGGGGCCATGGCGGGAGGCCTGGCGCTCACGCTGTACCGTTACGGCGCCCACTCCTGGCGTTTCCGGCTGGAATCCAGCGACCAGCTCGAAATCGCCGGCATCCATAACGTCACCCGGGCGCAGGTGATGGAAGTGATGGGCGGCGACATCGGCCGCAACCTGTTCTTCGTCCCCCTGGCCGACCGCAAAAAGCAACTGGAAACTATCCCCTGGGTGGAATCGGCGGCGGTCATGCGGCTGCTGCCCAGCCGGCTGCGGATCGAAATCAAGGAGCGCACCCCGGTTGCCTTCGCGCAGATCGGCGCCAAGATCGCGCTCATCGACGCGCACGGCGTGCTGATGGACCTGCCCGCCGGCGCCAAGCAGTATTCCTTCCCGGTGATCGTCGGCATGGGCGACGCCGAGCCGCTCTCCACCCGCGCCGCGCGCATGAAGATCTACACCCAGCTCATGCGCGAACTGGATTCCGGCGGCGCCCGTTATTCCCAGGACTTGAGCGAGGTGGACCTGTCCGACCCCGACGACGTGAAGGTCACCGCCGCCGACCCCAACGGCGAGGTGCTGGTGCACCTGGGGCCGTCGGAGTTTCTGCAGCGCTACCAGGTCTACGTGGCGCACGTGCAGGAATGGCGCCAGCAGTTCCAGAAGGTGCGCTCGGTGGATTTGCGCTACGACCGGCAGGTGATCGTGAATCCGGATGAAACCAAGCCGGCGCAGGGGAAGACGGCGGCGAAGCCAGCGAAGAAGGGGAAGCGTTGAATTTGAAATTTGAAATTTTAGAATTTGAAATTTTCCGCCTTTGCGCCAGGTCGGAATAACTTTCAAATTGTCAAATTTCCAATTTCAAATTCTGTAAGGCCATGGGCAAGCAGAACGCAAATTTACTTACCGCGATTGATGTCGGCAGCGCCAAGACCTGCGCCCTGGTGGCGGAGATCACCGGCTCCGGGCTGCGCTACTGCGGTCACGGGGTGGCGGAGTCGCGCGGCTCGCGCAAGGGCATTATTGTGGACCTGGAGCGCGCGGTTTCCTCCATCCAGAAAGCGGTGGAGGAAGCGGAAAACATCTGCGGCTCGCCGGTAGAGCGCGCGCTGGTGGGCGTGGCCGGCTCGCACATCCGCGGCGTGAACAGCCAGGGCGGCATCGGCTTGGGCTCGCGCGCGCGGGAGATCACCCGTGACGACATCAGCCAGGCGGTGGCCCGCGCGCGGGCCATCGCGCTGCCCGCTGACCGCCAGGTGCTGCACCTGTTGCCGCAGGAATTCATTCTCGACGACCAGCCCGGGGTGCGCGAGCCGGCCGGCATGATGGGCAGCAAGCTGGAGGTCAAGGTGCACGTGGTCACCGCCGCCGCCAGCGCCACGCAGAACGTGGTCACGGCCGTCAATCGCGCCGGGGTCGAGGTGGAGAACACGGTGCTGGAAGCGCTGGCCTCCGCCGACGCCGTCTTGCGCAGCGACGAGCGCGAGCTGGGCGTCTGTTTGGCCGATATCGGCGCCGGCTCCACCGATCTGGTGGTGTTTCACGACGGCGCGGTGGCGCACACCGGCGTGGTGCCCGTCGGCGGCGATCATTTCACCAACGACGTCGCCGTGGGCCTTCGCACCCCGCTGGCGGACGCGGAAAAAATCAAGCGCCTGTTCGGCTGCGCCGTGGTCACGCGCATTCCCGAAGCCAACGAGATCGAGGTGACCAGCGTGGGCGACCGCCCCTCGCGGCTGATGTCGCAGCGCCTGCTGGGCGAGGTACTGGAGCCGCGCGCGCGCGAACTGTTCGAGCTCATGCGCGACCACCTGCGCCAGGCCGGCGTGCTGGATTTGTGCGCCG
>Ga0315268_10003030_pt1 | contig 18642 bp, 15 predicted proteins | sample C1_top_MG_FD_204535 | JGI IMG/M metagenome (GOLD analysis project Ga0315268, IMG submission 204535) | Sediment microbial communities from Yellowstone Lake, YNP, Wyoming, USA - C1_top | ecosystem: Environmental > Aquatic > Freshwater > Lake > Sediment | place: USA: Wyoming | collected 2017-08-01
CCGTTATCCTTGAGCGCCTTGCGAAAGGCGCGGTAGCGCTCGCCGTTCCAGATGTCGTGCAGCGACTCTTGCATGATGTTGCCGACGATGTAGTCCGGAAAGTCCATGCAAGGCGAGACATCGCCGTTGGGCATGATGTGCACCGCCATCCAGGGCACGAGGCACGGGCCATAGCCCAGAAAGTCGCTGGGGTCCTTGTAGTAACTTGCCAGGTCTGCGTACTTGAGATCGGGCTGGACGACCAGCGGCAAGGGATAGCTGCTCTTGCGTATCTTCTCGAAGCTCGCGATCAGCTGACTGACGTCGACATCGTGCTCGAGCACGAATCCTTTCCACGCAAAGGGCGTGACGCCGAGCCGTTTTTCCATGACCGCTGCGTGGGCCTGGCCGGTCCGCTCGTCGGTCCACCAGAGATGATCGGTGACCACGGCATCGACGCCCAGCGACCGGGCCGCATCGAGGATCTCGGGGAGCCGGGCGGCATTGAGTTTGTGGATGGTGACCAGTGCGGCGATCCAGGGGAGTTTCTTCTGGCGACCGCTGCGCTGCTGCTTGAGCGCGGCGATGCCCCTGGCCACCTTTTCGAAAGTCCCTTTGCGGCCCCGGATCTGGTCGTGGATCTCCTCGGTGCCGTCGATCGAACAGAGCAGGCAGTCCCAGCCCTGGGCCACGATCTCCTCGGCGTGGTCCTCGAGCGTGGTGCCGTTGGTGACGACCGACAGTAGCGACTTGTTCTGCTTGATGCGCGCGGTCAGCTCGAACAGACCAGGGTAGAGAAAGGGCTCGCCGCCGCAGATGGCGTACAGCGGTTTGTCCTTTTTGACGCTGTCCGCCAGCTCCAGATAGCGCTCGACCGGGACGATTTTTTTCAGCTCGTCCTTGGGGCGCGTGAAGTTGTAGCCGTTGGGTCCCCACTGCGGGCACATCTTGCAGCGCAGATTGCAGGCATCGGTGATCTTGATGCGGACCTCTCCGATGGGCGCCTCCGAGATGTGGTCGCTGCGCGACCACTGACGAGGTGCCGCGATGCGCTTGATGTAGGTCGCGCGCGCGATGTTCGGTATCAGTCCGGGTGTTTTCAGGAGTGGCATCAGAAAGCGAATGGGATCCTTGGACGGCATGGTGAATTCTCCCCCGTGCGGCGGACGGCGTGTCACCGTGCGACTCGGTGAGTACCTGCCCAGTGCAATGCGTGCGCCACGCCTTGCCGGGCGGTCGCGAGGGCCGCTCTTCGCGCGATCGCCGAGCGCAGTGCAATCCACTCGTCACTGACCTGTGCAATGGGATTGAGCAGGCGTTGTGCACCAGCGCGTGCAGTTGCACAGCGCGCGAGGACCCGCCGCGTCCGCACCGAGTGTGTTGACAGCCGCCAGCGCCTGCTGACCATAATCCCGGACCGCAATCACGATCCCACCAAGGGGGAGCCACGTGCCTTCTGTCCGGACCAACGCCGTCCGCAATGCTCTGATCGGTGACGCCCGCAAGGCGCTGACCGAGGCCGCTGGCAGCAACCAGATCGTCTCCAAGACCGAGGCCAAGAAGCTGCCGGCCGACGTGGCCAAGGCCGTGGCCGCAGCGCGCGAGGAAAAGACGCGCGTCACCGTCGACGATGCCGTGGACAAGTACGCGAGCATCGTCTCCCGCGTGCTGGCGGCAGTGGACAAGCGGGGCAAGGGCACGCTCAGCGAGGCCGAGGCCAAGCGCATCTACGATCCCGAGCTGCGCGCGCGCGTGCTGGACATCCGCGCGTCGCTGGCGGCGGGCGGTCCTGGCCCGGTGGCCGACAATAGCGTGTTCTTCGATCGGCTCAAGGAGCTGTCCACGGGCCTGTTCGTGAGCAGCGGTGGCGGTGTGGACGCATTCCTCAAACCCTTCATCTCGGACACCACCACCAGCGACCCGCTCACCGGCGAGGTGGTGCAAGGCCTGCTCGCGCCACAGTGGGACACGCTCAAGCGGGGCATCTGGGCCGGCGGCGAAGACCTGGACAGTTTCCAGCCCGGTCTCGGTGACGTGGCTGCGATTGGTGCGGTGCGGCTGCCACGCGCCGACGTGACCATTACTCTCGACGAGTTTGCAGGGGCCAATGACCAATCCCGCGCGTTCGTCGAGCATCTGCGCGACAACCTCTCCGAGCTGACCATCGTCGATTTCTACGAGGTCGGTGCGGATGGCAGCTCGAACGACTGCGGACACAGCGCCCGCTTCATCGGCGGCAAGCTGCCCGACGGGCACCTGGCCGGCGTGTTCACCGGCAGGTTCACCGAGTAGTCGTCGCTCAGCTCGATGCCATGACCAGATTCACGACGATCGCGCGCCGCTCTGGCCAGTGCGCCCTGCTCACCCTGAGCCTGGCTCTGTCAGCGTGCGGCCCGGATGAGTCGCCTGGCCTGGGTCTGGTGACGCCCGAGCAATTGCACTCCGAGCTCGCCAGCAAAGACTTTCTGATGATCGACGTGCACGTGCCGTACGCCGGCACGCTGCCGCAGACCGACACCAGCATCCCGTACACCGAGACCGAGCAACTGGTGAGCTACGTCAGCGACGACCTCGCGCGCAAGGTGGTGCTCACCTGCCTGACCGACCACATGAGCGCCATTGCCGGCAACGAGCTGGTCAAGCGCGGCTACACCGCCATTCGCCACCTCGACGGCGGCATGCAGGCGTGGGAGGCGGCGGGTTTTCCGATCGAACGCTGACGGTCGCGCCGATCAGTCGAATGCGCCGGAATACAGCAGTTCTATCTCGGCCACAAACTTCTTCATCACCGCATCGCGCTTGAGCTTCATGGTCTGGGTCAGCAATCCGTTTTCCAGGGTGAAATCTTCGCTGGCAAAGATGAATCGCTGCGGGATCTCGTATCCGCCATAGGATTTTTGCAGGTGCCCCTTGATCTCGGCCGAGAAGAATTCCTGGATCTGCTGGTCTTTCACCACATCCTGCGGCGCGCCCTGGACCCACTGAGCGATCCGCTCATCCTTTTTCATCGCCACAAAGTCCGGCACGATGACCGCGATGTTGTGCTGCTTGCCATCGCCCCAGACAAAAGCATTGGCGATGTTGCGCATGAGCTTGATGTCGGTCTCGAGCGATTCGGGGTGGACGTATTTACCGTTGGTCAGCTTGTACTCGTCCTTGAAGCGACCCGTGATGAAGAGAAACCCGTCGTCAGCGAGCCGGCCCCGGTCACCGGTGCGAAATCCGGGGAACCCGTTCCAGCGGTCCGTGGTCATGACCTTGGCCGTCAGCTCTGGCTTGTTGTGATACCCCATCATCACGTGCGCGCCATAGGCGACGATCTCGCCGTCCGCGCTCGCCTCGCCAGTGCGCGACTTGTCGATCTGGACATGCATGTTGTCGACGCACTTGCCGACCGAGCCGTACGTGTTGCCCAGCAGCGGCGAATTCATCGTGATCGCGGGCGCGGTCTCGGTCAGTCCATACGCGTCATAGGTGGGGATGCCGATGTCGGCGAAGAACACCGCGATCTGCGGATTCATCACCGCGCTGGCCGTCAACACACCCTGCAGCCGGCCGCCAAACCTGTCTCTGATCTTCGAGAAGACCAGCTGGTCGAGCACTCGGAGTTTGAGCGATCTGCGGGCCTGACCTCGGCACCGGACCGCTTCTCGGCACGCCAGGTCGAAGAACTTTTTCTTGAGCCCGCCCTGCTCGCGCATCTTGGCGTGCACGGCATCATGGATCTTGTTGAAGACCCGTGGCACGGCAATGAGAAACGTTGGCCTGACCTTGACCATGTCTTCGGCCAGGGTGTCGACCGATTCCATCAGCGCGATGGCGCCGCCAAATAGCACAAAGCAGTGGAGTTCGGCGCTCAGACCGTAGCTGTGGGCCCAGGGCAGGATCGCCAGCGAGACGGCGTTCTCGTCGAGATCGGGAAAGATGCGACGACCCGACTGCGAGCACGCGGTCAGGTTGCCATGCGAGAGGACAACGCCCTTGGGCTCGCCGGTCGTGCCCGAGGTGTAGATCAACTCTGCTGGCTCGCTCCAGTGCGGCTTGCAGGACGGGACGGGAGTCTTGCTGCCTGCCTCTTCCAGAGCCTGCAGGCTCTTTTCGCCACCGCCATGGACGACGAAGACGTCCTTCAGCGTCGCGATCTCTTGCTTGAAGAGCCTGGTTTGCTCGGCGATCCTGTCGTCTTTGACAAAGAGATACTTCACGCCGCTGTCGCGCACGATGTAGTGCCAGGTCTGGTGCAACTCTTTTTCGTACATCGGCACGAAGATCGCGCCCAGCCCGTGGGTCGCGTTTTCCAGCACATACCACTCGACCGAGTTGCTGATGATGACCCCGATGGCATCACCCTTGGTGACTCCAAGCCGGTGCAGGCTGCTGCGGACATTGTTGATTCTCTCGGCCAGCTGCCGGTAGCTGGTCCATTCGTACTCCCTGGTCTGCGGATTCTTGGTGCCGATGGCGTTGCGAGTACCCCATTTGGCCGCCGTGTCCTCGAACAGGTCCACCAGGTTGCGCGGATGCTGGTAAAATCGATCCAACTCTTCGATCTGCTCTGTGGTGTAGCGCTGCATGGCGTGTCTCCTGGCGGCATCCTATCAGTTTGCGGTTCAGCGGTACCGCCGAATGGACGCCACCAGGCTTGCCTGCCATGATGTGCAACTCGGACGTATCCCAGCCGCACGCGGAGGACGCCGTGATCAAATGGACAGCGCAGTCGACCAAACGGCTCGAACAGGCGGTGCAAGAGGCCGAGCTCAAGACCTCTTGCGAGTTTGTCACGGTGATCCGCGCCTGGTCAGGCAGCTATGGCGACATCAACACGTTTCTTTCGTTTGTTGCGTCGGTCAGCGCGCTCGCGGCGCTGCTCTACTTGCCATTTGACCTCGATCCCATCTTTGTCGTGCCAGCCGTCATCGGCGTCTTCATCGCTGCGCTGGTCGCGCTCAACTGGTTTTGTCCGGTCGGATTGTTCACCCCGGAGCGCCGCAAGAACGAACAGGTCGACGACGCTGCCTGGTTCGAATTTGGCAAGAGTGGCAGCTACCGGACGCAGGATCACACGGGCGTGCTCGTCTATATCTCGGAGCGCGAGCAGCAGGTCCGGCTGGTCATGGACGACGGCGTCGTCAATGCAGTCCCGCGCGAAGTGCGAAACGGCTGGAAGAGCCAGCTCGGCCAGCTGCTGCAATCAAAGCAATGGGACGAAGAGCTTGCGAAGATCGTCGTCGCCATGGGTGAGCAGGCCGGCGCACATCTTCCGCGCCAGGCTGACGACAAAGATGAGCTGATCAACGCCCCCATCATCGGGCTGGGCAAGCGCGCCTTCTGGAGCAGGTCATGAAGACAGCAACGATCGCGCGTATCGGAGGCGGCAGCTCCTATAGCGGGGGCAGCCACAGTTCGAGCGGTGGCGGCCATAGCTACAGCGGGAGCAGCCACTCGTCCGGGGGCAGTTCGTACCGTGGCGGAGGCTCGTCCTATGGCGGCGGGTCCTGTGACGGTGTTTCTTTCGGGCAGTTCGTTATGGCCATCCTGGTCGTCATTGCCTTCGTCTACATCAAACAGAAAATGGCGGGGGCCCTCTCCCGCGCGTTGAAGCAGGTGCCCAACCCGGACCACGCGTTCGACGAAACGCCGGCACGCCTCGGAAAGCACTCTCCTGCCTCCCAGATGCAAAAGTCCGATCCCACTTTTTCGGAGACCCTCTTTCTCGATTTTGCCGGCCTGCTCTACGCGCGGTTTCACGAGGCGCGCGGCAGCGGCGACATCAGCATGCTGGCAGCCTACTTTTCGCCAGAGCTCCAGGCCAGATTTGGCAAAGTGTGGGTCGACCGCGAGAAGAGGGCGCTGAAAGACATCACCGGCGTGGTCATCGGTGCCTGCCGCATTCAAGCCTACAAACCGTGGCAAGAAATGGAACAGCTCGATGTGAGCTTCAAGGCCAACTACACCGCTGTGTTTGGCCAGGGCAGCAACGACACCCAGGCCTACTACGTCGACGAGACCTGGTCTTTCCAGCGCAAAAAAGGAGTGGTGTCGCGAACCCCCGAAAATGTCGAGCGGCTCGGCTGCCCGTCCTGCGGCAGCGCCATCGAAAACCGCAACCTTGGCCAGTGCGGCAGCTGCGGCAACCCGGTCACGCCCGGTCAAGGCGACTGGTACGTGGCCACGACAAGAATAGGCAGCCTCGAGACGCGCGGCCCGCTGCTGGTCGGCAATGTGCCCGAAGTGGGCACCGAGTGGCCGACCGTGATCTCTCCAGCGCTGCAAACAGAGCTGCAGCGATTGCTGCAGCGGCATCCGGATTTCTCGTTGGACAAATTCAAGGCCAAGGTCCGGTCTGTTTTCATGGCGCTGCAGGAGGGCTGGAGCAACCTCGACCTCAAGCAGCTCCGGCCGCACGAGACCGACAATATCTTTCAGCAGCATCGCTTCTGGATCGAGGAGTACCGACGTCAGGGGCTGTGCAACAAGATGACCAACATCGTGGTGCAGGCCATCGAATACGCCAAGATCACCACCGACGCCTACTATGACGTCGTGACCGTGCGCATCCACGCCAGCATGAAGGACTACACGATCCGTCTCTCCGACCACAAGCCGGTCGCTGGCTCGATGAACCAGACCAGGCCTTTCACCGAGTACTGGACCTTTGTTCGCAGTGTCGCAGCCAAGGACACCACGTCCGACGCCACGCAATGCCCGAGTTGCGGCGCTCAGCTCAACATCAATCAGGCGGGCCTGTGTGACTACTGCCGGGCCAAGATCACGCGCGGCCAGTTTGACTGGGTGCTCTCGCGCATCGACCAGGACGAGGAGTACCTGGGGTAAGGCCGACGGGGCAGAATCAAAGCGGTCGCCGATACTGCGCGCGGCGCTTTTTCGCCTGGGGACTGCATGAACGACGAGACCGAAAGAACGGAACACATGCAGATCGGCGCCGGCCCGGCGACCCGTCTCGACGTCCGGGTGAATCCGAACCTGCCCGAGACGACGCTCGCGCTCGCCGACATGGAGCGCTACGAGGTGCAGCACGTGCTGGGCCGGGGCGGCATGGGCGAAGTGTTTCTCAGCCACGACCGGCGGCTCGGCCGCACCATCGCCTCGAAAGTGATGCGCAACGATCGCGAGCTCGGCGCCGAGGGCCGCGCGCGCTTCTTGCGCGAGGTGCGCGTGCAGGGCCAGCTTGAGCACCCCTCGATCGTGCCGGTGTACGACCTGGCTCTCAACGCCGCTGGCGATCCGTTCTTCACCATGCGCCGCCTCGACGGGCAGACGCTGCAGGAGACGCTCGATGCACTGCGCGCTGGCGCGCCCGGCGCAGCACCGGCGGGAACGCGGCGTCTGCTGGGAGCATTTTGCCAGGTCTGCCTGGCCGTCGATTTTGCGCATTCGCGCGGCATCGTGCACCGCGACCTCAAGCCGGCCAACATCATGCTCGGCACCTACGGCGAGGTGATGGTGCTCGACTGGGGCCTGGCGCGTCGACACGACGACGACGACGAGACCGAGCGCGCCAGTACGCGCTCGGACGTGTACGCGCTGGGCGCGATCCTGTTTGAGATCCTCTCGCTCGAACGGTTGCACAGCAGCGGCTTCGCCATGACCGGGTCGCCGGATGCGCCCGCGGTTGCGCAGCGCCTGGCTGCGCTGCGCCTCGAGGTGGCACCCGAGCTGATCGACGCGTGTGTACGCGCGACGGCGCCGCACGCCGCACGCACGTCGTCGGCGCGGACGCTGGGCGATGCCGTGCAGAGCTATCTCGACGGCGAGCGCAACGCCGAGCTGCGCGTCAGCATGGCCGAGACGCACGCGCTGGCGGCCGAGGTGGCCGGGCTCGAGGAGGGAACCGCGCAGAAGAGCGCACTGCGCGAGATCGGCCGTGCGCTTGCGCTCGATCCGGCCAATGCCCGCGCCCAGTCGCTCGTGCGCAGTTTCTTCCTGGCACCGGTGACGCAGCTGCCCGCAGCACTCGCAGCCCGCCAGCAGGAGGCCGAAAGCCAGCGCATCCTGTCCGCCAGCCGCGTGGCAGGTTTCGGCTATCTCACGCTGCTGCTCTACCTGCCTGTCCTGATCCACATGGGTATCCGCTCGCCGGCTCTCGTCGGCGCGCTCTACGCCGGCTTGCTGGCAGCATCGGCTGCGGGTCTGTCGCTCGGGTTCCGGCCGCACTGGCAGAGCCACGCCAGGGTCCAGCTCACGCTCATCACGGGGATGCTCCTGGTGGGTCTCACCTCGACGGTCTTCGGCCCGCTGCTCGCGGTACCGCCATTTGCCGTCGGCAACACGGTCGCCTGGGCGATCCTGCTCGAGCGCCGGCGGCGCGCGATCGCGATCGTGCTCGGCGTGCTGGCCATGTGGGGTCCGTTCGTGTTCGAGCTGACCGGCCTGGTCTCGCCGTCGGTGACCTTCACCGAGCAAGGGATCATCATCCTGCCGCGTGCGGTCGCGCTCCCCGAATTACCCACGCTCTTGCTCGTCCTGGTCACCGGCGCGATGACCGTGATCGTCTCGGCCTATTCCGTGGGCCGCGTGAGCGACGCGCTGCGCAGCGCCGAGCAGCGACTGCTCATGCAGTCCTGGAAGTTCGAGCAGCTGGCGCCCGTGGCCGAGGAGGTTCGCAAGTGACGCGACGGATGACTCGATGAACATCGTCTGCGACCCCAAGGATCTCGCGGCTGCCGTGGCCAATGGCCCCAGCGCCGTGCTCTTCACCGCCAGCTGGTGCCCGTTCTGCCGCGCGTTCCGGCCGACCTTCGAACGGGTTGCGGGCAGCGACCTGCGCTGCTCACCGGTGATCGCGGAGATCGACGACGAGGACAATCCACTGTGGGAGCAGTGGCACCTCGACATCGTGCCAAGCGTGCTGTTCTTCGATCACGGCACACTGGCGCACCGGCTCGACGGACGGGACGGCGTGGGCCTCGACGAGCAACAGCTGCGACAGGCACTGGCGCACGGCTGGTGATCACGAAAAAGGACGGCGCGCGACGCACGCTGCTCGCATCCTCGTTCGCGTGCTGCCGCCTACTGGCAAAGCGGTGGGATCGCGGCCGGTGCGGGGGGCGCTGCCGAAGCGCGTCCGGTCTGGGTGCATTGCCCGCCGCCGGCGCTGGGATCTCCGGTTGGCCAATCGAGCGTGTAGGTCGAGGTGCCAGAAAAGTTGTCGCCGTCGCTAAATACCCAGGTGCCGTTCTCGGTGTAGCCTGGGTCCTGCGCGCTGGCGGCAGCAGTCAGCGTGAACGACATCTGGTCGTTGCAGAAAGTCGCGGTCGAAGTTGCGGAGGCATTCGCCGGCACGTCCTCGATGCGGTACGAGACCGTGCCGTCGGCAGCGGTCGTGGTCTTGACGAACCGGACGTCGCCGGTTTCGCCGTTGTCGGCACAGAAGCCAGCGGTGCCGTTGTCGTAGGCCCGGGTGCAAGTGTAGGACTCGTGGAAGACCTTCTGGTCGAGATCCGCGATCGGCTGACAGACTCCGACGCACGTTCCATAATCCTCCCCCGCAGCCGGCGGAGCGCACCGCTCGTTACTCCCCGCGCAGTCGCCGTCGTCGCGGCAACCGGCCACACAGCAACCCACGATGCAGATGTTGCCGGCGGTGCAGTTTGTATCTGCCGAGCACGACTCACGACTGGAACACTCGGCAAACGGGTTGCACGAGGGGCAGGCCGTTCCAAAGAGAGCAAGCAGAATCGTTGCACCGGCTGCCAGCCCGAAATGTTTCTGGTTCATTCGAACTCCTGGTTCGCGCAGCGTCGACCCTTGGCGAAGTCCGGCCTACTTACCGAGAATCGCGGGCGACGCAAGCGAACCGCGGCGGCACGTCGGCCGCCACCGAGAGGTTGCCGAAATTGGTGCTGATCACTTCGCGGTGGTGGCGGTGGCCGGGAAGGGCCTCGCAGCGCGGTAGCTGCACTTCATGCTAGAATTCTGGCCAATCGGGGCGGCGCCTGGCAGTCGCGCCCAGGGCAGGCGCAGGGAGGCGAACGAAATGTCTTCAGCGCGTGCAATGACGTGGCGATTCCCGGGTGTCGCCTTGCTCTGCGCTTGCTGTGCGTGCGGCGAGAACGCGCCGCCATCTTTTGAAGACAGCCCGGCACCAGCGCGCTCCGTGCACGCGCTGACCGCGCCCGCTGCCGGCTGCGTCGCCGCACCCGGCGGGCTCGCCATGCGCATTCCCTTCGTCGCCGGAGAAAATGTCCGGGTCCTTTCCGGCTACGGACCGGGAGGCGGATCCAGCCTGCACTGGAGCTGCAACCGCACCGATGGCTCCAACGACTGGGAAGCCCTCGATCTCGTCTTGCCCGACCGCCCCAATCTGGGCCTGGGTCAACCCGTGGTCGCCGTCGCGAGCGGCAACGTCGCCTTGGCCGGGTGGGCCACTGGTGGCTGGGGGAATTACGGGCAGCGCATCATCATCGAATACGATTTCAGCGACGGGCATACCTACAGCAGCATCTACGCCCACCTCAACACCATCGCTGTGACCGCAGGACAACACGTGGACCAGGGTGACACCATCGGCGAGCTCGGCGACTCGTGCGACGGGGACAATCAGCAGCTGAGCTGTCCCAGTTTTGGGCCGCATCTCCATTTTGCCCTGTACCGCGATGCCGTGGTGCCTGGTTCAGGGACGGGATGCGCCTATGCGGGCCAGAGTGTCGTTCCCGAGCCTCTCGGCGACTACCAGGATCTCTCTGCCGACATGATCCTCGTCGCTGGAAACCAGACCACGTGTGCGCCCGTGGCCAGCGCGGGCGAGACGATCTTCGAGGAAAACGACATCTGCTTTGCGCGGATCGGCCCGGCCGCCTACTGGCATGACGAGTCGAGTGGACACGCCAGCCACTGTATCTGGACCTACGCCACCGAAGCGACGGCACCAGAAAACGTCGGCCAGTGGAGTTTGCGTTTCACCGCAGCTGGCCGGTACCGCCTGGCCGCCTACATCCCGTCGGGGTTTGGACAGTCTCGGCAGGCGCGTTATCTGGTGCGCCATGCCGGCTCGACCGTGACCCTGGTCCGCGACCAGACCGCTGCCGCCGATACCTGGCTTGCGCTGGGCGAGTACGATTTCGACCTGAGCGAGGATCAGTGGGTCAAGCTCGAGGACAACACCGGCGAGCTGCTCGCGAACCATTTGAAAATCGTCTCCGACGCAATCCAGGTGACGCGTGTCCAGGCCTCGGATGCAGGTCCCGGCGTTGATCGCAACGGCGCCACCGATCGCAACGGCGCTACCGATCGCGGCGACGGCATCGATGGCCAGCAGACCGAGCAGGGCCTGGATCTTGACGCCAGCATCGGGCCGGATGCGCTGGACGCCGATCTCTCCGATCGCTACGACGACGCGGCTGCCACCGGCGGCTGCGCGTGCGACGCGCGCGCGTCTCGCAACCCAGGACACGGCTGGCTCGCGGTCACACTGGTCGGCATCTGGTGGCGAGCCCGCAACCGATCTTTCCCGAGACACGCGCTCTCGCAGCGCGGGCACCGACCATCAGTCAGTTGAAGTCGTACGCCGCGGCGTTTCCCGGTGCGCTTGCGAGCTCGCGCCGGATGGTGGATTCTGTTTGCATGGCGCTCGCGCTTCGGCTGCCCGCCGGCTTCCAGCCGGTCGCGGGCGAGTGGGTCTTCCGGGCCGGTCACGACCCGGACCTGGACGACCCGCGCTTGGTGCACAACCTGGTGCACCACCCCCTGGCCAACTTTGTGCTGCACCGCCGCCGGCTGGCCAGTGCGAGTTCGGCCGAGCAGGAGCGTAACCGCATGGAGGCCGAGCTGCGCAAGGCCGTGGACGACATGAGCGCGATCGAGTCTGGCCCCTTTGCCTTTGACGATGGCGTGGTCGGGCAGCTCTTCGCCTTCGAGTTCCGGCTGCTGGACGAGCTGCGCGCCGAACAAGTTCACGGCCTGCGGCTCGACGGGGTCTGGCTCTCCACCATCACCTACACCGCACCTCTTGGCGTCGGGGCGCGACTCGAACGGGCAGAGGTCAAGCGCTGCCTGGCGAGCTTTACGCCGCCCGCCGACGACAGATCAGAGGGAGCCGATGTCCCCGCTTGATCCCAACAAGATCCTGGTCGGTTATTTTGGCCCCTTTGGCGGCAAGCGCAGCAACGCGGCCGAGGAGACCGCCAAGAAACTGGGCGCCGCCAAGGAAGCCGGCACGCTCGAGGTGCCCGCCGGGGCAACGGTCGAGTTCCTTCGCCTCGACCGCGACGCGGCGTCGGTGGATCGCTTCATTGCCACAGCAAAGGCCGGCGGCGCCGGCAAGGTCCTGCTCCTGGGCGAGTCGCTGGGTCCGCTCAAGGTCGAGACCCTGGCCCGAGATCGGGGGCTGCCGCCGAAGAACGTGTTCATTTCGGCGGGGACCGCCTTCTTGCGCCGCGCCAGCGCCGAGGTACTCAAGACCGATGCGCCGGCGGCTGCCATGGCCGAGGCTGCGGGTGCCAAACTTTCAGCGGACGCCGGCACCGACTACTGCAACTTTGTCTTTCACCGCGCGCTCCGGGCTGGTCTGAGCGCGGTCTTCGTCCACGTGGGCTCGGGGCTGTTCGAGCACTTTCGCGACGTGGACGGCGCGGCCAGGGGGGTCAACGCCATGATCGGCGCCTGGTTCGAGCACACCCATGGGCTCGCTGCGCACGCGCGCGGCGTGTCTGCCATGTACCCCGGTGATCGTCCGGACTAAAACCCGGCTCACGCCCCAGCGCGCGGTTCAGTAGAAGAGAAAAGGCCACACCGACAGCATCGGTCTGCCGTCGACAAACGTCTGGTTCGAAACGTAGCCGGGCATGTGTTGATACCACCAGATCAAGAAACCGCCGCCGCAGTCCGGTGCCAGCGGATCGAGTTGCGACCAGCTCGTGGCGCTGACCGCGGACAGGGCGTCACTGCCCAGCGGGCCGTGACCGCGGCCAAAATCGTCGCACGAGGACAGCACCGCGTTCGGATTGTCGGTCTCGTAGTGCCAGGTGGCGTTGGGCGCAAAGTGCACATTTCCGCAGGCGGGGTCCCAGTCCTGCACCGTGATCAGATTGCCGGTGCCATGATGAAGCACGGCCGTGCCGGGTGCCGGATACTCGAGGCACGGTGGTTCGATCTCGCCGTTGCTGTCGCGATCGTTGCAGCCGAGCTGGTAGAGATTGGACACCGCAAGACCGTAGCGTCGGTCGAGATCAAAGCGGGCAAATGGGACGAACCACTCGCTCAGCTGCGGGACCACCAGACGCGCTCCCGTCGACTCGACGCCGTGGCTTTGCGAGTGGAGGTAGCAGCCCGCACCGCGGTGGTAGTTGATCGAGCCGATGCGTACCATGCGCTGGCACTGTGGTACGGCGTCACCAAAACAACCGTTGCCGGCGCAACGGTCAAAGCTGCCCACGATGCGGTTGCCGACCGCGTCGTAGACCGGTTTGCTCTCCAGCACCTCGGCCATGGCTGCGTCGTTGGAGTCGCCAGCGCTGATCACCCAGACCTCGTGCACCAGACCCCGATCGATCAGCTCGCACAGGGGCAGGCTGCGTCCGGCCTGCGCCGGGTCGGCAAACCCGTAGCGCGCCGCGTAGGCCTCGGTGAAGAGCGCAGCGTAGTCGAACAGCCGCTCGCCGGGATTGCCGCCGGTGGTGCGTGGGTACTGGGTGCTGTTGAGGTAGGGCCAGCCCCACGGAGGCTTGGAGCGCCCATCGACTCCGTCGCGCAGATCGACGATCGGGCGCGCCAGGCTGTACTCGAGCTGCGGCGTGCCAGCGCCACCCTGGCCGCGCGATGCCTCACGGAAACCCGCCAGCACGCTGTCGACCAGCTGGACCGCCCCTTCGGGCGTGCTGTCGTTGGCGTAGTTGAGCACCAGCACCTGCGGTCGCAGCAGGCGCAGCTTGTCGTGGTGGACGGCCAGCCACGGATCACTGTTGGCCTGGCTGACCGGATTGGGCCAGCTGCCGAAGTCGCCGTCCCGGTCGAGCTGACAGTGGTCGCCCACCAGGGAGAAGCCGGACGCGCAGTCCTGACACAGAACGCCGTGGGCGCCGAGATCGCAGCGGCAGCTCAGCGACGCCAGGTCGCACTCGCCGCGTCCATTGCACGTCGCAGGGCAGCGGTAGGCGCAGCTCGTGTCGGCGCCGCCAAAGGCGACCCCGTCCAGATCGAGGACAAAGCCCGCGCCCCAGGTGTCGGCGCGTATCTCGACCGCGCGCAGCCGTGCCATGTCCACGCTGTCGCCGCTGGCGCGCCAGGCCGCGCTGCCGGCCAACGGAACCCGCAGTCGTTGCCAGCCCGCGCCCTCCTCGCCCAGCTGTTGCCGTGCCGGTGCCAGCCGGCGCCGCCGTCCCGCGGCGTCCTCGAGCACCAGGGTCGGACCCGGCTCTTGCCACGCCGGCGTGTTGCTGTTGTGGCCCCACACCGCCAGCAGCAGATGGGTGAAAGGGCTGGCGTCGAACAGCGCGCTGCCGACGAGCGCGATGCGCAGGCCGGCCGAGGATCCGGACTGGGTGACGACCCGGACCGCGCGCTCGCCGTAGACGGCGGCGTCAGCCGCAAGCTCGCTGACGACTGTTGCGGCTCCGTCGTCAGCAACCCCGAGCAGGGCGTAGGCCGAACCGCCCTCGCTGAGATCGTCGCAGCTACGGACCGCGACGTCGCACGCATCGCCGGCTCCATCGCCGTCGCTGTCGATCTGATCCGGGTTGTAGGCATCCGGGCAGTTGTCGTCGCCAAAAGCGACCCAGCCCAGCGGTATCGTGCAGGCAGTCGACGACACGGCCGGATCGCCATGGCCGTCGCGGTCGGTGTCAGCGAACCAACGACGCTCCTGGCAGGCAGCGCCGGCGTCGTTCAATGGCTCCAGATGGCCCGGGTCCGGTTCAAGCACGGTGGCGAGCGACAAAAGCGCTCCCGCAGCAAGCGCCAGCCCGCACCCGGCCTGGCGCAGCCGATCGCCAGCGGCCAACCTGCCGCTGCTGCCTGGACGGTCCTGCTGGTGATGTGCTGGATGCATGGCGGACTATCCACCCGGCGCTGTTTATGCGCGTGCTCGAGCTATCTGCGGCGACAGGATTTTGGCGGCGCCATCGTCCGTATGACCGATGCCGCTGCGCTGGCAAGAAACCGACGCACTCCCCGCTGGGTGATGGAAAATGACGGGGACAAGTGGCACTGTCTACCGGATCGAGTTCGACCGGAGGTCCCGGAGTCCATGAGGACTGACGCAGTCAGATTTCTGGCCGCTCTTGCAAGCTGCTCGGCGCTCATTGGATGTCCGCCCGCGGAGAACACCGCGCGCGTCTGCGCGCCCGACGCCATCGACTCCTGCATGTGCGTTGATGGCAGCGGCGGTTTCAAGACCTGCGCGCAGGATGGCAGCGGCTGGCTCGACTGTCGCTGCGCGCTCGACGCTGGTGTGGACGCCTCGCTCGTCGACGACGCCGCACCCCGGGATTCGGCGCACGGCCAGGACCGCGCCGTTGTCTTGGATGCAGCGCGGACCGATGCCGCGCGGGATGATGCAGCGACGGCAGCCGACTCGGCCATCGGTGACACCGGCGATTGGGTCTTCGAACTGGTGGACTCGACCCCGGGCAGCGCGGTCGGCTACGAAAGCTCGATCGCACTCGACAGCCAGGACCGCCCCCACATCTCGTACTATGACCTCACCGGCGAGCAACTCCTCTATGCGAGCCGGAACGCGGGCGCATGGTCGGTCGAGGTGGTGGACAGCAACGGCGACGTCGGCGTGCTCAACGCCCTCGCCATCGGCAGCGACGACGAGCCGCAGATCGCCTACTTCAACTTCGACCTGGGCGACCTCCAGTACGCACGCAAACCGTCGAGCGCGGGCTGGGCCAAGGAGCCGGTGGCGACGACCGGCACCCAGGGGCGTGGGCTCGACCTGGCGCTCGGGCCCGGCGCCGTGCCGTTCATCAGCTACCTGGACGAGAGCAACACCCGCCTGCGCCTGTCGCACCGCACGGGCACGGGCTGGACGAGCGAGACGGTCGACGCCGAGGACGGCAACAACACGTCCATTGCGGTGGGGCCCGACGGCACGGTGCACATCGCGTACTTCGCCTGGATCCCCGGCGAGATCCGCCATGCGGTCGGGACACCCGGCGCCTTCAACACCGACGTGGTCGTCACCTTCACTGGCGACGGCTGGCAATACAACACCGCCAGCGCGATCGGGGGTGGTGTGCCGCACGTCGTGTACGACGACCCCGACGGGCTCGACCTCGGTTACGCCCGCTGGTCGGGTTCGGGGTGGAGCCGTCAGTTCCTCGACACAGCCGGCGACGTTGGCTCGGCGGCGGACATCGCCATCGATTCCAACGGCGACCTCCACGTCGTCTACTTCTCGTACTCGACCGGTGAGGTCCGCTACGCCTTCGGGCACAATGGCACCTGGACGCTCACTCCCCTGCGCAACGTGACCGATGTCGGCGGCGAACCGTCGATCGTGGTCGACACGACCGACCGTCCCCACATCAGCTTCCAGGACGGCCACGACACCACACTCTGGTACGCGCATCGGTGATCTGATCGGTTGGGGAGGGGACCGCGCACCAACGCGGCCGAGTACTGATGCTCTCTGCCAATGGGCTGACCTCCGCTTGCCGCACCAATACCTGGACGAATTCGATATAATGGATGGTGGGTCGCGCAGCGCGACCTTTGATGGCGTTGCTTGCTCAGGAACTGCGGGGCGGCGGAGTCCAACTTGGTCAAGATCTCTGAGTCGTCGACGGGCCAGATTCGTACTACGCAGACCGAAATCCGCACACCCGATGGGCCAGCGCCCAAGGCTCCGGCCAAGATCGATGTCGAAAAGGTCCTCCAGCAGTCGGTCGAGCAGCGCACCGGCCTGGCCGACAACCAGCAGCAGCTGGCCAACTTTGCCAGCCACAACCAGCAGGCGTCGCAGGTCGACAAGAATCAGACCGGCACGCTGGAGCTGTTGCAGCAGAAAAAGCAACTCGAGCACAACCTCGGCACGCCGCAGGCGCGCTTGAACGGATTGCTCGAGGACAACCCGGAGCTGAAGACCAACCAGGACTTCATCAACTACTGCTATCGCCACGGCGACAACAACTGGGGCGGCGCGAGCAAGGTCGCCGATCGCTACGGCAAGGACCTCAACGACCTGGTCCAGGACCGCTCTGGCGCGATCCGGCCCAACCCACGGCCCGAGACTGAGGCTCCGACGACGCACACGCCGAGCGCTCCGGTCACCAATCCGCATGCCACGGGCGCTCAGCTCGAGACGTTCCCGATCGCTGGCGGTCGCTACAACATCGGCTACGACCGCGACTGGAACAATTTCAATTCAAGCACGGCCACCCACAACTCGGACTTCAGCCGCAGTCCGACCGATGCCAACCACCCGTCCGGCCACCAGGGCGTGGACATCTTTGCGCCCAAGGGCCAGCCTGTGGTGTCGCCGGTGACCGGCCTGATCGAGCACGTCGGCCGCACCAGCGTCGGCGGCAACTGCATCACCATCCGCCGTGGCGACGAGCGCTTTTACATGGCGCACCTCGACAGCCTGCAAGATCTGCGCGCCGGCCAGACCATCCACGCAGGCGACGCGGTCGGCACCGTGGGCAACACCGGCAACGCGCAGGGGACTGCCCCGCACGTGCACTTCTCGATCTACAGGGGCAGCGGCGGCTACTACTCAAATCCCATCAATCCGTTCCCGCACCTGATGGCGGCGCGCTAGGGCGTAAGGCCGGCGAAGTGCGCTCGCCAGAGAGAACCGACCAGCACTCCGGGCTTGCGCGTGAACAACGCGGCCACGGCGAGGTTGCGGTGCATCGATCAGATCACCTGGCGGTCGGCGCAAACAGCGATCCCAGCTTGGCGGCTCGCTCGAAGCGGCGGTTGACCTCTTGCCAGTCGATGTTCTGGAAAAAGGCATCGATGTACTTGGCCGCGGCCGCGCCGTAGTCCATCTGGTAGGCGTGCTCGAACATGTCCATGACCAGCAGCGGCGTGCCGCAGGCCAGCGCCTGGGTGTGGTTGCCCGACCAGTAAATGCGCGGTGCGCCGCGGTGCAGGTTCCAGTCGACCACGGTCCAGCCGCTGCCGCCGCCGAGACTGGCGCCGGTGGCTCGAAACAGCTCCTCCCAGCGCGCCAGGCTGCCAAACGCCTCGGCCAGCGCGGTTTGCACCGCACCGCCCGGCTTGCCGTCGCCGCCCAGATTGCCAAAGTAGTGTTCGTGCAGGATGAGCGAGTTGGTGAAGTTGAGCTCGCGCTCTCTGAGCCCGGTCACCACGAAGCCAGGCGTATCCTTGGTCACGCGGCCGAGCTCGTCCTCGACCTTGTTGAGGTTCTTGACCGCGCTGCCGTAGTTGTTTTCCCAATGCGACACGATCATGCGCTCCGAGATGCCGCGCAGCTTCTTGGCATCGAACGGCAATGGCACCGGCGCCTGCTGCCCGCCGCGCGTCAGCGCCGACTTGGCCGGCTCGGCTGGCCTACCTAGGCCAAGGCCATGGCCTCCGCCAGTGCGGGATCCGATGCGCGTGCTATGCTCTCGTCGTCGAGGGAGCGGTCCCCGGCCAGTAGGACACATGCACATCTGGGTCGATGCCGATGCTTGCCCCCGCGTGATCAAGGAGATCCTGTTTCGCGCCGCGGACCGGCTGCAGGTGCAGGTG
>Ga0315268_10003032_pt1 | contig 18627 bp, 19 predicted proteins | sample C1_top_MG_FD_204535 | JGI IMG/M metagenome (GOLD analysis project Ga0315268, IMG submission 204535) | Sediment microbial communities from Yellowstone Lake, YNP, Wyoming, USA - C1_top | ecosystem: Environmental > Aquatic > Freshwater > Lake > Sediment | place: USA: Wyoming | collected 2017-08-01
AAAGCCAAGCCTCGTTTGGGTCCCAGGACGCAGACCGCGGTGGCCAGCGCGTCGGAGGTGGCGCCGTTGGGAGCAATCACCGTCGCGCTGCGCCGGCCGGTGAGCGCCTGTCCGGTTTTGGGGTCGATGACGTGCGAGTAGCGGACGCCCGCGATTTCGACGTGCTGCTCGGCATCGCCGGAAGTGGAGACGGCGGCGTTGTGGAGGGAGACGAAACGAGTGGGGGGCGCCTGCGGCGACTCGAGGGGAGCGATGCCGATGACCCAGCCTTTTTCCCCCGGCGGCGGATCGCCGACCGCAATGTCGCCGCCCCCGGCGACGAGCGCTCGTGAAATGCCGAACTTCTTGAGCACCTCCAGCGCCGCATCCGCCGCGTAGCCCTTGGCGATCCCGCCGAGATCGAGCAGCATCCCGCGCTCGAGGAGTTGCACGGTGCGCGCCTGCGGGTCGAGGCGCAGGTTCCGGTATCCCACCCGCGCGCGAGCCCAAGCCAGGCGCTCGGGGTCGGGCAGCGTGTGGTGGAGACGGCTCATGCGCCACAGGCGGACGACCGGGCCGACGGTGACGTCGTAGGCGCCGTCCGAGCGGCGAGCGGTTTCCTGCGCGGCTTCCAGCACGCGGAAGAGGTCTTCACTGACCGGGACGGGCGGTCCGCCCGCCGCCGCCGAGACCCGCATCAATTCCGTGCTGTCCCGGTAATCGCTCATGATATTATCCAGCGTTTCGATCCGCTGGAAGGCGGCGCTCGCCGCCTGGGTTGCTGTGGACGGGTCCGGCGCGTACATGACGATGCGAAAGCGCGTGCCCATGAGGCGCTGGGCGAATTCGTAGCGGGAGAGCGTGGTTCCGCGCGCGGAGGTGCCGGCGCTGGTCACGAGCGCTACGAAACATAGGGTGCGGACGAGCGACATTGCATTCTTCCCGAAGACGGCGGCAACCTGTCCCGGCGCAGTCGGGAGCCGCCGCACTCCAAAGGCAGTATATCGAGGGGCAGAGGGATTCGACTAGTGGCACGGTCATTGGGATTGCGGTTCGTCCTTTTGCTGGCAGCGGGGGTGGCGTTGTGGGGCCTGGGACTTGTTGTGCCGCCCTCGGCGGCGACGGCGCCCGGGGAGGAGATGAAGCCTTACGTCGAAATGATTCCCGGCACGCAGGTGAAGTTCGAGATGGTGCCGATCCCCGGCGGCACGTTCACCATGGGCAGCCCGGCCACCGAGCCCGGCCACAAAGAGGACGAAGGCCCGCAGCACCGGGTCACCGTGCATCCCTTCTGGATGGCGAAGACGGAGATGACCTGGGACGCCTACGATTTCTTCGCCTTCAGCAACGACATCCTGAGGAAGCGGCGGGAGGGGGTGGAATTCGCCAAGCAGCCGGAATCTGAACAACGCGCCGATGCGGTAACCCGGCCCACGCCCCCGTATACCGACGAAACCTTCGGCTTTGGCAGCGCGGGGCACCCGGTGATCAACGTCAGCCATCATGCGGCGATGGAATTCACCCGCTGGCTCTCGGAGAAAACGGGGAAGACTTACCGGCTGCCCAGCGAGGCGGAGTGGGAGTGGGGCTGCCGCGCCGGGACCGAGACGCCGTGGTTTTTCGGCAGCGATCCCGCGCCCCTGGGCGACTACGCGTGGTATCGCGAGAACTCCGAAGCGCTCCCGCACGCCGTGGGCGAGAAGCAGCCCAATCCCTGGGGGCTGGACGACATCCTTGGGAACGCCGCGGAGTGGGTGCTCGACCTCTACGACAAGAACTACTACCAGACGTTCCAGCCGGACGTTCCGGCCCTGCTGCCCGTGCTGATTCCCGGCGCGCAGAAGTATCCGCACGTGGTGCGGGGCGGCTCGTGGGACGACCCCGCGCCGCGCGTGCGCTGTGCCGCGCGCACGGCCTCCTCGCCCGACTGGAACCAGGAAGACCCGCAGCGCCCCCAAAGCATCTGGTGGCTGACCGATGCGCTGACAGTGGGATTCCGCGTGGTGCGGCCGGTCGAGGAGCAGGAAAATCTCAAGGGGCTGAAATCGCAGGTCAAAAAGTATGATTGAATTCACTATATAATATGTAACTATAAATTATTAATTCTGAATCATGAATTCTGAATTCTGAATAAAGCATGTCCTGTTGGAAGGCAGCCCCCGGGGCAACGGACAACGGACGACGGACAACCGAAAAAAACGGAGGACCGGACGATGAAGAACCTATCGGAGAAGAATGAAAGGCAATCTTCGCGGCGCGATTTCCTGAAAGTGGCCACGGCGGCCGTGGGCGGCGCGGTGGCCGCGCGGTTCGGCGACGTGCCGGCGGTGCACGCCGCGGGCAGCGACCAGATCAAGATCGGCCTGATTGGGTGCGGCGAGCGCGGCACGGGCGCGGTGGACAACGCTCTGACCGGTTCCGAAGGCGTCAAGCTGGTCGCCATGGGCGACGCCTTCAAGGACCGGCTCGACGACAGCCTCAAGTACCTTGCGAAGTTCGGAAAGGACCAGATCGACGTGCCGGAGGACCGGCGCTTCGTCGGCTTCGATGCCTACCAGAAGGTGCTGGCGTGCGACGTGAACTACGTCATTCTGGCCACGCCGCCGGGCTTCCGCCCCCTCCACCTGAAGGCGGCGGTGGCGGCGGGCAAGAACGTGTTCGCCGAGAAACCCGTGGCGGTGGATGGTCCCGGGATCCGCACGTGCCTAGAAGTGTATGAGGAGGCCCTGAAGAAAGGGCTCGGGGTGGGCGTGGGCACGCAGCGGCGGCACCAGACCGGCTACCTCGAGACGCTCCAGCGCCTTCACGACGGCGCCATCGGCGAGATCGTCGCCGCGCGCGCTTACTGGAACCAGGGACCCATCTGGGTCCACCCGCGCCAGCCCGACTGGAGCGACGTGGTCTGGCAGATGCGCAACTGGTATTACTTCACCTGGCTCTGCGGCGACCACATCGTGGAGCAGCACGTCCACAATCTTGATGTCGTCAATTGGGCCATGGGCGCGCATCCCGTACGCGCCGTGGGACTGGGCGGCCGGCAGGTGCGCACGGGGCCCGAGTACGGAAACATCTACGACCACTTCGCCATCGACTACGAGTACGCGAACGGCGTCCACCTCTCGAGCTATTGCCGGCAAATCCCCAACTGCGCCAACAGCGTCTCCGAAGCGCTGAGCGGCTCCAAGGGATTCTGCCAGGTGAATCGCTACACGATGACCGGCGCGAACTCCTGGCGCTTCCCCGGCAAGGACAACAAACCCTACGAGCAGGAGCACGCCGACCTGATCGCCAGCCTCCGGGCCGGGAAACCTTACAATGAAGTGAAGGGCGTCGCCGAGAGCACGCTCACCGCCATCCTGGGGCGCATGGCCGCCTACACCGGCCAGGCCGTGACCTGGGAGCAGGCGCTCAATTCGCAGGAACAACTGATGCCCGCCAACCTCGATTGGGACATCACCTTGCCGGTTGCGCCCGTCGCCATGCCGGGCCAGACCGAACTCCGATAACTGAGTAGGGGAGGGCCTTCCAGGCCCTCCCGCTTCCTTTCCCTCCGCGATCCTCAATTGCCCATCCCGACGGAGGGCCGACAAATCCTGCTTGCGGGATAACTCTCCGCTGGAAGAGAAATCTGCCCACTCGTGCCGTTCCAACTTATTGACGCTATGAATTCTCCGGTTGCGCCACCGCCTCCGCGTGATAGCACCGCTCAATGGAAGTCGGCGTAAATAGTTGGAACGGCACTCGCCGGGTGGCCTCTTATCACCAACAGGACGGCAGGCACGGCGCCAATTTGTCTCTGCGGATTTTCTCCGGTGGACGGAACACGCGCAGGCGATTGCCGGCGCTCGCTGTGCTATGCTGCGCTCACGCGATCGAACGGTGCAGCTCGATGGCATCGGACGGACTCGCGACATCCCGTCATTGTTGTGGAGGTCATCATCATGAGCAGGTTAAAGGGAAGGGTCAGGACTGATTCTTCGCGCCGCGAATTCCTCAAGACTTCCGCGGCCGTCGTGGGCGGAGTGGTGGCGGCGGGGCTCGGCGCGATTCCCGCCGTCTACCCCGCCGGCAGCGACGCGATCCGCGTGGGGCTGGTGGGTTGTGGCGGGCGCGGCACGGGCGCCGCCACCGATATCGTCAGCGCCGACCCCGCCGTCCGCATCGTCGCCATGGCGGATGCGTTCAAGGACAAACTGGAGAGCAGCCGCTCCGAACTCCGCAAGAAGATCGGGGACCGGCTGGACGTTCCCGACGATCGCTGCTTCGTCGGGTTCGACGCCTGCGAGAAGGTGCTGGCGAGTGATGTGAATTATGTGATTCTCGCCACGCCGCCGGGATTTCGTCCCATGCACCTGAAAGCCGCGGTGGCCGCCAGCAAGCATGTCTTCACCGAGAAGCCCGTCGCCGTGGACGGGCCGGGCGTTCGAACGTGCCTGGAGGTTTACGAACAGGCCCAGGCGAAGGGGCTCGGCATCGCTGCCGGGACGCAGTATCGCCACAACACCGCGCACCAGGAGACCGTCCGGAGGCTGCACGACGGCGCCATCGGCCAGATCGTGGCAGCGCGCTGCTACTTCAACACCGGCAGCCTGTGGGTCTATCCACGCCAGCCCGGCTGGACGGATATGGAGTACCAGATGCGCAACTGGTACTACTTCACCTGGCTGTGCGGCGATCACATTGTCGAGCAGCACGTCCACAACCTGGACGTGGTGAATTGGGCGCTGCGCGCCCATCCCGTCCGCGCCATGGGGGTGGGCGGGCGCCAGGTGCGCACCGGGCCCGATTTCGGCCACATCTACGACCACTTCGCCATCGACTACGAATACGCGGAGGGCGCTACCTTGATGAGCATGTGCCGCCAGATGCCCAACTGCGAGAACAACGTCTCCGAGACGTTCGCCGGGAGCAAGGGCTTCTGCCAGATCATTCCGTACAAGAAACATCTGATCGCGGGTGAGAAGCCGTGGAGCTTCGACGGCCAGGACAACAAGCCGTACGTCCAGGAGCACGCCGACCTCATCGAGAGTCTTCGCGCCGGCAAGCCCATCAACGAACTGAAGAACGTCACGGAAAGCACACTCACGGCGATTATGGGTCGCATGGCGGCTTACACCGGCAAGGCCGTCACCTGGGAGCAGGCGCTCAATTCCCAGGAAAACCTTATGCCCGCGAAGCTGGACTGGAACGAGCCGCTGCCCGTCGCCGCCGTGGCCATGCCTGGCCAGACGCCGCTGGTCTGACCATCGCGTAGGGGCACGACGCGGCGTGCCCCTACGGTTTCTCAAGCTTGCGGTACGTTTCCAGGTTGTCCACGTCGAGCAGAATGCCCGGGTCGTCAACTTCCACAAACTGTGTCGCGTCGCGGTATTTGCGCAGGACGGTGTTGGCCCCGGCCTCCGAGCCAAGGCCCAGGAGTTCGGGAAACAGCCGGCGTCCGATGAGCACCGGGTGGCCGCGCTGGGTTTGGAAGGTCGGGATGACAACCGGCGCGCGTGATTTCTGAAAACTTGCAAGCAGCTTCATCACAACACCCGCTGTGACCGCGGGATGGTCCACGAGACATAGGACGACGGCCTCGACGTCCTCACGCTCCAGCGCGCGCAGCCCTGCCTGCAAAGACGACGTCTGCCCCAGCCGGTAGTCGGCGTTGACCGCCACCTGCGCGCCGGCAAGATTCACGGCGCGCTGGATCTCCTCGGCGTGATGGCCCAGGACGACAACGACGCGCGCCACACCCGCGGCCTGCAGAGTGCTCAGGATGTTTTCGAGGAAGGTCCGGCCCCGGTAGGTGAGCAGCGCCTTGTCCGTCCCCATGCGGGAGGACTCGCCGGCCGCGAGGATCAGTCCATAAACCATCAAGATAATTCTGAATTGTGAATTATGAATTCTGAATGAAGAAAAGAGCCGTGCCGGCGGGTGCCTCAGTTCCCATCGCCTGCTTCGCTAATCCGTCCGTTTTCCGGTTCCTACTCCCTACTCCCGGTTTTGTACTCCCGATTTCCTACTCCCGATTTCCCACTTCCGCCTTCTTTTTGTAAGCCAGCGAGGGGACGCGGGCCGTGGCGTTGCGCCGCACGGCGATCATTTCCGCGACGATGGCGACGGCGATCTCTTCCGGCGTCAGCGCGCCGAGATCCAGCCCGATGGGCGCGTGAATCCGCTCGAGCCTTTCGGGCGGCACGCCCTCGCTCTCCAGCAGCTTGTAGATTTCGATGATCTTCCGCCGGCTGCCGATCATGCCGATGTAGCGCGCCGGGGTGGTCACCGCCCAGCGCAGGCAGTGCAAATCGCCCTTGTGCCCGCGCGTGACGAGCACCAGGTAGGAGAAATCGTTGACCTGCAATTTCGGGAAGATTTCTTCCCAGGGGCCGGCGTAGGTCTCCGCGGCCTCGGGGAAGCGTTCCTTCGAGGCGAACGCCTCGCGGTCGTCGGCCACGATCACGTCGAAGCCGGCCGTGCTCGCGATCTTCGCGACGTGGAGCGAAACGTGTCCGCCTCCGAAGAGAATCAGCGTGGGCGTTGCCAGGATGGGTTCGATGAAGATGTCGAGCGAGCCGCCGCAGATGAGCCCGTTGTCGTATTCGGGATTGCTGTTCAGATTGAAGTGCAGGCGGCGCGGCTTCTCCTCGCGCATCACCTCCTGCGCGGCCGACCACACCTCGGCCTCCACGCATCCGCCGCCCACCGTGCCCACGATCGAGCCATCGTCGCGGACCAGGATCTTGGAGCTTTCGTAGCTCGGAATCGAACCCTGCACCTGAATGATGGTGGCCAGCGCGGCCTTGCGTCCTTCTTTGCGCAGCCTGGCGATCTCCGCAAAAATATCCATAAGCGCTCGCTAGTGCCGTTCCAACTTTTCGGCGCGAATGACTTAACCAACGCCTCTGAGGAGCTTCGCAAGGGCATCGACACAACGAATCGGCGAACTACCTTGGAACGGCACTAGGTTAACCGCCGCTGCATTCGATGTCAATCCGCGTCGTATGGGAGAGTGATTGCAGCCGAGTCGAAAAGGGACCATCCTCCCCAAGGGCGGGGCCGTGAGGCCTCGCCCCTTTTTCTCTTGCGCGGAACACTCGCATGCGGCGTCCGCGGCGTGGTAAAGTGCGCCCAGACCCCCACAGGTCAATTCCATGGTCGAGGACGAACCCGCCTGGCGCACCACGCCGCAGCACACGCTCACCCTCGGGTACGATCACGTCCATCTTCTGCCTCGTCATGTGCTCGGGCAGTGGTATTGCCTGGAGCGCGAGACGGGAAAGGTGTTGTGGGAGAAGCCGATTTCCAAGGCGGATTCGGTGGCGGGCGTAAGCGAAGGTGTGATTATCGCTACGGGGACCTGGGAAAGCGGGGCGAGCACTTCGACCTTTGGGGTGTACGGGATTTCGCTCGAGACCGGCGAGGTCCTGTGGGAATCGCATTATTCCAAACCGCAGCGCAAGAGTCTGTTGAGCCGGCTGCTCTGGTTTATTCCCACCGTGTACGCCGACCATCCTTACAGCCTCCGCGGCTCGGAATGCCTCACGGAGTGGCGGCGGGTTCTCGACGTCCGCACCGGGCAGGAGCTGCGGCGTGAGCCGAGCAAAGAAGGTTGGACGCCCTTCTGGGAAGATGCCTCGCCGGGAAGCCGGCTCTATCGGCAAAAGGCGGTGGATTGCGGCGAGGGTCGCACCCTGCGTCACGGCACGCCCGGCCAGCCCGCGAAGGCCGGGACGGTGGACCGCAGCGAGTTCCGCCTGTTCCTCACCGAGCCGGACGGCCGCATCGCCTGGTCCTTTGACCTCGCCTCGGCCGGGCACTTTCTTGACGGCAACTACTTCTCCTACCGGTATTCCACGGGGTTCGCGTATCTGGCCGTGGCCGACCGGCCGCCGCTGGTGGCGGTCGATGCGAAAAGGCCCGGGGCGCTTCGCGAGAACCCGGCGCAATACTTTCTCTGGACACTGGACGTGCGCACCGGGCAGATCGTGCAGAAAATCCCTCTCACGCGCGAACTGACGACGCGCTGCCGGATTGAGGACCTCGACGAGCGTGCGCTGCTGCTGACCTGCGCCGGAAGCGTGCTTTACTTCGCGCGAAAATCCCAGACGGAGGCGTGAGATGAACGATCAGGAAATCCATCCCAGCCGCGGGTATTACGCCCTTGCGGGGCTGGTCTTCATCGCGGGCATCGGGCTGTTCGCCGGGCTGCTCTACAAGAACCTGAGCGGTCTGGGCGCGGAACTGCAACAAGTCGTCGTCCCGGGAAAAACCGACCTGGCGCTGGCGAAGGTGGGGACCTACACGATCTTCTACGAGTCCCGGAGCGTCGTTGGGAACAAGGTCTATGACACGGAGAAGAGCCTCTCGGGTCTCGAGTGCACGCTCGTATCGAAGCAGACGGGCTCGCCGGTTCCCCTTTCCCGCACTTCCATGAACAGCACGTACACTTTTGGCGGGCGCGAGGGGACCTCCCTGCTGGATTTTCAAATCAGCCAGCCGGGCACTTACGAGCTTGCCGCGGGCTACGGTCCGGGGAGGGAAGGGCCCGAAGTCGTTCTGGCCATCGGGCAGGACTTTACTACGCGGATGTTCGTGACGATCTTCGGCAGCCTGGCCGCGCTTTTCGGGTCCTTCGGCATCGCGCTGGCGATCTTCCTGGTCACGCTGGTCAAGCGCTCGAAGGCGAAGAAGTTGCTGCAGAGCGGCGTCGCCTCCAACCAGCCCATCGAGTAATCCGGCCCCGGCGGTCACTCGATGAAGGCGAGATGGGGTCGTCCTCTGGGGCGTGCGGGTAGCCATGACGAGCGCTCTTCCTCGTCGTGGGCTTATGCTCCCTGCATTTTGTGCGCAGCGCAGTTGGCAGAAGGCCCCAGCGGGCCTATAATCTGAGCATGAAACACCTCACCCTTCCCATTGTCGTCGAGGCCGATTCCGACGGCTATTACGTTTCCTGCCCGGCCTTGCAAGGCTGCTACAGCCAGGGCGATACTTACGAACAGGCTGTCGAGAACATCAAAGACGCCATCCGCTTGCACATCGAGGACCGCCTCGCGAATGGGGAGGATTTCCCCGATCAGGTTTCTGTGAGCCTCTCTACAGTCGACGTCGCCGTCTGATGCCCAAACTGCCCCGCCTGACAGCCCGACAGATTATTAGGGTATTGGAAAAAGCCGGGTTCTCCCTCGCGCGCCAGAGCGGCAGCCACATGATCTATAGGAATGCCTCCGGCAAGCGCGTCACCGTGCCCTTTCACGCCTCAAAGATCCTCCATCCCAAAGTCTTGAAGAGCATCATGCGCGACGCTGATTTAACACCCGAGGATTTGAAAGAATGGTAGCCACGACGAGCGTTCTTCCTTGTCGTGGGCTTCTGCCGAGCTGCTCTGCAGGTCCGCGGTTTTTCGTCAAGGATTACGAGTCGCAGCCCTCAGCAGCGCGGTTTTTCCTACTGGCTACCTGCTACATTCCCTGACCCGAGGCCAAAGCGCTCGCGAAACCGGCGAACCACGGCGGCGAGACGGGGGTCCAGCATGGCCATGACCGGCGCGGCCAGGTCCTCGGGCACTCCACCATAGAAGGCTTCGGCGATGCCGCCCGTAATGCACGCCAGCGTGTCGGCATCGCCCCCCAGCGAGATGGCGTTGCGAATGGCGTCCTCGAAGCTCGTCGACTCGAAGAACGCCGCGAGCGCCTGCGGCACTGTCCCCTGGCACGTCTCGTCGAAGGAATACGTCGGGCGGATTTCGTCCAGCCGCGCGTGGAGGTCGTAACCGAATCGCGACTCGATGGACCGTCTTATCTCATCCCGGGTTTGGCCTCGGCGCGCGAAGTAGATGGCGGCGGCAGTCGCCTGTGCCCCGCGAATGCCCTCCGGGTGGTTATGAGTGACCGCGGCGCTCCGCTCGGACCAGGCGAGGACCTCCTCGACCGTCTCGAAGGCGAACCCGACCGGGCTGACCCGCATGGCCGCGCCATTCCCAAAGCTGTTGTACGGTTCGCGAACGCGCTCGATGGCCCAGTCGTGAAACATGCCTCCGTACCCGCGCCCCGGATAGGCGTGAGTGTGCGCGTGCAGCAGGTCAATCAGATCCTGGCCGGTGAGGATCCACTCGGCCACGGCGACGGTGAGGACCGAGTCGTCGGTGAAGGTCGACCGCGCAACCAAGAGTGGAAAATCTTTTGTCTTGGGCGCGGCATATTCGTGAACCGAACCGATCACATCTCCGACGATCGCACCGAGCATGATGATGGCCTCTGCCTGCCTGGCGCCAGTATACACGGCCCGCACAAAAGCTGCCGCAGTCGGCGTGCGAGGGGAGGTTGGTGCGGAGTTTGAAAACCACCAACTCTGCGTTTCACTCTCCGGCCGGGCCTTTCACATTGTATCGCTCGTGTTAAGATGGCGGGCGAGACAATGGAATCTTCGAAGGAGTGTCGTCATGAAGGCCGTGCGTTTTCATGAATGCGGGAGCGTTGACGTTCTGAAGTACGAGGATGCGCCGGAGCCCAAGATTCAACCCAACGAAGTCTTGGTGAAGGTCAAGGCCTGCGCCCTCAACCATCTCGACCTCTGGTTGCGCATGGGGACGCGCTGGAAGCTGCACATGCCGCACATCGTGGGAAGCGATATTTCCGGCGAAGTCGCCGAGGTCGGGTCGCTGGTCACGCGCGTCAAGCCCGGCGATCGCGTGCTGCTCTGTCCCGGCATCAGTTGCGGCCAGTGTGAAGCCTGCTTCAAGGGCTTGGACAGCGCCTGCCGCACCTACACGCTCTTCGGCGTTTTCGTGGACGGCGGCTATGCCGAATTCGTGAAGTCGCCGGAGATGAACGTGATTCCCATTCCCGGCGATTTGAATTTCGACGAGGCGGCGGCCGTTCCTCTGGTCTTCATTACCGCGTGGCATATGCTCTTCACGCGCGCCGGGCTCAAGCCCGGCGAGGACGTGCTGGTGGTCGGCGCGGGCTCGGGTGTGGGCAGCGCGGCCATTCAGATCGCCAAGCTGGCGGGCGCGCGCGTCATCGCCACCGCCGGCGCCGACTGGAAACTCGAGAAGGCCCGCGCCCTCGGCGCCGACGAGGGCATCAACCACTCGAAGCAATCCATCGCCGAGGAAGTGATGCGCCTCACCGCCAAGCGCGGCGTGGACCTGGTCTTCGAGCACGTGGGCGCGGCGGTTTGGGAGGCCTGCTTCGAATCGCTCGCCACCTACGGCCGCCTGGTCACGTGTGGGACGACAGGCGGCGAAGAAGTGAAACTGAACATGCGCGTGCTCTATGGCCGGCAGCGCTCCATCCTCGGCTCATTTATGGGCGGGAAGTTCGAGCTGATGGAAGCGCTCAAGCTGCTCGGCCAGCGCAAGCTCCAGGCCGTGATCGACTCCGCGTTTCCGCTGAAGGACGCCGCCGCCGCGCAGAAGAAGATGGAGGGCCGCGAATTCTTCGGAAAGATTCTGCTGCACCCGTAGCGATGTTTGGGGGGGCACCGAACTCCGGAGGGCCGTAGCTACTGTTGCATCTTGACATCAGCGTATCAGCGTATCAGAATGAACCTCATGAGGACGACTGTAACCTTGGACAATGACGTATACGAGGCGGCCATGCATCTTTCTCGCGTGTCGGGAAAGCGTTTGGGCAAAGTGATTTCGGGCCTCGCGCGCCGCGGGCTCGCCCGGCACGAAACCCCGGTGCGGAGGAAGAGTCGGCGGTTTCCGACATTTCATGTCCCCGCCGGCGCTCCGGTGATACCGGCGTCCCGGATTCAGCGGATCATCGATGAAGAAGGCCTCTTCTAAGCTCCTGCTGCTCGACGTGAACGTGCTGCTCGCCCTGGCCTGGCCCAACCACCAGTTCCATGCTGCGGCGTTGAAGCGTCTCGAGCCGAGCAAGGAACGCTGGGCGACTTGCGCGCTGACTCAGCTCGGATTCATCCGCCTTTCGTCCACCCCGGCGGCAGTCGGCACGGCGAAGAGTCCCGGCGAGGCGGCTCGATTGCTACGAGAGATGGTCAACGAGCCTTTGCACGTTTATCTGGATGTTCTGCCACCACCGGTCTCGAAGACTTTCATGCCGATGTTTGATGCGATTCTGGGGAGTAAGCAGGTCACGGACGGATATCTTTTGGGTCTCGCACAGATGCACCGAGCGACACTCGTGACGTTCGACGCCCGGTTGAGTGCCCTGGCCGGTCCGGATGTCGAAACCGAAATCCTTTCCTCGTAGGGCTTGCGCCGCGCTGGCGCTGCGTGAAGCCCCGCCTGAGGGGGCGAGGCATCGAGCCGCCCCCCTCTGAAATGAAAACCGAAGAAGGAGTATGCGGTGATGAGGAAACAACTTGTTCTCCGGGCTCAGGCATTGGCACTTATCGCTTTGTTGACCGTTCCTGCGCGGCAGGTTCTTGCCCAGCAAGGTTATTTCCACGTCGAGCAGCGCAACGGCGACTGGTGGATCATCGACCCCAGCGGCCATCCGACGCTCTCGACCGGCGTGGACCACATCTCTTACGAGGCCGACCGCATCCAGGGCAACGGCCCGTGCCCCTATGCCGAGGCGCTCGACAAGGTTTATCCCGACCGCAACGCCTGGGGGCTGATGGCGCTGGCGCGCCTCCGCCTGTGGGGTTTCAACACCATCGGCGCGTGGTCCGACCCGGAACTTTGGACGCACAACGTTCCCTATACCCTCATCCTCGACATTGCCCAGCAAGCGGGCGCCGACTGGTGGCACGGCAAACCCGTGGATGTTTATTCCCCCCGCTTCGAAAAGACGGCGCGCGACATCGCCGGGAAAATCTGCCTGCCGCGCCGCAGCGACCACGCGCTGCTCGGGTACTTCAGCGACAACGAGTTGCGCTGGGGCCCGGACTGGCGCGGCAAGGAAACGATGCTCGAGATGTATTTGCACCTGGAGGAGCCGGCGGAGGGCCGGCGGGAAGCGCTCCGGTTTCTCCGCGAGCGCTACGGCGACGACATCAGCAAGCTCAACCGCGCCTGGGGCGTCGAGTCGAGGGACTTCGAGAACGTCATCACCCCCGGCGCGACTGACATCTTCAAGAACGATGCCGACCAGTTCCTCGCGCAGGTGGCCGAGCGCTACTTCCGCGTGTGCGCCGAAGCCCTGCGCGCTGCCGACCCGAATCACATGTACCTGGGCGCGCGCTTCGCGGGAAAGGTCCCCGACTCCGTCTTCCGCGGCGCCAAAGTCGCGGACATCGTTTCGATCAACATTTACTCCATGGACCCCCGCCCCCTGGTGAAACACATTTACGAGCTGACCGCCCGGCCCGTGATGATCGGCGAGTTTGCCTTCCGCGCGCAGGACTCGGGCTTGCCCAATACGCGCGGCGCGGGGCCCAAGGTCGCGAACCAGCCGGCACGCGCCAAGGCCTATCGCGATTACGTCACCTGGCTCGAGAGCCTGCCGGAGGCGGTCGGGTACCACTGGTTCGAGTGGGTGGACGAGCCCCAGGAAGGACGCTTCGACGGCGAGGACTCGAATTATGGCCTGGTGGACATCACCGACCGGCCGTATCAGGAGTTTGTGGAAGCCGTGAAGCAGGCCAACGCCGAGGCGCTGGAGGCACACCGGAAAGCGATTCCCTGATGCGCCTCGTGCGGAGGAGCGCGGCCGCGGAGCGCGCGAGTTCTTTCACTTCGCCGACGGCGGCACGCTGCGCAGGAACTCGTCGAGCAGGGCGTTAAACCCGGGCGCATCGTCCACGAAGAGCGCGTGCCCAACGCCCGGCATGATCTTGAGGCGCGCGCCCGGAATGAGCCGCTGCATGTCTTCATAGAGTCCCCGGTGGGGACCCTCGGCGGCGACGATGAGCGCGGGCCGCGTGATTCTCCCGAGCGCCGCCCGCCGGTCCTTCGCGACCATCCCGACCATCAGCGCCATCGCCGTGGGGGTGGGCGTGCGCAGGGAAGCGCGCGTGATGCGCTCGAGATACGCGGGGCTTTGGGGCCGCGCATACATGCCGCGGACGAATCTCGCCCCGGCCTCGGGACGATTCTCGAGAAAACGAAAGAGGAAATTGAAGAAACCCTTTTGGGTGGCCTTGTCCCAGTCGTCCAGGCTTCGCACGATCCCATCGACGAAGACCAGCGCGGCGAGGTTCTCGCACCCGAACTGCTCCACGTAGGCCGCGAGTTCGTCCACGCCCAGCGACCATCCCACCAGCACAACCGGCCCGAGCTTGAGTTGATCGACGACGGCCTTGATGTCCTGAGCGCGGACCTCGGGATAGTTGCCCTCGCGGGTCTCGGTGGATTCGCCTTGCGAGCGCGGGTCCATGGCGACCACGCGATGCGTCCGGGAGAAGTGGCGGATCTGCGGCTCCCAGATTTCCGCGGGCATGGTCCAGCCCGGAACGAAGAGCATCGCCGGCTCGTGGCGACCGGGGTCGCGCGGGCCGGCTTCGAGATAATGGATCTTGACGCTGCCGGAAATCGTGACGAAGCCGCTGCGGAACCCGGTCTCGGGAGGCTTCGCGCCGGATGCGAGGGCCGCAGAGAAACCCCAAAGGAGCGTGACCAGCGCCGCTGCCGCTTGCCCTGTCTTGGCCTTCATCGCTCTTCCTCCTTCTGCCTGGGTGCCGGGCATTATAGGTTGAAGGCTCGAGGCCGGAGTGGGATAATAAGACGCGAAAGGGCTGAAACCATGGAAGGGAACGGATCTTCAGGATTTGAAGGCCTGATCTTTACAAGCCTCGATCAGGCGGTGAACTGGTGCCGCAAGTCCTCGATCTGGCCGTTTGGCTTTGGCCTCGCCTGCTGCGCCATCGAAATGATGTCCGCGGGCGCCTCGCGCTTCGACCTCGCCCGCTTCGGCGCCGAAGTCTTCCGCGGCTCGCCCCGCCAGGCCGACCTGATGATTGTGGCCGGGCGCGTCGCCCAGAAAATGGTTCCCGTAATCCAGAAACTCTATGCGCAGATGCCCGAGCCCAAGTGGGTGATCTCCATGGGCGCCTGCGCAACCTCCGGAGGCGTTTTCAATAACTACGCCATCGTCCAGGGCGTCAACCAGTTTCTCCCCGTCGATGTCTACGTTCCCGGCTGCCCCCCTCGCCCCGAACAACTGCTCCAGGCCATCATCCTGCTCCAGAAGAAAATCCAGAGCCAGCGCGGAACCTTCAAGGAAGCCGTCTTCCACACCAAGTAAAGAAACTGGAAACTGGAAACTCGAAATTCGAAACTCGAAATTCGAAACTGGAAACTGGCCGACCCGGTGAGAGGTGTCCACGCCCCATCTGCTTGTCCTCCCTTCTGGAGCCGACGGGCGAAGGATCGGCAGTGCCAACTGACAATGCAGATGCTTCGCTGCGCTCAGCATGACAGACGCGCGCGGGAATCCCCAGGCGAATTTCAAGTTTCCAGTTTCCGTTCTTGTCAGCCGCGCCGCAGGTAGGCGGAAATCAGGATCACGATAATCCCCAGGGCAAACGCCAGGGAGAGCCACATCTGGCGCCGGGCGCGGAACCGGTCGAGAATCTTAAGGGGCACTGTCAGGCCGAGTGAAATGATGAAGACCGCGAAGGCGAGCACGATTTTCAGAGTCAGGAACTTCCACGACTTTCCCCAGGCCACTTCCCAATAATACTGTCGGACCGCGTAGAGGCCGGAAGCCAGCAATACGAGGACGACCGTCCAGCTGGCCCACCGGAACCGCCCCAGGACGGCCCGGGAGAGCTGGTCGCGCTGCTCGGGCGTGAGGACGCGGAGTGAAGGCATCAGGATAAGCAGCAGAAAGCCCATGCCTCCGATGCCCATGACGGCGGCGGTTACGTGAATCCATTGGACGAGAGTCGACATCCTTCGTCCTGCCGAGAAATTCCGGGAGCAACCTTCGCTTCCCACGAGCTGAGAGCCAGCACGAAAGAGCAGCTCGGTGAATCCGGCGTGCGACGCTTCACCCCTGTCGCGGAGTCTGCTCGCGCCGGGATGAGGATACGAGATTGGGCCACGAAGGGCCAGAGTTTTCAGAGAGCGGTTTCCGCAATCTGATCGATGCGGGAGGCCAGATCGAAGTCCTTCGGCGTCACCCCGCCTTCGCTGTGCGTCGAGAGGCTCAGGCCGACGACGCTGTAGTTGATGGTGATGTCGGGATGGTGGCCCGCCGCCTCCGCCGCCTCGGCGATCTTGTTCACAAAACCCATCGCGGGCATGAACGACTTGAAGGTAAACTTCTTGTGAAGCGCCTTTCCGGCATGCGACCAGCCTTTCAGTTGCTTCAGTTTCTGCTGGATTTCCACTTTGCTCAATGCGGCCACGGTGGTTTGGACCCTCCTTCTGTGAGATCCGAACTTCAGAGGATAATTTCCGCGTCGACTGCGATAAGCCTCTCCTGGACGAAGCGGCAAAGCTCCGGGCTGGAGGAGTGGCGCGACGCCACCCGGAACACCGGCCTTTCCCCTAAGGCTCGGGGGTCGACGGCCGGCCAGGCCCGCGCGTTAATCCGCGCGCCGACCGCGACGAACGCATCCGCCTGCCCGAGGAAGCGCCGGGCCGAGGCTTTGAAGTCGGAACGAGACACGTCCAGGACAACAAGATAAAGGGCGGGCCGTACAAATTCCAAAATGCTGTTGCTCTCGATGAGGATGTGCTCGTCGCCGTTCAAAGCCTTCCAGAGTGCGGGCAGCGCTTCGGCGAGCTGACCCTGCCGCACCTCGAGCCACAGCGCGCGGCGCGCCCCCGCCGCCAGGAACCGGCAGGTATCGCCCCGGCCGCGTGGATTGTTTTCTTCCCTGAGCGCGTAGAAGTGTTCTTCGGGTGCCCACTCGCCCCTGCCGCCATCCGCAGAACCAATCCCATGGCGGTGCTGCGTGATCTTGACCGCGGTCCAGTCCAGGGATTCGAGTCCCCGGATGATCCCGGCCATCACCGAGGTCTTCCCGATGTTCCGCGTGTGCCCGCCAATCACCACAATCTTCATCGAGGCTCGAGCGCCCTGCGCGCCTTCCCGCCCCGAGTATAGAAAGCCCCCCGGGCCAAGTCAACGCGCGTCACACCGTACCGCCGGCCTGTGGCCGGCGTCCCGCACCGTGTGCCGCCGGGCTTTGCCTTCTCCCAACCTGGCCTTGACTTTCCCCTTGCACTTCGACAAGAGAAGGTGTAGGGTCATCCCTGTAGAAGCGAAAGGGGAAGCCAATGGGCAACGAACGAATCGATCTGCCGCAGGGGACGCTCGATCTGCTGATCCTCAAGACGCTGGCCTTGGAGCCTCAGCACGGCTGGGCGGTTTCCGAGCGCGTCCAGCAAATCTCCAAAGAGGTCCTGCGCATCCAGCAAGGCTCGCTCTATCCGGCCCTGCATCGCCTGGAGCGGCGCGGCTGGATCAAGGCGAAGTGGGGAGCGTCGGAGAACAACCGCCGCGCCAAGTACTACGAGCTCACGAAAAGCGGGCGCAAACAGCTCGAAGCGGAAGAGAGTGCCTGGCGGAAACTGATCGCCGCCGTCGGGCAGGTGTTGGAAACGGCGTAGTCGGAATGCTGAAAAGGGGCGCTGTCATGCTGAGCCCTTCGCTTGTCATCCTGAGCGCAGCGAAGGATCTCTGCATTTGCTTTCTTGACTGCGGGGATGCTTCGCGTTCGCTCAGCATGACAGACGCAGGAGCGCAGCGAAGGATCTCTGCATTTGCTTTCTTGACTGCGGGGATGCTTCGCTTTCGCTCAGCATGACAGACGCAGGAGCGTAGCGAAGGATCTCTGCATTTGCTTTCTTGACTGCGGGGATGCTTCGCTTTCGCTCAGCATGACAGACGCCGTGCCTTTTGTTCCATATTTCGTTGGCGTGACACCAGGGGGTGCACCGTGCTCAGCGACTTTCTGTATCGTCTTCGCGCGCTGTTCCGCCGCAAATCAGTCGAGACGGAATTGGACGAGGAACTGCGCGCTCATTTCGAGCGCCAAGTGGAGAAATACATCCAATCGGGGCTGACGCGTGAGGAAGCGGCGCGGCGCGCGCGCCTGGAATTCGGCGGCCTCGAGCAGGTGAAAGAGGAGTGCCGCGACGCTCGCGGGGTGAACTTCATTGAAACCCTCATCCAGGACGTTCGCTACGGCCTGCGCATGCTGGCGAAGAATCCCGGCTTCACGGCGATCGCCATTGTTACGCTGGCGCTGGGCATCGGCGCCAACACGGCTATCTTCAGCCTGCTGGACACCGTGATGCTGCGCTTCCTGCCGGTTGAGAAGCCCGAAGAAGTGGTGCAAGTCATGAGGCGAAGCCCACGGGGGGGAAATCAGGCGATATCCAGTTTCACCAATCCCATCTGGGAACAATTCCGCAACCAGCAGGACGTTTTCTCCGGGGTCTTCGGCTGGAGCGAGACTCAATTCGACCTGGAGCGGGGCGGCGAGGCGCATTATGCCAGGGGTCTCTGGGTCAGTGGTGACTTCTTCCGCACGCTGGGCGTTCGCCCCGCGGCCGGCCGCCTGATTACCACCACCGATGACCAGCGCGGGTGTTCCGGCGTCGCCGTGCTGAGCTACAGTTTCTGGCAGGAGCATTTCGGTGGCGCCGAAGGCGCCGTGGGCGGTACGATTTCGCTCGACAACCATACTTATCCCATCATCGGCGTTACGGCGCCGGGCTTTTACGGAGTGGAAGTCGGCAAGAGGTTCGACATCGCGCTTCCCGTCTGTGCCACGGCACCCTTTGACGGCGCCCGC
>Ga0315268_10003033_pt1 | contig 18626 bp, 17 predicted proteins | sample C1_top_MG_FD_204535 | JGI IMG/M metagenome (GOLD analysis project Ga0315268, IMG submission 204535) | Sediment microbial communities from Yellowstone Lake, YNP, Wyoming, USA - C1_top | ecosystem: Environmental > Aquatic > Freshwater > Lake > Sediment | place: USA: Wyoming | collected 2017-08-01
ATCTGCATTCACACTTAAGTAATCGGGCTCGGGCGCCGCTAACCGACTCATGCAGCGCATTGCAGGAGATACTGATGAATACGCCATGCCATATTCCACTAGCCGGCAGCAAATCCATCTACAGCGTGGCCGAGGTCGACCGGGCCATGGAAGCGGCATCGCCGAGCAAGAACGAGCCGCTCAAGGCGCTCTACGAAAAAATGCGCGAGCGCGGCGGCGAGCGTTTTCTGGTGCGGCCCTCATCGACCCATGGCCTCGATGCGCTGTACGACGCCTGCCCCAATTTCAAATCAGTGATCGACGACATCAAAAAGCACACCGCCCTGGCCATCTCCGGCAACGAGCCGCTACAATTCATGCCGATTTTGCTGCTGGGCGAGCCGGGCTTGGGTAAAACGCATTTCGCGAAATGCCTGGCGCAAGTGCTCGGCACCGGCTTCGAGTTTGTGTCCATGAGTTCGCTCACGGCGGGCTGGATTCTTTCCGGCGCGTCCTCGCAATGGATGAACGCCAAGCCGGGCAAAATAGCGCAATCGCTGGTGGAGGGCGAATTCGCCAACCCGTTGATCACGCTCGACGAGGTGGACAAGGCCGGCGGCGATGCACGCTACGATCCGATGGGCGCGTTGTATACGCTGCTGGAACGCGACACCGCGCTGCATTTTAAGGACGAGTTCATCGAAGTGGCGGTGAATGCCAGCCATATTCTGTGGGTGGCAACGGCCAATGACGAAGCAGCCATCCCCGAGCCGATTCTCAACCGCATGAATGTCTATGCCATCGAGCGCCCGGACCGGGAAGGCGCGACGCGTATCGCGCGCGCTTTATACGGCGAAATTCTCTCCGAGCATAGCTGGGGTTTCGAACCGGAACTGCTGGAAGAAGAAGTGCTGGAAAAACTCGCCGGCATCCCGCCGCGCGCTATGCGCAAATTATTGCTGGATGCGTTTGGTAACGCCAAACTCAGCGGCCGCGACTACCTGATGTTAAAAGATTTGGATCTCGATCGCTTGGCACAGCGCAAAGCGAAAATCGGGTTTAACAGCTAGGCCGGACGGTTCTTGCGTTTTTTCGAGTAGCGCCGGTCGCCAGACTTATCCCGAGGACGAGAACTAGGGTCGCGCCGGTCCGGAATACTACGCCGATTCAATTCGGTCGGGAAATCAGCCAAGAGCTCGGCCAAGTATTCGCGCGCCCGGGCTTGCAACAACTCCTGGCCTTCGGTGGTCTCCAATAGACTGCGGATCTCATCCGGGCCTTGGGACGTTTTGTTGATCGCATCCTGCCATGCCTGCATGACATAGCGCTGCACGGTGATTTTCTGCTGTGGCGTGCCGTTAAATTCGATTTCATCGTCTAAGCCATCAACCAGCGAAAACTCAATGCCTTGCGGCCCAATGCGGTAGTCGTATTCCAGCTTCATAGCGCCCCAAACGTGACCGGCCAGTTAGCGAAACAAAATCGAAACCAATCATAGCACTGGGCGGCCTGTAGCCGTCAAGGGGTGATATGGAATGAATACGGGGAGGAAGGTTGCCTGAACACCCTACGACGCGGAATATCGTCAGCGCCCTTTGCCGACCAGGAATCCCGTGACTTCCTCGCGATCATGATAAAGCTGCTTAAACTGAAGTCGATAAGCTTGTCCGCTTAACGCCGCATCGATAATCTCGCGGCAGTGATTTAATTCCTCCCAGCGTTTTTTCATCGGCAACTTCAGATTGAAAATCGCATGTTGACACTTGCCCTGCGCCACCCAGCGCGCCACCAATTGCGCGATGCGCGCGGGCTTCTCGACCATGTCGCACACCAGCCACTCCACCGCGCGTTTTGGCCAGTAATGAAAGCCATCTTCGCGCACATGCTCGACCAAGTTGGAATCCAGCAGCTTCGGGGCTATCGGCCCATTGTCCACCGCCGCCACATTCAAGCCGCGTTGCACCAGTTGCCAAGTCCACCCGCCGGGCGCGGCGCCGAGATCAACCGCGCTCAAACCCTCATGCAGCAACGCGTGCTCTTCTTCTTCGCTTAAAAACGCCATGAACGCCTCGGCCAATTTAAGCGCGGAACGGCTCGGCGCGCCACGCGCCAGCTTCAGGCGCGGAATGCCCATCGGCCACGCCGACGCATTATTGGGATAGGACACGCCGAGATACACCGCGCTGGAGCTCAGCCAAAATAAATGCAAGCGCGGCTTGTGCGCCCGCGCGTCGAGCAGACCCGCTTGCTTCAAGCCATAGGTCAAAGGGGGCGCGAACTTGCGGCAAAACGTGGACATCTCCTTGGCATCGTTGGTGTCGGCGGTTTCCAGCCACACGTCGGAGAATAAGCTGCCCAATTCGTTAATCGCCGCGATGAGCGGCGTCACGCGATCGGTCGCCGGCAACTGATCGATCAGCCGCACGTTGAACAGGAGTTGGCGCGCGAACACCAAGTCTTCAAAATGTAGGAACTTGACGAGTGGCTTTGCCGCGCCGGCCTCATGCGGCGTGAACAAAACATAACCGGAATTGGGCTTGGCTTTGGCAAAACCCGAGACACCGAGTTCGGTGCACTTATTCACCGCCTCGGCCGCGCATTCGCCCTCGAAACCGGCACGGCAATAGAGCAACAGGGAGTGGGTCATGGGATATCAATCAGAAAATTTAGCATGCGCATTAAATCACCGCACAGGCCAACTGCGCCGCCGGCACGCCGCTTTGCAGCAAAGCCGCGCGCGCCTTTGTAACGAACTGTGCCGGCCCCGCGACATACACGTCAAACTGGGCCATATTCCGATGATCCGCCACCACCTGCGCCAGCACCTGGTCCAAATGGGGGTCTTGCAAAGAATTCGCTGACAGCTCGCGATAATGAAAATTATCCAGTGCATCGCCCCAGGAACGGCACCAATTGGACAGATAATGGCCACCTTTGACCGTGGCCAGCCAATACAAGTGCAGCGATTCCGCCCGTTCCAGCGACATGGCGTGCTCGATCAAACTCTTGACCGGCGCGAAACCGCTATTGCACGCCAGCAATAACAACGGCCGCGTCGACTCGGGCTTCAACACGAACTCGCCTACCGGGCCATAGATATTCACTTTATCGTTGCTACGCAGACCCTTGAAGACCCGTGCCGCGAACACATTGCCGGGAATGTCGCGGACATGGAATTGCAGATTGCGATCATCGCAGGGACAACTGGCGATAGCATAATTGCTCGCATCGTCGCCGATGCTGAGCGCCACGCTTTGCCCCGCCAAGAAACGCAGCCGGTTGGTGCGCGGGGTTTGCAGATGCAACAGCATGACCTTATCGGTAAGCGGTTTGACTTCCTTCACGCGCGCTTCGATCTCTTGAAACTGGATTTCATTTACATTGGTCGCCTCATGTGCCTCGATCACCAAGTCACTCGCCGCGGTTTGCGAACACAACAGGACATAACCCTGGTTCTTCTCGGCCTCGGACAACACATAATCTTGATGACGAATTTTTTCGGTTTGGCCCGATACCACGCGCGCTTTGCACAAGCCACAGTTGCCGCTGCTGCAACCGTAATTCATCGCCAAGCCCGCACGCAAACCCGCTTCCAATAGGCTATCCGCGCCGTTGACCACAAACGTGTGCTGACTGGGGTAGAGTAGGACGCTGTTAGGCATGTTGTATCGACGCTGTCGCCAAGGTTGAGCAGCAAATCACGACGAGGATCTCGTCAACGCATCGTACGCGATCTCGCGCACTGCCGCATCGGGGTCATCCAGACAATCGCGCAATAATCTGAACGCCGGCGCGCCGCCGATCAAGCTCAAAAAATGCGCCGCATCGGCCCGGTTGCGCGGCTCCGGCATGCGCAGAATCTGCGCGAGCTTAGGCGTCATTGCCTCGGTCAAGCCCGTGCCCTGCAACTCCTCCAGCACCGCGCCAATGCCGATGCGCACCGCCATGCCCGCTTCGGGATCGAGCAGCAAATCGGCCAGCACGGCGGCGTGCTCCGGATGGGTACGGATGGTCTGCTCCACTTTCGCACGCTTGCCGGATTTGAGCATCTCGAAGCAATACGTCTTGATCCCGTCTGGGCGCGCCGCGCGTTCGGCCCATTCGCGCAACTCGCCCAACGGCATCACGCCCTCGAATTGCAGCGGCCCCAACATCAACCAGGGCACGCTCTTCACGGCCAGTGTTTGCGCACGCCCGGTATCGGTGGAAGCATCCACCACTTCCAGCGACGCAATCACGCCTTCCTGCAACAAGGTGTTGAGCGCGGCTTTCATGCCGGGGCAGTGCGGGCAGCCGGGCGTTGTAAAAAGTAAGGCGCTGGCGGCGCGGGGCATCATTGCATCCATCTTTACTACCCCAAATTCGGCGCCAGCCAGCGTTCCGCCGTTTCGATATCCCAGCCCTTGCGTTGGGCATAATCCTCCAATTGATCGCGCCCGATTTTACCCACGGCAAAATAGCTGGATTCGGGATGCGAAAAATAGAAGCCCGATACCGCTGCGGTGGGCAGCATGGCGTAGTTGTCGGTGAGCGTGATGCCGGCATTCTCCGGTGCATGCAACAGCTCAAACAGCGGTCCTTTTTCGCTGTGCTCGGGGCAGGCGGGATAGCCGGGTGCGGGGCGGATACCGCGATATTTTTCAGCAATCATGTCTTCGTTGCTGAGCGTTTCGTCCGCGGCGTAGCCCCAGAATTCGCGCCGCACCCGTTCGTGCAGCAGTTCGGCGAAGGCTTCGGCCAGGCGGTCGGCCAGCGCTTTCAGCATAATCGCATTGTAGTCGTCGTGATTTTTTTCATAGGCGGCGACGCGCGCATCGATGTTGATGCCGGCGGTAACGGCGAAACCGCCGATGTAATCATTTACGCCTTTGGGCGCGATGAAATCGGCCAATGCGAGATTGGGGCGGCCGGGCGGCTTTTCTGTTTGCTGGCGCAGGCTGTGATAAGTCATCGCGACTTGGCTGCGGGTTTCGTCGGTATAGATTTCGATATCATCGCCCACGCTGTTCGCGGGGAAGAGGCCAATCACACCGTTGGCCGTGAGCCACTTCTGCGCGATGATGCCGGCCAGCATGCCTTGCGCGTCTTGATACAGCTTACTGGCTTCGACGCCCACTACTTCATCTTCGAGAATCTTTGGGAACTTGCCGTGCAATTCCCAGGCCGCGAAAAACGGCGTCCAGTCGATGCGTTTGGCGATTTCTTCCAAGGGATATCCCGTCAAGGCTTTTACGCCCAAGAAATTGGGTTTGGGCGGAACGTAGCCCTCTCCCCCGGCCCCTCTCCCGCTTGCGGGAGAGGGGAGCCAGTTTGTTTTGAGCGCATTGGCGCGCGCTTGTGCCAATGTCAGTTGTTTGATATTGGATTGCTTGTTTTTGTGGCGCTCGCGCACCTGGGCGTAGTCCTCGCGCACCTTGCGCGCGTATTCGTCGCGCAATTCCGGCGAGAGCAAGCTGGTGCAGACGCCGACCGAGCGTGAGGCGTCTTTCACATGCACCGTGGGGCCGCTGTAATTGGGCTCGATCTTGACCGAGGTATGGGCAAGCGAGGTGGTGGCGCCGCCGATCAAGAGCGGAATCTTGAAGCCCAGGCGCTCCATCTCTTTCGCCACATGCGCCATTTCTTCCAGAGAAGGCGTGATCAAGCCGGAGAGACCGATAATGTCGGCCTTCTCGTCGATCGCGGTCTGCAAAATCTTGCTCGCGGGCACCATCACGCCGAGATCGACCACATCGTAGTTGTTGCACTGCAACACCACGCCGACGATATTTTTGCCGATGTCGTGCACATCGCCCTTGACCGTGGCCATGATGATCTTGCCTTTGGCTTGAATCGCCTCACCGCTGCGGGTTTTTTCTTCTTCGATGTAGGGCACGAGGTGTGCGACGGCTTGCTTCATCACGCGCGCCGATTTCACCACTTGCGGCAGAAACATTTTGCCCGCGCCGAACAAATCGCCCACCACGTTCATGCCGTCCATCAGAGGGCCTTCGATGACGAGAATCGGGCGCGCAACCGATAGCCGCGCTTCTTCCGTGTCTTCGATGATGTAAGTGGTAATGCCCTTCACCAGCGCGTGGGCGAGCCGCTGTGCGACCGGGGCTTCACGCCAGGATAAATCCTCGACCTGTTCCTTGGTCTGGCCTTTGAAGCGCCCGGCGAATTCCACCAGGCGCTCGGTGGCGTCACTGCGGCGATTCAACAGCACATCTTCGACGCGCTCCAGCAAATCTTTGGGAATCTCTTCGTACACACCCAACTGCCCGGCGTTGACGATACCCATGTCCATGCCAGCTTTAATCGCGTGATACAAAAACGCGGTGTGGATCGCCTCGCGCACCGGGTCGTTGCCGCGGAACGAGAACGATACATTCGACACGCCGCCGCTCACCTTGGCATATGGCAGGTTTTGTTTGATCCAGCGCGTGGCCTCGATGAAATCCATCGCGTAATTGTTGTGTTCTTCGATGCCGGTGGCGACCGCGAAAATATTCGGATCGAAAATAATGTCTTGCGGCGGGAAGCCAACCTGCTCGGTGAGAATCTTGTACGAGCGCGCGCAAATATCGATCTTGCGCTGATAGGTATCGGCCTGACCGGTTTCATCGAAGGCCATCACCACCGCCGCCGCGCCGTAGCGCCTGCATAGCTTGGCGCGTTCGATAAACTCGGCCTCGCCTTCTTTCATCGAAATCGAATTGACGATGCCCTTGCCTTGGATGCATTTCAGGCCCGCTTCGATCACGCTCCATTTGCTGGAATCGATCATCACCGGCACTTTGGAAATATCCGGCTCGGAAGCGATTAGGTTCAAGAACTTCACCATCGCCGCTTCCGAATCCAACATCGCTTCGTCCATATTGATGTCGATGATCTGCGCGCCCGCTTCCACTTGAGTGCGCGCCACTGCCAGCGCCTGGTCGTAATCGCCGTTCAAAATCAGGCGTGCGAATAGCTTGGAGCCGGTGACATTGGTGCGCTCGCCGACGTTCACGAACAGTGAATCTTTGCCGATATTGAACGGCTCCAAACCCGACAGCCGCATCCGCGGTTCGATTTGCGGAATCTTGCGCGGCGGGTAAGGACGCACCGCATCCGCAATCGCTTGAATGTGCGCCGGGCTGGTGCCGCAGCAGCCGCCGATAATATTCAAATAACCCGCTGCGGCCCAACTGCCGATTTCCGCCGCCATGGCTTCGGGCGTTTCATCGTATTCGCCGAATTGATTCGGCAGTCCGGCATTGGGGTGGGCGGAAACAAATACATCCGCCTTGTTCGATAGCTCCTCTACATATTGGCGCAAATCTTTCGCGCCCAGCGCGCAGTTCAAGCCGATGGATAGGGGGCGCACGTGCGACAGCGCATTCCAAAATGCCTCGCCGGTTTGGCCGGAGAGCGTACGGCCCGAGGCATCGGTAATGGTGCCGGAAATCATGATTGGCATGCGTAGATTGCGCGTATCGTAATAGCGCTCGATGGCGAACAGCGCGGCCTTGGCATTCAGCGTGTCGAAGATGGTTTCGACCAGCAGAATATCCACGCCGCCGTCCACTAGGCCGTTGACCGCCTCGGTGTAAGCCGTCACCAACTGATCGAAGCTGGTGTTGCGAAAACTGGGGTCGTTCACCTCCGGCGAAATGCTGGCGGTACGATTGGTCGGCCCGAGCACGCCCGCGACGAAGCGCGGCTTGTGCGGCGTTTTGGCTTCGAATTCGTCCGCCACCGCACGCGCAAGTTTGGCCGCTTCCCGGTTCAACTCGTACACCAACGCTTCCATCTTGTAATCCGCCGTGGCGATGGAAGTGGCATTGAAGGTATTGGTCTCCAAAATATCCGCGCCCGCGTCCAGATAAGCCGCGTGAATGTCGCGGATGATTTTCGGCTGAGTCAAGGTCAACAAGTCGTTGTTGCCCTTGAGATCGGAAGCCCAATCCTTGAAGCGCTCGCCGCGATAATCCGCCTCCTGCAACTTGTAGCGCTGGATCATGGTGCCCATCGCGCCATCCAGAATCAGGATGCGTTCGGCGAGCAGCTTATTGAGTTGTGAAGTCGCGTCGCGAGTCATGGGAAAACGGGAAAAGTCGTGTTAAAAAAGGGGCTTATGATAGCACAGCGAGGGTGTTGGCTTGTTTCAGGGGGCTTAAAAAGCTTGCACCACGGAGTACGCGGAGGACACGGAGGAAAAGCAAAACCATAATTATTCTTTGGGTTTCTCCGTGTACTCCGCGGTGAAAAAGTTTTTTTCATAACTGCCAACGCCTATACTGTAGCCATGGAACACCTCACACCCCAAGCAGCGCACGATTTCCTGCAAAGTCACGCCGAGGCGGTCCTGATCGATTGCCGCTCGGAATTCGAGTTTTTGTTCGTTGGCCACCCGGTCGGCGCGATCCTGGTCGCGTGGTACGACGGCATCGATTGGGCGCTCAATCCCCACTTCGTCGGCCAAGTGCGTATGGCCGCCTCGCACGACCGGCCGGTGATCTTGATTTGCCGTAGCGGCAACCGTTCGAAAGAGGCGGGCAAAGCGCTGGAAGAAGCCGGGTTCACCCAGGTGTATAACGTGCTGCACGGCTTCGAGGGCGAACTCGACGACACTCACCGCCGCGGCACGCTCAACGGCTGGCGCCATGAGGGTTTGCCGTGGGAGCAATGTTAAATGGTGTCCCCTCTCTCCTAGCTCTTCACCCGCAAGGGGTACGCCGGTGGGTACCCCGCTGCTGCGCAGCGACCCTTCCGCAGTCCCGCACGCGGGAGAGAGGGACTCAGGCTCGCTTCGCGAGTTTCACGTTAACGTTACGCCCAATCCCTTACCGATAATATACGTCCCCGCGCCCGCAGCGCTGCCGATGGCAAGCATGCGCAAGCCGCCGAGCCAGGCATTGCGCCCGGTAAACAACGACAAGGCCGCACCGACCACGAACAAGGCGAGACAGGTCAGGGCAATCGCGATCATCAGCGCTTGCACGCCGCTGGTGAAGAGGAACGGCAACAGCGGAATAATCGCACCCGCCGCGAATGCCATGAAAGAGGAAATCGCCGCGCCCCACGGCGAACCGAGTTCATCCGGATTGAGCCCCAACTCTTCGCGCGCCAGCGTGTCCAGCGCATGGTCGGGGTCGCTGATCAGTTTGTCCGCAAGCTTGCGTGCTTCTTCTTTTTCCATCCCCTTGGCGGCGAAAATCAGCGCCAGTTCAGCGGCCTCTTCCTGCGGGTACTGTTCCAGCTCCGCCCGCTCCATGCCGATCTGATATTCGAACATCTCACGCTGCGAGCGCATGGAAACATATTCGCCCGCCGCCATCGAAAACGCGCCGGCGAGCAAGCCCGCAATGCCGGAGAGCAAAATCATGCTGCCCGAGCCGATAGCACCCGCGACACCCAAAATCAGGCTCGCGTTCGACACGAGGCCATCATTCACACCGAACACCGCGGCGCGCAAGGTACCGCTAGCGCCCACATTATGATGCCGCCGCCCCACCTCGGATAATTGCGTCGGCATGGCGTGTCCGACCTCGGCTTTGGTATACAGTGACATGCCACGCACCTTCATCGCGGCCAACACGGGGCGCATGCGGCGTGGGCCGAACCATTTCACGAGTCGGCCAACCACCCGCGTGCGCCAGTCGGGAAAGTAATGCGCGGGCGGCATGACGCCGCTCTTCTGCATTTCCGTCACCCACAAACCGGCTTGCTTCTCCGCCGCTTTTGCCAACTCCAAAAACAAAATCTGCCGCGGCGTACCCGATTCCGCGTCGGACACAATGCGATATAAGTAACTGGATTGTTTTTCTTCATACCAACTCGCCAACTCATGATCGCTCATCACTACCCCCTATTCGCACGGGCCTGGTGCAAGCCTCACGCTATGCGCACATTGCTAGCTTTTCAACTCGTGCATATACGCATACGAGCCCTTAAATAAACCGGGACAACCCGCCGCCGAGCACGCAGCCAGCCGCCCAACCCAGCGCAAGATAGGGCGGTTGTGCTCGCCAGCAAAGGCGCAAGCACGCCTGCGGGGCGAATGCACTGCCTAAGGTGTGAACGAAACCTCGCAAGCAAAACACCATGCCGTGATACGGGTATCGCTATTTAAGTAGTTTTGGTGAGCATTTGCTGCGCTTGCAGCGGCGTGGCCACAAGCGCCACCCCTTCCAAACTCAAGAAAAACTTGAAAATCCCGATAAACAAATACCACTATCTTTAAGCCTGCCATGCCTCAAGAAACCATTCTGCTACGTCAGAACCTAGCCATTGAGCCGGATGTGCAGAATTTTATCGGCTTTATTCTGGGCTCTTCTAGCGAATGGTAATGATGCACTCATACTCTAACCGCCAATGCCAGCAGCGATGTGGGTTCCGGGGTAAATCCCGGCGACCGGTCGAGTGCTCTGAACCAGCCGAGGTAGTTTTCGAGGTAACGGCTGGACACGCCCTTGAACCGGAGCAACCATTGACGCAGACGACTGCCGAATGCATTGACGTTTTGAATGTGCCAAGCGCCTTGCACACGAAGACCGGCACTGACGTTGACGGGATGATGCTCGATCCCAAGATCCCGAACCGCCGCTGCAAGCGCGGTACCACCATCGGTGCACAACACCGTGTCCTCCGGCAGGAGCGGCTTGAGGGCTGCACAAATATCCTCCTTCGTCGCTGCCGCGAGCACAAAGTTGGCGGTGCTCCCGGTGCGGTCGCGGGCGATCAGCACCGGGGTCTGCTCCTTCGATGTGCCGCGCTTTCCGGCCCGACCGCCGCGCTTCCGCGCTTTTCGCATGAGGCCCCGCTGGCCCTTGGCGGACTTCAGGAAGTAGGCTTCGTCGGCTTCGGCGATACCCATCAGAGAGGGTGCTTGCACGGTTTTCGGCGCGGCGAGGAAACGATGACGCCAGCGGAAGGCGGTGCTCTGCGCGATGTTGAGCCGGGCCGCCACTTGGTTGAGCGACAAGCCATCGCGCAATGCAGCCGCCTGTTCAAGCCACTTGCCACGCAGGTGCAATCTGGCCAGCGGCGTGCCGGTCAGCGCGTTAAATGTCTTTCCGCAGCCATGGCACTTGTAACGCTGCAAGCCGTCTGCCGATCCGTTTTTCACCACCTGCCGGCTGGCGCAGTGCGGGCACTTCGATTGTGCCGGCGCATCCTTCTCGACCAGATCAATCGAGGAACACGTCGCTTCGCGTTCGGACAATTCCGCCGCCAGCAGTTTGCGTTGCCCTCTTGTCAGTCCGTTCAGCATACCCATCAATCTTGTCATGTCCCGTTGTCGCATTTCGCTCTCCTGGTTATCTCGGCGCTATCCCGCCGTGAAGCCAGTTTCGCACTCAACAGGCTCACTGCATGAGCCTGTCACTACCATTCGCTAGAAGAGCCTTATTCTGACTTCGGTAAAAGACTTAGGAGGAGGCGCTTTTGTCGCAGTTTTATGCGTTTTAAATATAATCAAACAGTTACGTGATGCCGGGGCGGGGACTGGCTATCCCTTGCCGGTAGCGCTTGTTCTAAGGGAAAACCTGCTGCTGGTGGGATGGGAGGAGAAGCAATTCGCGCCCATCCATCGTTTTGACCCAGCCCCCCCTCCCGAGGCAATCGAGCGTTTGCGACAGTATTTTCAGCGTTCGACAGAAAGCGCCGACCCGGCCTTATTGCTCAAGCGCAACGCGGAAATGACGCGCTACCTGGATGAGACCCGAAAGCGCACCGAGGCGGAAATCGAAAAAATGCAACGGACTTTGGCGCAGCGCCAGGAAGAGTTGCATGCGAGCATTCGCGAGGCGGAAACTGATTCGCTCACCGGCTTGCTCAATCGCCGCGCCTATGATGAAAGACTGGCGCAAGCGTTTCACCGTACATTGCGCCAGCAAAGTGAAGCGCTGTCCCTGGTCTTGTTCGATTTGGATTACTTCAAGCAGGTCAATGACGAATTCGGCCATCAATATGGCGATGCTTACCTAAAAAAAATGGCCCAAGCCATGCTGAGCGTGATTCGGAGGGAAGTAGACAGTGCCTTCCGTTTCGGCGGCGACGAGTTCGCGATCCTGCTGTTCGCACCGAAAGCGGTTGCGCGTGACAAGGCGATGGCTGTGCTCACCGCTATGCAAAACAAAGTCAGCATCGGCATTGCCTCCATTTCGGTCGACGAACCGTACCGAAATGAACTCGGTCACTTTATCCGCCGTGCCGATGAGGCGCTATACGAAGCCAAACGCACTGGCCGGGGACGGATTGTCATAGATACCTGCCACGCCGATAGTACCGTGACATGGGAGTACTTTCTGCCCCCGGCCCTTCTCCAAAAGGCCTCTTGATGCTGATCGAAAGCAGCCAGTGCAAGCTGTTGTTCAACGACCCGATTCAAAGCGAGAGTGCCGGCATCCTGTTGCGTTCACGTTTGCAGTCAAGCGCGCGGCGCATGGGATTCTCCGACATACAACGAGAAAACATGGCATTGGTTGCCTCGGAAACGGTGTCCAACCTGATCAAACATGCCGGTGGAAAAGGCATGTTGCAGATATGGCAGCAGCCGGACAATTTCCTGGACTTATTCTCGTTCGATTATGGGCCAGGCGTGCACGATCTACCCCTCGCGCAACAAGATGGTTACTCCACCACGCATACGCTGGGTAAGGGGCTCGGCAGCATGCGTCGGCTATCAGACAAATTCGGTATTTATTCCCAGCGCGCCCGCGGCACGAATAAAAACCGATGGCATGGCACCGCGGTTTGGTGCCGGTTCCATGTTGACGGACGTCAACCCGAAACGGCATCTGCTCGCCAGCCGTTTCAAATCGGATTGTATTCGCGTGCGTTGTCCAACGACCGTTACAACGGCGACCATATCTATTTACGGGATACCGGCGACAAACTGCGGTTTCTGCATTTAGACGGCCTCGGCCATGGAGAAAGAGCTCAACTGGCTACCGACAACCTGGGAAGTTATCTGGTCACGCCCGAAACAGCGGAAGCGGTGATCGCCTCGGTAGACCGCCAGCTTCGCGCCGGCGGACGTGGGGCCGTCGCTGTTTGCTGTGATATTGATATTGCACAACGCTCCACACACTGGACGGGGGTGGGAGACATGGGCATGCACCTGTGCCAACACAATGAAGTTGAGCACTATACATTCGCACCCGGTGTATTGGGCAAAGAGCATAAAACGCCCGTAACGACGAAGTTCCAGATCAACGAGCCCTTCACCTTGATATCCACCAGCGACGGTATCCGGCGCGGCTGGAGCGAAGAGGCGTTTCCGGGTTTGTTCAATCAGCACCCACAACTTATCGCCTATGTGCTGGGTAACAGTATGGGACGCATTGCGGACGATCAGTCGCTCTGCGCCGTTTTGATCAACGGATATGACCACTAACATCCTCTAGGAGACGCACCATGAATCTTGACAAACAAAGCGCACACTTGGCGCTGATCGAACAGCTTAAGTTGCAAGTGGGCAACATCTCTTCCGCCATCGAATCACAGGGCCAAAGCGTGTTCGGCTCGGCTAACATTATGAGCCCGGATGAAATCACCGATTTCAGCATCGAATTTCTCGAACTGATGGTGATGCTGCTCAGCACGGAAAATCCGCTCGACAACCAACAGCCCGAATTCGAAGCCCTGCAAACCTTCTTCGGCAACATGGCGAAGCAGATCCTCGTGCGCGGTGGAAAAATGGAAGATTTCGTGCGCTATATCCAATTCTTGCAGCGTTGCTTCATCGAATCCTTGGGTCAGGATGAAGACATCAACACGAACGATATGCGCACGATCCTGATGCTGCTATCCAGCGTATTCAACGAACTCACACTCGCCGTGTTCGGTACCTATCTGCATGAAAAAGAAAGCACCATCGACGCCCAGCAGCGGGAGCTGCGCGAAACCTCCACGCCGATTACCGAAATCTGGGATGGCGTGCTGACGCTCCCCATCATCGGCACCCTCGATTCCTCGCGCACGCTGCTGGTCATGGAAGCGCTGCTTAACCGCATCGCGAGCGAGCGCGCCGCAGCGGTGGTGATGGACGTCACCGGCGTGCATACGGTCGACTCCCAGGTTTCGCACCACATGATCCAAATGGTGCGCGCGATTCAACTCATGGGGGCAACGGCGATATTGACCGGTATCCGGCCCGAGATCGCCCGCGCCATGACCAGCTTGAACATTGATTTGGGCACGGTGACCACCCGCGCCACGCTATCCGATGGTTTGAAGGAGGCGTTCCGCATCCTCGGCATTGAAGTATCCAAAAAGTGAATCTCTCCGGATTACATCTCACTTCCATCGGGGGGGGCAATGTGCTGCTCGAACCCACGACCAGCCTCGATATTGCGGATTTTCCTCCGGTCTTGGAGGCAGTCCTCGAACGCCTTCAAAAAAACAAAACGGCCTGTTTATACTACGACCTCGCCGAAACCCCGATCATCGATCCCGTCTACTATACTTGGCTCGACGCCCTCGCGCGCGCTTGCCGTACCATGAACATTCGCATGGTGTGTATCCACATGCAGCCCACCGCCGCTTACTCCCTCGCCCACCAACTTACCGAAATGCCCGCGTTCGATACTGCCCTTGACGTGCAGACAGACCGCGCCTAATTCTCTACATCTCTTCCGATTTATACTGCTCCGCGATCCATGCGCCGGTACTGAATCGCTTCCGCGATGTGCGCGCTTTGCACGTGCTCCGCGCCCGCCAGATCGGCCACGGTGCGCGCCACTTTGAGAATACGGTGATAGGCGCGCGCGGAAAGATTAAAACGGCTGATGGCCTGCTTGAGTAAATTTTCACCCGCCGTATCGGCAGCACAGTAGCGGTCGATTTCTTTCGTGCCCAATTGGTTATTGGGTTTGCCTTGGCGCGCCAACTGCCGGTTACGGCTTGCCTGCACCCGCGCCTGAATTGCACGCGACGGCTCGCCCGACGCGGTACTCATGAGCTCACCTTCCGGCAGCGCCGGCACGTCGATTTGCAAATCGATGCGATCCAGCAGCGGGCCGGAAATTTTCGAGCGGTAGCGCGCCACGATATCCGGCGTACAACGACAGCGGCCAGCAGGGTGACCGAGGTAGCCGCAAGGGCAGGGGTTCATCGCCGCGATAAGTTGGAAGCGCGCCGGGTATTCGGCTTGCGTGGCCGCGCGCGAAATGTGGATGCGGCCCGATTCCAAAGGCTCGCGCAGCACCTCCAACACTTTGCGATCGAACTCCGGCAACTCGTCGAGGAACAACACGCCATGATGCGCGAGCGAAATCTCGCCTGGTTTGGCTTGGCTGCCACCACCCACTAAAGCGACCGCCGAAGCGGTGTGATGCGGCCCGCGAAATGGCCGGCGTTGCCAGTTGTCCAATTTGAAACCGCTGCTGCCGAGAGACTGCAACGCCGCGGATTCCAGCGCCTCGGCCTCGGTCATCTCTGGCAGAATGCCCGGCAGCCGGGCGGCAAGCATGGATTTCCCGGTACCGGGCGGGCCGCTCATCAACACGCTGTGCCCGCCTGCGGCGGCGACTTCCAGTGCGCGCTTGGCTTGTTGCTGGCCTTTCACTTCTGAAAAATCCGGGTACACCACCGAAGACACCACAGCTTGCGCGATATAGCGTTGCAGGATTTCGCCGCCGGCAAAATGCGCACAAACTTGCAGCAGGCTCTGCGCCGGCAACACTTGCGCATCGCGCACCAGCGCCGCTTCGGCTGCGTTCTCTTGCGGCAAGATAAAGGCCCGGCCATCGCGCGCGGCTTTGTAGGTCATGGCCAAGGCGCCACGCACTGGGCGCAGCGCGCCAGTCAGCGCCAGTTCCCCGGCGAATTCGTATTGATCCAAACGATCCAGTGGAATTTGGCCCGAGGCGGCGAGGATGCCGAGCGCGATCGGCAAATCATAGCGCCCGCCCTCTTTGGGTAAATCGGCAGGCGCGAGATTCACCGTGATGCGGCGCGCCGGGAATTCGAAACGCGCGTTGAGCAGCGCTGCGCGCACGCGATCGCGCGACTCTTTCACTTCCGCCTCGGGCAAGCCGACGATGGTGAACGCGGGCAAGCCGTTGGCGAGATGCGTTTCCACAGTCACCAGCGGCGCATCCATGCCGGCCAGTGCACGGCTGTAGAGAACGGCGAGACTCATCGCGGGGCGTAAGGAGTAAAAGCGCAAAACCTCACGGGGCTTTCGCCTCGCGCGATTTTTCCATCTCCGCCACCTTGGCTTCCAACTGCGTGAGTTTTTCGCGCGTGCGCAGCAGCACCGCTTGCTGCACATCGAATTCTTCGCGCGTGACCAGATCGAGTTTAGCGAACACGCTTTGCAGCACCGCGCGCAGGTTTTTTTCGATATCTGCTCCAGGCGACTGGCTAAACGCATCCTTGAGCTTAGCCGAGACCTCCTCGATGAGCTTTTGATTAAGCATGACGTCTCCTTAAGAATTAGGCAGTTTAACAAAACTCCGCCTGCCTGCCGCACCAAAAATGCAGCCGGCATTTTCCCGAAAAATCTAGGCCCGTATTTGGTGCGCGGCATCGCCGATGCGCACCAGTATGGTGCTAATACTATAAAGCCCCTTGTTAATTTATTTGTAACAGTTTGAAAAACAATAATTTTATCTATGGCACGCTCTGTGCTGAATGAGCTAATGAGCAGTGCCACATTTTCATTTAAACCGAGAAGGGGATCATCGCCATGACTAAGTTCAAGCAACTCGCACTCATTGTTAGCCTTACCGGGGTTGGATTCGGTAGCACCAACGTGCTTGCCGCCGATGCCGCTCCACCACCCCCGCCTTATACCTTAACCGCCAACGTCGGCCTCTATAGCCAGTATGTGTTCCGTGGCTTGACGCAAACCAATGAAGATCCGGCAGTACAAGGCGGGTTCGACTTTACCCATTCCAGCGGATTCTATCTGGGCACTTGGGCCTCGAATATTTCCTGGTTGAAAGAGAACGCCACTACGGGTTTGAACACCACCGCGGGCACTTACAGGACAGGTGGCAGTATTGAGATGGACTTTTACGGCGGCTATAGAGGCAGTGTAGGCGACTTCTCCTACGATGTAGGTATGCTTCAGTATTATTACCCTGGAAGCGTATTTACCACCACGCCTTCCACTCCTAAAGCCAATACGCTGGAAGCCTATGGTGCGGTTGGCTGGAAATGGCTCTCCCTGAAATATTCGCAAAGCCTGGGCGATACGTTTGGCGTCAAAGATTCCTCGGGAACCTACTACTTGGATCTTTCGGCGAACGTTCCCATCGCGGAAACCGGTCTCACGCTCGGCTTGCATTACGGTACCCAGCGCTACAAGGGTAAGGATGACCGTAACTACGGCGGCGCGAGCAATGACACCTTGGACTCCTATGACGACTACAAAGTTAGCCTCGCCTATGATCTTGGGAAAACCGGTAAATTGTTTGAAAACACCACCGTCGGCATTGCCTACACGGATACCACCGGCGCCAACAAATGCGCTTATGGTTCGTACAGCGACACCTGCAAGATCAATGGCACGACCTACAACGGCGTATTTCCAAAAAACATCGCCAAGGGCCAGACGACCGTTTGGATCCAACGCACCTTTTAACCCAACCGAGGACGGAACAATATGAAATTCGTTACCGCAATCATCAAGCCGTTCAAGCTCGACGAGGTACGCGAAGCGCTGTCCGCCATTGGCGTGCAGGGCGTGACCGTGACCGAAGTAAAGGGCTTTGGACGCCAAAAGGGCCATACCGAACTCTATCGCGGCGCGGAGTACGTGGTGGATTTTCTGCCTAAAGTGAAGATCGAAGTCGCCATCAAGGCCGATATGCTGGACCAGGTGATCGAAGCGATCACCAAATCCGCCAATACCGGCAAAATCGGCGACGGCAAGATTTTCGTGTTCGATCTCGGCCATGTCATCCGCATCCGCACCGGTGAAACCGGTCCGGACGCACTATAAGGAGAACATCATGAAGTATTGGATTACCCTGCTCGCACTCTTGGGGACATTCGGATTGGCCAGCAGCCCGGTTTGGGCTGATGATCAAGCCGCAGCCCCGGCCTCGGCTGTCACCGCCCCGGCGCCCGCTCCGGCCGCAGCCGCAGCAGCGGCTCCCGCAGCCACACCGGCCCCCGCTGCGGCGCCATCGCCCTCGGCTTTCATCAACTCCGGCGATAACGCGTGGATGCTGACCTCCACCGCGCTGGTGCTGATGATGACGATCCCGGGGCTGGCGCTGTTCTACGGTGGTATGGTGCGCAAGAAAAACGTGCTCGCCACCATGATGCAAAGCTTTGCTATCACCTGCCTGGTCACGATTCTGTGGATGGTCGTGGGCTACAGTCTGGCGTTCACGACCGGTACGCCGTTCCTAGGCGATATGAGCCGGCTGTTCCTGAACGGTATGGGGCTCGATAGCGTCAATGCGCTGGCTGGCACCATTCCCGAATCGGTGTACATGATGTTCCAGATGACCTTTGCCATCATCACCCCGGCCTTGATCACCGGCGCCTTCGCGGATCGCATGAAATTCTCCGCGATGCTGTGGTTCATGGGTATTTGGCTGGTCGTGGTTTATGCGCCTATCGCTCACTGGGTATGGGGTCCGGGCGGCTGGGTCGGCGCCAAGGGCGTGCTGGATTTCGCCGGCGGTACCGTGGTGCACATCAACGCCGGTGTCGCG
>Ga0315268_10003035_pt1 | contig 18623 bp, 22 predicted proteins | sample C1_top_MG_FD_204535 | JGI IMG/M metagenome (GOLD analysis project Ga0315268, IMG submission 204535) | Sediment microbial communities from Yellowstone Lake, YNP, Wyoming, USA - C1_top | ecosystem: Environmental > Aquatic > Freshwater > Lake > Sediment | place: USA: Wyoming | collected 2017-08-01
CGTCATTCCTGGTGACATAAGGACAGTAGCAGAGCTCACTGACTTCAGTGCGCTGTTCATTTTCATAGTTGTCAATGCGTGTCTTATCACCCTCAGATATACGCACCACCACGTGCCAAGGACATTCAGGGTTCCGGTCAATATCGGCAAATTCCCAATCATTCCTGCTATAGGTTTATTGTCCAGCATGTACTTGCTGTTCAGCTACAGCAAGAAGGTGTTCCTTGCAGGGATTGTGATGTTCCTGTTCGGGATGCTGCTCTATTCTGTGTTCTGGGAACGTAAGCATGTCAAGCATGTTTCAGAAAAGGTTAAAAGGCATATGAAGAGTTGAATGCCTGTTTTTCTAGTGTTTTAAACGAAAAGATATAAAAACAAAATGATATAACCTATCATACTTTTCAAAGATGATGAGTGTGGAGGTAAAAAGATGAGAAAGATAATCGCGATATTGATTGTTGTGCTTCTTCTAGCGACAGCATTCGGCTGCTCAACGCCAGGCAAGACAACAACTACAAAACCAGGATCAGAAAAGACAGATACAACAACAGACACTACAAAAGATACCACTACAAAGACTACAACCGGAAAATACGCTGGATTCATGGCCTGGAAGGCAGGCATGTGGTCAGAGACTAAGATAACACAGGGAGGCCAGAGTTCAACTATGAGGCAGGAGATTGTCGAAAGCTCTCCGACTCTCGCTAAGTTCCAGACATCGATGGAACAGGGTGGGCAAAAGATAATATCCCAGATGTGGCTCAACCCCTCGACCTACAAGGCTACCAAATATGTTGTAAAGACAGGAAGCCAAGTCATGTGCATGGATGTCAGCAATGCAGCAAACATGCCGACTAACCCGAGTGATTATCCGGCAGACAAGCCTGACATGAAGTTAGGCACATACACGACACCGACAGGCAAGACATTGGCTGTCGCAAAATATGTAACATCAGACGGCGAAACATGGGTAAGCTCTGAAGTGCCTTTCGGCGCAGTAAAGGTAGTGAGTGGCGGCAAGACAACGATGGAGCTTCAGGATTTTGGCAATGTCGGAGCGAAGAGCCTGATTTCAGACTCTGAAATCTCGAATTGCCAGGACTTGTCAGCCATGGCAAAAGCCGCATCGAATGTCAATACAGAAGTGTATTCCAACACAGGCACACCTGCCGGCATTAGCTGCTCCTCATGCAATAGCATGCCTGCAGCAGCAAAGAGCGCATGCCTTGCAGCGTGCAAATAAATTTTTTTTATTTTTTCATTGCTTTTGACAGCGCCGCGTGAAGCTCGGCGTTTGTTGTTATCTTTGATATCGACATTCCCCGTAAGGGACATCCCCCTTGTCGATGTGAAAATAATTATTGAAGCGCCTGCGCATACTCACGGCGGCGCTGCCAACTAGAAATATGGGTGAATTAACATGGGAACACAAGAGGAATCACTAGCACTTCACGAGAAGCTGAAAGGAAAGTTAGAAGTGAAGTCAAAGATAGCATTGAGGACAAAACAGGATCTTTCGCTCGCATACACTCCTGGCGTCGCAGAGCCATGCAGGTTCATAGCTCGCAACAAGGATGATGTTTACAAATATACTATCAAAGGAAATTGTGTGGCTGTAATTTCTGACGGAAGCGCGGTTCTGGGACTAGGAAATATTGGACCTGAAGCAGGTCTCCCTGTGATGGAAGGTAAGGCAGCGCTTTTCAAGGAATTCGCTAACATCGACGCATTCCCGATATGCCTCAAGAAGCAGGATATCAAGACGACAATCGAGACTGTGCGTAATATTTCTCCGGTATTCGGCGGGATAAACCTTGAGGACTTCAAGGCGCCTGAATGCTTTGAGATAGAGGCGGGGCTTCAAGACCTAGGGATTCCTGTGATGCATGACGATCAACATGGAACTGCAGTTGTGGTCCTTGCAGCTCTCATCAACGCACTCAAGGTGGTCAACAAAGATGCAAAGAGCGCCAAGGTTGTGCTTAGTGGTGCAGGCGCTGCAGGAACAGCTATAACAAAACTCCTGATAAAATATGGATTCCGCGCAGAGAATTTCTGCATGTGCGACACGAAAGGGATAATCTACGAAGGAAGGGCAGACCTTGTTATGAATAAATCTAAGGAAGAGCTCGCGAAGATAACAAACAAGCTAAAGAAAAAAGGTACATTGAGTGAGGCGATGGCTGGCGCTGATATTTTCATCGGAGTCTCTGCAAAAGGGCTTGTCTCTAAAGAGATGGTGAAATCGATGGCAAAGAATCCTATAGTCATGGCAATGGCAAACCCTGACCCTGAGATAATGCCGGACGAAGCAAAGGAAGCGGGCGCAAAAGTTGTTGCGACAGGAAGAAGTGATTTCCCTAATCAAGTGAATAATGTTCTAGCATTCCCAGGCATCTTTAGAGGCGCCCTGGACGTGCGCGCAACGAGGATAACAGACGAGATGAAGCTAGCCGCTGCAAAGGCACTTGCATCAATTGTGCTGACTCCTACTGCTGAAGAGATTTTGCCATGCCCGATAAACAAGGACGTGGTACCTGTTGTAGCCGAGGCTGTGAAAGAGGCGTGGAAGAAGCACAAATAATTCTTTTTTTTATTAATTAGAAAATAATTTTCCCAATACATCCATTGTGTAGAGTATCGTCGCCTGTGCCTGGTTCTTGTTCGGCACAAATGCATCCTGCTTCGTGTGGACTGAGAAAATCCTCGCTTGATTGATAAAATGAATCTGTTGTGGGAGCGCAGGGTCAAGCTTTATATTCTTCTCGCTCATCCTAGCAATAAGTTTGCCCAACCCGATACCTGGCTCTTTCTCAAGCGCATCGTTGCCTGTGATCTCGAAATACTTCCTGTGCAATGCAGTCTCCATGATCCTACCGCACAACACAATGCTCGAACGGTAACATCCTGCATAGAAACACTTCTCAAGCTCATCAGCATCCGCCTTGATATTATCAGCAATCTCTTCAGGCAGTTCTGGAAGCGGGAAATTCAGCTTTATCTCGCCAGGTTTAGGTTTCGCAGCAGGAGAAGCGGCTGCCTCATGCTCGATATCAGAAATCTCCTTCTCAAGGTCCTGCATCTTGTTGTATTCCTTGAGGTCGCGCTCAATCTGTTCTATTATAGGAAGGACTTTCACAGGTTCAAGATACAATTCTTTCACAAAGCGCGCATTGACCATCATCTTTGTCAGTATTTCAGTTAGCCGCGGGTTCTTGTTGGATTTATGCGCCTTCTCAATCTCGCTGACAAGGTCTGAAGAACTCCGTTTTATCTTGTCTGCAAGGTATTTTGCCTTGTTGAACTTGTAGTCGAACATGTAATTGCCGTTGGAGACTGCCTGCTTGATGTTGACCTTCTGGCCGTTGGCTACAAGAACCTTCTCTTTTATCTCATTAAGGGTGATCTGGAACTGGTTGAGCATATACCTGCCGCTGTCAATGAGCTTTAAATATCTTTTGAAGCCATCAGGTGATGGTAAAGAAGTTGACGGGATTATTGACTACAATTGTTCTATAGTATCTGTTCATTTGTTTATAGCAGCGCCTCCGCTTCAGCGTCAGTCTATGAAGAGAAGTGCGAGCTGGCCTTAGAGAATAACCATTCAGAATGTACTTAGTAATGCCGCCAGCCTATCACTTTAGCAGCGAGGCGCTGCTTAACAAATCTATAATAAATTTATAAGATATAGGTTGATACAATTTTATTCTCTACTTTTAAATGCTAAATTCAGTTAAGTTTAAATAAAACTGGCATTAAAGGGTGTTAAAGAGGTGCGTCATCAAGTAGTGAGGTGTTTGGTGTGGCATATAAAAAAAAGATATTGTTGTTGATTCTTGCTTTGGCATTGCTCGCGTTTTCTGTTTGTGCAGAAGGCAGTTACAAGTATTATATTGCAGGCGGATATGTCAACCAGGATTCTGATGCAGTGATAAGCATGCTCAACCCAGGTGATACAGCAGCAAACACTTCAACCACACTATATTTCACTAAGAACACCTCGAAGAAGTTTGAAAGGAAGATCGCTCCGCACAGCATATTGACTTTCAGGGTTTCTGAGCTCACAAAAGAAAACTCGTATTTCGGAGCTGTGACGACATCTGATGTTCCGATAATGCTAGGCCATGAGCAGTATGATGGCACTTATTCAGCAGGATTCGGCTCAGTCGCATCGACTCAACCTGGATTCATATCATACTTTGGTGAAGGTTACACTAGCGGCATGGTCAAGACATATCTTTTCATGCTCAATCCGTCGCCGAATGCAGCCAATGTAGGAGTCACACTATATTATGAGAACGGCGAGAAGAGGACATTCAATGTCGCGATACCGTCGCTTCGCCAGGTGACGATAGACTTAAAAGAGAAGACGATGCCAGAGAAAAGGTTCGGCATGAAGGTGACAAGCACCGTCCCAATTGTTGTCGAGGCGGCAAACTACAACAAGAAATTCAGCGCAGGGACTGGCGGGCTTGGCTCTGACAAGCTGTCTCGCAGATGGTATTTCGCGGATGGTTATGTAAGCACTGATGCGACAGAGTTCCTTAATATTGTTAATCCTGGGCTTTCTCCTGCTAACATAAATGTCACTTTCTACTTCATTGACGGCACCAAGACAGCGTTCGACGATGTTATCCTGCCAGGAAGCAAGAAGATGTTCATGATGAACAACTATATTGAGTCGTTGAAATGGTTCAGCACTGTTGTGGATAGCGATGTCGATATTGTCGCAGAGAGGACGCATTATGACGATGAATACTCTGCAGGTAATGGCGGGGTCGGGACCACTGACACTGTCACTCAGGCGTATTTCACGAACGGGCTTGTCAATGACAACACCAAGAACTTCATTGCAGTTTTCAATCCAGGCGATGACGCCGCTCTTCTGACCTTGACAATCATATACGGAGACGGTTCAGACAAAGTATTGAAGGAGACAGCGAAGGCCGGTGCAAGGACGACAATCGACCTTAACACGCTTGCGCTTCCAGACAAGAACTTCGGTGTCTATCTTGAGTCATCTGTGCCTATAGTCGCAGAGCAGGTTACTTATGATAAGAAATTGTCGACAGGATTCAGCATTGCAGGTAAAGATATACTGGGTCCTAAGGAAGAGAAAGTCGCGCAGCAGGACGTGACTGCTCCTGTCGAGGCCAATTTGCAGGTTTCATCAGAAGATGAATATGTGCTGCTGAAGACAGAAGGCATTCCAATATCAAGATTCAACGAATCAGTGGCTGTAAACCTTGAGGAGGTTGACAAGAGCACTTATTCATACAAGGGAAATAATATAATAACATGGCAATTCATATATATTGATCAGAAGTCAAGCACTAAAGGCCTTTCTGCAGCCCTTTCAGGGAAGCTGTTCAGGATACTTGAGTTGACTCCATCGATAATATCCAACAGTAGTGCCCACTATTTTGTGTCAGACAAGAGCGAGGGTTACATGGTGCAGAGCGGGAAGGTATTCTATGCGTTTGTCACTGAGAAAGGTCAGGCGAATGACTCCTACAGGCTTGCAGAGATGTTCCTTGCGGGGAATCCTCCGAAGAGCAAAGGGCCAGGTCTTACGGCCATACTCCTGATTATTGCAGCATTGCTTGTCTTTGTTATACTGGTCTCTATATTTTTCCGTAAGAAAGGAAAAGAGGAGACTGAGACTCTTGATGAAGTGACAAAGCCAAAGAGCGTCACAAAGCTGAAAACCCAGAAGCAGATGCAAAAGGAACCGAAGAAAAAAGAGCAGCACGCAAAGCATGAACACAAGGAAGAGAAGCACCCTGCTGAGATGAAAGAGCAGAAAGCCGAGAAGCAGGTACAGAAAGCAGAACATAGACAAGAGAAACATCATGCTGAAATAAAGGAGCAGAAAGCCGAGAAACATGAACAAAAAGCAGAACATAAGGAAGAGAAGCAAGAACATAAAGAGTCTCATCATAAAGAGCATAAATCACACAAACAGCAAAGACCTGACATTACAATAAAAGAGAAGGCAGAAACAGAAAAGACTGCCCAGGACTTCCTTGATGATGCTGAAGAGATACCAGAATACGAGGATGTGTTCAGGCACGTCAACAGGGATCTTGATGAGATAAAGCCGAAATAATTTAATTATTTTATTTATTCTCAGCAATATTTATAAACCAATATTGATAATTGTATGATATGGAATGCAAGAAAGGCGACTACATATGCGTGGCAGGAGATTACTACTGCCTAAGACCAGGAACAGATTGCCCGCATAGAGATTATGCACGAGTTAGAGAGATACAGATACAATACGCAACAAGCAAGACTGACGATGCATACAATGGTTGCAACCTCGCACAAAGAATAGAACAAGTGCACCGCAGCACAGATAGATTCCACACGATACGCTAATAATGCAGCTTCTGACAAAATCAAAGTACATGAACGGGCTCCAATGCCCTAAACTCCTCTGGCATAGATTCAACGCGCCAGAAAAAATACCTGAACCAGATGAATCGACACAATTCAGGTTCGACCAGGGCCATCTGGTGGGGAATCTTGCAAAGAAGCTTTTTCCAGACGGCATAGATATACCTGCTGATCCTTTCATGGAGAATATATCAAAGACCAGTCAATTAGTCGCTAAGAAAAAGACTCTTTTTGAGGCAGGCATGCTTGCCGGAGATATCTATTCGAGGATTGATATCCTCAATCATTCGTCTGATGGATGGGAGATAATAGAGGTCAAGAGTTCTACTCAGCTGAAAGATGAATATTTGCCGGATATTGCATTCCAGAAGTTCTGCTGCGAAAAAGCAGGGTTGAAGGTAAATAACTGCTTTCTGATGCATGTCAATAATAAATTTGTCAAGAAAGGGGAGATTGACCCGCAGGAGTTCTTTGTGAAGCGGGATGTGGATTCAATGCTTGACAGCAGCAACATAGCAGACAATATTGCCAACATGAAATATGTCATCAGCTCGAGCAAATGTCCTGATATACCTATAGGAAGCCAGTGCAATTCACCGCACCCCTGCCCTCTTATCCCACTGTGCTGGGAGTATATGCCCAAGAACAATGTTTTTGACCTATACTCAGGAGGATTAAAGAGCAAGGAACTGTTTGACAAAGGCATTCTTGCAATTAAAGATATTCCAGCAGATGTCGCTTTGTCGGACAAGCAGAATATCCAGAGGCTTTGCGCCATCAAGGGAAAACCTCATATTGACAAGCCTAAGATAAAACATTTCCTGAAGGAGCTTGAGTATCCGTTGCATTTCCTTGATTTCGAGACTTTTGCGACAGCGATCCCGCTTCTCGAAGGAACAAGGCCGTATGAGAATATCCCATTCCAGTATTCTCTGCACATTGTAGATGAGAAAGGCAAGACAAAACATCACTCTTTCATAGCAGAAGGAAAAGAAGACCCGCGGAAAAAGTTTATCGATTCTCTGAAGAAGAGCATCTTGGAGAATGGCAGCATCATCGTGTATAATGCCACATTTGAGAGGAATGTCCTCAAGAGCCTTGCAGGATTATTTCCAAAAGAATCGAAATGGGTGGATTCTGTTACAGGGAGGTTTGTCGACCTTCTTCTACCTTTCAAGAGTTTCCTCTATTATGATTCTAAGCAGGAAGGAAGCGCTTCAATCAAGGATGTGCTGCCAGCGCTCACAGGAAAAAGTTATGATGAGCTGGATATTTCAGAAGGCCAGTCTGCTTCCCTTGCATATCTTGACATGACATATGGTGAAATGAAGCCGAAAGATGTGAAAAAGACACGCAAAGCTCTGGAGACTTATTGTGGTCTTGACACAGAAGGCATGATTTGGATTTTGGATAGATTAAAAGAGGCTGTAAAATGACTGAATATCAGGAACTCAATGGATTCTTGCACTCTAAAGGTGTCGCTTCTACAGGAGGGCAGATAAAAGTGATGATCCGGAGCGGTTCTGTGCTCGTGAACGGCATCGTAGAGACAAGGAACAAACGCAAGCTTGTCAAGGGCGACGAGGTCATGTTCGGCGACAAGATATGGAAAGTCTGATTCGTAAAGTATAAATAATCATTTATAGCATCTCATTAATCAAAGAGGCGATAAATATGGAAAAGATACAATTCATAGACCTGAAGAAGCTGGAACCTGATCAGCAGGATGTTGTGAAAAAAATCTCAACAGAATATTATGGGAAGATTGAGAGGGAGTTACGTAACATTACCGCGCTGGTCATACATATCAAGGAATACAAGAAAGGGCACAAGTTCTCGATACATATGAGGGCAGAGGCGCCGACAGGGATTTTCGAATCCAAAAAGGCTGCTGACTGGGACCTTGCGCGCACTATGCATAAGGCATTCAAGGACCTGGAGCGAGAGATACAACACGCAATCCACAAAGATAAAGGGTGGAAGCCGACAAATGAACAGGATGAATAGGTGAATATACCTGATTACCAGATGACTGAAGTATTTTTCTCAAAACACATCGATAGCATCCTTGAGCAGATAGATTATTCTAGACTCGGGAAAAAAGTTGCTATAAAGCTGCACTTTGGCGAGAAAGGATGCAATACTTACATCGACCCGAAACTGGTCAGAAGATTGTACGACAAGCTTGTCTCGCTAGGCAAGGAAGTCTCTCTTGTTGAATGCAATGTATTATACAAAGGCAGCAGGACAGATTCAACTTCGCACATCGCTACAGCCCGCTCGCACGGGTTTGACATGCCTATCGACATCCTTGACGGAGAGAAAGGCAAAGAATTCATCGAGGTTGATGGCTGCAAGCTTGGTAAAGGTCTTGAGAAGTATGATTCGCTTGTCGTGCTCACGCATTTCAAAGGCCATATGATGGCTGGTTTCGGCGGCTCGCTCAAGAATATTGGCATGGGCTTGGGCAGCAGGGCAGGTAAGCTTGCAATGCATGCAAATGTGAAGCCAGATATCAATGCCAAATGCATAGGATGTGGGACATGCATAGCAAACTGTGATGTGAAAGCAATAAAGCTCATCAACGGAAAAGCAAAGATTGATCCTTCAATATGCATCGGTTGCGCGATGTGTATCGCTGTCTGCCCGGTAGGCGCAGCATCAGTCCCCTGGGGAAGCGAGACGCCGCAGGATCTTCAGCAGAAGATATCAGTTTATGCAACGGCCGTACTTAAGCTGTTTCCAGATGCAATCTTCATCAATGTACTTCAGAACATCACAACTGAATGCGACTGCATGGGAATCCATCAGGAGCCGATGATGCCTGACATAGGCATATTATACTCAACAGACATTGTCGCCATTGACAAGGCAGGCCTGGACCTCTGCGACAAATACTCAGGAGGAAAATTCAGGAAGGTCAATACCATTGACAAGGACAAGCAGGTTGAGTTTGCAGAGAAGTCAGGTATTGGAGAAAGCAATTATGAGCTTGTAAATATTCATTAAAGATAGTCACCTTTAGTCACCAATAATTATTTAAATATCCCGTCTTTAAAGAGTCTTAAAGAGGTAGTTCGTTAAATTGGACACACACAAGAAACACTGTCTTGAGAAATGCATAATAATTGTGGTATGTTCAGCAGTCATACTGCTGACTGTCCTTGCATCATGGATATTCAGGATAAGCATTGAGCACAGCGGTTCAGTGTTCATATTCTTCATGGCATTCATAATAATCTGCGATTGCCTCAAGAATTATGCTACCGAAACAATCAAAGATGAAGAGAAAAGGCTCAGGTTGATGCGGCTGATCTATACGATTTTCATGATTACAGTGGTCATCGGGCTGTTCATATTCATCTGGCTCAGAAGATAATTCTCAATAATGTCATAAAAATCCGACGACAAGTGCCTACACCAACCCTGAAGTTTCAGAAATCAGAAGATTTCTGAGCATGCTCAGAATTTCAGAGCAATTCTGACAGGTGGGGCTTGATTGGCACTCGTCTATAATTGGCGGATTTTTAGGACACCAAAAGCCAGAAAGCCATTCATCCCCAATCATAAATAATGGGGCTTTCTGGCTTTTGCGTGTAATTTATTGTTTCTTTGTTACAAGTGACTCGATATACGTGCGGATAGATTCGCGCACATAATCCTTTGTGTTGTCAGGTATTGCGTTGATGTTGAACCATCTCATCTCATCATGTTTCTCAGGTTCCATGTTCCTTGCTTCGCCGGACACATAAGTCGCTAGGAAAGAATATGCCGTCCAGAAAAGGCCTTTATCAGAAAAATTCTGCACCTCAAGCAGCCTTTCGATCTTCACATCGATGCCTGCCTCTTCGTGGATTTCGCGTTTCAGCGCATCCTCTATGCTCTCGCCTTCCTCAACTCTACCGCCAGGTCGGGTCCAGTAAGAACCTTTTCTGAGAAGGAGTATGTAATCATCTTTGACTATTATAGCGCCGCATCCTATGTTCTGCTCAATCATATCATCCAGGAAATAGCAGCTAGTTCATATTATTATTGGCACCACATTCATAAACCTTTAAATATTCCTTTTCCATATACTTCATAAAATGCCGCCAAGCGTAATCAAGAGCATAAGGGACCTTATCTATTACCAGTACGCGAAGATTCTTGCAGAGAGTGCTGGCTACGGAAAAGGTAACTATGAGTTCTCCATGGAGAAATGGAATGAGCTGAAGAGCGGTAAGGTGGATTTCAAGAGTTCTGTGACCAGTCTCATAAAGGACATGGATGACCCGAAACGATGCACTTTCTGTGGGCAGCTTGTGCCTCTGAAGCAATGTAAGCTATTGCCAAAAGGCCCTGATATATTATCCAACAAGGTCCAGGCATGCTTCAATTGCGTGCTGAACAAGGGTGATGAGCCAGTGTACCAGTGGTTCGGGCTTGACAACAGGGACACCATACCTAAGCTTGCAGAGTTAAAATACTTGAAGCTTCTCTACAAGCTGCACGAGAAACAGGGCACTTTAGATGAGGAAAATGTGGTGAAGCTCCACAAGAAGGCAGGTACTGAGCATATTCAGATAGAGGACGAGCCCCTGAATGTCATCTGCCTTGAAAGGACAATCCTGAAGCAATAATACAAAAAAGCGATTATTGTTCTCTCGCCCCTTTTTGTGCGAGCACTGATTCTTTTTCATTCACTCCCTTGCATAGTGGGCACTCAGTTCTCCCGCTGCTTCCATATTCGTCGTCGCGCTGTGTATAGTTGCATTTTGGGTTCAGGCAATCATGTTTATATGTGTCACACGAATTATCTTCGTCAGGTATCTCCAAGTGCCCGCAGACAACAGTGTTCCTGCCGCACTGGGTGCATGCCATGTCAAGTACAGTCAAAGCAGTCAATGAAGACATTTTACTCGCATGACCGTATAGCTTTTCTATGCCTTTCAATAATGATTCATAGTTATCTATCTTCTGCTCATATCCGTTCATTATCTGCATTATGTGCATGCCATGGACAAGAAGGTCATCCTCCTGTGACTCTGCGAGCTCCTTATTATGCAACGCTACCTCGCGGTATTCCGCATCAACCTTTGCCTCGAGCTCCTTCTTGAGATTCACGACGATGTTTTTTCCGTTCCCTTCCATTCGCCCATCCTTTCTTAATTGTTTTCCATCACGATTTCACCGTTGGATACGATGACAAGACGCTCAGCGCTTTTGCGAGGGTCGTCTGTGATAGTATTGATTGCGTATTTCATCAGAAGCTTGCCGTGTACGTAATTGCTCGGATTGCTGATATAATACACGTTCCGATTTTTGCTTTCGTTGTTCAAGCGATGCATATCTTCCTTGGAAAGCACGCCGGTATTATGCATCCTGGTGCGGTATGATGCGCCTCCATCCTTATTTATGACCGTTCGAATGATATAATTTTCTTCTGGATCTGATATGTATAGTGCTGTTGTGTTATGGCGCATCACCTGCTGGAACGAGAGTATTGTCGACCTGTCCAGCAGCTCGGCATATGCCCTCTTCTGGTCTGACCTGGCTGGTTTGAAATTTTCGCATATGAATTCGTCTCTTGAATGGTAATAATCTGATATCAGGCTATCAAGAGGCTTTCTTGTCCTTTCATCAAGGTCCATGAGCAATTTATAGTCGCCATTGAACCTCACAAGCCGTCTGTATCGATGCTCAGGTGTAAAGACTGAAAAAGGCCTCCATCTCTCAACTAGATTTATTCCGTAGAACTGGGGAACTCTCAGGGCTGCTGCTATCTTTACTTCGAAAAGCGAATTGATAGATTCTATCTTTCTGCATAAGCTTGCTGCTTTTGCATCAGTATCTATTATTGCTCGTTCAAGTTGCTTGATATCGTCGCCGAATTCGCTCATTTTTTTTACCTTAACTTCTGCATATTATGTCGGTCTTCAGCAGGGGATGTCTGTCGAGAAGCCTGTAGATATGGGTGCTGCCGACCGGTGCCCATATAGGCATTCCGTCGTTTCTGACCAGCGTGGAATATATGTTCTTGACTTCTGCAGCAGCATACCTAAGCATGTCTTCGCATTTTGCGAACTTGCTCTGATTAACAAGGATGCAAAGGTCGGAATCATAGTGCTCAGCTTCCTGGTTCAGCCGGTTCACCTTGTCGAAGCTAAGTAGCTGCGCTTCTTCTGTCTGTATTACTGTCAGTCCGTTCTTCAGGTCATATTTTGCGAACATGGATCTTTCTCCTTCAGGATCGACTGAATAGAATATGTATCTGCCATTCTTTCTCTCTGTAAATCTTACATCTGCTGTAGTTTGCATCAGTATATCCTGGTAGGTATCTTCCATATTATCATTAAATTCCGAAGCACGCACAGATAGCACCCACATCTTCTTGTTGTACGCATCTTTTAGGCTGGTTAATTTGATGGATGTATCCTGGTCCAATGCGCCTCGCGTGATTATTGGTTCTCTTGCCACAGTATATTCTATATCAGGATATATCCTGAATGGATTTTCTGTCTCCTGCCTCAGGTAGAGCCATGCACCAGTCCTCTGCGCAGTTCTTTTGGCTGTCTTGACATAGATATCGGTCGTGTTTTGTATTTTATATGCAAGAACTTGCGCCTTCTGGTTGTAATCTTCAAGAATAACTTCAAGATCTAGAATCCGCTCTGCAGCTTCTTCCATATCCTTCTCAGTAATGTTTTTCAGACCTATGATAATGACATCCCCCACTCTTGAGGTCTTCGAGGTATATAAAAACCTTTCTATAATACTCACTTCAAAGTGATGAACGCTACAGAAATGTTTAATAATAAGCACTCTACAAAAAAGGGAAAATGGATATTTTCTCAATGGTGCTGGTTGTCCTGGGCCTTTGCCTGTTCGAGACAGTCAGCAGCATAGATAACGCAGTCATAAACGCAGAAGTCCTCTCCAAGATGAAGGAGAAGTCAAGGAGATGGTTCCTGATCTGGGGTCTGCTTTTTGCGGTTTTCATAGTGAGGGGTCTTCTTCCTTGGATAATTGTCTGGGCCACAAATCCGTTGTTGGGTCCGATAGGCGCATTAGTGAGCACATTCTCAAGCGACCCGCTCGTGTTGTCATCTATAGAGGCGAGCGCACCCATACTTCTCATTGGCGGTGGAACATTCCTGATATTTTTGTTCTTCCATTGGCTGTTCCTTGAGCCAAAGAATTACGGTCTTAAGGTCGAGAAATATTTCATAAGGCACGGAGTCTGGTACTTCGCTGTCGTCTCTGTACTGCTTGCGATAATAACCTGGTTCGCCCTCGAAGAGCACCCGATGATGGCATTCGGTGCAGTTGTGGGCTCAACCGCATTCTTCATAACACACGGCTTCAAGCAGAACGCAGAAGAAAAAGAAAGAAAGATGATAAGCGGAAACATGTCCGACATCTCAAAGATAATGTACCTCGAAGTCATTGACACGACATTCTCGATCGATGGCGTGCTGGGAGCATTCGCATTCACTCTTAGCGTGCCTCTAATATTGCTAGGTAATGGCCTGGGCGCATTGGTCGTCAGGCAGCTGACTGTCGGAAACATCAAGAAGATCAAGCGCTACAAGTACCTCAAGAATGGTGCGATGTATTCTATATTGATACTGGGGCTTATCATGCTTTCAGACGCATTCGGACTTAAGCTGCCCAACTGGGTCTCGCCTGTCGCGACTTTCCTCGTAGTAGGGTTCTTCTTCGGTAAGTCAGTATTTGAGAGAAGGCAAAAGAGGATGTTATCTGCACAGTCCTAGATATTTCATGATGATTTCTAATTTCTCGCTGTCTTCGACAAATTCCATCGCAGTTTCCTTTTCGTTAAAGACAAACTGTGAATGGCCTAGCATTCTTCTACTACGTCCAAGTTCGTCTGTTCCCACCCACTTCTTCACACGGTTGTATTCGCTGCTGCCTGGTATTAGTAACCTTGCTATGAATTCACCACGGGAATTGAAGACCATCTTGTAATATGGAGGCTGTCCGAAACCATTTTCGTCCTTAGAATCTATTGCGTAGACTCTGTATGGTCCTGCAACAACTGTTTTCCCATTTTCATCTAAATCACCCTCGCTGTTCATGAGTTTTCTTCTCTTTCCAAGCGCGATATATATCAGTTTGTCAAGGTCAACAGTCATATTTCTACCACCTAAATTAGACAGAATTCACCTTTTTTGAAAAATATTTTACCCATTTACTGTATTAAAATGAGCCCGAGGGGATTCAGGAACAAAGGTCTTGTACTTTGATTCCGCCACCCAGTGCCACTCTCACTTCGTTCGGTGGCACGCTCTAACTAAATGAGCCCGAGGGGATTTGAACCCCCGGCCTATCGGTTTCTTTTATGGCATATTTGCCAATTAAGAGCCGATTGCTCTAACCAGGCTGAGCTACAGGCCCATACATTTTAAGAAAAGGTGTTTATTTATAAAGGTTATTGTAGCTGATTATCGGTGCTTCTTTCCCTTTAAATAAGTCTTCAGCATCGGCACAAGGAATGCTGCGACAAGTAGAGGCCAGGCAAGATATTTAAGAATGACATTCTGCGTCGCTATGAAGACTATCGCAAGCCCTAGAAGTACAACTCCCTCTTTCGTGAAGAACTTATAAGTTAGCTCTGGCTCATACACCTTGTGTTCTATCTCTTTTTCGATGTTTGGCTTGTTCATCTTAAAACAGGTTCTTGAGCATGACCTTGCCTAGCTTCTGCTTGATCTGCTCTTTCGGAGTCAATCCCACGAGCCTGTCGACCTCTTTGCCTTGGTTGAATATTATCATGCAAGGTATACCGCGGACACTATACTTGTTGGATATAGCATCATATGTCTCTACATTAAGCTTCGCGAACTTGACCTTTCCCTTGAAGTCCTTGCTTGCCTCGTCGAAGATAGGTGATTGCATCCTGCATGGTGCGCACCAGCTTGCCCAGAAATCTACAATTACCGGCATGTTCGACTCTATCACTTCCTTCTGGAATTTTTCTGCATCCAATTCTATGACTGCCATTTTGGGACCTCAGTGCCTCTTTCGGATTCTTTTGACTATCTTTCGCGCCTTAGCGATATTGCGCTTGAGCTTCTTCACTTTCTGCTTGACTTTTGTCAGCCTTGCGCCGGATGATACTATCTTTTTCTTCATCCTGGTTGCGACTTTCCTCACTTGCCCTTTGGCAGCGCTCTTGGCTTCATTAAGGACATCAGCAGCTATCTCTTTTACAAGCGCTTCGCTTTCCTTTATCAGCGGTTTAGCCTCTTTTATCCCTCTTTTGACTTCTGTCTTTAGGGCCTTTTCGAGATGGATTCTCCTTTTCTGGACCTGCTTCATTGCCTTGTCGACTATCTTCTTTCCTTCTTCAGAAGATATATTGCCTGCGTCAAGATAGCGCTTGACCTCTGCTTCGACAAAATGCTTGGTGACAGCGGCTGTGCAGACGCCGATATAGAATATGTCCTTCATTGCGTTTTTCATTTGATTCACCTATTTTAATGGATTCACGCGACTTTCATTTATATCTTTTTCTGTGTTCGGCAGCGCCGCCGTGAGTTTGCGCAGGCACTACAAGTTAAACAGGAGCATCGACCAGGGGGAAGCCCCCTACGGGGATGGTCGATATCGAATATGTGTGCAGATGCCGAGCCTCACGCGGCGCTGCGAAATAATAATTGCTAAATCTTTTTCTCTCTTAGCATAGATATGAACAGTGCGAAAAGTACGAGCAGCGCAGTCAGGTAGCCAAGTATTGTCAGCCACGGCAGACCATATTCTGTCGGCTTCTGGAAAGGCAATAGTATGGTTGATGCTATGAAAAGTGTTCCAGCAAGGAATCCTAGCGTAATCCTGTTGCTTGACTTGTCTATCTCTGTTGTGAGCGAGCTTATGTCAGCATCTATCCGGCGCAGGTCCTGTCCTGTGTCATGGAGCTCTGTGATGAATGCATTTGTCTTCTGCGGTATTGCTGCTGTGAAATCAACAAGCGCTGATATCTTGTTCTTTGCCCTCTCTGCGATTTTTCTCGGGCTCATCCTCTCGCGGGCTATCCTTGTGACAAAGGGTTTTGCTATCTCTACGAAATTCAGGCGCGGGTCGAGTTTTGTCGCTATGCTTTCTAGTGTGATGGTCGCTTTTGCAAGAAGGACAAAATTCGGGGATACCCTCAAGCGGTTCTGGCGGAACATGCGCAGCAGGTTGTTCAGCAGCACAGAGACTTTTATCTTGTCAAGTGGTGTGTTGTAGTATGATGACAGGTGTTCGTATATGTCCTGTTTGAGTTTGGTGTTGTCAGTCCCTTCTGTCGAGACTCCGAGTCTTGAAGCGGCATCCACCATCGCGTCGACATCCGCTCTTATCATGGCCATGAACATATCTGCGACATTCTCCTTTAGAACAGGGTCGAGCCTTCCGACGATGCCAAAATCCAGGAGCGCTATCTTTCCGTTCTTCTTTATGAGGAAATTGCCTGGATGCGGGTCTGCATGGAAGAACCCGTGCATGAATATCTGCTCGAATTCTGCGTTGATTATCTTGTCGATTATCTTCTTTTTGGCTGCGGGAGTGAACTTTGACATGTCTGTTAGTTTCTTGCCATCGATATACTCCATAGTCAATACTTTACCTGTTGTGTAGTTCCAGTACACCTTCGGCACGATGATTGTCTGTGACTTTGAGAAATGTTCATAGAACAGGTCTATGTTATGTGCCTCCTTGAGGTAGTTGAGCTCGCTGTGCGTGTATCGCTCGAACTCTGTGACTATCTCTTCAGGGTCTATTATGTTGGAGCTGTACCTTTTCTGTATTATCCTTGCAATCCTGTGCAACAGCTTTATGTCTGATGCTATTGTGTCGTTTATGCCTGGGCGTTGCACCTTCACCGCGACTTGCGTGCCGTCTTTGAGTTTCGCGAGATGCACCTGTCCCATGCTTGCTGCTGCTATTGGCTTGTCATCGAATTCTCTGAATAGCTCTTTGAGCGGTTTCTTGAGTTCTGACTCTATGATCTCTATTGCTTTGAGTGAAGAGAATGGGGTTACCTTGTCCTGCAGCTTGGACAACTCTTCGCAGTACTCTGCAGGTATCAGGTCAGGCCTTAAACTTAGAAGCTGCCCTAGTTTGATGAAGCTTCCGTCCAGCTCCTCAAATACCTTGAGGACCCTCTGTGGTGCCAGCCTGTCCTCCTTGAAGTGCTCTGTCTTTATCCTTTTATGGAATGGCAGGCTTCCGCGCAAGCGGAAACGGTCTACAAAATAGCCTAATTGGTTATCGAAAAGGATGTGCGATATGAACCTTATCCTCCTTCTTTCATCTATGCTTGGCCAGAATGACATTTCAACCTCTTTTTAAGCACTTTCAGGCTTTATCCTATTTAAATGTTACCCATCAATCAGCCTTATTGAAAAGGTAGGCAGCATCAATATGTGAGCCATCTTCTTGTTAGTGTTTTAGAGCGACCAGGGGGACGGCCCCTACGGGGATGGTCGCTAGCGGATAGAATCCTGAAATGGCGAGCCGATGCTGCCCGAGCCGCAGGCGAGCTTTTCAATAAGGTTACTCATCAAAATCTTTAAATACTGAATCAGAATTACTTATTATCATGGTCGAAGAACACGATTATGACTTGCATCTGCTTGAGGATAAGGAGCACATCTGTAAGGACTGCCTTAATTTCAAGGACTTCAAGGAGAAGTGCTGGTATCACTGGGAGCAGAAGAGCGAGTGCAGCCAGAAGATTAAGCTTTAAGATTTCTAGATTATTCGCATTAAATCAGCAGAATATGTTTACGGTAATGTGCATCCTGTCTTCTCAGACATTATGTCGAATCCGACGTCTCCAAATAGAACACTCTCGTCACCGAATATGAATGTCGGATAGTATTGTATCCCTTTTTTCTGGCAAGTGTCTGGGTCTCCATTGGGGCCGTTCTGGTCACACTCTACATAGTTGATGAACCGAAATGAGTTGCCGAACTCTTTCTTTACTGCATTGCAGTGCGGGCACCAGTATGCTCCGTACATCGTGACATTGTTCTTTGTCATGCATTTGGCGAAATCATCATAGTTCTTTTTCGGTGTGCATCCGACTATGAGTATCAGTGCCAATATTACAGAAAGTAGCAGTATCGCTTTTTTCATCTTAGCAGAACCTGCATGCCTTGCCTGCCTTCATGCCTACCTTGTGTAGCTGGTCTTTGCATCTTCGGCAGTAGGTATAGCTTATTATTGATAATATC
>Ga0315268_10003036_pt1 | contig 18620 bp, 12 predicted proteins | sample C1_top_MG_FD_204535 | JGI IMG/M metagenome (GOLD analysis project Ga0315268, IMG submission 204535) | Sediment microbial communities from Yellowstone Lake, YNP, Wyoming, USA - C1_top | ecosystem: Environmental > Aquatic > Freshwater > Lake > Sediment | place: USA: Wyoming | collected 2017-08-01
GTGTGCTTGCTTCCTCCCCTGCTCCTCGATTATCGTCTCGACACTGTGCCTCGAGATGATCGCACAACACCGTCCGGGGGATACGATCTACCCAGTCTTCCCTAGAAAATGAGCTTGGGCAGCAGTTCTGGCGAGTGGGGGAAATTGCCTGAGCCTTGCAGGGTGTCAACTTTCTCTTACGGTCGTGAGTGACGGTGGCCGGCCGAGGCTTTCTTTTTCCCCCGACCCCGCTGGGCGCGCGCGGCTTGCGGGCCAAGATGGACGCGTGTCACCGCTCCTTCGGAAGCTGACGAGACGAGCGCCGCGTACTTCGCAAACACGCCGGTCTTGTAGCGCGGCTTGGGCTCGCGCCACTTGGCGAGGCGTCGCTTGATCTCGGCAGCGGAAAGCTCTACATCCAGCCGGCGCTTCTTGATATCGAACACGATCGTGTCGCCGTTCTTGAGCGCGGCGATGGCCCCACCGCGCGCCGCTTCGGGAGCGACGTGTCCGGCCATCAACCCGTGGGTCGCGCCGCTGAAGCGGCCGTCGGTCAGCAGTGCCACGGACTCGCCCAAACCTTCGCCCACCAGCGCGCCGGTAACGCCCAGCATCTCGCGCATGCCCGGGCCGCCGCGCGGGCCTTCGTAACGGATCACGACCACGTCGCCGGCTTTGATGCGCTTGCTGGTGACGGCACGCATCGCGTCCTCTTCGCGGTCAAAGACGCGCGCGGGGCCACGATGGTGTGTTCGCTCGACGCCCGCCACCTTGATGACGCAGCCTTCCGGTGCGAGATTGCCCTTCAGGATCACCAGGCCGCCGGTCTTCTTGAGCGGATTCGAGACAGGCCGGATCACGTCCTGGCCCGGAGTCTCCTGGGCCTGCCGCGCTTCCTCGCCGAGGCTCCGCCCGGTCACCGTGAGGGCGCTCCCATCGATCAGCTTCGCCTCCAGGAGTTTCTTGGCGATGAGCTGGATTCCGCCCGCGCGATGAACGTCCACCGCCACGTAGCGCCCGCCGGGTTTCAGGTCCGCGATGATGGGAGTCCGCGCGCTGACCCGGTCGAAGTCGTTGATGGAGAGTCTGACGCCCGCCTCGCGCGCCAGGGCCAGCAGGTGCAGGACGGAATTGGTCGAGCCGCCGGTGGCGGCGACGCTGGCGATGGCGTTTTCAAGCGCCTTGCGGGTGACGATGTCACGCGGCCGCGTGCCGCGCCGCAGCAGGTCCATCACCATCTCGCCCGTGCGCCGCGCCACTTCCTCCTTCTTGGGATCGAGCGCGGGCACGCTGTTGAAGCCCATGGGCGACAGGCCGATGAACTCCATCACCGTGGACATGGTGTTGGCGGTGAACTGCCCGCCGCAGGCGCCGGCCCCCGGGCAAGCGGAATTCTCGAGCTGCTTCAGATCGCTGTCGGACATCAGCCCGGCGGCATTGGCGCCGATGGCTTCATAGACATCGCCGATCGTCACGTCCTTCCCCTGAAAATGTCCCGCGGCAATCGAACCCCCGTAGAGCACGATGCCCGGCACGTTCAGCCGGAGCAGGGCCATGGCCGCTCCGGGAATCGTCTTGTCGCAGCCCACCAGCGCCACGATGGCGTCGAACATGTGGCCGCGGCCCACCAGCTCGATCGAGTCGGCGATGACCTCGCGGCTGATGAGCGAGGCCTTCATCCCTTCCGTGCCCATGGTCACGCCGTCGGAGATGGCGATGGTGTTGAGCTCCATGGGCGTGCCGCCCGCCGCGCGCACCCCTTCCTTGACCTTTACGGCCAGTTGCCGAAGGTGAAAGTTGCACGGCATCGTCTCGATCCAGGTGTTGGCGATGCCGACGATGGGCCGCGCCAAATCATCGTCGGTAAAGCCAATCGCCTTGAGCATCGCCCGCGCCCCCGCGCGGTCGCGCCCGTCCAGGATAATCCGACTGTGTTCTCTCGGGTCTGACGGCATGATGCCCTCCGAATACGTGTGAAACCTTCACGTGAAACGCACCATGTTCGCAGATTCGCGGGGCAGGAGCAAGCCACGAGCGAGTGGACCAGAAGAAAAGCCCGTGCCGCTTCGCAATGAGCTTATCCCAGCCGATTTGCCAAGGTGTTGGCGGATTGGCCTTGGCGGGCCGCGGTCGAGGTTGTCTCAAAACCTTCAGCCTGCGAGTGTAGCGCCGCCCGGAACCTGTCCCGATGAAATCCGGAGGGCGGCAGATTGCTGAAACCTGCGGCGTCGGATGATCCCCTGGCAGTGAACCGGCCGTGGCAGGAATGGTGAGCTCACCCTCGCACGCGACCGCGGGCCCAGTTCAACGCCTCAACCAGGGCAGTGATGTCTTCCGGCTGCGTGCGGTAGTTGGTGATGCAGGCGCGAAGGACGGGTGTGGTGCCGGCCAGGCGCGTGGTCGAAATCCAAGCTTTCCCCGACGTGACGACTTCGAGAGCGACGGCGTCGAGGTAGGCCGACTTGTTCCCGTCGGGGCGCTTCCCGTCCACAAAGCAGACGAGCGGCAGAGGCGTCTGGTTGACAGGCTCCCAACCGGAGGCCTGGAGTTCATGGCGCAGGCGCTCGCCCATCGCCACCATGTGGCGGAGGGCGGTGGCGTAACCTTCCCATCCCGCCACGGCGAGCGAGAGAAAAACCTTCAGCCCGATGAACCGCCGCGACCACTGCATGGTGTGCAGGCAGGTATCCACCACGTCGAGCCCCGCCGCCTCACGCGGCATATAGGGCGTCACCACGCGAAACGTCTGGTCGAGAATTTTGGGGTGCCGCGTCAGATATATCCCTGCTCCCATGGGGACCGAAAGCCACTTGTGCGCGTCGAAGGTGATGGAGTCGGCGCGCTCGATGCCTGCGAGCACGCCGCGCAGTTCCGGCACGAGCGCCGCGGCGCCACCCCACGCGGCATCCACGTGCAACCAGATCTTCTCGCGCCACGCCACCTCGGCGATGGCGGCGAGGGGGTCCACGATGCCGGAGTTCGTCGTCCCCGCCGTCGCGACGATCATGAACGGCGCCAACCCGGTGTGGCGATCGTGGGCGATCTGCGACGCCAGCGCTTCGACATTCATCCCCAGGTCGTGGGACACCGGAATCTCGCGCGCCGCCTCCGAACCCAGCCCGCACAGCCGCGCGGCCTTGTGAAATGAATGGTGAGCTTCGGCCGAAACGTAGAGCAGGGGCTGGCCCGTCAGCGCCCGGACCCCCGTCGAGGCAAACTCGGGGAAGTGCTGGGTCAGCGCCGTCAGCACCGCAGTGTGGTTCGCTTCCATCCCGCCGGAGGCGAACGTTCCGTCGGTCGTCGCCGGGTCGTACCCGAACCGGCGGCCAAAGGCACGGATCAGGTGCTGCTCGATCTCGATGGCCAGCGGGCTGTGGCTCCAGGCGGCGAGCTGAGGATTGAACGCGGCCACCAGGGCGTCCGCAACGATCCCCATGGTCGTCGGGGCGGGATTGAAGAGCCCGTAGTAGCGGGGATGGGGCGTGTGCGTCTGGTACTCCCAGAGATTCCTGACGGCGAAATCCAGCGCCTCGAGCGGAGGCACGGGCGCCTCAAAATCGAAGCGCTTCAGAAGCGACCGGATCTTGTCGGGATTCAGCTCCGGCGTGACGCGGTGCGTGTCCACCCGCGTCGCGTACTCCTCCAGGGCTGCCATCAGCCTCTGCCAGACTTCCGCGCGTTCTTGACCTTCCAGCCTGAGCACAGGAAAACCCTCCCTGACTTCCGACCTTGACGACGGTCACCCGCGCTGGTCCCTGCGGGACGGCCGGTGATTCTTGTCCTCATTATCGCTTGTCTTTGTGCCTTGGGGTGCTGGGGGTGAAAGATTCAGTTCACGCCGCGTCCGGCGCAAACTGCGTCCGGGCGGCCTCCCACGCCAGCAGGGCCTTCTTTCTCGTGCCGCCCCAGTGGTAGTCGCCGAACACCCCGATCTTCCGGATCACGCGGTGGCAGGGAATCAGATACGCCACAGGATTCCGCGCCACGGCGCTGCCCACGGCGCGAACGGCTTTGGGCTTCCCGATTCTCGCCGCGATGTCCTCGTAACAGGTCACCGAGCCGGGCGGGACCCGGAGCAGCGCTTCCCACACCTTCATCTGAAAGTTCGTGCCGCGCAGCAACAGCCGCACCGGCCGCTGCGGGTGATAACCATTTCTGCCGAAGATACGTTCGGCGTAGGGCCGGGTGGCGCGGGGGTTTTCTTCGAATTCAGCGTTCTTCCAGCGCCGGTGGAGGTCCGCCAGGGTTTTGGCGCGCGCGCCGCGGGAGACGAACCCCAGCCCGCAAATCCCACGTTCGGTCGCGGCCAGCTGGCATTCGCCGAAGGGCGTGGGATGATAGCCGTAGCTGATCTTGAGCCCCGCACCCTGATTCTTGAACTCGCCGGGACTGACGGCCTCAATGGAAACAAACAGGTCGTGCAGACGCCCCGGGCTGGAGAGGCCGCTCGCATAGGTGGCGTCCAGCACACTGCGCGAGTCCTCGAGCAGTTTCTTGGCGTGCTCCAGGGTCAGGAATTGAACGAACTGCTTCGGGCTGATCCCGGCCCAGCGCTTGAACAGACGCTGGAAATGGAAGGGGCTCAGGTTGACGCTGCGCGCCACTTCCTCCAGGTCCGGGCGGCGATGGTAATTCTTCTCCAAGTACGCGAGGGCTTGCTCGATCCTCGCGTAATCGTCCGTGCTTCGTGCCATAGTCTCTCCTCCATTTGACCTGCACTCATCATCGAATGTCCGGCCAAATGGCACAACCCGATTCTTGCGCTTTTCCCCCGAGGGTGCGCCTGTCCATCCTCCCGGTCGAGCTTGCGTCGTCGCGCCCCTGCCTCACTCTCGCGCAGAGTCTTTCACCGGCACGTCATTGTCCACCACGCCCATGGCTTCCTCCTCTTCCTGCGTGGGCAAGCCTTCGGTATCCGGCGCCACCGCGACGGGCCGCGGCCGGTGAGTGATGATCAGCGCGACAGAGCCCACGATGACCGCGGCGGCCATCAGCGTGCGCGCGGAGAGCGGTTCCCCGGCCACCAGCCAGCCGAGAAAGACCGCCACCAGGGGATTGACGTAAGCGTAGGTTGAGACCCGCGCCGGAGGGCAGACCCCCAGCAGCCAGATGTAGGCGGTAAATCCCAGCAGCGACCCGAAGCAGATCAGGTACACGAGCCCCAGCGCCGAACGCATTGAGATCGAACTCAGGTGGAGCCGTCCGGCCTCGCCCGCGAACAGTCCCACGACCACGAGCAGCGCTCCTCCGGCAATCATTTCCATGGCCGCGGCCAGCAGCGGCGCCGCGGGCAAGTGAGCGTGGCGGGAATAGAGCGATCCCACCGACCACGAAATCGCGCCTAACATGAGCACCGCCGCGCCCAGGGGATTCACGCGCTCGCCGCCCAACAGCTTTCCCGGGCCCATCAGCAACCCCAGCCCCGCCAGCCCCAGGGCAAGCCCGGCAATGACCTGCGCGTCGAGCCGAGGACCCCGCGGGCGCAGGGTGTCGAGCACCACCATCCAGATGGGAATGGTCGCCAGCAGCAGCGCGGCCAACCCGGACGCCACACGTTGTTCTGACCACACCAGCGCACCATTTCCGCCGGCCAGCAACAGCGCGCCCACGATGCCCGCTGCCCGCCAGTGGAGGCGCCGGGGAGCTTGCACACCGCGCCAGCGCATCAAGGCATAAAGGAGGAATCCCGCAACCAGGAATCGCGCGGCCGCCATGAAAAACGGCGGGATCGTCTCAATGGCAAAACGGATCGCCAGGTACGTCGAGCCCCAAAGCGTGTAGATGGCCGCGAAGGCTAACACGATTCGGGTCAGCGAGGGCCGCGCGCTTTGGCGGGAGTCAATCAAGGCTGGTCACCGTGTCCGCGTCAGGGGAGTTGCTCGCCTGGCTCAACATTTCTAACACAACCGCGCTGCCCGCCGGACAATAACAATTCCACGGACCCCGAGGTGCGTTGGGACCTGATCTGGGAGTTTTCTTGGTTGAAGCGCGGCCATGCGCCAGCGGTGCACTCGTTAAGACTCTTCGATCCGGCGGAAGGGGCTAGGGTGCGAACTCGACCTGAAACGTCCAGGTTTGGTACGGCTCGTTGTTTTGCGGGCGTGTGTCGCAAGCCTCCGGCGCGGGAGATACGACGAAGCGCTTCTCGCTGCCTTGCTCCGAAACGAGCTTTCCCCCGCTCGCTTCGCGGACTTTCCATGGAGTGTCGAGGATGAAGGAGGAACACTGATGAGGCTGTCCTTCGACTGCGGCACGATAAGTGTGCCCCTCGAGTCTGGAGTCGAGCACTCTTAATCCGTGGCTGACATCGCCGATGTGCAACGCTGCGGGAGGAACCCACGGGCGAACTCCCGGATCGAATTCAATGCGCACTTCCGCGCGCGGGCCGGTGCTGAACTTCACCTGCGCATGCGCGTCGTGGCCAGGCGTAAACACGCTGACCGCCAGCGGCTTGCCGTCCAGCGTGGCGCGGAGGTTCCGGGCTCCCAGGGGAATCCTCCGGCGCAAATTCGATTTCGACCGGAGGCCCCGGATTTTCCACTCGCAGCCGGACCTGCGCTTCCGATTGCTCGAATTCCAGGTTGAGGGTGGACCGTCCCACTTTGAGGTTCCGTAGCCTGATTCGCGGCCAATCGGGAGGCAGGTGCGGTGTCCAGATGAGCCTCGACTGCGGGGCATAACGGTCGAGCCCCAGCACGCCCCGCATCAAACTGGTAATGACCATCCCCGACGACCAGATCTGCTCCGCAACGGAAACATCCAGCTCGCAATAATAATCTCCCGACAGGACTTCGCTGACGTGACCAGGCGAGTTCAGGAAGGATTGCTCCACCAGCGCATGACTGAGCGGATAGCCCTGGAGCGGCCGATGATAACGGCAGAACGCCAGCGCCTGCACACCGGTCCCCAGCGGCCACACGCTGCCATGGCCATATGAATCGCCGATATAGAGAGGGTCATCCGAGGGAATGCTGCGCAGCCCCCAGTCCGACTCCCAGGAGGCCCGCGCCATGCGGTTGAGCGCGCGCTCGGCCTTGTCGTCGTCGAAGACGCCGAACCAGATTCCCCAGTTGGGCTGCACCAGCTCCTGCGTGAGCAGATCGCCGCGCGCGTTAAAGCCGTAGAAGAAGAAATCGCGCTTGGGGTCCCAGAATTTGGCCTGGAGCGATTCGCGCGCCCGGCGGGCCCGCCCCTCCGCGTCCCCGGCCAATTGGCGGTCGCCCACGACGTTGGCGAGCCCCGCCATAGCCTCCGCGGCGGCCACCCAGACGGACTCGAGGTAAATATCCTTGATGACCTGTTCGCCGATCGTCTCGTCACCGCCCCAGCCGCCCGGCGGGACCGTCACGAGCCCATCCGAGGGGTCGATGCGTGACACCAGGTAATTGTAAGCGGCGCGCAGGGAATCCCAGCTCGTGCGCACCAACTCCAGGTCTCCACTCGAGCGGTACATGTTCCGGAAGGCCACCAGGTACATGGCGTTCGCGTCGGTGTGGCGATAGCCGTAGGGATAGTCCTTGAACCAATCGATGATGCTGGCGCTCTGCGAAAGCTCGTGAAAGATCTCGCCGTTGTCCTTCTTCTGATATTTCTGGATGAAGCGCAGCGCGTCGCGCGCCAGGTCATGATCGCCCGCGGCTTCGAGCGCGAAAGTGTTGTTGAGCGCGTCGCCCCCGAAAAACCACGCGTATTGCGGTCGGCGCGTGTCGCGGGAGGGCCCGTATCCGGCGACGAGGCCGCACCCGAGAAACGGATTGCACACGTAAGCCTGGTCGAGCGTGACCAAAGCCCAGGAGTAAGCGAGGTTCGTGTCGCGGTCGGGGGTCTCGAGTTGGAGGCTGTCGGCGAGAAGTTTCTGGTAATGGTCGGCGGCTTCGGCGTAAAGCTGCGGCGTCTCGGCCAGCAGCGTTTCGTAAGTCTTCGCCGCGTCGTAATGCCCCGGAAGGGTCAGGGAAGCCACCAGCGGATAGACCTGGCGCGCTCCAGAAGGGGCAGGGATGTTGAGTTCGAGCGTCAGTGTCCGATCGTCCTTCCAGGGCTGGGCATAAAGGCCGGGCGGCGTGTGCCGGCCCGCCACGGGCGATCCGACAAGGGCCGAGTATTTCCCCGCCGAATCCTGCAGCGTGAAGGCGCGCCGCTTCGCATCCCAGTCATAATTCTGCCCACCGATTCCCCCGGGCCACATCAGGTCGAGGTCGGGACGGAAGCTCACGACAATGTCGAGCGGCGCGTGGCTGTCGACTTCGTAGAGGATGACGAAGCCCGGAGCATCCAGCGGCACGAAGAGCGTCTCACGCACCGTGAAGTTCTGGCCGGAGTAGACCCGCGTCACCGATTGCGGGTTCACGATCACGTCGCGGACCAGCGCCGCGCCGGGCAGGACTTCGCTCGAGCCCTCGGTTCGAAACCCCACGCGGTAGTCGTGGAAGATGCGGAAGGGATAGATCCACCCCTCCAGACTTTCGGCGGCATAGCCCACCACCATTCCCCGGCGTCCGTGGGCCGCCACGAAGCGACGTGCCGTGCCCTCCGCGCGCAGGGTCAGAGAGGTTTCAGGGATGCGAAAACCTGCGACGCCTTCGTCCTCGGCAGGGATGAGAGCCGGGATCGAGAGGCAGAACAAAACTCCCGTACAAATCATTCCAAGCTGAGTACACCGCATCACGCCTTCTCCTTGGGCTTCCGTCGGGGGGCTCTATTATTCATTTCCTGACCCGCGCGCGCAATTGCTCGATTCTCTCCTGGAAGCGCTCGCAGGGGCACGCCGGGGCGTGCCCTGTGGCTGGGCGGACTGCAACCCGCTGATTCTTCCCTTCCCGTCCGCCACGACTGAGTTATGATGGCTTCTGCCAAAGTTGCCTCAGAGGTCCAGATGTTCTTCCGCTCTTCGACTTACCACGTCGCAAGCATTTTGTTCCCAATGACCCTGCTGCTTGCTCAGACGCCTGAAGTCCTCAGCGTGGATTTGGAGCCGGAAACGGCGGAGGCTTTTGCACGCTACGTCCTGTTGACCGAGGCGCGAATCCAGAAGGAATTGGCGCGGCCCGGCGCCTTCCTTTACATCGAGGGCCTGCCGGAGCCGAAGCGCGCGCAGGTGTTCGCAGCGCTCCGGCGCGGCGAAGTCTATATGGAACGTCTGAGGACGCTCGACGCCACAGGCCGCAAGATCGAAGCGCGCGACGCGCTGATCCATCACTGGATGGGGGCCGTCTTCATCCCCGGCGTCACGCTCCCGCAGGCCCTCACCTTCGCCCAGGACTACAATCACCATGCGGAATTCTACAGGCCCGAGATGGTCCGCTCGCGCCTGATCAGCCACAACGGGAACGACTTCAAGATCTCCTATCGCTTTCGGAAGAAGAAAGTCATCACCGTCACGCTGAACACCGATCACGACGTTCACTATTTCCCTGTGGATGACACGCGCTGCTACAGTCGCTCCTATTCCACGCGCATCGCGGAAGTCGCCGACGCCGATAAACCCGCCGAACGCGAGAAGCCCGTTGGCCACGACGGCGGTTTTCTCTGGCGCATTGATTCTTACTGGCGTTTCGAGCAGCGCGATGGCGGCGTTTACGTCGAGTGCGAGTCGGTCTCCCTGACGCGCGACATCCCCACGGGCCTCGCATGGCTGATCGGGCCGTTCATCAATAGCATCCCCCGAGAATCCCTGCTCATGACCATGAACTCCACGCGCTCGGGGCTTCTGACAAAACTTCAGGCCGCGGCGAAGCCGTGAGGATATCCGAAAGTGTAAGGGGTTGACCGCCCCTGATCCGCCCTAGAGCCCCTTCCGTTCCAGCAGCGAATAGAGCACCGGCATCACCAGCAACGTCACGAAGGTCGAGAGCGAGAGTCCGCCGATGACCGCCAAGGCCAGGGGGCGCTGCAATTCCGCCCCCGCGCCCAGCCCCAGGGCCAGGGGCAGAAGTCCGAAGAGCGTGCACAGCGTGGTCATGAGGATGGGACGGACGCGGATCTTTCCCGCCTCCACCAGCGCCTCGCCGAGCGGCAGTCCCTGCTCTTCCCACAGCTTGTGGACGTATTCAAAGAGGATGATGCCGTTCTTCACTACCAGCCCCACCATTAGAATGATCCCCATGAACGAGGAAGCGTTCAGCGAATTACCGGTGACGAGCAGCATGGCAAAGACGCCCAGCAGGGAGAGGGGCGCGGCGGACATGATGATGAGCGCGGGCGGGAAAGCCCGGAACTGGATGACCAGGACAATGAAGACGGCCGCAGCCGCCAGCGCCAGGACCGTGAACATGTCCCGGAAAGAACTTTGCTGGCTTTCGTACTGCCCCCCGATCTCGTAGGTGGTCCCCACGGGGAAGTTGATCGTTTGGAGCGCTTGCTTCACCTCCCGGACGGCGCTCCCCAGGCCGCGGCCCTCCAGGCGCGCGGTCACCGGGACCATCAGCCGGCCGTTCTCCCGCATCAACTGGTTCTCACCGCGCACCTGGCTCACCTCGGCCATGGCGGAAAGGGGAATGATCTGCTTGTTGGGTGTCACGATCGGGAATTGCCGGACGTCGTTATAATTGAACCGGAACGAGTCGGGGAAGCGAATGCGAATCCCAATCGTGCGGTCGGTCTTGCGGAGCTCGGTGGACGTCACTCCCAGCAATCCCCCGCTGACTTGCTGCGAGACCTGCTCCACGGTCAAGCCCAGGCGTCCGGCCTGCACCGGGTCCACGTGCATTACGATTTCGGGGTTGCCTTTCTGGAGGGCGTTGAAATCCACCAGACCCGGAATGTGCTGGAGTTTATCCCGGACGTCCTCCGCCACTCTTTCGAGCTCCGGCATGTTGTTGCCGAAGAGTTTCACCTCGATCGGTTCAGGATTCCCCTCCATATCGCCGATCATATCCTGCAAAACCTGGATGAACTCGATGCGAACGCCGGGAACGTTGTTGAGGATGTTCTGGCGAAGTTCATCCATCGTCGCCTGGATGTTCCGCTGGCGCTGGGAGCGCGGCTTGAGCCGGGCGACGATCTCGCCGGTATTCTGCTCGGTGGCGAACGGACCCATCTCCGCCCCCGTCCGTCTCAAGAAGGTGGCAACTTCCGGCGCCTGCCGCACCTGGTCTTCGATGAGGTGGTCCAGGTGATTGGTCTCCGCCAGCGAGGTGCCGGGAGGCGTCCAGTTATCGAGCACAAAGCCGCCTTCGTCCATGGGGGGGAGGAAGTCGGTTTCCAGCCGCGTGTAAAGCAGCACGGCGGCGAGCACCGAGGCCACCGTGGCACCCGCCACGACCGCTCGACGACGCAGCGACCAGCGCACGGCCTTCTCGTAAGCGCGGTTGACGGGCGCAATGAACGTCTGCGAAGCGCTGCGGTGCCGCTCAGCGGAAAGAAAGCGCTGGGCGAGGAGCGGCAGCAGCGTGAGGGCCAGAAGCAGCGAGAGCAGCACGGAAACCGCCAGCGTCAGGCAGAGCGCCGAGAAAAACGCCCCCACCACGCCGCTCAACAGGCTGAGCGGAGAGAAGACCACGACGGTGGTGGTGGTCGAGCCCACAACCGCGCCGAGCAGTTCCTGCGTCCCCTTCTCCGCCGCCACCTGCGGAGGTTCGCCGAGGCCCAGGTGCCGGTAGATGTTCTCGATGACTACCACGGCATCGTCGATCACCAAGCCAATGGCAATCGCCAGCCCACCCAGCGACATCAGATTCAGCGTGCCCTTGAAGAGGCTTAAGAAGAAGAACGTCCCGACCACGGTGATCGGCAAGGTGATGGCGGCAATGAGGGTCGTGCGCCCCTCACGAAGAAACAGGTAGAGAATCAAGACCGCCAGCATGCCGCCGATCAGCACCGCGTCGCGGATACTCGCCACGGCCTCGCGCACGAACCCGGCAAGGTCGTAGACGACGGAGAGGTGCAAGGTGGAAGGGATTGCCGAACCCAGGTTCCGGGCCATTTCTTTGACCTGGTCCGCCACCTGCAGGATGTTCCCGCCGATTTGCCGGGAGATGCTGATGAGCGCTCCCGGCTGCCCGTTGGCAAACACCAGCAGGCGCGGGTCTTCAACGCCGTCTTGCACTTCCGCGATGTCGCGCAGGCGGAGGGGGGTCTGGTTCTCCAGGGCGACGACGGTGTTGCGGATGTCTTCGAGATCGGTGAACTGGCCGGTCGCCAGCAGCAGGTAGCGGGAATAATCCTTGTCCAGCCGCCCTACGGAACTCACGCTGTTAGTCGCCCGCAGCCGGTCGGCGATGTCCAGGAGCGAGAGCCGGTGCGCCAGCATTTTCTGCGGGTCCACGATCACCGAGACTTCCCGGATTTCGCTCGCCTGCACCTCGACCTGCGCCACGCCGGGCACGCGGCTGAACAACGGTCGGAGGTCGTAAAAGGCGACGTCGCGAAGATCCGCGTCCGGAACGTTGCCGTTCAGCACCAGCATGAGGATGGGCCAGGCACTGGGCGTGATGCGTTCGATGGAAATCTCCGTGTCGGGTGGAAGCCCGGCGCGCACTTCGCTCACCCGCGCCTGGAGCAGTTGCAGCGCGTATTGCATGTCCATATCGGGGTTGAAGAGGACGGAAATCTCCGTGGCGCCGCGGATCGTCTTGGAGCGCACGCGCCGGGCGCCGAGCACCGTCCGCGCATCTTCTTCCAGCGGCCGCGTCACGGCGAGGAGCATGGTCTGGGGAGAGAGATCCCCCGCGTGGGCCAGGATCACAATGCGAGGAAAAGTGAGTTCCGGATAGATGTTGCTGGGCAGCCGGAAGATGGAAACGATCCCCGCCACGATCAGCAGGCCGGTCAGAAGATACACTGCGCGGCTGTTCCGGCGGCAGAAGCTCACGATGTTCATGGCTTGACCCTGACCTTCGCCTGCTCGCCGAGACCGTAACCGCCGTTCAAAATCACCGACTCACCGGCCTGCACTCCGGAGAGCAATTCCACGCGGTCCTGGGTTTCGAGGCCCAGCGTCACGGGCACGGCCATCGCCACATCACCCTGGACGCGGTAGACGTGCGGCTGGCCTTTCTCATCGCGATAGACCGCCTGCGGAGGAACCACCAGCGCGTTGGCGTGTTTCTCGAGGGGAAGCTGCGCCGTCACGAACATTCCCAGGCGGAAGAGTTCTCCGGGATTGGCCAGCCGGATCCTGACCAGGCCCACGTTGGTGGAGGGATCCACGGCCGGGGAAATGGCCACCACGCGTCCGGTAAAGGTTTTTCCCGGGAAGGCGTCAGTGGTAATCAAGAGCGCCTGCCCCACGTGAATCCGGGGCAGATAGAGCGCCGGGACGTTGCCGAAAAGCTCAACCTCCCCGAGGCTCGCCACCTCGAACAGCGGCGCCGCGGCGGTGCCGTCCACCTGCTCGCCGACGCTGACCAGGCGCTTCACCACCGTCCCCTTCAGCGGCGAGCGGACTTCCGTCCTCGACAGTTGCAGCCGGGTGAGAGCCAGCGACGCCTGGGCCTGGTGCAGCGTTGCCTCGGCCACGCTGGCCTGGGTCCGCGCGTCCTCCAGGTCTTTGCGAGCGGCGATACCCCGCTGGAAGAGGTTTTCATTCCGGTCGCGGCTCAGGCGGGCATTCTCGAGATTGGCCTTGGCCTGTTCGACCGCTGCTTCCACCTGCTGGATCTGGTCGAGATATGGCCGGTCGTCGATCTTGGCGAGCGCCTGGTTCGCGCTCACGTGCTCCCCTTCGGCGACCATCATCTGCGCGACCCGGCCGGGCACCAGCGCGCTGACCCGGACGTCCTGGTTGGGAAGCGCCGCGATGGTCCCGGAAACGCTGAGCGTGGCGGTGACGTCGGCGCGCTCCACGTGCGTGAGGGTTACTTCCGCGACGGCGGCCGGGCCCTTCGCGTTGCCCCCCTCGTCACTTTCCGCGCTCGGGCCCTTCGAGCATCCCGCGAGCAGCGCGCCGGACAGCAGGAGCGCTCCGAAGACTTCGGTAGTGCGGCGGTGATTCCGGTGCGTCTTCATTCAGTCGAGCGGCCCTCCCACCGTTTCCTCCAATTCCGCGAACAGGCTCTGAAGCGTAAAGAGGCTTTCCAGGTAATTGCGCTCAGTGTCCTGCACGCTGCGTTGCGCATCGATCACCGAGAGGATATTGGCTTTGCCGGCGCGATAACTCTCCTCCGCCAGGTTCTCCACCTGCCGGGCCACGGGGACGAGCTTGTCCCGGTAGAGCTGCACTTGCGTTTGTTGCGCCGCAAAGTCGAAGTAGCTCGACTCGACGCGCCCGGCCACCGCGCGCCGGGCGGCGGTGGCCTCTGACTCCAGGACCAGCTGGTTCGCAAGCGACTGCGCGATCTCGCCCTGGTTGCGGGTGAAGAGGGGAAGCATCACCGTCATCTGGCTTCGTGGCCCCACCTGAAAATCGCGGGGCGCGTTGAAGTCCGTCCCGAGTTCGAGGTCCAGATTGGGAATCCGCTCCGCCTTGAGCAGTTCCCGGTTACTTTGCTCAACTTTCTGCTCCTGGGCCAGGTGCTGAAGGTCTGGATTCAACTGGTCGGCTCGCTGCAAAAGGTCCGAGAGGGTTAATGGCGGCAGCGGGTCTTCGAGGGTCGATCTCAGCTCCCAGGCGGTTGTCGCAGGCTCGTTGAGCAGGGCGTTGAACTGGCTCAGCGAGACTTTCTCGCGCTGGCGCGCGACCTCCAGGTCGGCTTCCGCGCGCGCCGCCTCCAGCCCGGCTTGAGTCGCCTCGAGCTGGGCCACATCGCCCGCCTCGAACCGCTGTTGGGCAATCTGCTGGAGGCGCTGGGCCAGTTTGAGGACTTCGGCCAGCCGGGCCGTCTCCGCGTGGGCCAACGCGGCGCGGTAGAACGCTTCGCGCGTGCTGCGGCGCACCTGCCGCTCGAGCGTGGCGATCTCGACCTCCGTCACCCCGCCTTGCGCGCGCGCCACGTCGATGCGGCGGCGGCGCTTGCCGCCGATTTCCAGCGGCTGACCCACGAACACACCTTCGTGAGGCTCATCCCGCAGCGCCGTGAAGCTCAGCGAGGGATTCGGCCGCTGCCTCGCAATGCGCACGCCGGCGAGCGCCACGGCGCGCCGCCTTCGGGCTGCCGCGAGGTCGAGGTTTTGCCGGGCGGCGAGTTCCAGCGCTGCGTGAAGCGTGAGTCGCGGCGGCTGTTGAGCCCGTAGGGAGACGGTGCCCTGGGGTGTAAGCAGGGCTACCACTCCCAAAGCGATTAAAGCTCTTTCTGCTGGGCGTCGGCCCCCATGCGCACCAGAAAACAGCATTGCTCTCCCTCGTACGATTAATTGAGGAATTCCTCTCCATGAACCTTGTAGTTCGAAATAATCTTAACAGAGATTGACGCAGAGTTGCCCTTCGAGAAGGCCCAGTGATTGATCGTGCCACGTCCTATCAAGACAGAGGCGAAGCTGGCGGACAGCCTCTCCCCAGAACCCTCATCGAAATCCTAAACGCTTGTTCCCAACTTCCCCAGGGCCAAAGTCCGCAGGAGGATTCTACTTGTCCGAGTCGAACAGCCTGGCCTTGGAGGGAATCTGTCTCTCGATTTCGCTCGTGATTCGCTTGGCCTTCGCAACGACGCCCGACTCCTGCTGGCCGGTCTCCGGCTTGAAGTCCATACCCAGGGTGCCAATCATCTTTCCACTCGCGTCGTGGAGGGGGATCGTGATATCGAAGCCCTCTTTTTCCTTCTCCACAAAAGGTTTTCCATTTCGCAGAGCGGTGAACTCATCGTCGTCGCATTTCTCGCCCAATTCCTTTGCCTCCGTGGCCGCTATGGTTACGCAGCCACTCCCGCCGGGTGGGTTGGCGGCCAATTCGAGACCTGTCAGTTCAGGATGTTTTCTGACCGTCTCGTCAATGAGTCTCTGCGCAAATATTTTCCCCTGCTTGAGAGGGTGCTTCTTTTCGTCGTTCAAGGGTTTCCCTGCCAATGAGGGTGCAATCCAGACACATAATGCTAAAGCGATGATGCTTGGAGCTATGGTTTTCCGAACCCGCACGATGTGAGTCATGATTCTCGCCTCTTTTCATGTTGCATTTCGGGCGCGTGTCCGCCGGCCTCGACCATGGCCTTTCCCTCGTCAGTGCAAGGGTAGCTGATTCTCCGGATTCAAACCTGAAACCAGGATTAATTTCCATTTAGCTGGAGGACCGCAAGGAGCTTTCCTGCGTAGGGAGGGGAAGATTGACGGTGAAGGTCGATCCTTTTCCGACTTCGCTGGCGCACTCGATCGAGCCACCCTCGGCGCGCACAATAGCCTGGGCGATGGCCAGCCCCAGCCCGCCGCTGTGGGCCTCTACGGAGCCGGGAGGCCTCCCGCGATAGAAACGTTCAAAGATGCGAGGCAGGTGCTCGGGCGAGATTCCGATGCCTTGGTCTTGAAACTGCGCTCGCAACTTGCCATCCTCAGACCACAGCTTCACTCGGACGCAGGTGTTTGAAGGAGAGTACTTAACAGCATTATCCAGAAAGATCAGAAAAAGCTGGCGAAGAAATGCCTCGTCCCCCGTATAAGGGACCTCCTGATTCACTTCACGCTCGATGACGATCCCCCTGGCCTGTGCCAAAGGTGCGGCCAGCTCGCAAGCCTCTTCCAGTACTTCGTTGAGGTAGAGGGGCTCGCGGGCCAGGCGAAGTTCGCCGGCGTCCGCCATCGACAGAGTAAACAGCCCGTCTACAATGCGGCTCAATTTCTTCAATTCACCGTCAATCACCTGGAGCGTCTTCTCATAGTCCTGGGCGGAGCGAGGCTCGGAGAGCAACAACTCCGTCTCTCCCTGCAGGACGGACAGGGGGGTGCGCAGCTCGTGCGACGCGTCGGAAACGAACTGGCGCAATTGGCGGAGGGCCCCGTCCACGCGGGCCAGGAGCTGGTTGAAGGTTTCTGCCAAGCGTCCCAGCTCGTCGTGCGGATTCGCGAGGCGTAGCGGCGCCCAGGGATTCCGACTCTCCGAATCCGCGACCCGCCGGGTCATCTCCGCCGCATGCCGCGTCAGCTCCGCAACCGGTCGGAGGCTGCGGCTGACGTACCAAGCTGACACCAGTGCCGTCAAAAGCAGGCTGGCAGGAAAGAGCACCAGGATGATACGTCGGAAAGTCCTAAGCACTTGGTCGGCAGCGCGCGTCGGCATGGCCACTGCCAGGATGCGCTGGCCCTGCCCCCGCTGGAACGGCACTAGCACCAGGCGCATCCGGCCGTAGTCTCGATTCTCGAAGGTCCTGAAGACAGGCAGCGAAGTGACCGGCGCAGCTCCCTCAAAATCAAGTGAACGGCCCTGGAAGTTCATCGACTGCATGAGGACGTGGCCGGATGAATCCAGCAGCTCGAAATACACGTCGGGAATGTTGAGTTCTTTAAGATCTTCTTCGTTCGGGTCGGTGATCAGGTCGGCCACTACCGGATTGGCGGCTTGCAAGAGCTGGCGGTCAAGCTGTGCCCGGACTTCACGGGTGAGGACCGCGAAAAAGGCCAGATACGATCCGGCCAGCAGAACGCCGACCACGCAGCAGAACAGCAGCATCATGCGGAAGCGCAGGGAGCGAGCTTGAATCATTCCGGCAGCCCCAGACGATACCCTGCGCCGCGCATCGTGTGGATCAATTTGATGGGGCGGTCCTGATCAACCTTCTGGCGCAGGCGGTTGATGTACACTTCCACGAGATTCGTCCCGCTGTCGAAGTGACAATCCCACACGTGCTCGATGATTTCGCTCCGGTTCGCGAGCTCGGGGGCGCGGAGCATCAGGAACTCCAACAAGGCAAATTCCTTAGCAGTCAGGGCAATGGCGTCGCGGCCCCGCGTGACGCGCCGCCGGTGGCGATCCAGTTCGAGGTCGGCATAGCGGAGTGTTGCCTCCGTCTTGTTGAAGCCACGACGGACCAGAGCACGGACGCGGGCCTGGAGTTCGGCCAGCTCAAAGGGCTTGGTCAGGTAGTCATCGGCGCCGGCGTCCAGCCCCTCCACGCGCTGCTCGACCAGGCTGCGCGCCGTCAGCATGAGGATGGGGGTTTCGATGCCTTTCCGGCGTAACTCCCGGCAAACCTCGACGCCGTCCCGCCCCGGCAGACGCAAATCCAGGAGGATGCAGTCATAGGCGTTGACGACAGCGAGTTCCGTGCCCTTTTCGCCCGTCTCTGCGATGTCTACAGCATAGGCATGTTCGCGAAGGGCGCGCGCCACGAAGCTTGCTACCTTGCGCTCATCTTCAACGACAAGGATCCGCATACCTTTGTCAGTATTATAACGCTCCAGCCCCTCCGGTGCGCCGCTCCCACTGTACCCGCATTCTACTCGACGGTGGTTGCCCCCAGATCGTACCAGCCGTCCGGCTGAAGCCCTTCGATGGCCAGCTTGATGGCCGGCTGCCCGGTTCTCGGGTCGAGCAAGGCGACTCGGAAACGATAGGCGCCGGGCTGAAGAGATTCCGGAACGTAAATCGTCCCGTCGAAGACCGCATCGCCCGGCAGCCACGTCCGAACATCGGCAGGCAGCTTGATGACCGCATTGCCCGCTTCCGACCGCAAGTCCACGGCCAGCGGGTATTCCTGATAGACCGGCGCGACGCCTGCGTTCAGCCACCACATGTGGACGGGCATCATCGTCCCCGGTTTGATGGCGGACGGAACCTCGAGGCGCCGCAGGATGAAGCGGTAGCCCATGCGCTTTTGAAATTCTTCGAACTTTCCTTTCCACTC
>Ga0315268_10003037_pt1 | contig 18604 bp, 19 predicted proteins | sample C1_top_MG_FD_204535 | JGI IMG/M metagenome (GOLD analysis project Ga0315268, IMG submission 204535) | Sediment microbial communities from Yellowstone Lake, YNP, Wyoming, USA - C1_top | ecosystem: Environmental > Aquatic > Freshwater > Lake > Sediment | place: USA: Wyoming | collected 2017-08-01
TTGCGCGAGCATTCGGTGCAGTCGGGGAATTGGATGCATTCATTGCTGCCAACCGGGTGTCAGAGACTCTCTTCAACCTTATCGCCGGTGGCGCGCTTGGATCGGCTTTCATTCCAACTTTCACTTCATTTTTAGTGAAGGGGGAAAATAAACACGCCTGGAAACTTGCCTCAGCGGTCGCCAACCTGGTTTTTATTACTCTTAGTATTTTGGGAATGATCGCTTTCTTATTTGCCCCACAGATCGTTCGGTATGGACTTGCACCTGGATTCGCGAATGACCCTCAACTCTTTCAACTGACTGTGAATTTGTTACGCATTCAATTGATCTCTGCCGTCCTTTTCGGATTAAGTGGACTGGTAATGGGTATTCTAAACTCGCACCATGTTTTTCTAATTCCCGCCCTGGCTCCTGCCATGTACCAATTGGGTATGATCTTTGGAGTATTGGTCTTTTCTCCAAAAATTGGGGTTTATGGTTTGGCTTGGGGGGTTGTGCTCGGGTCCTTCCTTCATTTGATCTTACAAATACCAAGTTTATTAAAACGCAAGGGAAAATATTCTCTTGATCTTGGGATAAATAATCCTGCAGTGGGCGAAGTAATCCGACTGATGATCCCCCGACTTTTTGGTGTGGCAGTCGTTCAACTAAATTTTTGGGTGAATTCCTGGCTCGCTACACAGATGAGTCCAGGAAGTCTTGTTGGGGTCGAATTCGGTTTCTCGCTCATGTTTATGGCTCAGGCAGTGATCGCTCAATCTGTGGCAACAGCCATGATGCCAACTTTGTCTTCCCAGTTTGCCCTTGGTAAATTGGATGATGTCCGTAATTCCTTAGTGGCTACTTTACGAGGTGTCCTTTTTCTTTCGATTCCAGCATCAGCAGGGTTAATTCTGCTTCGCCAACCAATCATCGAAATGCTATACCAACGAGGAAATTTTACTACCCATTCCACCGAACTCGTCGCCTGGGCATTGCTTTGGTATGCAGCCGGTTTGGTTGGTCATTCACTTCTTGAGATCCTGGCACGTGCATTTTATGCGATGCATGATACAAGAACACCAGTAATGGTTGGTGTTGGAGCAATGGTTCTAAATATTGTTTTTAGTTTTGCGTTTTCAGTTTTATTTAACCACCTTGGATGGATGCCGCATGGTGGTCTGGCACTCGCAAATTCATTGGCTACTGCGATTGAAGCGATAATTTTACTTGTCCTGATCAAAAAACGTTTGAAGGGATTGGATTATAAGACTATACTAATTGGTTTTAGCCAATCAATTGCATCAACGCTACTTATGGGATTGGCTATTCCAGTCTGGCTTAAACTGATGTCTATTTATCCAGATTGGATAAAAGCATTGGGCGGTCTCCTTATCGGAGGTGCGATCTATTTATTATCCACCTGGTTGTTACAGGTTCCTGAAATTCGTTCTCTCCCTGGTTTTTTTAAAAACAAGATTTTCAGATAAAATTTTCTTATTTCCATACGAACCATAATAAAACAGGAATGATTACACCCAATATTACACCTCCCAATGCTTCCAAAGGTGTGTGTCCAAGTACTTCCCTCAATTGTTTTTCCGGTGCAATATGCCCTTGCAGCAATTCTTCCACCAACAGGTTAATTGTCTGAGCATGAATTCCAGCCTGGCGGCGAATACCGGTGGCATCATAGATAACGACCATCGCGACAGCCATTGCCAAAGCAAAAACCGGGGAATTGAAACCGGAGTAAAGCCCAACACCAATAGCCGTTGCAGTTACCAACGCCGAATGGGAGCTAGGCATTCCACCAACGCTGATCAATAATGCCCAGTTCCATCTTTTTGTTTGAACATAATATAATGGTAATTTAATTAGTTGGGCAACACTCCAAGCGATCAATGCACTCAATAATGCATAATTTTGAAGTACCAGTTGAATTTTCATTTTATTGTTCTTCCAAATCCACCAAGTCTTCGCCGAGCAATTTTTGCACTTTAAGTTCGGCACGATCCAGTAAATTTGTACAATGTCGCGAAAGGTCCTTACCTCTCTCAAACAACTTCATTGTTTCATCCAACGGGTGTTCGTCAGATTCCAAGTTTTCTACAAGTGTTAATAACTCATTTAATGCTTCTTCGTAAGATAATTCATTAACATCTTTTAAATCAGATCTTTTGTTCATTTCCTCTCCTGGTCCTGAGTTGTGACTTCCACAGGAAAGCTTCCATTCTGGACACGCACAAATAATTTCTCACCAAGAACTGCTTGTTCTTTTTTAGTGATCAATTGATCCTTCAAGACACGTGTCACAATCGCATAACCTCTTTTTAAGACTTCCTGTGGATTTAGTGAGGACAAATGATCAGAGACTCCTTTCAATCGAGTCCTTTCCATAATAAGGTATTGTTTTTGTCCGGTTATCATCCTATGGGTAAGTGTATCCAGATTTTGCCATTCGTTTTGAATGCGCCGGATAGGAGCACAATATTGTAACCTGTTCACTGTTTCTATTATGTTAGAATGTTTTTGTCCATAAATTTGTTTTACAACAACTCCTAGTTCTTCTGACGCATTTTTCACTTGATCTTTTAAATCCAGGATGGTGATCGAAGTTGCCAGCTCGGCTGCGGCAGTCGGAGTAGGTGCCCTAAGATCAGCAGCGAAATCAGCCAGGGTGAAATCTGTTTCATGACCAATCCCTGTGATGACAGGTGCTCCGCTCGAGCCAACAGCTCTTACAACCCGTTCATCATTAAAAGCCCAAAGATCTTCGATCGAACCTCCTCCACGAGCCAACAAGATCACATCCGGTTTGATAATTTGGTTCAGATCCGATAGAGCTTTTACCAACTCTATGGGGGCTTCCGCGCCCTGGACAGCAGAACCCACTACCGTCACTTCCACCAACGGGTTTCGTCTTTTTAGAGTATTGATCATGTCGCGCAAAGCTGCACCAGTAGTCGAGGTTACTATTCCTATCCGTCTGGCAATTTTAGGGATTTGCCGTTTGCGGTTGGTATCAAATAACCCTTCTTCTTCCAAGATTCTTTTTAATCGCAAGTATTCCTGATATAGAATTCCCTCTCCCCTTGGACGGATATTGTCAATATTCAATTGATATTGACCGGCAATTTCATAAACAGTAATACTCCCATGAGCATCAACAGCCACCCCTTCTTGCAAAGGAGCACTTAATCGAAGGGCGTGATTACGCCAAAGGACACAACGCAAGGACGCTCCCGAATCCTTTAGAGTAAAATATACATGCCCTGAGGTTGGTCTTGCCATGTTGGATATCTCACCCTGAACCCATACATCCTGAAGGACTACATCGGACTCCATTAATTGACGTAAATATCGGGTTATTTCTGATACAGTCAGGCTCAAAGATCCCTTTAATTGGTCAAATGAGTTCATGGGCTTAGCATACCTTCCTTCATTATCACTGTCAACTATTCCTTATATCTCAATTCTTTGCTACAATAATAAGCAGGTAGTTTTTCCCAATTTTGGAAAGAAGGTTTACTGACTTTCATGAATTACCTCTGGTCTCCTTGGCGTATGAAATATATCCAATCCCACGGTGAAGAAGAAAGCAGCTGCACTTTTTGTTATTTATTGTCTCAAAAAGATGGCCCAAAAAATCTGATCCTAACTCGGAATAAGCATGTTTTTGTTGTTCTTAATAGGTTCCCTTATACCAGCGGTCACCTGATGGTGGTTCCGTTCGAGCATAAATCAACCTTTGAAGATCTGAATGCAGAAACACTTGCTGAACTGATGGTAACTACCACAGACTGCATGCGAGTATTGCGTAAACTTTACGACCCCCAAGCTTTTAACCTCGGAGCGAATATAGGCGCAGCAGCGGGAGCAGGGATAACCGAGCATGTTCATATGCATATTGTTCCACGTTGGACAGGCGATACAAATTTCATGTCAACTCTTGGGCAGACCCGAGTCTTGCCAGAAGAATTAGAAAATACCTATCAACGGATAAGAGCAGAATATCGGCCTGGCCGCTGATTCTGATCTGTCTTAATACTGATAACAATATTTATTATTAAGTTCTGGAGGATTTTTGATATGAGTATTGAACAACCGGTGATCCTAAGTGCTGTTCGAACACCTAGCGGAAAATTCCAGGGGAGCCTCTCTGGTTTTACTGCTCCCCAATTGGGAGCGTTGGTCATAAAAGAAGCAGTATTGCGAGCTGGAATTTCAAATAGTGCAGAAATCGATGAAGTAATCATGGGAAATGTCGTCTCTGCAGGATTGGGACAGGCACCTGCCCGTCAGGCTGCCATTAAAGCGAATCTTCCTGCAACAGTTGGAGCTGTTTCAATTAATAAAGTTTGCGGTTCCAGCCTTAAAGCTGCCATGCTGGCAGCTGCTTCAATTAAAGCTGGCGATGGTCAACTTTATGTCGCTGGAGGCTTTGAATCAATGAGTCGAGCGCCATTCCTAGTTGATGGACGGACGGGTAATTTACGCTATGGTCATTCCCAGTTGACCGATGCGCTTCTTTTTGACGGTCTCTGGTGCTCCCTTGAAAATTGGGGGATGGGGGATGCTGCCGAATTCATAGCAAATGAATATAATGTTACACGCCAGGCAATGGATGAATTTTCTTTTCAAAGCCACCAAAAGGCTCTTTCTGCAATCGACACTGGAAAATTTAAGTCTGAGATCGTTCCAGTGGAATTGAAAAGCAAAAAAGGTACCTCTATATTTGATACGGACGAATCTCCTCGACGAGAAACCACATTGGAAGTCCTGGCCTCCCTGAAACCTGCATTTCAAAAAGAAGGGAAAGTGACCGCCGGAAATGCGCCTGGTTTAAATGATGGCTCGGCTGCAGTCGTAATATCCAGTCGGGATTATGCGAACAAGCTTGGCATCAAACCATTAGCAAAGATAGTTGGTTATGCCCAGGCAGCCATGGAACCAAAATATCTCTTCGCAGCACCTGCAAAAGCAATTCCTATTTTGCTTAAGAAGATCAACTGGACACTAAATGATGTTGATCTTATCGAATTGAACGAAGCCTTCGCTGCCCAAGTTTTAGCAGATGGATATGCCCTCACTAATCAGGGTTGGGATTGGAATAAGGTAAATGTGAATGGTGGCGCAGTTGCCTTGGGACACCCGATTGGAGCCAGTGGTGCCCGTATCTTAACGACATTGATCTATGCCCTCAAGGATCGTGGACTCAAACGCGGTCTCGCTTCTCTTTGCCTTGGAGGCTCAGAGGCAGTTGCCATGGCAATCGAAATCGAGTGATCTATATTGTCACAAAATTTATTGATAAATGCACCTCATTATTTATCCAAAACTTCTCTCAAATTGAACCACCAACTTTTTTGGATGTGGATGCATTTCAAGAACACTGTTGGTGGTGCAAAGCAGTTTGGGTATTGGATCAGGGGAATGAGTAGATAGAGGTAGAAAGCGACTTGTTGATACCTTTTGTTCGAAATTGCTTATCGGAGGAAATATGGCTATCAAACATGTATTCGTAATCGGAGCCGGGACAATGGGAAACGGGATCGCCCAAACTGCAGCAGTATCAGGTTTCGATGTCACGTGCATGGATGTCTTTCCAGAAGCTTTGGATAAAGCAAAAGCCATCATTAGCAAATCTGTCGATAGATTACTTTCGAAGGATCTCATCACGGATAATCAACGCGACGCAGCATTGAGGATCGAGTATGTCAGTGATTTAAGATCCATTCCCAAAGCTGATCTTGTGATAGAAGCAGCGTCTGAAAATCCAGATCTTAAATTGAAACTTTTTCAAGAATTGGATTCAGTTGCCCGACCTGAAGTCATCCTGGCAAGCAACACTTCATCGATCAGCATTACAAAAATTGCGGGTGTGACCAAAAGACCTGATAAGGTCATTGGTATGCATTTTATGAACCCCGTCCCACTCATGAAATTGGTTGAGATCATTCGTGGCTTGGGAACTTCCGATCAGACCACCACTCAAGTTGTGGAAGTATGCAGAGCAATGGGTAAAGAACCAGTTGAGGCACAAGACGCACCGGGTTTCATATCCAATCGGATCCTGTGCCCAATGATCAACGAAGCCATATTTGCATTGCAGGAGGGTATTGGCACTCCTGAAGCCATCGATAATGTCATGAAACTTGGCATGAACCATCCCATGGGTCCCCTTACTTTGTGCGATCTGATAGGGTTGGATGTAGTCCTCTCAGTAATGGAAGTTCTTCAACGTGATCTTGGGGACGATAAGTACCGCCCTGCTTATCTTCTTCGAAAAATGGTTTCTGCAGGATATCTCGGACGAAAAACCGGGCGAGGATTTTATCAGTATTGATCATTATGATAATTTAAATTAGCAATTCTAATTCCGAGAGTAATACCTGCAAGAAAGTTGTTCATAGGAGTCTTTTATGAATATTGAACTTCGCACTATGAAAAATGATGATTACGATATGGTTTACAACCTTTGGAGGGAAAGTGAAGGATTAAGGTTGAACGCGGATGATTCGCGTGAATGTGTTATTCATTTCCTTGAAAGGAACCCGGGCTTAAGTTTTGTCGCCCTTGACCAAGGAATTCTTGTGGGAACAGCACTTTGTGGTCACGATGGTCGCCATGGATATATTCACAACCTAGCAGTGAAGAAGACTCATCGCAAACAGGGAATTGGCAAGTCATTGGTCGGGCGCTGTATGTTTGAATTAATTAAATTAGGGATACATCGCTGCCATCTATACGTGGAAGGCGATAATCAAAATGGAATTAATTTCTGGAAGAAATTGGGGTGGGAACAACGTGTTGAAATGATCAGCATGTCACAACCACTTCGCCCCTGATCTCTCAACGCCAAAGGAGAATTGATGCAGGATATTACTTACGATTATGTCATTATTGGATCGGGTTTTGGAGGTTCGGTTTCAGCCATGCGACTGGCTGAAAAGGGTTATCGCGTCTTGATTCTAGAACGCGGTAAACGGTATGAGGACAAGGATTTCCCAAAAACCAACTGGAATGTTTGGAAATTTCTCTGGCTCCCAGCGTTAAGGTGTTTTGGAGATTTTGAGATGACCTTCATGAACGGCCTTCTGGCATTACATGGTAGCGGAGTTGGTGGAGGCAGCCTCATCTATGCCAATGTTCTAATGGAACCTGATGATCGATTATTTAATTCGCCAGCCTGGAAAGATCTGGCTGACTGGAAGAAGGAACTTCAACCTTTCTTCAAGAAAGCTAGAGAAATGTTAGGGGTCACCCAAAACCCGCGATTGTTTTTTTCGGATAATTGGCTGAAAGAAGTCGCAAATGAGCTCGGTTATCCAGATTCCTTCCAACCTACGGATGTTGGTGTATTCTTCGGAAAACCTGGGCAGGAAGGTCGGACTTTCCCTGATCCATTTTTCGATGGTAAGGGCCCAGAACGCGCAGCCTGCAATTTCTGTGGGGGATGCATGGTTGGTTGCCGTTATAACGCCAAAAACACACTTCTAAAGAATTACTTATATTTTGCTGAAAAAATGGGTGTTAGAATCCAGGCAGAAGCAAAAGTAAAGGACATCAGACCGCTAAACCAAAATGAATTAGGTAATGGTGAAGATGAGAGTGGTGCCCGTTATGAAATCACATATTCGTCATCAACTGCATTTTTATTTAAACCCGTCAAACGAGTCAAAACCCGTAATGTGATCGTTTCAGCCGGGACTCTTGGAACTCTGGAGTTACTTTTCCGTTGTCGTGATGTATCGGACTCCCTTCCCATGATCTCCTCACGGCTGGGAGATCGTGTACGTACCAATTACGAAAACATCCTTGGGGTTACGACACGCGATCGTGATAAGGACCTCTCCAAAGGAATAGCCATTAGCTCTGTTTTTAATGCAAATGAAGTTACACGGGTGGAACCTGTTCGTTATTCTGATGGCTCCTCTTTTATCCGTGTTTTGACTGCTCCGTTAATAAATGCCGGTTCCAATATTCCTATTCGAATTCTGAAAACTCTTTGGGAGGTGATCCGCCATCCCTGGGATTTTCTCTATGGCAAATTTTTTTCACGTTGGGCCCGGTTTACTACAATTCTACTAGTGATGCAAACAGAAGAAAATTTGACTCGCTTCAGGTTAGGGAAGAGTTTCTTTACTTTTGGGAAAAAAGGACTTGTAATTCGACCCGAACAGGCACACACAGCCAGCAAGATCACGATCGCCAACGAAGTCACCCGAATGCTGGCCACCAAAATGAATGGAATTCCAGCCAGTGCTTTTACTGACAGTCTATTTAACTTTCCTACCACTGCCCATATCATGGGAGGCGTTCCTTTCGGTCTCAACGAAAAGGACGGTGTGATCGACCTGAATTTTCAGGTTCATAATTACCCGGGACTTTACATTGTGGACGGCTCCGTGATGCCAGCCAATCCTGGTATCAACCCCAGCCTGACAATAACTGCGCTGGCAGAATACGCCATGAGCAAGGTACCCAATAACACCCGGACTTAACCGAGATCAGATTTTCGGTTCATCTTATTAATTAATTTCCATGTTTTTTTTTATCTGGAGAATATTTTTGAATCAGAATTTTCGCGCAGAAAGAGGATATGCCCTTGAACTAGATCGATTGGATCCTTTGGCAACTTTCAGGGACCTATTTGTCATCGAAGATCCCGATTTAATTTACATGGACGGAAATTCCCTTGGTCGCCTGCCCCTGGCAGCCTTGGAACGAGTGAATTCAGTTGTTTCCAATGAGTGGGGGAATGTTTTGATCCGTTCATGGAACCAGGGATGGTGGGAAGCTCCAGCTCGCATCGGCGAAAAGATCGCCACACTTGTAGGAGCCTCAACCGGTCAGATCATTGTATGTGATTCTGTATCCGTAAATCTCTTCAAATTGACTATGGCAGCTCTTACCTTAAGATCGAAACGCTCAAAGATAATAACTGATTCTCTAAATTTCCCTTCTGATCTATATGTACTACAAGGTTGTGTAGATCTATTAGGGAATAAACATGCAATCACAAGGATAGGCTCGCTGGACGATGACGTCACTCCTGACCTGGATTCACTTTATGATGCAATTGATGAGGATACTGCTTTCGTCACCTTATCCCATGTACTTTTTAAAAGCGGTTATTTGTATGATATGGCTGCCATAACCCAAAAAACCCACCAAATGGGCGCCTTGGTCATATGGGATCTCTGCCATTCTGTTGGAGCATTACCAATCGAGTTGGATGCCTGCCAGGTGGATTTTGCACTTGGCTGCACCTACAAATACCTTAATGGAGGTCCTGGATCGCCTGCCTTTATTTACAGCAACAAAAACCTCCACGAAAACTTTAGCTCTCCGATTTGGGGTTGGTGGGGTCAAAGATCTCCTTTTTCTTTTGATCTGGATTATGTCCCTAATCCAGGAATGCAGAGATTCCTGACCGGGTCACAACCAATTCTCTCGATGCTCAGTCTCGAAGCTGCCCTTGACCCTTTGATGCAAGCCGGCATTCAAAATTTGCGGGAAAAATCCATGCAGTTGAGTGAATATTTCATCAAATTATCCGACTCAATTCTGACCCCACTAGGTTTTAGACTAGGATCCCCTCGCAATTCGTCTTTACGCGGGAGCCATATCAGTCTCAGGCATCCCGAAGGATATCGCATTAACCGGGTCCTTATTGACAAACTCAATGTGATCCCAGATTTTCGTGAACCGGATAACATACGTTATGGGTTGGCACCCATTTACACTTCTTTTACAGATGTGTGGGAAGCGGTCGAGCGAACACGTCAAGCAGTAGCCAACAAGATCTATGAAGAAATTCCGCAAGACCGTTTAATTGTGACTTAAGATTGCACTTAAAATTGGCCTGCTTAAATCAATTATAGATCACCGCCAATCTAATAAAGCGATGATCTATTCTTAAATTGACCAATTACTAGAACAGGTACTTTTATGGCTTTACTTTGGAGGCATTTTTTACATAATTTTGTACTGCTTCCAGCATGAATTCAGTCAAATGAGGATCGATCTTATCAAAATTCTTCTTAAAAGCAGGGTCGGAATTATAACCCTCCGCCAACCCAATCAACTGTTCGAGGGAAGGTGTCCAAAAATAATTCATATGGTTTCGCCAACGCTCCACGCAAGATTGAACTTCTGCAGAATCGGATCCCTTGGGCATGGCTGCCAATATATCAATATAAATTTGATTACCCTCTGCCAATATTCTTGTTTTCTTATCTGAAGTATAGCTTTTCCATTTGCGATTAGAGGCTCGGACGATCTCCGGGTCATATTTCTGCTCTGCTTCCACTGCATATTTTTCCTGCTCTTCTTCTGTAAATGCTTTAAACAATTCTTTGTCTGTCATTTCTTTTAATCCTTCCAAATGGTAAATTGTGTCATCCACGGTCTTTATAAGGTTCTGTAATCGATCTATACGTCCCTTGATGGACTTTTTGTGATTTTTGAGGGCGGATATAACTTCAAAATCCGGATTTTCCAAAACCCGACAAATTTCATCAAGGCTGAGGTCAAGTTCCCTGTAAAAAAGGATTTGTTGGAGCCTGATCAGCGCTTCTTCATCATAATAGCGATACCCATTGGTACCTATGGAAGTTGGTTTGAGAAGTTTGATCTCATCATAATAGTGCAGTGTGCGCACACTGACACCTGCCAATCTGGATAGTTGCTTAACTGTGTATGACATGCATACATAATAAACCATGACGTAACGTTAATGTCAAGGGATCAGTTTTCTTATTATTACATTTGGCAGAATTACCAAACTTATAATCAGTCTCTGAGGTAAAATTACCGGATGCAATTTCCCCATATACTTCCATCCTTCTTACACTAAAATGGAAATAAATATACTTTTTGAAGATTCGGATATATTGGTTGTAGATAAACCCGCTGGGATTTCAGTCCTTCCAGATGGTTGGGATAAATCCTCTCCTTTTCTTACAAAATTACTGGAAGCCAGTTTCCATCGGTTGTGGGTTGTCCATCGGTTGGATAAGATCACAAGCGGAATATTATTGTTTGCCCGCAATGCAACATCGCACCGTTCGCTTAGCATCCAATTTGAACAACACCTGGTAACCAAAATTTATCATGCCATATTCAATGGTGTGCCAGATTGGTCCATAAAGAGATCATCCCAACCTCTCCGACAAAATTCAGGCCATTCGCACCATACGGTAGTCGATTGGACAAATGGCAAAAAAGCCTTGACCAACTTCCATGTATTACAAACCATCAAGGGGTATTCCCTGGTCGAAGCGTCCCCAGAGACTGGACGGACTCATCAGATCAGAGCACATGCTGCTGCCCTGGGATACCCCATTCTAGCTGATCGCTTATATGGTGCGCTTCCCACTGAGATAATTTCCCGACCAGCGCTTCATGCCATGAATTTACGGATACTCCATCCAACAAGTGGACTGGTTATTGATTTTTCTGCGCCATACCCGGCTGATTTTCTTAATGCTTTAATAAAATTACAATTTTTATCCTGAAGTAGGTAAGGAGCCATGTGTTCTTATCCTGAAATTGTTATGATGTTTTATTCTATTAATAAATTCGAGTTAATAAAACTGTTATTCTTGTTTTAAATTTTCTCCCTGGAAGTATAATTACATTATGGATTATTTCAATATGGACCCCAATGAGCTGCGGCACCCACCCGAGGATATTAGGATATCGTCTCTTCAAGTTGAACCTTACCCTGATGGTCGCAAAATCCATGTTCTTCTGCAGCTGACTCCATTCCAAAAACCTCCCTGTATCGAGCTCACTTTATTAGATCCCTCAGGGGAGGAAATCGGGACAGCAAGTATCATTGAACCGTCTCGGTGGAAACAAGAAATAACCATGCACATCAAAAATTCGGACACAATCGGAGAATTTTCTCTTTCTGCAAGCCTTTTTTATCCTGACAAGGAAGTTCAAGATATTCAATCTATAATATTCAAGATCCTGAAAGCACCATAGAAATGAATTTTTCTCGATCCCATTACCGATCTTTAATTTTCATAACAATTCCGATAATCACCCTTTTTCTGGTCTCTTGCTCTTCCCGCGCGAAGCAAACAGTTGATCCAAGTCTTGCGACAAATACAAATATCCCTACAGAAACTAATTCTCCAACGCTTTCAGTAACCCAGACTCCTTATGTAGTCACAGCTACGCCAATACCAATTTCAGGTCCTCAGAATGTTTTTATTCTTTCATTAATGGATAGTGGCTATGCGCATCTTTTTGCATATTCTCCACAGGGTTTTCCTTTAACCAGACTTACATCAAATCCATGGGACGATGTCACACCTGCCTTGAGCCCAGATGGGACCCAGATCGCTTATGCCTCCCGCCGTAATGGCTACTGGGATCTTTACTTGCTAAATATTACGACCGGGGTTGAAACACGTCTCACGGATACTATGGACTACGAATCATCTCCCTCCTGGTCCCCCGACGGATTATGGCTCGTTTTCGAGACATATCGAAATGACAACCTTGACCTGGATATTCTCTCAATATCCAATCCGAGTGACCGGTATCAGCTCACGGATGACCCTTCGTCTGATTTCTCTCCAGCCTGGTCTCCTTTGGGTCGCAAAATAGCTTTTGTCTCGAACAAAACTGGGGAAAATGAGATCTGGATTGCTGACCTGGACAAAATTGGATCTGAGCGTTTTTACAATGCTAGCAAAAATGACCAGGCAATAGAGACTCACCCTCGCTGGTCACCTGATGGAAAGATGCTCGCCTGGTCTGCCTCTTCATTGGATTCATCCTTAAACGGGATTTATATTTGGAAAAGTCTCCAACCATCCTCTGCTTTATGGGTGGGCAGCGGAGATTGGCCCATTTGGGACCCTGATGGGTCTCGGGTCTTTTCCTATCTTTCAGCCCCAAACAATTCTTATCTCGAAGCTTTTACAATATCCGGAGAACTCAATTTTCCACCAGTAATGTTACCTGGTAGTCTGCGTGGCTTGGATTTTGGATATGCAATATTAACCTCCCCCCTTCCAGGTTCTCTCCTTACTTCAGCTAACTTGACCCCCACACCTTTATACAATATTGTCACAACTCCATTAACAAATATTCCAGGTAATCGGTTGACCCTTGTAGATCTGATCGATGTTCAAGCACCTTATCCCCGCATGTTGGATATATTGGACGAATCTTTCACTGCGCTACGAAACAGAATAATTCTAGAGGCCGGGTGGGATGCCCTGGCCAGCCTTGACAATGCTTATGTTCCCATCTCGGTTCCCCTCAACCCCGGGTTTGGAGAAGATTGGCTATACACCGGTCGTGCTTTTTCTTTAAATCCTATTCTTATCGAAGCTGGTTGGATAGCCATAGTTAAGGAGGAGATTGGACAGCAAACCTACTGGCGCGTTTATCTTCGTACTCGCGCTCAGGATGGTTCCCAGGGAGAACCATTACACCAGATCCCCTGGGACATTTACGCTCGTTTCAGTGGTACTCCAATGGCGTATGACCAGGGTGGCCAAACAGTCTCCAATATTCCATCTGGTTTCTGGTTGGATTTAACGACTCTTGCCAAGGCATATGGTTGGGAGCGGGTTCCATCTCTTTCAAACTGGCCCAGTTATTTTAACGGGACTCGTTTTGGTGAATTCGTAATTACATCCGGGTTGGATTGGTATACAGCAATGCTCCAAGTCTACCCGCCTGAAATCTTCCTTACACCCACAGCAGTCATCCCCCCCTCCAAAACACCCACAAAAACTCCGTGGCATTATAGAACTCCTTCACCAACACCTACGCTCACTCCTCGTCCCACTTATACCCCTCGACCATGAGATCAAAGTTTATTAACTTATTACTGCCTAGCATATGTATTTTGTTTCTATTTGCCTGTAAGGCTCAGAAAGTGGATGAGACAGGTACATCACCAACTACTAAATCAACTGATGTTTTGCTGCCAGGGAAAATTCAACCTTCATCCACACCCCTTTTATCAAACGGACAATCGCCGGAACCCACGTCTCAAAGTACTCCTGATGCCATGCGTTTTTCCCTCCCAACTCCGGGTAACCAACCAATAACAGCCTGGAGACCACCTCTCTATCCTGTTCCATGGGCAATCTCTCCTTATGACCATTTTTATTTCGTCCGTCCAATTGCTATGGACCAGAAAAATTGGCCTAATCCGGATTATCGATATGGAGGAGTTTTTTTCAAACCCAGCGCAGTTCATACCGGTATCGATATCCCGGCCGAAGTGGGTACGCCAGTTCTAGCTGCTGGTCCTGGCGTCGTCATTTGGGCGGGTTGGGGTTTGTACACCGGGGATCCTGCCAATAAGAACGATCCTTATGGATTGGCAGTGGTACTACAGCATGACTTTGGTTACCAGGACCAATTGCTCTTTACGGTTTATGCTCATCTTAATCAAGTGGAGGTTACACCTGGAGAAAGTATCAAAACTGGTGATCTTCTTGGCGATGTGGGCCAAACGGGTTTTACGACCGGACCGCATCTCCACTTTGAAGTCAGGATTGGAGATAATTCTTATTACAATACGAATAATCCTGAACTTTGGCTGGTTCCACCTCAGGGTCTGGGTGTTTTAGCGATGCGCATCACCGATTCCTATAACAACCCCCTTTCAGACCTTGAGATCACTCTTGTTGCAAAAGACTCTGATACCGAATGGACACTCCGTACTTATCCTGCCCTGGGAGTCTCAGGCGATCCTTATTATCAAGAGAACCTGGTAATCAGTGACCTCCCGAAAGGAAAATATACTATTTCTTTTCAGTACTTTAAAAAACAGGAAATAACCATCCAAATCCTTCCTGGACAAATTACATACCTGGCATTTCGAGGATTGTTGTATGGTTTTGGAACCACTCCTCCTCCAACTGAAAAGACTGATTTCTTCTTAACTCCGCTCCCTTAAACCATTCATTATTCAAAACCCACTTATTTATCTTAATTTTAATCTTTTGGCGATCTATCCTACCATCCTTGACGCATCGAACATCTGTGCTATACTCGGGTTAATAAAGACTTATATTTTTCTGATCTTTCATAAGAATGGAGAATGACCATGGCTCGCAAAACTCTAGAAACCAACCCAGGTGGTCCTATGAATGAAGCTCGCCGGGCTATGCTCGACAAAGCAGTAGGCGACATCGTCAAACGGTATGGCGATGGCTCAATAATGCGTCTTGGCGAAGCTCACAGCATGGCCATCGATGCCATTCCAACCGGGTCTTTATCCCTCGATCTCGCCTTGGGGATTGGTGGTATCCCGCGTGGACGCATCACTGAGATCTATGGGCCTGAATCTTCTGGCAAGACGACCATCAGCCAACATATCGTTGCAGAGGCTCAAAAATTGGGTGGCACTTGCGCGTATGTTGACATGGAGCATGCGCTCGACCCGATCTATGCCGCTCGCTGTGGTGTTGATATCAATAACCTGCTTGTTTCCCAACCCGACACTGGCGAACAAGCCTTAGAGATCACCGAAACACTTGTCCGCTCTGGTGCAGTTGAATTGGTCGTCATAGACTCTGTAGCGGCTCTGGTTCCACGGGCTGAAATTGAAGGAGATATGGGAGATGCGCAAATGGGAGCAATGGCACGTCTCATGTCCCAGGCATTGCGCAAACTATCGGGTGCGATCAACCAGACAAAAACAGCTGTCATTTTTACAAACCAATTGCGGATGAAAATTGGGGTCATGTTTGGCAACCCTGAGACAACCACCGGAGGCAATGCTTTAAAATTTTATGCCTCCATTCGCCTGGATGTTCGTCGCATTCAATCCATCAAGGTTGGGGCAGAGATCATTGGCAACCGTACACGAGTCCGCGTTGTGAAGAACAAGGTTGCGCCTCCATTCCGGACCGCTGAATTTGATATCATGTACAACGAAGGAATATCGAAAGTTGGAGATCTGGTCGATCTGGCGACCCAATTTGAGATCATTTCAAAGCGCGGCGCTTTTTATTCATTCGGTGATGTTCGCATTGGTCAGGGTCGCGAAAACTCAAAGGAGTTCTTGCGCCAGAACCCTGATCTTGCAGCAGAAATTGAACTTGCTGTTCGTAATCAAGCCTCTGGAGGAGCCATCATCCTGCCACTTACGGATGTTGAAGAAGAACCTTCAGGGTCTTCTGAAGAATAAATATCGGATTAATTAGAACAGAGGAATTACTGGATGGATACACCTCGAACTCAACCTCGACCTGGTGTGTCCATCCTTATATTAATATGTATCCCATTTATCATTTCGGGCTGCTCCAGCTCAAATACCTCCCGATCAATATTCCTCCCACCCACTTCGGGGATCATGCCGACATCCGGACCCGTTTTGGTTGATGTGACCCACTCGCCCATCCCTACCATCTTACCCCTTCCAACAACCTCAGCAGATAATTGCACGAATAACCTTCTTTATATCGAAGATTTGACTTTTCCTGATGGGACAGTGATCAAACCCGGTGCTGAGGTAGATAAGCAATGGCAGATCGAAAATAATGGCTCCTGCAATTGGGATTTTAGATACTCACTGCGCCAGACTTCCGGCGATGATCTTGGAATTGCATTAGAACAAGCACTTTTCCCAGCTCGTGCAGGTTCCAGAATAATCATACAAATAAATTTCACAGCTCCACTTTCAGCAGGAACATATAAGGGTGTGTGGCAGGCTTACGATCCTGGAGGGCGACCTTTTGGAAATCCGCTAAGTATATTATTGGACGTCGTCCCCTAATATTATTGCTTCAATTTTTTTGCATTTGTTATTTAATATCATTCCGGACTCTTTTGGGATTTACCTTTATTAACGTGTTGTCTTCAACAACCTGTCAACTAGTTACTATCCTGGGTATTTGATAAATATTAAGGATCATTCTATGAAAACCCGCATATTGGATCTTATTCATGCTCATGCTTCTTGCCGTAACTATAAAACCGATCCTCTTTCTGTCGATCTGATCGAAACGATAATCTCTGCATCACAGTGTGCATCTACGTCATCGAATTTGCAGACTTACAGTGTAGTCGCTACAACCGATCCTGATGTAAGGGAAAAACTAACTCAGATCTGTTCAAACCAAAATCACATCCGAATTGCGCCGTTATTCCTAACCTGGTGTGCGGACCTGGCTCGACTTCAGACAGTTTGCCAGATGCGTGGTTATGAACAGAATACTGATTATCTTGAAAATTTTTTGATGGCAGCAGTAGATGCGTCCCTGGCTGCTCAGACAGCAGCTCTGGCGGCTGAATCCATCGGTCTTGGAATTTGTTATATTGGGTCTCTCCGTAACAATCCCCGTGAAGTGATCAAATTGTTGGATCTACCGGATCTGGTCTTTCCCATCACAGGAATGACCGTAGGGTGGCCTGCTGCTGAATTAAAATTGCGTCCCCGCCTTCCACTGAAAACGATACTGCATTATGAAAAGTATAATCAGAGCCAGGATGAAACTTCCTTAATTGAATATGATCAAGCCATGATGGAAACGGGTATTTACAGGAATCGCCAGGTTCCCATTCCGGGCAGTGACCCGGTCATTCAAAATTATGGCTGGTTGGAGCATACCGCCCGCAGGGTTTCTCAGGTAGTCAGACCTAATCTTCGTAAAGAGATAGAAGAGCAAGGCTTTGGGCTAAAGTGAATTAATGGATCCATTAAAGATCAGCAGAGTAAATCGTTCAAAACAACAGGCACAAGGAATATATGACCGGTTGAGCTGTTGCTATGATATTGTTGCTGGTAGTAGTGAGCGAAATTTCATGAAGATAGGAATCCGGCAACTTAATCCCCAACCTGGCGAATATATTTTGGAGCTTGGCTGTGGCACTGGGTTTGGGTTATGCGCTTTCACTGATTCTGTTTCACCATTTGGAATGATTTATGGGCTGGATTTCTCTTCAGGTATGCTTAGAAAGGCGCGCAAATTATTACGGAAATCAGGAATAATTTCATCTGTTAGCATTCAGCTTGGGGATGCCTGCTTTTTACCTTATAGAAACAAGGCTTTTTCCATTATTTTTCTCTGTTTTACCCTTGAATTGTTTGATACTCCAGATATTCCTTTGGTATTATCTGAATGCAAGCGCGTTCTCAAACCAGATGGGCGAATTGGGATCGTCTGCCTAGAAAAGAAGGAAACCTTGCCAGTTCGAATTTATGAATGGGCTCACAGGGTGCTGCCAGCCCTGGTGGATTGTCGTCCAATAAATGCGTATGATGATCTTGATTCAGGTGGATTTGAAATAATCACCTTTTTATCCAAATTGATATGGGGCTTACCTGTAAGCATAATTACCGCAAGAGTAAAATAATTTGAAATAAATGGAGATATATGAATAGCAATTTGAATCCATCTGCCCAGAAGATCCAAGGTGAATTGGATAAACTCGGGTATAACTGTAAAGTAATTGAGTTCCAAGGAACTACTCGAACATCTGCAGATGCTGCCGCCCGTGTAGGTTGTTCACTCAGCCAAATCGTGAAATCCTTGATCTTTAAAGGGAAAAATAGCAATAAACCAATTCTGGTTCTCACTAGTGGATCCAACCGTGTAGATATAAAAAAGGTAAACAATCTAATCGGAGA
>Ga0315268_10003038_pt1 | contig 18604 bp, 24 predicted proteins | sample C1_top_MG_FD_204535 | JGI IMG/M metagenome (GOLD analysis project Ga0315268, IMG submission 204535) | Sediment microbial communities from Yellowstone Lake, YNP, Wyoming, USA - C1_top | ecosystem: Environmental > Aquatic > Freshwater > Lake > Sediment | place: USA: Wyoming | collected 2017-08-01
CCATCGCCGCCTGACCCTCCCTAAGCTCAAGCAACTTCCTAACCCTCTTCGGAATGACGATCGCGAAGCGCTTCCCAATCCTAACTTCCTCTGACATTGCGGCCTTCATCCGTCATTCTCGCCTTTGTCGGACATAAATCCTTTCTTCTGAGATCCTGACCCGCTAAACATGAGGGCTGCCAGGCCTTTCACAAGAACCGGCGAGGACCAGGCGTTGGAGGAGATTCTCCTCGAAACCCCCGCAGTGGACGCGCGGGAGCTTGCGTCCGGGCGCACGGTGTTGACCAAATCCAGACTGCTGCTCGACAGACCCTGAAGAACAACATGCTCCATGGAATCAGAAGGCTCAGCGACTAATCCCGGACACTGCCTGCAGAACTAGACAACGCTCTGCTTCACAATGAGACTTGCTGATCCAGCCCGCCCGCGGGGAGAGGTTCAGCTCACCGACGCCGTACAGGGGCTCATCGATCGTGGACACGGAGTAAGAGCGATTAAGCTGCGCGACGACGAGATACGCCTCGACATAGGCACGCCTGAAACCTACTTGGAGGCCCTGGAGCTCTCCCACCGCTACGCAATATGCTAGAAATGAGAAACATTGACGGATTCCGTCACCAGGACGCGTCGAAGTGCTAACGAAGCTTATTGTCGTGGGGAGCCTTTTCGGTCGAAGAGAATCCTAATCACGATTGGAGGCGGCCTGTTCCATCAAGCATGTACATGCTGTAGATCCATCAATTAACAGCCTATGTTTGCGCAGTATCGCGCGCCCGACGAGAAGCTTCCCCGGTCCGAAGGCGGGCGTCTCAACCTGCGTTTCCTCAAGCGCCTCACTCTCACCGGTTTTCACGAAGGCTCTTGCAACCCTCGTCTGCAGCGGGCCTGTCATCGTTCTGTAAGCTTTCCAGAATCTCTTAGGGAACTCGCCTAGCATGAAGAACTGGTAGTCTTGCTCTGAAAGCATCACCGCGCCTGAGAAGCCTGTGTCAACGGGAGCCAAAACGTTAAGATGAGGCCACGTTTCGTCCGCGACATTGTATAGCATTATCTCGAGGCGAGGCTGGTTTGAGGTAGGCTCATGCGGGTAGCAGTCTATCGCTCTAAAGATCCGCCCAGCCATTCGCCAAACTCCTTGACGTCTTCGCCTACCTTTGTGAGGATAGCCTGCGCGGTTTTCGGGGTGATCGCGTTTATGGCCTCGCCAGCCTGATCTAGGTTCTCATAGACCCCTACCAAGCGACCGTGGGCGACTAGGATGTACTTCCCTCTATGTTGTGCTTCCAGTTCAGCGATGTTAGATTCGTAGAAGTCGTTGTTCCGGTCGGTTTCGGTAATCGCGTACGCCTCCCTGTTCTGATTGAGCCAAGTATTGACAGCCTCCTCGAAGACCTGCGCAAGAGTCAAACCCCGTCTAGCGGCCTCCGCCTTAAGTTCTCGAAGCGTTCTCTCGTTAAGCTTCTTTATTACCAGAGTCAACTTGTTCACTTGAGTGAAGTGAGTCCCCTAGGTTAATACGCATTGCTGCTGACTGGCCCCTTTGTTTATATGAAGGCTAGCAACCAGGCTGAATGGTGATGGTAATGGAAGTGGGGAAAATCGACTCGCAAGGACGAGTGCTGGTTCCTAAGGCTCTCCGCGAAAACCTCGGTCTCACCGGCGAGATCGAGCTAGTACAGGTTAAAGACGGCATCTTGCTCCGCCCGAGAAAGTCGAAGAGTTGGGAGCAGATTCTCTCGGAGAAACTGAAGGTTGACTGGAAACAGGCGATGGCCGTCTCCCTTGAGGGAGTATCCATGGACGATGTGCTCTTCGGGTAGCTCGCATGCCAAAGAAGGGTCTCGACGCCAACATAATCGTCTACTCTCTTCTCGACGGCCATCCAGCGTCGGAAGCGTGCGATGGCTACATCAAGGATTCCCGACACAAGTTCTACACCACCTCGCTGACACCATTCGAGGTCTACTTCGCCCTCCACAGAGTCTACGGCGTACCACGTCCCAGTGCAGCATCGAAAGCGCTCTCACTCCTTGACGCACCCCTAACCATAGTCGACGTAAGAAGCTCCCATCTGCACGCCGCGATAACTAGATGCGAAACCAAGGGTCTAGAAGCGAACGACAGCCTACTGATCGAAATGTGCCTAAGCCTTGAGATACCATCTCTTGCCTCAGATGACCGAAGGCTGCTCAAAGCCTGCGAAGAGCAGGGAATCCACCCTGAATGCCCGATCGGAGAGGACCAACGCCAGCGAATGCAAGTATGGGAGAAGACAAAGCTGGCTCAGGCCGGTGCTCCACGCCTCCTCACCAGAGTCTACTCGTGGATCGGTGAGAGAAACCCGCAACTAGCCGAAAGCTTTCTGGAAGCCTCCGGAAACCTCCGCCACATTCCATGAAGAACGCTGCGCCAACCTCAAATCAGAAACGAGACATACTGCTCTGTCTAACTGACAAACGAGGACGAAGACCGTCAGCAATGATAGAGAATGTAGTCCCCGCCGCCGGTTTGGGGTGCTAGGCTTCTCTCTACCGATTTGAGAAAGCTTGCTAGGGCTGACGTGATCTTCTCTACAGTTGCAGGACGCACTCTTACGACGATAACGCCGAACTGACCTCTTCTTGAAAGATAATGGATCTCGCCGAAATCCAAATCTACAGTTACCAGAATTCGTTGCTCGGCGATTGCAAAATCAATCAGCTGCTCATCGTCTGCACCGCTCAAGCCTGCCTGGTAAACGTCCTTGAGATCGTGGCCTAACCGCCTAACCGCCTCAGCAGTCAGCCGCGATACGCTCTCATCAACGAGGAAGCGAAACCTCTAGGCTACCTGGTACTCTGCGGCTTCCTCTGCAGCTTCTTGCGTGATGCCGATGCGAACGGCGCATGGAACATTGCTAAACGGGCTCATGGCATGTTAAGCCATGAAGCAGGGGCTGTATTGATAACGCCCAGAACTCTGAGCGAGCGCCCCGACGCACTGACGCCGTTTTATAAGGCTCGGCCGGGAAAAGCCGTCTGTGAACCATGATGGCAGTTACGCCTGAGGTGTACGATACCATCGTCCACGTCGTCGACCAACGTGTTGGCGAGATCAAGGTCACACGAGAGGCCTTCGATAAGTTAGCTGGGACTGTTTCAGAGCTATCCGTTGCTGTTCGCGAGCTTGCGGAAGCTCAGAAGAGAACCGAGGAGAGGTTGGGGCGCGTCGAGGGAGCAGTGGAACGCCTGGCTGAGGCCCAGAAGCGGACTGATGAGAGGCTGCAAGAACTCGCCGGAGCCCAGAAGCGGACTGATGAGAGGCTGCAAGAACTCGCCGGAGCCCAGAAGCGGACTGATGAGAGGCTGCAAGAACTCGCCGGCACGGTTCGGGACCTTGCTGAGGCCCAAAAGCGGACTGATGAGAGGCTGCAAGAACTCGCCGACGCGCAGAAGCGGACCGAGGTGGCGCTGCGAGAACTTGCTGAGGCCCAGAAGCGAACCAATGAGGCTGTGGGTAGACTAACCGACACGATCGGCCACGACTTGGAGTCTGTTGCGCGCGTCTCCGCGCCTAACTGGCTTCAGGTCTATGAGGATGTCAAGGTTCCAGGCCTTGAGCGGCGCATCTTCAAGGTTGACGGCGAGGATGTGGAGATTAACCTTTACGGGGAGGGCGTGAAGGGGCGGGCTCCAGTGACCGTTGTAGGGGAAGCCAAGTCCACGATTCATGGTCGCGACGTGGAAGCCTTCTCAGGGCGGGTTAACCGCCTCAAGAGCCAGCTTCGCGGGCGCATCATCAAGCTGATGTTCGGCTACTGGATTCACCCGTCCGCCGAGCAGGAAGCCAAGAAGCTGCAGGTTCATGTGATCGCGCCGCCCGGCACATACCCCACCCCCAAGCCTACCAAGAGGAAGCAGCTGTGACATCCTCCAACGACTAAAGTCGTTGGCTTCCCGCTTGTCGGCTGCCACTCAGTTTCAGTCACCTATCCAATCTAAAGTAAGTAGAGTTGTGCTTCAAGCGCTTTTCCGGAGGTCACTAGTCTACACGCGAGTTGTTGCGGAGAGTTCCGTAACGGTTCTCTGAGGGGGTCTATCTTCTAAGTGGCGTCAGGCGAATTCTCTTATCATTCAAGACTACGAAGTGATCCTCAGGTTGGATTTCAGAGTCAAGTAAAGCCTTCAGTCTTCGCGCTAACTGTTCTGGTTACTTGGGCATAAACCGTAACAAAACCACCCCTTTCGTTTCCGCCCTTGTTCTGAAGACAATATCCCCGAAATCCTTATCGAATGTCACAAGAACTCTTTCTTGCTACATCGCTATCGTTAGCACATCGTCGTCACTAAGTCCCTGAGTAAAGTCCAGAACAGAGACTATGTCCACTCGCTCCTGCTTGAGAAGATCAAGTGCGCGGACAGGGATGTTCTCGTCCGCAATAAATTTCATCTAGCTTCTCTACGCCAGAGGGTAGACTTTTTCCTCTTTCAAGATCTCTCCAGCGTAGCTCAACGCCGCGAATATGTCCTCCCTCTTCAGCTGTCGGTAGTTCTCCAAGATCCTTTCGTAGGTCCAACCGTTGGCTAATAACGCAATTATGAATTCGACTGCGATTCTAGTTCCCTTTATTACAGGTTTGCCCGCGAGAATACTTGGATCAACAGCTATTCGGTCCTTCCAAGCCAACGATCATCAGTTCCTGATGAATGGAATGAAGGGGGCGCTCTTCCAAAAAGATTGACGCCGCAACATTGCGGGATGCATAGTCTGACTGAATGCGGAAAATCTTCCAGGCACAGTTAAGGTCCAGAGAACTGTCTCGTGCTTGTTTGTTGAAACAAAAAAAGGGGAGCGAGTTCTACGTGCCCGCCGTTCATGCGCTTGCTGGGTCGATACGTCTCAATCCCTTAACGGCGTTGTAAGCTAGGTCGAATGAAATGATAGTTGAGTCCGTATTAAGCGCGGTAGCGGCATAGTGAGAGTCGAAGAAGCCGAGATGGAATGTCTCTCGGAGGTGGATCGCTGAGAGCACCACATCGGGAGTAAGCGGCTCAAACGTCGTGTTGGGCATAGCGGCCAAGGCGGCCATATGCCCGAGTAGAGATACTTCCCTTCCTTCACTGCGGTAAATCAGTTCCATCTCCACAAGCGCAACACTCGATATTGAAACCTTGAGGGAGCCAGCTTTGATCTTGCTGAAAATCCGATCAGCAACTTTGAATTTCGAGTCGAACGTGTTTAGGTAAGCAAATATCACGTCGTTCTCGATGAGTGGCGGCAACTGTAACTACCCCTTTTCTGCAAGCTCTTTCTGCGCTTCCTCCTCCGCCTGCTTCCTCAACTCCCTGAAGTTCTTCTTGACACTAAAAGCGCCCCTCAGAGTCTCGACAGGGTCCTTCGGAATAGGGATCAACTTCAGATGATCTCCTGCGTTCACTACCAGAACCTTGCGCTCAAGTTGAAGCTCCCGCCTGTAGCTTTTGGGAACCGTCAACCTGCCCTTGCTATCGAGCTCCAACACGCTCATATTCCCACCTCACGTCCGCAAAGAGCAAGAGTGGGAATTAAGCTTTTGCGGGGCCTTCTGTGGGAAACCCTCCAAGAAAGACGTCGGTCGAAGCGTATTACATCGTACTTCGCATGCGTTCTGAGTGCGTCATGTAATATCTAGTTGACACTCTCCTCGACTGAAGTCGGGAGATTCTCTAGCCATTCGAGGCGTCTTCATGGCTCACACTCAGCTAGAGTTCTGGGGACTGTCAATAGGCCCCCTGCTTCATGGCTTAACATGCCATGAGCCCGTTTAGCAATGTTCCATGCCCCGTTCACATCCGCATCGCAGACTAATCTGCAGTTTTGGCATGAGAATCTTCCACTGACACGGTGTCCTCTTACACCACAGCGGTGACAAGTCTGGCGTGTGTACGCTTCTGGAACTGTTAGCACTCGGATACGTTCCCATGCGGCCTTGTACGTTAATAGCTGCTTGAACAGGTAGAAGGGTTGACTGGATAGGCGACGGTTGAATACTCTGCCTTTCCCTTTTCCGTTTCTCCGTATGCCTTCTAGGTCTCCTACTGCTATGATGGCGTTGGTTGCTTTCGCTTTCTCCACGATTCGACGGGTGATTGCGTGGACTTGATGTTTGACGGTTTCCTGTTCCTTATGCTTCCACTTCCTCACGATTCTCGCTTTACCTGTCGAGCGTCGGAGCCTGAAGTATGCTCCGCGTGTTTGTCTCACATCTTTGCCGTAGAATTTGGGCTTGCCTTCTTCGATTGTGGTTGCGAGCTTTCGTATTCCCATGTCTATGGGTAGCATGGTTGCGTATCGGCGTTTCAGTCGTGCTTCTTTCTGGATGGTTAGGTTCACATACCAGTTGTCGCCGTCGCGGATTAGTTTGCATTCACGTGTGTCATACTTGAGCAACGGTTCCTGCTCGTATGGTAGTTGGATTGGAACCCAGATGCTCTTCGGGCTGACTGGGATTCGCATCCACCATTTGAAAACTGAATCTTTCTGGTACTGCACTTTTACGCAGTCGTGTCGGAGAATTATCGGGTACTCTCGTATCTTGAGGCCACGGTGGTTCTGACGGTATGAAAATTTTCATGGATGTTTTTTTCACTCGCTGTTTGAAGCGTTCTGCTTGCTGCTTTGTTGCGGAGTAGAGTTGTTCGTTGTTTCCTCGCAGTTGGCGCTGCCAAGCCCAGTATTCGCGTTCTACCGCTTCCCGTTTACCTTCTCGGTCTAGAACGAGTTTCGCATGGATCGTTCGTTGCAGTTTCACGAGCGACACGCCCACCAACAAATCCGTTCTAAGCTCCACTTAAGCCTGAGAGGTGGTTGAAACTGTTTCTCAAGCGCAATTCATCTCCGCGAATGAATTCGGGAGCTTTCTTGCACGGATATGGTAATACCTCATGGTAGGAATATGTTCATATATGTAGTATGACATTAGCTCTGCCATGAACTTTAGCCGCAGAATTGGTCCGAAAGGTCAAGTTGTTATTCCCAAGGATGTTAGGGATTTTCTGAGCGTTGAGCCGGGTTCTGAGGTTGTGTTCGAAGTGAAAGATGAAGGAGCCATTATGCGACCCAGCAAGCCACCGTCCCAGCTCCTTGAAGAGTACCTCTCAATCTTGACCCCGAAACTAAAGAGTAAGATTCAGTTGGAAGAGTTAGTTGAAGAGGAAGTTCTCGAAGAAGGCCCTCTACGTCGACAGTAACATCTTCATCTATCCAGCCATCTACGATCCTCAGACTATTCCTGAAGCAGCAACGGCAACGGCGAGACTCCACGAGATAGCTTCTGGCACCATTGAGGCCTGTACTTCCACATTGACATGGGACGAGGTCACATGGGTCGTGCGCCGACTCTTCGACCCGAGAAAGGCTGCAGTCCAAGGGGCAAGTTTTCTGAGACTGCCAAACCTGAAGTTACTGAAAGTTGACGTCGAAACAATCTCGGAAGCTCAATCGATAGTTGAAAGCCACGACCTCAAACCCAGAGACGCTATTCACGCCGCAACAGCCCTAACGAACGGCATCCACAGAATATTAAGCTTCGACCACGACTTCGACGCAATCCTATCCCTGACCCGAATCACACCTTGAAAGCTGTACAATAGTTTCAGCCCATGACTCATTGAAATGCAACCATACACCGTTTTTCCCGGTCGGCGGTTGCGCATTGAGTTTTCCTGATTCCCCCAAGGCTACGGGTATCGCATCACAAATTGTCACCTCACTTCTGGATCCGTTTTCCCGCTCCAAGAGTCATGAGGACGACCGCTTCCTCTCAAAACAAGATGAGCAGCCAATTTGGTCACAGGAAGAGAGTGAGATACCGCAGGCGCGTGAAAGGGTATACGCGCAGGTTCCGCGGTACCAGTGCTCCCGTTCGACGGGGACGAAAACAACGCAAGCGTAGGCGTGGAAGTGATGTTATCTCGCTGCGGAAATGCAGAGAGTGTTTGCTTCTGGTTTTGTTGATACAAAAAAGGGGGAGGGAGTTTCTACGATCGCCTGCGCCTATCGGCGTTTGCGTCGTAGTAGGTATAGTGATGCTGCTAGCGCTGATGCGAAGACTATTGCTAAGCCGCTGAATTCGGGGATGGGTATGTTGCTGGACTCGAGCTGGAAGACGATGCCCTGCGTGGATTGGCCGTAGCTGACCGTGTAGGGCGTCGAGACGACCGTGTACGCTTGGCCGTCAGGCGTCCAGACGATCACGCTTAGGGTGTACGTGGTTCCGCCAGGAGCCGCATCCAGGTACGTGCCGAAGAACGAATCCCAAGACCACGTCTTGAACTCGGTTCCGTCAGCCGCAAGTGCGACGACGGTAGCCCAAGAAACGGTTCTGAGTTCGTCACTCCACGTGAAGCCGTAGATGTTGCCGCTGATGAACCCACGCTTGTCAAGCTCGTAGACGACGCTCACCTCACTGCCTAGGTGGCCGTTCGGAACCTCCCAGACCATGCGCTGAGCGTATGGTCCGAGGCCGTTGGCTGCTAGGCTGTTACCAGTGAACCCGAAGACGTCAGGGGACGCGCCGGGTATGGTGTGGAAGCTGTCGCCCTGCAGTAGGCCTTCAACTGGTGGATACCAGTTACGAGCATCCGCGACACCACTGAAGGGTGGTGTGAAGTCGCCTGCGAAGCTGGGTGTTGGGTACTCGTTCCAGGTGTCTACCTCAACGTAGTACTTCCCAGAGTAGGATACGGGGATCCCCTCGGGGATGGTTGAGGACGAGCCTGGAATACCGTAGTGTATGGATGGCTGTTTGCCGTCCAGTGTTCTGCCCGGTAAGACGCCTGCATAGTACTGGTTCAATGGGTCACCCAGGTAGTCGTAGACACCAGCCGTGAACACGCGCACCTGCTTGGTCCCTGCTGGGATCCACGTGGTGTACGTGCCATAGTTGAAGTTGTAATCGGCGAAGTCGGTGACCGTGTTACCGCCGTGCGTGTTCAAGACATCACTGTCGAAGGCTTGCCAGCTGTCGCCTGTGCCGTAGTAGTTGCCGTACCAGATGAAGCCGTCCGCATTATCCGGACCCGAGCTCACACTGAGCACGCCGGCCGGGCTGTTGGGTACGTTGGGTACTTGGACGTATGGATCTACGTAGTAGGTCCAAGCGAACCCGTCCCACCTGGCGTATTTGCCGGTGACGCCGTCCCATCTAGCGATACCCAGAGCGTTCGCCTTGTCGAAGGTGACAACGTCGGGGTTCTTGGTCTGCTGTGTAGCGACCAGGTTGCCTTGGTCGTCGAAGACTCGGACGCGCATTGACATGTTGAATTCCGTGGGCGCGTAGATGCCTTCCTTCTTGAAGGGTATGTTGATGGTTATGTTCACGCCCTGAAGCAGGTTCAGCTTGATGTCGCCGTACCCGCCCTTCATGACGTAAACACTGTACTGCTTGTGTTGCAAGTAGCCGTACGTGAACCCGTAGAACAGGTACGTACCCGTTTCTAGGGCGTTCCGTGCGGCAAAGTTCGCCGATGCGCCACGCCTGTAGTAGCTTGTTGGGTAGGTCAGGAAGCCGTCGTAGTAGAAGAACGACTCACTACCATAGGGCATGTAGAACGAGATCGCGTATGCCGCGTAGAAGTCTGGTACAGTGTCGAACGTGTTGCTTATGCGGTATCCGTCCCAACCGATTATGTGGCAATGGTCTGAGATTGGGTCAGCGTGACCAGCGGCTCCAAGGTTGCAGAATCCGGTGAAGTCATTTCCACCAGGCGAACCTGATGGTTGGTAGCGTGTGCCAACATGCTGGTAGCTTCCAGCATCACCGTACACGTAGACTCGGAGTCTACTCGTTGGGAATTCCCAAGGTCGGTTGATTCTTGGATGCTCCCAGTCGATGCTGTAGACTGTGATGTTGAGGCGTGCGCCTCGGTACATGTGGTTGCTGATCAAGGCCGGAGCCCCGCTCAGCGTAACCGACACGGACTCGAAGGTCTGCTGCAAGTAGCCACGCATGTACACGCGAACCACGTACGTGCCCGAAGGCAGTCCGTAGTCACGGTGGCCCTGATAGCGGTAGAGCGAGAACTTCATGCCTGGACCCGCATCGAAGAAGAATGCGTTCGGATCGGGTCCCATCATGCCGAACCCGTTGATCTGAATCGTAGCGTGGTCAGCTGTTTGGTTTACGAAGGTGAAGTTCATGCCAACTAGGTTACCGTCCTGGTCGCGGACCTCCGCGATCAAGTAGCGGTTCCCACGTGACTGCCCTTCAGCTTCGTTGCCTGCGCAACCAACGATCGGGCAGACATCGAGTGTGCCTGGGTGGTCGTGGAAGTGAACAGTCTTGTTGATCACACTGCTTACGCGCAGGTCCATTGGTAGGAAGACGTCGCCAGCCCACTCATTCTCGGAGACCTCGAACGAGTACTCATCCAACGTGACTCCATCTTGCAGGGTCTGGACGTATCCGTTCAGGTACGCACGCACAAAGTATCTGCCGGCGGTTAGGCCGTTGATCCATGTAGCGTACGGCTGTGGGATATGCCCATCAATTTCGGTTGGTGCGCCGTAGACGCCCTTCCAGCCGAACCTGAAGATGAAACTGTTCGAGCCACCACCGTTCGTGAACACTCCACCACGATCAACCCACCAGTACTGTGCTGGGCCGACGCCGTCGGGTTTACCGCACAGGTCGAAGAGACCACCACAGGTGACGGTCGGGTGAGAACGGTAGAGCGCACTAGGAGCGGGACTTGCGAAGGTCCTTCCGTAGTAGCTGAATGGAACAATCGACGTCGGAGGTAAACCAGCCGTGTAGGTATCCCATGGGTAAGCGACCGGTAATGGTTCTGGTGTACTGTAACCCAAACCCCAGTCGTAGGACATGTAGGGTGCGTGGGTCTTGTTCCACGGAGACCAAGCGACGACGCTCTCGTCCGCGTAATCATTCGAACTGAACAGGACTACCGAGATCGGACGCGGATTCACCGGCCAAGGCTCTTCACCAAACAGGTGCTTGCTGAAGATTTGGCCGTGGACAACCGCACCCGGATTCAAGTAGCCGTCCAAGCTGAACGACTGCCCGGGTAAGATAACGACGTTCTCTGCTATGACCTGCCGTGGGTAACCAGCAGCCTGAGCGTAGATCGTGTAGACACCAGGCGCTACGCCTTCCACCTCATAGTGGCCGGCTGCGCTGGCGTTAAAGTAACCACGAGCCTGCACTGGTCTGCCAGTCGACACCTGACCTGGCTGGTACGGGTCTATGGCCGTACCCACCATGTCAACCATGCCTGGGAAGTTGATCGGATCACCGTACAATGTCTGGTTGAACGTGCCGTAGCGGATGGTTCCGTAGACGATGCCTGGATCGACCTCGCCCTTAACGAGCAAGACCGGCCAGTTCTCAACCGGGAACGTCAGAGCAGTCGGTTGCGATGACTGGATCCAACAGGTACCACCCGCCGGATTGTCAGCGTTACCCTCGGGGTTAGTGATGACGCCGGAGGTGCACGCTTGGTTGGCGTGCGTTACAATGTTCGATGCGACATCCCATGAGCCTGGAACAACCATCTGGTAGCTGAACGAGAAGCTGTTCGAGTCCCATAGGAACATCTTGAAGAAGTATTTGCCCGCAATCATCGGTGCGCCTACATCGTTGATTCGAATGTAATACCACTCCTGCCAGTTGTGCGCAGCACGCCAGTGTATGTTGCCCTCGAATGTCAAAACCCACCATCCAGGACCGATTGGGTCGTTCATGTCGGCTTTGCTGAGTGACCAGTCACTTGAGGTTGCGGCGAATGTCGATTGGACAAGGCCGTAGTTTCCGTCGGAGACTGGACCAAGGTCAAACTCGGGTGGGATGTACAGCGTAATACCAGTGAACTCAAGGTCTGTAGTGGCATTGAGGCCGAGGCTCTCCTCGTTTCCCGAGCAGGCGGCGAAAAGAGCACCCACGGTCGTTGGACAGGTCAAGTTGAACGCGAAGATCAGTGGACCGCGATTCGAGTGGTCCTCAGTTGAGGTCAAGATCGCACCGAAGGGTGCGTATGCGTTGCCCTCAAGCTGGTAGACGCTTTGCTGCTGGCCTGGAGGATTGTTATTCGGCCACGGGGATTGGTATCCCGGTGGAGCTCCCGAGGCTTGGCCAGAGAACGCCGCGAGTCCGCTGCCCGGCCAGACGTATCCCGTCGGGCCGGCGAAGTGTATGTCGAAGTCGTTCTGGTGGTAGTCGAATCCTGACGAGTAGTCGCCCAATGTGAAGTGGGCGGAGGCTGGTGTGAATATTGCGACTGAGCTTAGTACGAATATAGCGATTGATAGCGCTGCAGCTAATTTCTTATGCAATTTTCCTAAATTCTCCCTTGTTCTTTCTTATGCACACCCATGTTCATGGATGCGCATACGAAACCACACTCCCCATCCAAACCCCTTATAACCCCATAACTCGGAAACGGACATGTCGAGGAAACGGATCGACCCGTGGTTTTTTGGCGATCAAAAGGCAAGCACTGAAGTTGACCATGCGTGCAACAATCCACGAAACGTCTTGAAGGGGTCGAAGCTCCCTTCAACTTTCAAGTATGCTGAGCAGATTTGCGAAGACATTGCTATCTATGAAATAGGGCGGGTGCGAATCGCTATCTGCTCTGAATCTTCTCCTCGAGTTCCTCTACAGAAACCTTCCTGTGATAGCGTTTCTTTCCTATGAGATGCTTGAGAGGCTGGCGGACCTTCCTATACCGCTTCACAACGAATGTATCAGGAACCCCTCTATCGACTGTGACCTTCAGCGTCACAGGTTTTCTGCAAATCCATCAAACAAGGCGCCAACGGCTTTCTGACATCCGAGCGAAACGGTCAGATTGACGTGTAAAGCACGTAACACTTAAATTTGCATATTGTGGTTGATTTTCGTGGCGGGTGATCGTGAAACCGTTAAGGATCACACGTCATGCCAGCGAGAGGATGCTCGCCATGAACCTGACGAAGCAAGACTTGGAGAAGACATACGGTGAGGGACAGGTAACAAGGGAAGGGAGGAGCAAGCTGAGGATCGTCGGCAGAACAAAGAAGGGAGTACTGGTACTAGTATGCGTGGAATATGCCGATCATATTGTAGTCAAAACAGTTACGAAAGGCAGGTGAAAGATTGTGGTTAAATGCCCACGGGATAAGGTCGAATATGTGACCGCACGAACCGACTACGAGTATCAGGGAATGCTGTTCAGAAATGTCGAGATTGAACGGTGCCCCAAATGCGGTGAAGAAGTCTTCACGCCACAGCAGTATGAACGGCTGCGACTTAGAGTGGAGGCAATGCAACCCACTCTGCGTCTGACGAGGCGAATCACTTTGGCAGGCAGAAGACCCGCGCTCTATCTGCCTGAGGATATTGTAAAGAGCGGTGGCTTCAAGGTCGGCGATGAGGTCGATGTATACTTGCAAGGCAAAAGAAAGATCATCATAGAGGCAAGAAGCTGAGCCATATCGGAAAACCACGCAAAACACGTCGTTTTCACAGATCCAAACACCCGCACAAAAGTAAACTATACGCGCAACATTTCGCAAAGTGCCCACGACAGAACCCTTCGCCTGAAAGCGACCTACTCGGAAAACCTGCCAATACCGAAACATGAAAGAGGATTGCAACCGCCTCGAGGTTCTTCGCGCGTGGAACCCTAGAGATCTCGTCCAATCCTCGATTAAGAAGAAAACTGGAGCGGTCTGTGTGAACCAAGATTAATAGCGTCGTATATACAGTGTACGTACAGATTCATTATGGCCGTAGTTACGATAAGGGTTCCAGAGAAGCTTCGGAGACGAATGCGCCACCTGAAGGATGTGAACTGGTCCGCATTCTTGAGAGATGCGATTGAACACAGAATCAACCTCGAAGACACCATCGCGGAACGCGATTGGCAGAAGATCCAGGAGGCGGACGAGTTGACCAACGAGATATTCGATGAAATGCATAGGAAATACGGTCACGTCAACTATGACAGCACGGAGACTATTCGCTCGTGGCGAGACAAACGGTACGGAAGTACACGGTAGACGCATCGGTTGCCGTGAAATGGTACATTGATGAAGAGGGATCGGAGAAAGCGAGGTCAATCAAGTCACGATTCGTAGAAGGTCTGTTGGAACTAAACGCCCCGACCCTACTGCAGTACGAAGTCGCCAACGCCCTCAGAACCCATCCCGTCGCAAAAGTAGATACACGTCATGTTAGCAACGCCGTGAAGGCCTTGGGTTCATACGGATTCCTCATCCATCCTACGCTCGAAGCTTGGATGCACGCAATTCAGTTGTCGTTCTCGCACAAAATCTCAATCTATGACTGCATATACCTAGGCGTATCGCGCATGCTGGGATGCCCGCTTGTGACGGCAGATGAGCGATTGATTAGACTTCTGCCCGAGTCAGAAAGAGACCACGTGCTAGACATCGCAAAAACCGAGTTCGATTGACACATCCAAACGAAGACTGATGCTGCGTTACTTCCTTGGTGAGCGTTGTTTATCAACGTCTCAATTAACTGACTATCAACGTCTTCCCTCATTGACGAAGCGTTCGCCCTTCTCCTCAAGCGTGTTCCGGCGGCGTTTCAGTCTACCTTTGTACTTGCCCTTCAGAGCCCTCAGCCTGGCATTTGGAATCAGGTCGTCCAGTATTCCTGTCGTGCTTTCCGCGCGCGCTCTCCTTCGCAGAGACCCTAGATTGACCCGCTGAGTTTCTAAGATCGCTTTGATGTCTTGCCGGTCCGTCTCTGCTCTTTCTGCTTGGAGTGTTACTTTGATCATCCGGAGTTTCGCGAGTATGAGGGATTCGTCCGTCTGATAGTATGTGGGCACGCCCAGCACACGACCTGCATTTCTCTCAAGCTCTCCGTCTGCGAAGATTATGTCAAGAGTGTGCGGGCTTCTTTTGTCCTCGATTGTAGCAATCCTGTATTGCGATTGCCACGACGCCAATAGGTCTTCTTCCCTAACATTGAGCCTGGCCCTTGACAAAGCCCTTCCCAGCCTTGCAAGATCATCTTGCTTCGCAACGACAACAACATCTACATCAAGGGTGGTACGCGATCGCCCGTAGTAGCTTGCAGCAAGTGCTCCAGTGAGCATATACTGCAGTCCACTCCGATTGAACGCCGTCAAAACTCTCCTCAGGAATCCGGAAAAACCCTGCAGCTCATTCACCTATTTCGAACAGCACGACCCATCTGGAATCTGCGACGCAAGGCAGCGATGAGGTCTTCCTCACTAATCTTCGGATTTCGTTCCCTCTCGTTGTCGGCGGAGATCTGGGCAACCACGTCAACCATGCCCACGACATCGTTCACTCGTTCCTCAGGCGTTAGTCTCTTCCAATTCAAACCAGGCGCCGAACATCTGAAGTCATAGTCGCAGAATTAAGCCGACCGGAGATCAATCCTACATGGACGTACTGCAACACTTGGCTTCACTGAACGCTAATCGGTTGCATGCTGCACTCTAACTCCCGTTCCAATCGATCGAAGATTATGACCACGCGGACCTATCGATAAATCGATTTTCGCGCACCCACATCAACTAGGACTACGATCTGTTTCGCTTGGTCTATCGTGTAGATGATTCGATATTCACCTACTCTCCATCGGAGAAGGCCTTCCAGTCTTCCCTTTAGTCCCACACCTCCGTAAGGGTTGGACACCATCTCTTGGATTGCGGCCTAACTCTGTCCCGGACACGCATCGGCAGCTTCTTTAGCTGTCTAAGGAAGGACGTCGTGGGCGCAGCCTGAAAGCGCCCAGCCATTCGCTAAGCCTCAAGCAAGGCGCTGATCTTCCTAGGATCCTCAAGTACCACATACTCGCCTTTCTCGTAGTCTTTCAATCCAGATCTTATTCTCCTCAAACCTTTCTTATCGCTCATCTCTTCGAGTGTAGCCACGAGTTCCTCTATGTGGCGCGCGTGCTCTTTCAGTTCCTTAAGGACGGCCCTATGCACGACAAGAGATTCGGTCAAACGAATTCGCAAACAACTTCACGATTGCCCGCTAATATTGATTCTGGCGGTAATACCGATTCGACTGGCATGAGGCGAACGAGGTCTCACTTCTCTGCTCTTCAACGTGGGAGTCATAGCATCAATGGACGGTTCTCGCAACAGGTTTTCTACTATTGATTCGGCAGAGTGTAGCCCTTCCGATCTTTCTGGTATGCTACAGTGTAGCTCATTGGCTCATTTACTGGAATGGGTCGTTGACCTATGCCTCCCGTTGAGTTCAGGGATCCGTATAGCGGGAACATCAAGAAACCTCGTGATCGCACCGCGTGCAGTTTAGGAGCGAAGAACCCTGCATATGGCGAACCAAGGAAGAAGATCACGGCCGATTCAAAGTTTTTTGCGCGCCCATTTTTGGAATGCAGGGAACTTCGGATCTTCGGTGAGTTCTTCGAGTAGACGATGCACGCCTGGTACGTCATCGAATCCTTTGTCCGACGTATAGATTGTGTCCACGTTGGCTCTCCCCATGACCGCGAGGTTGACACAGTCCAGGTATCCGAGATCATAGGCACCGAAATGTCTCACGGCCTCCGATTCATCGTCTAGCGTTGGACTTTCGACTTTCAAGCTCGGGTAAGACTTGATGGCGCCCAAGAAATCCTGAAGCCTGGAACGCTTGTATCTTGACCGCCAGAGCGCCACCTCATCCTTAACTAGAGTCGACGTAAGCGCTGTGTCGCCATGCTCCATTCTGTAGAGGACGAAGCCCGATGCCGCCACTTCAGGCTTAGAGAGATCACGCTTCGCGGCTTTGAACCACTTTATGAAGACTGTCGAATCGAGAAAGTTCACTTCGACCTACGCAACTTTCTCCTTGTCTGTCCCAGACACAGATCGTCGCCCGAGAGATCTTTTGAGACATCACTCGCCATTCCGAACATCCGTTTCGTTGAATCTTCCAAAACTGTTGGCCTGGAGAGCGCTAACGATCCGTGCTCGACTCTGTACTCGAGAACGTCTCCTTTTCGGATCATTGCATTGAATTCGATAGGCGAGATTTGTTCCGACGACAGCTCGTTGTGTGTTTGTTCTGTGAGCCGATTTTTCTAGATTTCTGCTTTTTGTGTTGCCGCAATTGGCGCCTAAATGCATGCCCGTCAGCGGGCAACTTGATACCAGCAGCTCACCGCGTTCTCCGCCGCCTGAGCACTGTTATTGACAGTAGCCCAATGGCTAGTCCGGCGAGTACTGATTCGACTGGAAATCCTGGGACGGCGAGCAGTGGAAATGATTGCTGGTATGCTATGGTGTAGGTCATCGGTTGGTTGACGGTGATGGGTGTTTGGACTTTGCCCCCTGTTGAATTCAGGAATCCGTTCAGTTGAAACATCATGAAGCCCTCTCCGATGGTCTGGTTGGCGCTGGGGCTGATCTGAGTTCCCCTCGCGAACCATTCACTGTATTGCGACGCCGGTGAGATGCTGTGGGTTGAGTTGTTGATGTTGAGTTTGATCATAGTCGAGTTTGGTAGGCCGGTTACGCGGAAGGAGAGCATGTACTCAGTTACCCAGTTCGCTGTCAGACTCTTTGGAGCGTTCACAGTCAGTGTAATGGAAGGCTCGTTTCCGACGTAGTCTCCGCTCCACCCGGTGAAGACGCGTCGGGTTCCATTGTTCTGATCGACTTCGGGTTGAATTGTTACGGGCAACTGCGTGCCAGCGTCGTACCAGCCTGCAGCTGGCGGATTTCCGTACGTTGACTGTACGGTAACGTAGTACTGTGTCTTCCAGGAGGCCTGCAGCATTGTCGGGGCGTTTACGATGATCGTTTTCGTCGTCTCTTGGCCGGTCGTCCCGTTCCAGCCCGTGAACACTTGCCTCGTGCTCCCTTGCTGAACTATCGGCGTCTGAACAGTAACCGTGGCGGTGGAACCTTGATCGTACCAACCATTTCCGGAGGGGGTTCCGACCGGTGAGACCAAGTTCACATAGTACTGTGTCTTCCAGTTGGCCTTCAGAAACATGGGTTGCGTCAGCGTCAGAGTCAGCGTCGTGGAATTCGAGTACACATCGCCTGACCAGTAGAGAAACAGTTTTCTTGAAACCAATTCTGTCACGTTGCTTGGGGAAGTCGCCGTCACAACCACTTGCGAGTTCGCGTCGTACCATCCGCCGCCGGTGGTGAGGCCCCCGCTCTGGTCCACGGTTATGAGATATTGCGATCTGTACTGCGCCGTTAGCGAGGTGTCTGTCGTGACGTTCAGCTGCCTTGGGTTCTGAGTGCTGCCGTCCGACCACCCGACGAACTGCTGACGTGTCGCATTGGATGTTGGGATGGCCGGTTCGATCTCTATCGTAACCAAGCCCGCGACGACGCTCGTCTTGAGCTGCGTGCCAGTTGTGTTGTATAGTTGGCCGTTGACTTTGACCCATGTTGTTACGTTTCCACTGGTGACATTCAATGGAACAGTGATAATCAATGTGGGACCCACGTTCAGTGTGTACGTCGCCTGATCATTCGCCTTGTTCAACTCATTCAAGACATCGTACGGGTCAATCAGCACACGGAGCGTATGACTTCCAGCGACCGCAGTCCATTCCAGCGCAATCTCCGTTCCTTGTCCCGGGTTCAGTGATACGAGCTGGTTAGAGAAC
>Ga0315268_10003039_pt1 | contig 18598 bp, 16 predicted proteins | sample C1_top_MG_FD_204535 | JGI IMG/M metagenome (GOLD analysis project Ga0315268, IMG submission 204535) | Sediment microbial communities from Yellowstone Lake, YNP, Wyoming, USA - C1_top | ecosystem: Environmental > Aquatic > Freshwater > Lake > Sediment | place: USA: Wyoming | collected 2017-08-01
CTTCAATCGCCTCAAGGGAGTATTTGCAGCTGGGGTCCCAGAGCAGCCAGTCGTAGACACCGTTATCGTAACATGCCTTTATCTGGGCTTTGACTTCTTCGGGGCCATATTTATAACCAAGCGAAAAGTCTTGCAGATACGGTCTCAATTTGCCGGAATTATTTTTCAAAAGTTTACTGGCATCGGAAATCGTCCTGTAAACGACTTTATACGGCTCGCTGTTCGGCTCCTTTATTCCGTACTCATTTTTACTGTAGTGAGAAGGGTATGCCATGGGAGAAATGTAATTCACTGTATCGGCAATCTGCAAAAACCTCTGTCCTATTCCCATATCGTTCATAACTGAGGGAGTGAGACCAAAGACATCTACGGAAACAGGCACCGAAAGCTCTTCCTTAGCATAAGATAAAAAGTCACAAATGGCTGCGGCGGCAGAGGCAGTGCTGTGGATCTGCGAATATCTGCAGGTTTTAACTTCTCCGTCAGAAGGAAACCTAACATAGTCAAACTGTATTTCTTCAAAACCGATGTCTGCAGCTTTTTTTGCTATCTCGACATTGTATCTCCATACTTCCCGGTTGTAAGGGTCTGTCCAGCAGTCCCCCCGGTGGTCACGCCACAATGCGCCGTCAGGCATTTTTACAGCCAGGGCAGGCTTTTTTCTTGCCAGTTGATTATCCTTAAAAACAACTATCCTCGCTATGGTGTAAACACCTTTGGATTTTAAGTATTTTATGCGTTTCCCGAGATGTCTTATAGGAATGGTCCTTATTCCGAAATCATGCGCGACCTTGCCGCCGCGGATATAGACATCGCCTTCATATTCTTTTACCGCCACGACTACTGTATTAAGTTTGTCTCTGCCGAACAAATTATTGAACCTGTCTAAACATTTCTGCTCGCCGGCGGCCCATGCGGTAAGATGAATTCCCCTGACAAACTCCGGTTTCCCGACTTTCATAATGCCCATCGGATGGACAGGGCGGCTCTGCGTTTTTTTCAGGATGCAGCCGGCGAGAAAAACCGGCAGGAGCAACAGGACGAGCAATTTTTCAATATCTTTCATATACCGAAACATTCTACATAAAAAATAGTTTTTGTAAAACAAAAAATTTCGGATGGTGTAAAATTTTGTTGAAAATGCAGCACAAAAATTGTATAATATATTTACCCCGTTAGAGAACAAAGTTTTCTAACGCTTACGAAAGGTGGCTTCATACCACCATCCCCAAAGAATGTCTTATACCGCCCCGAAGTGATGTCGGGACGGCATTCTCTAACGGGGTAAATAAGACGGGATTCAAAATCTGTGTTATTAGATATCAAGGAGGATATTAATGGAGGTGGCGGACAGGGTGCTCGAAATATTGGAAATCATGCGGGAGACGGAACTCTGGGCGGCGGAATATTACAAATCCTGCCTGCTTCTCTGTCCCGAGAGCGAAAGAGATTTTTTTTCAAAATTATCTATAGAAAAAAATAAGCATACTCAGTATATATCTGTTATTAAGGCATATTGTCTGAAGAATCCCGACTATTTTGAACTGAATGTGCCGTTTGATGCTGAACTAGCAAAAAAAGCTATATCGTCAATAAAGGACAACATCCGACGGATACAGAAATGGGAAATTAAATACGACCAACTCGCAAATATCGCCGCAGAGATGGAGGAATCCATTATCAGACACCGCTACGGAAAGATATTTAAGATAAACCACCAAAATCATCTAAAGCTATTAAACGAAATTTCGGAAGACACAATAAGGCACCATAAGATGGTATCTGAAAAGACTAATAAGCAGTAATATCTAGGATGCCCTGACATATTTTACTCTGTCCGTTTAGCGAAATGGAATGTAGTTTTTTTGATAACCGGCATTTTTGCTAGAGGCGACTTCGGCATAAACCATATTCGGGCACTTTATCAGTTTGACTATTACGCCCTCCCCCTCGGCAGTATCTATTCTCACCCGGGTAACCTTGACGGAATTGATGTTCGCTTCCTGAATTATTTTTTCTTCGGTCAATGCATTGATAATCGGTTTTAGGCAACTATTGTACAAGCACCTGCTTTTGCAAGTCCTGCTTTTCTCGATATAGACATAAACTTCAATCGAAATGTATTTATTATAATAATCGCTTTTTTCACAATTGAAATATTCATTCATGTATTTTTTCAATTTTTTGTATTGATCGCTTGTCTTTTCGAACCCTCGAAATGTTTTGGGGTGCAACTTAATCTTTGGTGATGTGATGTTCATCTTATGCCACCTCCATTAAAGATTCATTCTCTAATGAACAGTTTATAATTTATCCGGTTAATTGCCAAGGATTGCCGCGAGCGACATTAAATAATCCTATACTTGCGATACAGGAGCGAGAAGTTTTGTAAGCAACGGTATCGAAGTTAGAAGTCAAAAATTGCTGCATTCTTCCTACTTCCCACTTACAACTTACTCCTCGAGTGACTCTTTTATACATCGAAAATAATCCGTGTTTTATATCCGCTGCCCGGTGTTTTTTCTATTTTTAACTGGTGGTAAGTCGCGGCCTTGATATCGTGTAAAATTCCGCTTGAGGCACCTGTCCGGTCGGCGATTTCTTCACCTGAAATGTTGGCGTCAAGATGGGTTTCGCCGAGGTTGAAAATCTCGAACCGCTTGAAAATCACCTTTTTTGTGGAGTAATAATACTGCAGTTCATTTAAAAAAGTGACCAGAAGTTCTTCATGGTCGTGCGCGTCAATGGAAATTGAAATGCGGAATTTTTCTTTTACATTGTCAAGGGAAGTAATAAGCGAAAACATTCCGAAAGCCGCATTCCGAAACAGCTCCGGCAATGTATCCCCGTAGACAATTATCCCCAGGTCGGCGGTGTGCTCAATTGTCTCAAACTGCTTCTTTTCCCTCCGGTTCATCTGCCGGCTCCTCCTCTGCTTTCGCTACATTGGCAATTGAGACCAGTTTGTCTCCTTCTTCCAGCCGGATGAGTCGCACGCCCTGCGTATTCCTCCCGATAACCGAGATAGCACTGGTAGCCATTCTTATCATTATGCCTTTCTGGGTCATCAGCATCACATCGTTATCGTCTGAAACCCTGACCGTGCCGATGACAGCGCCGTTTCTTTCGGTTGACTTTATATTGATGACACCCTTACCGCCGCGGCTCTGCAACCGGTATTTGGACACATCTGTCCGTTTCCCGTAACCGTTTTCCGCAGCAGTGAGGATGGTATCTTTCGGAGTTACCGTTTCCATGCCTACGACCTCGTCATCCTTGTTCAGCCGTATCCCCCGCACGCCTTTTCCGCTTCTGCCGATGCACCTGACATTTTCTTCCTTGAACCTTATGGCAAGCCCTTCTTTTGTCGCCATAATCACTTCGGTTTTTCCGTCGGTGTGCTTTACATCTATAAGCGAGTCCCCGTCTTCCAGGTTAATCGCTATAATGCCGGATTTGCGGATATTCGAGTATGCGTCGAGTTCCGTCTTTTTGATGATGCCGTTTTTGGTCGCCATCAGGAGATATGACTTTTCTTTCTCTTCAAACGACCTTATCGGTATAGCTGCGGTGATCTTTTCTTCCGGTGAAGACAACTGGATGAGATTGATGACCGCCTTGCCTTTCGATGTGCGGGTCGCCTCGGGAATTTCATACACCCTCAGCCAGTAAACGCGTCCCCTGTTTGTAAACAGGAGCAGGTATGAATGGGTGGATGTGACGAACATATTCTTCACGAAGTCCTCTTCCCTGGTGGTCATGCCGGTGATACCCTTGCCGCCGCGGTGTTGCGACCTGTATGTCGAAACCGGTATACGCTTTACATAGCCGGCGTTGGAAATGGAGACCGCAACATCCTCTTCCTGTATGAGGTCTTCTATGTCGAAGTCAACCGCCTGCGCCTGTATTTCGGTTTTCCTCTTGTCGCCGTATTTTTCCTTGATGCCGTTCAATTCCTCTGCGACGATGCCCAGCACCTTTTTGGGAGTTGCGAGAATCGACTTCAGCCATTCGATACTTTTTATCAGCTCGAGGTATTCATCGTCGATTTTCTTCCTTTCAAGCCCTGTCAACTGGCCGAGTTTCATATCAAGAATCGCCTGCGCCTGTATTTTAGAGAGTTTGAACTCTTCAATCAGCCGCACTCTTGCGATATCCTGGTTACCTGAGTCCTTGATGATCTTCACTATCCTGTTGAGATTTTCTATCGCGATCTTCAAGCCTTCAAGAATATGCGCCCGCGCTTCCGCCTTTGCGAGTTCGTATTTTGTCCTTCTGACTACCACGTTTTTTCTGTGTTCCACATATTGAAAAAGCACTTCCTTGATATTAAGAACTTTCGGTCTGTTACCTACCAAAGCAAGCATTATGACGCCGAAGGAGGATTCCATCTGTGTGTGTTTGAACAACTGGTTAAGCACGATCTGTGGGTTGCCGTCGCGCTTCACTTCAATTACCATGCGCATACCGTCCCGGTCGGATTCGTCCCGTATGTCGGAAATGTCCTCTATCTTTTTGTCTTTGACGAGGTCGGCGATGGTTTCAATCAATTGCGCTTTGTTCACCTGATAGGGAAGTTCGCTAACTATGATTGCGGTCTTGCCGCTCTTTATGTCCTCGATGTCGGCGCGTGCCCGTATTCTTATTGAGCCGCGGCCGGTCGCAAAATAGTCCCTTATGCCCTGCTTCCCGAAAATGATGCCCGCTGTCGGGAAATCCGGACCTTTTATGATTTTTTCGATTTCCGGAATAGTTATGTCTGGATTATCTATAAGCGCTATTATGCCGTTGCATACTTCCGTCAAATTGTGGGGCGGAATATTGGTCGCCATACCCACGGCTATGCCGGAAGAGCCGTTGACCAGAAGATTCGGGAGCTTGGAGGGAAGGACCAGCGGTTCGGTGAGCGAACCGTCGTAGTTGGGCCCGAAATCAACTGTATTTTTGTCAATATCTCCTAAAATTTCTTCAGATATGTCTTCTAAACGGACCTCGGTATAACGCATGGCTGCCGGCGGATCGCCGTCAACAGATCCGAAGTTGCCCTGGCCTTCGACGAGTGTGTATCTTAAAGAGAAATCCTGAGCCATTCTTACCATCGCATCATATACGGACATATCGCCGTGCGGATGGTATTTACCGAGACAGTCGCCTACGACCCTTGCCGACTTTTTATATGACGCAGTATGTTTCAGCCCCATTTCTTTCATCGTGAATAAAATACGGCGGTGCACCGGCTTGAGGCCGTCCCGCACATCAGGCAGGGCGCGGCCTATGATAACAGACATCGAATAGTCAATATAAGATGTCCGCATCTCGTCTTCTATGTTCCTGGGTATTATCGTTTCAATCAGGGAGTCATTCCCTTTTATATCTTTGTTCTTATTTTCTTCTGTCATGTTCTCCCATCACCTTTCTTTTAAAATGCTTCTGATTTTTTAACACAGGGCTATACCTTATTATTCGTCGCTCGGTTTATTGACGGCTGGGTCGTACCTGTATACTCCCTCTTTTATCATTGTCAGTTTGCCTTGTTCAACAAGCGCGTTTACCGCTTTCAAGGAGTCATACGGCTTACTGTGATAAATTTTGAAATATTCTTTCGTAGCACGGTCAAGAACCGGGCCGATATAGAGGTCCTGGCAATCATACCGCCTGAAATAATCCATTATCAAACCCGTTATCGTTTTTCTCATAAATGCCGCTTCTAATTTGCTCTTTTAAATATCCAGATTTTTAACTTCATGAGAATGTTTTTCTATAAACATGCGGCGCGGTTCCACCTTGTCGCCCATTAAAGTGGTAAATATTTTATCCGCCTCAAAGGCATCCTCAAGTTTTACCTGCAGAAGTTTCCTGTTGACAGGGTCCATTGTCGTCTCCCACAATTGCTGCGGATTCATTTCTCCCAGACCTTTGTAACGCTGTATGGTAAGCCCCTGCCTGCCGAGGTCCATCACTGTATCTATCAGTTGCTTGAAATTATGCAAATCAATCTCCTCGTCAGCAGAAACGACCCGGTATGTAATTTTCCCGTCGCCGGTGCCGTAGTCGGACAGGTCGACTTCCTGAGTTTCAAGTTTCTTGACAACGGCATCGAGCCGTGCGAGCTCCCAGAGTTTCTTCACCTCGCTTCCCATTTCCTCGTCTGCGATTTCAACCGGCTGCTCGCCTGCTTCTTTCTGCAACTCCGCTTTTTCCTGCTTTTTCTTCATATAATCAATTTTGAAATTCTTCCATTCTTTGTCGGTATAGATAAACAGCGGCTTGCCGTTGGAATCTATCTTGAACAGCGGAAGTTTGCCGTTTTTCCTGAACATCAGGTAATCCTCCCAGTCAATGCCTTTTTTGGAGAGTTTCTTGACAAGTGTTTCAAATTCTATAAGATTTTTCAGTATGCCGGACAGTTTGGAATCATATTCTTTCTCGGGTTTACCGTTCTTCAGTTTTATGATTTTTACTCCGGAAAGCCCTTCTTCAAGAAGCATATTCTCAAGTTTTTCGTCCGACTCCACATAAATTTCCTTTTTGCCCTTTTTCATTTTGTAAAGCGGCGGCTGGGCGATAAAAATATTCCCGCCCTGGACGAGTTGGGGCATCTGGCGATAAAAAAATGTCAGAAGCAGCGTCCTGATGTGCGCTCCGTCAATGTCGGCGTCAGTCATTATTATCACCTTGTTATACCTGAGTTTTTGCAGCTGGAAATCGTCCTCGCCTATTCCGGTGCCGAGCGCAGTAATGAGCGTCCTTATCTCATCGTTGGCAAGCATTTTATTGATTCGCGACTTTTCAACATTCAATATCTTGCCTTTGAGAGGAAGAATTGCCTGAAACTTTCTGTCCCTGCCTTGTTTTGCCGAGCCGCCGGCCGAATCGCCTTCGACTATATAAATCTCGCATTTTGAAGGGTCCCTTTCCTGGCAGTCGGCAAGTTTGCCCGGGAGCGAGCCGCTGTCGAGAGCGCCTTTCCTGCGAGTGAGCTCTCTCGCCTTTCTTGCCGCTTCGCGTGCCTCGGCAGCAACTACAGCCTTTTCAATTACCTTGCCTGCAGTCGACGGATTCTCTTCAAGAAAGGATGAGAGACAGTCGCCGACAACGGATTTTACAATGCCCTCGACATCCGAATTGCCGAGTTTCGTTTTCGTCTGCCCTTCAAACTGTGGGTCAGGAAGCTTCACGGAAATCACTGCGGTCAGGCCCTCTCTTACATCGTCGCCGGAGAGCGAAACGGTTTTGTCCTTTATAAGTTCCTTGCCTTTTATGTAATCGTTGATTACTCTTGTAAGAGCGGAACGGAAACCGGAAAGGTGGGTCCCTCCTTCATGAGTGTTGATATTGTTCGCAAATGAAAGTACATTTTCCGAATAGCCGTCGTTGTATTGTATCGCGACCTCAACAACAATCTTGTCTTTTTCTTTTGTGAAATATATCGGCTCCGGATGGAGCGGATTCTTGTTGACATTGAGATATTTCACAAACTGTATTACGCCGCCTTCATAACAAAAGGTGTGTTCCTTGTCGGTCCTTTCGTCGTTGATGGTTATCCGCGTGCCGGCATTCAGGAAAGCAAGTTCCCTAAGACGACTGGAGAGCGTGTCAAAGGAATATTCCAGATGGGAAAATATCTCCCCGTCCGGCATAAATGTAACCTTTGTGCCGATGTCGTCGGTTGAGCCCTTTGTTTTCAGAGGAGCGTCCGTTTTGCCGCGGTTGTACTTCTGGTAATATATTTTCCCGTCCCTGTAAACCTCGACTTCAAGATATTCGGATAGGGCATTGACAACTGATACGCCGACGCCGTGCAAACCGCCGGAAACCTTGTAAGACTCGTGGTCAAATTTGCCGCCGGCATGAAGCATTGTCATAACGACTTCCAGCGCCGATTTATCCTTATATTTCGGATGCGGCTCTGTTGGTATTCCGCGGCCGTCATCAGTTACGGAGATTGAATTATCGTCGTGAATTACGACCTCGATATTTTTGCAGAAACCGGCAAGAACTTCATCTATCGAATTGTCCACAACCTCGTAGACAAGGTGATGCAGACCGTCCGCTCCGGTTGACCCGATATACATCGCGGGCCGTTTTCTTACCGCTTCAAGACCTTCAAGAACCTGTATCTTTGAGGCATTGTATGATTCTGCTGCCTTATTTTTAGTCATAAAACCACCTGTCCCTTCTACGCCTGTTTTTTGTTTTTTATCCCTGTACCACAGTAATATTTTTGAGTTCTTCCGCTTTGCCCGTCTTTGTACCGTTTTTTGTGCCGAAAGCCTCGTTCATCGCTTTCAGTATTTTTCTTCTCATCAGCATTATTTCGTTTTTAACTACGGCCGATTCCGCCTGTACATACACCGTACCTTTTGATATTTTTACAACCTGCGCGTATTTCGAAAGTTTAGGACCTACATACTGCTGAAAATAAATATGCAGCGCATAATCATCGGAATCAACGAGATATTTTTCAAAAAATTTGCGGTAGCAATCGCCAATGTGAACTACACCTTTCTTCCTCATTCTTTTTGACCGAATTATTCCAGCCGCATCGGCATAATTATATAAATGTAACTGGCATCGTCAGCCGGTTTTATCACTCCGGGATTGATTGATGAACTGAATTCGAAAACGACCTCTTCGCTGTTGACTACTTTCAACATATCAATTATATAACTCGGGTTGTACGCTGCCTCGAACGGTTCCCCCTTATAGACGGCCTCTATTTCGTCATTGCCTTCACCTTTGCCCTGTTCCATGGCATAGAGCTCCAACTTGCTCTCGCTGAGAGAATATTTGACCGGAACCGCCCTGCCGGATGCCACAAGCGAGACCCTTTCCGTGGCAAACAGGAGGTCCTTCGTCTTCACCCTGAAACTGCCTTTTGTTTCCTTCGGAATCACCTGTTCGTAATTCGGGAAATGCCCGTCTATAAGCCGCGATCTTAAAATTGTATCCTTCATTTTAAAGCCGATCTGGTTTTCCAGTATGCCTACCTCCACTTCCTCCCCCGGCATAGTCAGGAGTATTTTCAGGAGTTCTTCAACTGCTTTCGCCGGTATTATTAAATTAAGCGATAATTTTTTGTCGAACGCTTCTTTTCTGGAAATGAGAGTGAGCCGTTTGCCGTCCGTCGCAACCATTGACGCCGTGCCTTTGTCAATTACAAAGTCGATGCCGTTGAGAACATATCTTGTTTCATCCAGGGATATTGCAAACTTGGTTTTCAAAATCATTTCTTTCAATATATCGCCGTTCATTTTCAATTTCTTGTCAGTGTCGAAACCGATGGCAACCGGGAATTCGTCTTTGGAAATTCCTATTATCGAGTATTTGGTCCTTCCGGACTTGACTATTACCTTGCATTGTTCATCCGATGTTATTTCTATCTCGTCCTGAGGCATCTTTTTGAAGATGTCGACAAGCAGTTTCCCGGGCAGCGTGATGCCCCCTTCCTTAAGGACTTGCGCCTTAATCACCGTTTTGACGGATACTTCAAGATCCGTAGCGGCGATTATCAAGGAATTGTCTTTCGCTTCGAAAAGAAGGTTCGACAAAAGCGGCAAAGTGCTTTTCTGCGAAACAGCCCCGATGACTATACTGGATGCCTGCAACAGCTCGTTTTTTGTGCAGATTATTTTCATTTCTCCTCCCTATTGTATTTGGTTATTATTCTTTTTAAATGTCACAATAATCATCATAATATATGTGATTAAGTTAGTTGTGCGCAATCATCCTGACAATTCTCCGAATAATTCGGATGTTTTCGGTTTTTCTTAATGTCAGTAATGATGTGTATAAGACAATTTTTTTGCTGACACATTATGTTTCCAAAATCCTGCCTGCCTACTTATCAACAGAAAAAAAATGTTATTGACAAATTACTACCGTTGTCCCTTGCTTTCGGCTCGGGATCCCGTTAGGGAAAAAAGTCCTTAACTATGTCATTTGCCGGTTTTCAATTCTTGCACTATTTTGTCTATTTTCAATGCCAGCTGCTGATCTTTTAATAATCTTTGTTTTATCATATCCGCAGCATAGAGAACAGTAGTGTGATCCCTGCCGCCGAAAATATCGCCTATATCTATTGTCGAAAGTTCGGTGAATTCCCTTGCCAGATACATTGCTATCTGTCTCGGCAGGGCGATTGCATTTGTCCTCCTTTTGCTTTTCAGATCGCGCACCTCAAGATTAAAATGTCTTGCCACAATCTGCTGTATATTTTCGATGGTGATAGGTGCCGTGCTTTTTTCCTGTTTAATTATATTTTTTAGAATGTCCATCGTTTTATCAACTGTGATTTGGCTGCCTGTAAGAGAGGCATGCGCTACAATTCTTATAAGTGCCCCTTCAAGCTCCCTGATGTTTGCTTTGATATTTGTCGCGATAAAAAGTATCACATCTTCCGGCACATGAATCTTTTCGTCGACAACTTTATTTTTAAGTATGGCTATTCTTGTTTCAAGATCCGGCGGCTGTATATCAGCTACAAGCCCCCATTCGAAACGGCTCTGCAGGCGGTTCTGAAGGCGCTCGATTTCTTTCGGGGCAGAATCAGCCGAAAGAATAATCTGTTTGCCTGCATCATACAAAGCGTTGAATGTATGATGAAAAACTTCCTGGGTCTGTTCGCCTTTTCCAATGAACTGGACATCGTCTATCAACAATGCATCGAGCGAACGGTACCTCTGGTGAAAATTCGGCATCGTTCCCTTTGTTATTGAATCAATCATTTCGTTTGCAAATCTTTCGCATGTTATGTAAAGGATTTTACTGGACTGGTTTTTTTGTTTAAGGCGGTGTCCTATAGCATGGAGCAGATGTGTCTTTCCGAGCCCCACATCGCCGTAAATGAACAGAGGATTGTATGCTGTTCCAGGTTCTTCCGCAACAGCCCGTGCTGCTGCATGTGCGAACTTATTGGAGTTTCCGACAATAAATTTTTCAAATGTATATTTCGGATTGAACTGGCTTTCCGGAAAATCCGATTTCGGTTCGGCCGTTTGGATCGGCGCCTGAATCTGTTCGGTTTTCTTCAGGAATTCGTCTATATTCTGCCATGGGCGGTATTCTACGACGATGCTTACGCCGGTTTTTTGGGAAAGTTCTTTCTCAAGTTTTTCATTGAGATTTTCTTTGAACCACTCGATGAAAAATTTATTTGGAACTTCAATGGTGAATGTGTTGCCCTCAAAAGAAACTGGCTTTGCCGGTTTTATCCACAGATCAAATGTGTTTTCCGGTATGCCACTCTTGATAACTTCCAAACAATATTTCCACAATTCTTGCGGATTTTCGTTCATTTTGTCACTGCCACACTGGCACTTATTAACAAAGTTATTAACAATTGTTGATAACTTAAACGACTTATTTTTGTTTACCGTTATGTATCATATTTTATTATAGACATAGCGAAAATTATTATTTATGTTTCCACTATTTGCTGGAGTATTGTATCAAATATCCGAAACAATGTCAAGGAAAATTTTAGTCCGATGATTTTTTTCTTGACATTCATTAATTTATAAATATAATTAGAATTTATGAAACAACAAGTTCTTGTTATTATTAAGCCGGACGGATTAATAAAATCACTTACCGGGAGTATTCTTATGAAACTTTCGGAGGCGAAACTCAACATCATCGGCGCAAAAGTTGTAAAGCCCAGCAGGGAACTTGCCGAAAAACATTACGCCCATATGAAAGATAAACCGTTTTTCGAGGAAATCGTAAAATATATCTGCGGGGAGATACATAAAACTCCGAGAGTGCTTGCCCTTGTTTATGAGGGCGACAATGCCATAGAAAAATTAAGAAAAATTTCTGGTTCCACAAATCCGGAAGAAGCAGATCCGACGACAATCAGGGGTTCTTACGGCCGTATAACGACGAAAGGTGTTTACGAAAATGTTTTGCATGTTTCTGCTGCGCTGAATGAAGCCGAAAGGGAAATTAAACTCTGGTTTAGGCCATCCGAAATTGTCGGCGACATATATCCGACAAAAGAAATTGTAAAAGAAAAGGTAGTTGATAAAGAATGGGCATAAAAAACATGCCCTTTTTAATTTGGGAATCCGAATAGTTGACTGGATTTTATTTTGATACCGTTGGAAAACTCCATGCCTGTCATGCTAAACTCGTTTCAGCATCCCATTTAGCGACGAGAGTCGAGACCCCGAAAACAAGCCTGCCTGACGGCAGTCAAGTTCGGGGTGGCACTGTTGTCCCTCGCTTTTGGCTCGGGATCCCGTTAGGGAAAAAAGTTCAACAGTGTCATTTTTTAAGAATAAGATCGATAACCCTGTTTAAATCATCCAGCGAACAGCAAGATATAGTTATTCTGCCTTTACCGCCTCTGTAGGAAACATCCACTTTTGTTCCCAGTGCCCTTTGGAGTTCTTCTTCGGCAACAACTGCGTCCGGATCTTTTGGTTTCCCTTTATTCTTTGCCCGCTTTGTGAGTTTTTCAGCATCCCTTACAGTAAGATGTTGCTTGATGATCTGCTCGAGCAAAACGCTCTGTTTGCCGGGGTCTTCTATTGATGACAATGCCCTGGCATGCCCTTCCGAAATTTTTCCCTCGATGACAGCTCTCTGAATGTTTTCCGGCAGCGCCAGAAGCCGCATTGTGTTTGCTATAGTGCTTCTTGTTTTACCGAGTGCCCTGGCAAGTTCTTCCTGCTTGAGGTTGAACTCGAGTGTCAATCTTTTGTATGCCACGGCTTCTTCAATTGCATTAAGGTCTTTCCTCTGAAGATTTTCAATCAGCGACAAAATAAAACTTTCCTGGTCAGACAGCGGCTTGATGATTGCCGGTATTTCGTTAAGACCCGCCTTAATGCTTGCCCGCCACCTTCTTTCTCCTGCGACAAGTTCATAAAGCCCTTCCCCGTCTGCAGGTAAAACTATAACGGGCTGTACTACACCGTGCTCGGAAATCGAGTCGGCAAGTTCCGTTATTGTCGTTTCGTCAAGATTTTCTCTCGGTTGGTATCTATTTGGTTTTATTTTGTTTGTGGGTATTTTTGCCGTTCCTTCCGCCTGTGATTTTAAAGCGCTTCCTATTCCCGGTATTAATGCTTCAAATCCTTTTCCCAATGCTTTTCTCATAAATTACCGCCTTTGGCTGCCTCTGCCGGTATATCTGGTATGACGATTTTTTTGTTTAATTTATTCTTGGCTATTATTTCTTTCGCCAGTTTCATATACGCCTCGGCACCCGGAGAACGTTTGTCATATAAATTTATCGGCTGACCGAACCCTGGCGCCTCTGCAAGCCGGATGTTTCTCGGAATTATAGTATCGTAAACCTTTTCGCCGAAATATTTTTTGATCTGTTCGCGCACCTGCTCAGAAAGATTCAACCGGGCGTCGTACATCGTGAGCAGCACACCTTCTACAGCCAGGTTAGGATTGAATACCCGTTTCATAGCATCCATAAATTTCAGCAACTGGCCCAGCCCTTCGAGCGCGTAATATTCACACTGGATAGGTATCAAAATTGAGTCCGCAGCTGTGAAAGCGTTTTCGGTCAATAAACTCAGCGAAGGCGGGCAGTCGATAATAATATAATCGTATACTTTTTTATATTTCTGAACCGCCTCTTTCAGTTTCGTTTCCCTGCCCTGGATATTAACCAGTTCCACTTCCGCTCCGACCAGATCCAAACCCGAAGGCACTATGTCGCACAGTTCCACTTCGGTCGCTTGAACGATATTTTCAATTAATTCACCGTCGATGAGAACATTGTAGATACTGGATTTCAGTTCCCATTTCTTGATACCGAATCCGCTCGTTGAATTTCCCTGCGGGTCAAAATCAATTAAAAGGGTTTCATAATAAAGAGTCGACAACGCCGCAGCGATATTTATAGCGGTCGTGGTTTTGCCGACCCCGCCTTTCTGGTTGGCTATTGCAATAATTTTACTCATAATTTATTATATTTTGCCCAAGTACTGTAATTTCCCAACAACGGATTATAACAAATATATTTATTATGTCAAGTTAAAAAATGTCTGGGAGTTTATTCAGAGTATGGTGCCGGCATATAAACGGCGCTTGGCGATCCGTTCAGGGAAACGCCCTCCTCCGGCGTCAGGTTATCAGGGCAAATGTTTTATTCAGTTTCAACAACACCGACGAAATCGCTTGACAATTTTCAACCGGTCGGCTATAATTAAACATTAAATCCCGTTAGAAATGAGTTATTCTTAACTGGGCAAGTAAATCCGGTACTGCGTATAGAGGTTTCAATGAACAATAATGAAGAAAATAAAAAAGCCGGGACCAGCAAAGTTGTCAATATCGTTATCGGTGTGCTTTTTTTTCTGGTGCTGGTTTCCGTGACTACTAATTTTTATCTATTGAAAAAAGCGAATGAAAGCAGAAAAGCAACTGAGGATAATAAAGTTATTGCTGACGCTCTTAAAGCCAGTATAACGCCGCCGCAGAAACAAAAAAATCCGGCTGCGGAACCGGCTATATCCGGAAAAGATAAGAATGAAGCGAGTGCCTACACGGAGGCATTCAACAAGTTGCTTGTGATATGCCTGAAAAAAGACGTTGTGCCGTTGAATACCGGAAATTGTGACATAAAACAGCTTGAGGTGTATACTGTTATGGCGGAACATAATGTGTTCCTAGATGATTTTGCGGTAATAGCCGGTGGCAGAGAAGCCTTTGAAAATGAGACGAGAAGCGACGCTAAAGCAAAAGAATTTTATGACCGGTGGGCGAAATATGAACAATCGGCAAAGGGCAAAAAAAGTGAGAATAAAATTTACATAAACAGATTTGAGGCAAAAAAAGGTATGTTTCTGAAGGTATTCGGAAAAGAACTTACAGACGAAGAAAAAAATATACTCAAAGTAACAAACCACGATAACCCCCATTAAAGAAGTCCTCTATCAGAGTAAATATATAAAATGTTTCACGTGAAACATTTTATACCGGGCTAACCTTCCCCTCCGTAACTCTATACTTCCAGAAGTGTTCAACCGGCAGCTTAAAGCGGGCAAGGAAGGTTTCATTTAGAACCGGTATCTGCATCCGCCCGTTTAGGGAACTGCCTACTTGGCTCTGATAACATACGATTGCCCTCAATTTTTGCGGAATAACTGCGGGGATATCATTCGTAACCAGATTCGGCATTTTCAGCATTTCAGCGAGTTGTTCCTCCCCTGCCCAGATTACATATTCAAATAGATCCAAACTTAATTTCAACTTTCTGATTACCGCCAAAACGATGCCGTTCGTTGAATGGTGATCTCTATGAACATCAGCAAATGCCGGCAGATAAATTTCTGCTGGCTGAATGTCAGATAAGTGCTTTTCTACTGTTTGTTTTGCGTTTGACAAATTGTTTTTCAATGTGCCATCATAAAAATCCAAAAACGATATATTGCTCTTGTCAGCGCCCAAAATTTCAACTGCTTTTAACGCCTCCGACTTCCTTATTTTTTTGACCTCTTCCTGGCTGGGTTTTGGGAATGTATCAGGTGTGGTAGTATGCGAGTTCCTGCCGTCAGTCATAAATACCAGATGTACCCTGCTGCCCTTCAGGGTTTCAAGTATGATGGTACCGCCACATGCCAGCGTTTCATCATCGGGATGTGGCGCAAAGATGACTATATTTTGGTTTAATGTATTCATATATGTTTCACGTGAAACAAGTCGCTCGGGAGTAATCTTGCCGGACACGCTCGTCAGAACTCGCTCTACAATTTTCTTCTGAAAGCATTAAGTCGAAAATTGAGGTTCCTTGCAAGATTCTCCCTTCGCTCCCGCATTTTAAGCGGTGGATTATTTAATTAATCTCTTGTCAGTTGCCAGAGTACGCTGTACAGGTAGGTTTGGGAATAAGGCTGTAAGTAGTAAGGTAGGAAGCTGTAAGCAGTTACCACTTACCACTTAGCTACTCCCTACTTCCCACTTACTGTCGTTAAATGCTTCCAAATCATACACTCTCTTTACAGCCGTTATTTTTGCCTTTATCAGCGCGCCTTCCTTTTGCGGTTTGTAGAAAGCGACCTTGCCATCAATTTCAGGAGCTTGGGTTTCAATATGACCGAATTTAGGGTTATCCGCAAGCACTTCAAGCCGTCTGCCTACCAGAGCCTGATTCTTATCAAATGTAATTTTTTGCTGAATTTTCATCAATTCTGCCAGCCGCTGCTTTTGAATCCGAACAGGTATTGCACCTTTCAACTTGTACGCTTTTGTACCTTTTTCCGAAGAGTAAATGAATGCACCAAGCCAGTCAAATTGTATTTGCCTGATGTCGTTCAAAAGTTGCTTAAAACACCTATCGGTTTCGCCAGGATAACCAACCATAACAGTGGTCCGAAGCGCTATGACTGGCACATTTTTGCGCAGTTTTTCAATTGTTTCAAATATGGATTTTGATGCTGGCCTGCCCATTGTCTTCAGTACAGTATCCACAGTGTGTTGGATTGGCATATCAATATATTTGGCTATTTTCTGACTGCCTGCGATGGTGTTAATAAGTTCATCAGAGAAATGCGCAGGATGGGTATAAAGCAGGCGGATCCACTTGATGCCTCTGATTGTGGATAACTTGGTTAATAACTTCGGAAGCGCTGGTTTGCCATATATGTCAATTCCATATAATGTGGTGTCCTGCGCTACCAAAATAACCTCTTTCCTGCCTGTTTCCGCAACTGCCTTAACATCACTAAAAATATCCTGAATTTGCCTGCTCCTGTATGCCCCGCGCAAATACGGTATCAGGCAATACGCACACCTATTATTACAGCCGTCCGCTATCTTAATATAGGCGTAACTTCTTGGAGTTGATAAGATTTTTGGCTCATTTGATATTAAAAAGTTGGGTTTGCTGATATGTACCAGCTTATGACCAGCGCAGCCGGGCAATACCAACCGGTCCAAAATTTTTGATATCAGCGGGAAATCGGAACTGCCAAGTAGGGCATCAATTTTTGGGAATTTGGCCAAAAGCAGATCCTTTTCAAACTGGGGCAGGCATCCGCAAATGACCAACTTCTGGTTGGCTGATTTTGTTATAGAAATCCGCTTTATGACAGAATATGCCTCGTTTCTGGCTGTTTTTAAGAATCCGCATGTATTGAGTATTAGGATGTCAGCTTTTCTGTGGTCAGCAATGAAAGCGTAGCCATTAGTTGCCAGCAGCCCCAAAATGGTCTCTGAGTCTACCAGATTTTTAGGGCATCCGAATGATATTAAGTTGATGGTTTTCATTAGCTTTTTTATGGTTTAAGGCAAATGTTTCACGTGAAACAGGTCGCTCGGGAGCAATTTTGTCGGACACGCTCGTTAGGACTCGTTCCACGGGACTCCCTTCGCTCCTGCACTAAATTAGGAACTTTAAGCTAAGTGGTTCCTTTAACGAACCCCTTCACTCCTTAAATTTCTTGTATTTTTTGAGGTATTTTGAGAACAGATCCGCATTTTTTGATTTTATTGCCGCAGCCATAGCATCCTGGTAATAAATAGCTATAATATCCCGTTTATCAACAAGCAATTCTGTATCATCATAAAGAAATGTCGGTGATGGACCCCGTTCAATGCTTGTCGGGTCAACTGTATAAAGATACACTGGCTCTTTGAAATCCGGGTCTTCGCGTTTTTCCCAGCCGGACCGCGGTTTTGTTGAAAGCAGGGCAAAATATAAATGATACCTCAATATGCCTGGTTTACCGCTTTCATTGGTTACTATGTCCTCATTTTCATTAAGCCAGATATCATACTGGTAATTTTCCGGAAGTTCCTGAAAAATTGTTGCAGAAACAAAGCAGGGCTTGATATGTGGGTCTCTTTCATATAGGGTTGTAACAGCATAGATATAAGTACCATAAAGCAGAGAGCTTATTTCGTTACAATCGCCTTGTTTGTCCCTGTACACATCAATTGCGGTTCTGACAGCTCCTTTTTCTGAACTGTCAGCGCTGTATCTTATACCCCATTCGCCCCATATTTTTATTGTCCTGTAAAGTGTCTTTACAATTTCTACTTCATTTCTACAATCGAGCACAAGAGCGGTTATTTCTGATTTAATTTGCTCATTTATACCTACGATTTTTTCAAATTCTAATTTGACTTCCTGCTCAGTAGGCGGAATGGGCTTAAATTTGTTATAGCTTTTTTGCGAATAGCATAGGGGGGAATTGAAAAGAAATATCAGTCCAAAAATTATTGTTTTTTTAATCGTTTTCATTTTGTTTCACGTGAAACATGTCACTCGGGCATTGCCTCCCGAAAGCGCCTCACCCCAGAGGTCGGGCTCTCACTCATCCCGCTGAGAGTTTTAAGTGGGATTCCGTGAGGTTTCGTCCGGCAATACCCTCGCTCCGAACTCACAATTAGGTAGAAGCGGCTGGAATTTATCCCGAACACATTCGCTTCGTTCAGTGTAAACTCCGTGAGAGATTACTGCTTCTTCAACGAACCCCTTGATACTGCGGTGTAATCGGTGGAATATTTAAATAGTCACCTGCCCGCTGCCTCTATCAGATTTTCAGCGACTTTTTTTATACATTCGTTAATTTCTTCAAATACCTCTTTGTATGCTTCTGCCGGTTTACCAATTGGGTCATGGATGTCAACT
>Ga0315268_10003040_pt1 | contig 18595 bp, 6 predicted proteins | sample C1_top_MG_FD_204535 | JGI IMG/M metagenome (GOLD analysis project Ga0315268, IMG submission 204535) | Sediment microbial communities from Yellowstone Lake, YNP, Wyoming, USA - C1_top | ecosystem: Environmental > Aquatic > Freshwater > Lake > Sediment | place: USA: Wyoming | collected 2017-08-01
ATTTAAGGGCTAAGGGAGTTGATCTTGAAACTGTCGCTGCCAGAGTATCAGAACTGACTGATATTGATAAATCACAGATCTTTCTGCCGGGAAAGGAACGAAACCGTGTCAGGGCCCGCAGCCTTTTTTGTTATTGGGCGGTACGCGAGCTTGGGATAAGCATGATGGAGCTTTCTAAAAAGCTGAAATTATCTATGGCAGGCATAAGTCAGTCGGTCAAGCGTGGTGAAGTGATGGCTGAAGAAGAGAACTTTTGCCTGATTGATATATGAAACTATAGATGTAAATGGTGTACCCGATATCCCCACCCGGCCACCTTTCACTATTCTTGCCTCGATCATAAATTCCTTTCTTAACCGCTTATCGCGTATAAAACGCATTATTCTATTTAAACAACTCCAGCTTACTTATAATCACAATATAGCTAACTAATTGATATCAAATACTAATAAGGAATTAATTATTGACCGGCAAAAAGCCGCATGGTAGTTACAAATCTAACTGAATTCTGAATCACAATCAGAATAAAATCCTTTCAGTTTCATACTTATTTCATAGTTTGATGTCTTAAAGAAGCGTTTGTTTATAACTGGATAGGTGAGGGTACTGCACGCAGTTTTACGATTTACATGGATGTAATTCGAATTACATGGACGTGAAAATGATCAGCATCATAACAACACTACCAGAAGTCATCAGGTCCGATCGACCATTTTCTGCAAGTACAAACCGCGTCTTTCCGCCGATTTGCATACATCTTTTGAGCCGGGGTACTTTAAGAGTAAAAGCTCGGTTACATTTATTACATTTAAAAACAATATCGTATGTTGGAAGATATTGCCTGATCGATATATAAACTACAAATGTAAAGGACGTCCCTGATATTGTCCATAGCAGAAGAATGGCTTGAAGTACCGGAAGATATTGCTGCGCTTCCTGATCTTCAAGGATTCGGTAATGTTTACGATCTGCAGCAATCAATAATAAGGGATGAGGCTAAAGGCGGAAGTCTGAAGTTATTGGTTGAACAATTTGTGGCGGAGACAGATGTCAACACCAGAAAGAATATTCTGGATCAGATTATCTTCAGATGGGCGGGAACCGAAGGCATAGCAGCAAACAGCAGAGGCGTGAATATGGATGCCCGGAAACTTGCCTCACTCGAGAAGTTCTTCGGCCAGGGATTTATCGGGGCAGACGGAGCAAATCCGACATATGTGGCGGTCATTCCCCTGAACGAATCATACCGCGGGCTTTCTGTGATGTGAATATAATAGAGGAGGAAAACAGAACAATGAGAAATATCATGAGCCTGTATAAAAGAATTAGTTTTTGGAATTTGTTGTCAGGATTTGCGATATCTATAATGCTGCTAATCCATCCTGCTGATACAGCAGCTGGGGCTAAAGATATTGAATCAAAAATATGCGGTGAAAATTTTGAGCTTGTATGGTCAAAAGCTCTTTATCCACTTATAAAAAAGCCACAAGAAATCTCAATTAAAGTGCTTCCTTCTGGTGAAAATTACATGGTGCATACGGTTATCTGGAAGCAAGAAGTTCCTTTGAATATAATCACATTCTTATTGGATTCCAATGGCAATCAACTTTGGCATCAAGAGTATATAGATGAGTTACCATTTATGGCTGATGGTGGTGTATTCTCTGTTGGTAAATATACATATAGGCATTCTGACTCTGGAAATCTGCGTTATCATGTCTGGATAGATGAAAAAGGGATTATGCAATGGGTACATGCACAAAGAGCAATTTCGCCATTGTATAAATATCATGAAGAAGGATACCAAAGAGAAGAAGTCGAAGTGGTTGATGGAGTTATTTATCACCTTATAGCAAACTGTAAAAATGGATTCTGTCAGGTTGACAGTCTGAATATTTCAGAAAAAGGTATTGACCCGAAGGGCTGGCAAACAATACTTAAATGGCCTTATCCTAAAGACAATAAGGATAAAGTCATATATTCCCCAGTGAGTGTAAGTATTTCTCATCTTTTAGTTTATAAAAAAGAACCGAAAGATGTCGATGCAGTTGAATTCCATCTTATTCAATTTACCCCGGATGGTAATAGACAGATCAAGTACGATTCTAAATATTATTTCCCATGCAAAAGCGAAAAAGCTTTTATTAAAAATACCGATGGAAATTTCGTATTCTTTGTAGCGGAAGAAAAGAAAGGCACTTTTATAAGGCTTGATAAAACAGGAAAACAGATTGAGACAAGGAGTTATAACCTGCCCCAAAAATTTGAATTCTCGATTAACGCAATAGATCCATTGAAATCCGGATGGTTAACCATCATTGGCAGTATAGAGGAGCGCAAAGGTCGAGATATTCTGAGGCGGCTTGCCATGATGCGATTATCTTCAAATGGCCAACCTTTGTGGTTTCATGTTTACGATAATGATTTGGACCTCGCTGGCATGGATAGCAAAAATATGTTTTTTTCAAGACAGGGGACTTTGTATAAATGCCGTGAGAGGCAAATTATAATAGGCAAATAAAGGGATTAGGAATCAGAAAGAAGGAATTAGAAGATATTGTCTAAATGGAAGAAGGCTAAGAATGAAAACCTTTTAGTAGAAAATCACTTAAATTAAAGAGGTAAAATCATGAATCTGCTTGACATAGCAAAAAATAAATATTGGATTGATGAGAACAATGACGGTAAAAACGATAAGTATGATTATGGTGAAAATGGTGACGGAACAAAGGATACAGATGGAGATGGTAAGTTTGACATAGACTGTTCTCACTTGGTAAATGATGTTCTCAGAGAAGCAGGGTATAAGCTGCCAAAAGATAACATAACAACTGATCGTATGACATGCAGCAAATACTATTATAAGGCAACTGATGATATTAAAGCTGGAGATGTTGTTCTTTTTAATGGGCATGTAGGTATTGTTGTGAGTTACGACCCTATTACAAAAACTGGAAAATTTTTTGGTTCTCAAGGCAAAACCGGGCCAGCTGAAACCACATTTTCGACAAACCCAGCAGCAATTGACCCAAAGACGGGCAAGCCATATTATTGGGGAGGTACGAAAAAATTTACAAATTTCCTCCGTCCCGAGCCTATAACCCAGCCCTCCCTTCCCAACAAACCCAAAATCCCAGGAAAAGTGACACATCGTGATCCATTGATACTTGATATCGATGGTGATGGGATCCATGCACTTGGTTTAACTGCAGGGATTCATTTTGATTACGATGGCAATGGTTTCAAGGAGCTTACTGGCTGGGTAGCGCCAGGTGATGGAATGCTCATGCTTGACAGAGATACAGATGGTATCCTTGGCAACGGCAGTGAGCTATTTGGAGATTTCACACCCCTTGCAAACGGGATGAATGCTTTAAATGGCTTTCAGGCGCTTGCTCAGTATGATGCCAATGGCGATGGAAAGATAGACGCCAGCGATCCAGTATGGTCTCAGCTAAAAGTATGGCAGCATGATCCTGAAGCCACAGACCTTGGAGATCCTGATTCGTCGGGTATACTCAGCACGCTCGATGAAATAGGAATCAAAGCCATTTATCTCGACTCTACAATAATAAACAGAACTGATGATGCGGGAAACACAGAAATACGTTCAGGTCATTTTGAATGGACAGACAACAGACAAAGCACAATCTCGGAATATCGTCTGCAAAGAGACACAAGCAATGCAATTGCAACTGAATATTTAGAAGTTCTGCCGGACATAGAAACACTGCCCGACCTCCAAGGATACGGCAATGTGTACAGTCTGCAACAGGCAATGGCGAGAGACGCTTCGGGACAATTAAAATCTTTAGTCGAATCCTTTATTGCAGAAATGAACCCTGCTAATCGAGCAACGATCCTCGACCAGATTATCTTTAAATGGACAGGCACAGATGCAATTGCCACAAATGCAAGAGGCCCGTTTATGGATGGAAGAAAAGTTGTGGCATTGGAGAAGTTCTACGGTGATAGTCCGAGAAATCCTGATCCCGGATTGGCGACTTTGTGGAAAGATACCTATCATGAATTATTTGAAATATTTTACAGCAATCTCATGTCTCAAACTCATCTGAAGAATTTGTTCGACAAAATAGACTATGCTTTTGATGAAATATCTCAGAAGATTAAAGGCGACCTTTCGGCAGTCGTAACCGACATACAGGCTGCTCTTGCAGGCGATCCTGATCAGGGCAAAGCTCTTCTAAGTGAATTCAGCAGAACACTCCGGGGTTTCGGCGCACAGGAGATGGTCAATTATCTCTCCTTCCGTGAAACCTTTATCATGCAGGATGAGTCATTAGGCTGGGTGATAGATGCCGGAGGGTTGCCGGTGATAGATGGAATTGGTCAGGGATCGGCCCCTCTGTCCCAACATGTTATAGGTATGTACACTGCCGATGCAGTAAAAGGAAGCCTCACTGAGGGAGATGGATATATAAACGGCCTGGCGGGATCGGATGTGGTATATGGCACATCTCGTCATGAGACCCTTATCAATAGTACAGGAGACTCAATCCTTGTGGCAGGAGCAGGAAATGATCGAATCTGGGCGGGAACCGGCAATGATATACTTGATGGTGGAGCAGGAAATGACGTGCTCGAAGGCGAAAGCGGCAATGACACATATATATTCCGTTTAGGCTCAGGGCAGGATAAAATAATCGATACGGACCCCACGGAAGGTAACACGGACACAATATGGATAGGGAGCAATCTGACACCCGATGACATCGCCTTAAGACGAAGCGGCAATAACCTGATAGTCAAGATCAATAATACTACCGATACTCTTACCGTACAAGATTTTTTCAAAAACGAGAGCCCGTTAAACAGAATAGAACAAATACAGTTCATGGACGGCACAGTATGGAATATGGATGAAATGTACTACAGAGTATTGCCACTTCCAACAGAAACAGATGACATTATCTATGGAAGCTCAGGTGATGATATTCTTCACGGGCTTGGAGGCAATGATGCCATATATGGGCTAGCCGGGAATGACACTCTTTTCGGAGATGCCGATGGTGATATACTTTATGGAGGTACTGGAGAAGATACAATAGACAGCGGAGAAGGAGCAGATGTTCTGGATGGAGGTACCGGCAACGACGCTCTTTTCGGAGATGCGGGTAACGACAAACTCAATGGAGGTACCGGAGAAGATCTAATAGATGGCGGAGAAGGCTCAGATATTCTGGATGGGGGAACCGGCAACGATACATATATTTTCAACAGAGGAAGCGGCCAGGATGTGATCAATGATACTGAAACAACAGCATGGAATATTGACACCGTTATATTTGGTGCGAATATTTCTCCATCTGATATCAAGATTGAACGCTCCGGCAGCGAAGATATCAAATTGAGCATCATCGGCACACCGGATTCCATTTTGCTTAAGAATTGTATTTTAAATAATAGAAAAGACTACCGCAGTGTAATAGAACAATACAAATTTGCCGACGGCACAGTCTGGAGCGCTGATACTATTAAAGAATTTATTCTTACGGGAACAGACGATAATAATACGATTTGGGGCTTTTCAGACCATGATATCATACATGGCATGGCCGGTAATGACGGATTGTACGGAAGAGAAGGTAGTGACATTCTTGACGGAGGCACAGGAAACGACGCACTTTATGGTGAAACAGGCAGCGATACATATATTTTCGGGCGGGGTTCCGGGCAGGATATCATATACGAACGCGATGCAACGCCCGGCAATACAGATACAATTCTTATGGCGGCAAATGTTTTACCTGATGATGTCAAATTAATTCGCCCGATATATAGCGACGATCTCATGCTCTTAATCAAAGATACCAATGACACAATAAAAGTCAGGGAGTGGTTTTTTGATGAAAGCGGCGAATGGCAGGTAGAGCGCATACAGTTTGCAGATGGAACAGTTTGGGATGTGGATACGATTAAGGCAAAAGTGCTTCTTGGAACAGATGATCCGGATGAGCTCAAGGGTTACAGTACAAACGACAATATCGTTGGATATGATGGAAATGACGTCCTTTACGGACGAAATGGAGATGATCTTCTTTCAGGCGGAGCCGGAAATGACCGGATTTACGGTGAAGGAGGCAACGACACACTTGTCGGCGATGAAGGAAATGACATTCTGGATGGCGGCGCGGGAGACGATATTCTAGCAGGCGAAGCTGGAGTTGATCGCTTATATGGCGGAAGCGGCAACGATATATTATCCGGTGACGAAGGAGACGATATTCTTGAGGGAGGCGAAGGAAGCGATACATTTATATTTAGAACCGGATCTGGGCAGGATGTAATCAGAAGTTATGATAGCGAAGCTTCAAGTATAGATACGATTTTTATTGAAGACGGCATTACAACAGACGTAATCCTCATCCGCAGGAATGTGAATGATCTTGTAGTTATAAACCGGGATACCGGCGACAGCATGAGGGTCGAAAACTGGTTCACCGAAGGAAAGGAAGCCGAAAAAATTGACAAGGTTCAGTTTTCAGACGGCACTGTTTGGGATGTTGCGATGCTGAAAGAACTTGCGCTTGCGGGCACTCAGGAAGCTGATAATCTTACAGGATATGCTACTGACGATATAATGGACGGCAAAGAAGGAAATGACCTTCTATACGGCGGTGCGGGCAATGATACCTATGTCTTCGGTCGTGGTTACGGGCAGGACATTTTGATTGATAATGACAGCTTCGCCGGGAATATAGATACGATATTGTTCAATTCCGATGTTCTACCGGAAGATGTCGAATTTAAACGAGTTGATTCCGACCTTCATATTTCAATTACCGGTACTGATGATTCTTTAACAGTTAAAAACTGGTTTATCGGCGATTTGTACAAAGTAGAGCAAATCAGATTTGCCGATAATACGATATGGGATGTTGCAACAATCGAAACATCTATAAACCAGCCTACTGATACAGATGATTATATAACTGGTACCCCTGGGAATGATGCTATTGATGGCGGTGGCGGTAACGACATTATATTAGGCCAGGAAGGTAATGACATTCTATATGGAGGTTCAGGGGACGATACACTGAAAGGTAATGATGGAGATGATCAGTTATTCGGTGGAGAAGGGAACGATAGTCTGCAAGGCGAATCGAGTTATGGGATGGATCCCGGCTTTATATATGGAAGGAATTTATTTGATGGAGGTCCCGGTGACGACACAATTAATGCAGGTCAAGGTGAAAACACCATTATGTTTAATCGAGGCAGTGGTTTTGATACTATATATTCTCATTTTATTGATCCAACGGAACCAAGCGCTACCAGCGACACTATAATATTTGGAGAAGGAATAAAACCTGAGGACCTTTTGATTCAGATGAATATTTCTTATTCGGATATCGGCTTTGGAGAAGTCATTACTGAACTCAATCTTGCAATAGGGATAGGCAACAATGATGGAATGTTTATCAGTGCGTTTGGCGAATCGGGTGGTGGAGGCGGAGAATTCTACGGGCCTTATGATGAAGCAAACGGTTTTACCTCGTCGGATTTAGCTATCAAACGTTTTGTTTTTGCAGACGGTCAGGAGCTGACCATAGAAGATATTGCTGCAAGGGCAGATGGCGGCGTGATTGGCGAGCAGTACGGCACCAGTGGCGATGATTTTTTACGTGGCAGCATTACAAATGATTTTATATATGCCAATGACGGCAATGACAGAGTCGAAGCGCTTGATCGTAGCGATATAGTTTATACCGGAAGCGGCGATGATGCAGTAAGCGGCGGGGCAGGCGATGATGAACTCTATGGAGGAGAAGGAAATGATGTAATTGCAGGAGGCCCCGGAGGCGACTATATTAACGGAGAGACCGGCAACGACGTTTATGCATTCAATCGCGGAGATGGCCTGGATTACATTGAGAACAATGGTAGCTGGAGCGACGGAGATATCGACACAATCTCATTTGGCGCTGATATCAGCCCACAGGACATTAAGGGATACCTGGATGAGTATGGAGATCTTATGCTCCGTGTCGGGGAAAGTACGGACGAAATCTGGACTACGTATTATCAAGATACGGACTTGGCGCCGCATCAGAGCAGCATAAGCCGCGTGCAGTTTATCGATGTAAATGGAAACGCCCGGATATTTGACCTTATCGGCATTGTGGAGTCACTAAAAAACGACCTGATTCAGGCGTATAATAACGGAGATGATCCGGTTTCCTTGTTTACGGATACAACGAGTGGTTTTGAACTTACAGGCACGGTTGGTGCGGCAGGCGGGGATTATGCGGCTGCATACGCTCAAACCGGTGATCTTTTTGCCCTGCCTGCAACATACACAGGCAGCGATTCCGATGACATAATAAACGGTCGCGCAGGTGACGACACAATCGAAGCGGGAAACGGAAACAACATAGTAAATGCAGGCAACGGCAACAATGCCATAACTGCCGGATACGGCAACGACAGGATCACTTCCGGAAGCGGTAATGATGTTATTTATGATGAAGGCGGCCAAAACGTCATTAATGCCGGAGCGGGAAATGACTGGATTATCGGAGGCGAAGATGCAGACATTATTGAAGCAGGTGACGGAGATGACATAATGGAAGGCCGTGGTGGAGACGATTCTCTTTCAGGTGGCTCAGGTGACGACACCTACTATTTCAGCAGCGGAGACGGTACGTTAACTATCAATGACCTTGCCGATGTCACAGGAGGAAACAGAATTGTATTCGGAGAGCAAATTACGCCCGATGATCTGAAACTGATTGCAGGGAATGGCTCATTTACAATTATGGTAGGAGAAGAAGGCGATTCTATAACCCTGAATAATTTTGATCCTCAGAATGCCTATGGCATCCGGGCAGTAAGCAGTTATGAATTTGATTCGGGAGAAATTCTCACATACGAACAATTGATTGCAAGGGGTTTTGAAATTACCGGAACGGAAACGGATGATTTGATATCCGGTACAAGCTTAAATGACAGGATTGCGGCCTTTGGTGGAGACGATGTGATTGCCGGCGGTAAGGGAAACGACACTATTGAAGGCGGCAGCGGAAACGATACTTACATATTTAACTTAGGAGACGGCGTTGATACCATAAGAGATGCAACAGCGCTCGGTGCGGGAAATGCCGTAGAGTTCGGAGCGGGAATAACGGTTTCAGGCTTAAAACTTAAGGTTGAAGAAAATACGCTTGTTATAGAAGTGGGACAGAATGGCGATGCTCTTCATCTGGAAGGATTCAATCCGGATGATGCATACGGCGTCCATGCAGTTGATGAATTTAAGTTTGCAGACGGCTCAACTCTTAATTACGCTGATCTTCTTGGTCTCGGATTTACTTTCAGTGGCGCGCCTCAAAACGATATCCTTAAAGGCACCAGCGCAGACGATACTTTTTTCCCCGGTGCCGGAAATGACGATATTTACGGAGGCGAGGGCAACGACAGCTATTATTTCAACTTTGGCGACGGCTCCGACATTATTAATGACGAATCAACGCCTGACTCGCCAAATACTTTGATATTTGGCGCAGGAATCACACCAGCGGATATCCGCTTAAGCCATAATCCTGATTTAAAAACACTGATTATCACTACCGGAAACAACACTGATTCCATAAGCATGACCGGCTTTGATGCGGCAGACCCCTACGGTACACACGCTGTTGAGTATTTCCAGTTTGAGGGCGGGCAGATACTGACATACGGCGAGCTTATAAACCGTGGCTTTGATATTATCGGAACAAGTGAAGACGATACTTTGTCCGGAACAGCGGCAACCGACAGGATTACAGGGAATTCAGGCAATGATACACTTTCCGGTGGCGCCGGTAATGATACTTTGATCGGCGGCTTTGGGGACGATACCTACTTATTCAACCAGGGCGACGGGGTTGACCTGATTGATGATGCGGCGGATGCGTCGGAGGGAAACACTCTTGTTTTCGGAGAAGGGATTACGCTTGAAGACATGAGAAGAAGTCTTGGTTTTAAAGACGGCAAGCTGATTATCAGCATAGGAGTCACCGGAGATGAAGTCCATCTGACCGGATTTGATCCTGAAATGGCGGATTACGGCAGTCATGCGGTTGAGAATTTCCAGTTTGCGGACGGAACACTCATAAACTACGAACAACTGGTTCAAAACACCTTCATTGTCCAGGGAGACAGTGAAGATGACAACCTGCAAGGCACCAATGTAACCGACAGGCTCTACGGATATGAAGGGTCGGATAGTCTTGCCGGAGGTTCCGGAGATGATACGCTGACAGGCGGCACAGAAAACGATATTCTTTCCGGAGGCGCCGGAGACGATACCTATGTTTTTAATCCCGGCGATGGAATTGACACCATTTATGATGTCGCTTCGGCAGGAGAAGGAAATCTCATCTATTTTGGAGAGGGTATTTCACGCGACGACCTCTCGATTACCCGTGAAGGCGATATCCTGACCATTAACGTCGGCTTGCAAGGAGACGCCATCCGCTTAATGAACTTTGATCCTGCGGAAACAAGCGGCTCACTCACGGTGCGCACAATCGAGTTCTCGGACGGAACACGGATGCATGTTACAGATCTTCTCGGAACGGAAGGAGACGATATTATCATTACCGGCTCAGGTGACGACTCGATAAACGGAAGAGGCGGAAACGATGTCATCACGACAGGAGCAGGCAGCGATATCCTGACCGGCGGAACCGGAAACGATATTTTAACCGGAGGCATCCATAACGACACCTATATTTTCAATATTGGCGACGGCCTTGATACAATAAATGATACCGCCGCTCCCGGTGAGGGAAACAGGATTGTGTTCGGACCCGGTATAGCTCCGATTGATATAACACTCACCATTGAAAACACCACATTGAAGATAAACGTCGGAAGCAATGGCGACGGGATTCTTCTTGGCAATTTTGATCCAAATGATGCAGCTTCGGCTAAAGTGATAGAGACCTTTGAGTTTGAGAATTTTACTGAAATCTCATTTGCGGATTTTATCGAAAGATACGGTATTCATATTACAGGCACTGATGGTGATGACATCATTTCCGGAACAAATGTTAATGACACCATTTCAGGCCTTGCAGGAAACGATGTGATAAACGGCGGAGCCGGTCCCGATATTATGACCGGAGGCTTGGGCAATGACAGCTATTTTGCAGAAAATGCAGACGACAAGGTTATCGAATCATTAAACGAAGGAGACGATACTGTAATTGCTTCCATAGGCTACAGCCTTCCGGAAAATGTGGAGAATCTTGTTCTTTCAGGTTCTGATGCGATAGACGGCACGGGAAATGCTTTAAACAACTCAATCACCGGCAACTCTGCCGTCAATACTCTGTATGGGAATGAAGGCGATGATAATCTGAGCGGGAATTCCGGAGACGATACAATTTACGGGGATGATGGAGACGACACGCTTTCCGGCGGAGAAGGCAGCGATATTATGACAGGAGGAGCCGGTAATGACACTTATGTATTTAACATTGGCGATGGTGTCGACACAATAGCGGATACCTCCACACTTGCTGAAGGCAATATGATTCTTTTCGGCGAAGGAATTACCGCAAGCGATCTTACATTTGTCAGAAATGACGGCAGCTTGACGATTAATATCGGCAATAGCGGTGACGCCATTAATTTGCTTAATTTTGATCAGGATGAAACAGCCGGTTCACTTGTTGTCAGAGCTTTACGGTTTGCAGATGGTTCTCAGAGGAATCTTACCTATTTTATAAATCGGCCCCCGGTTGTCGTAAATCCGCTAGCCGATCAGACGACACTGGAAGATGCCGCCTTTAGCTTTACGGTTCCGGGCAACACCTTTGCAGATATAGATGCAGGAGACACCTTGACTTACAGTGCCACACTTGCTGATGGAACGGCACTTCCTTCCTGGCTGACCTTTGATGCGGTGACAAGGACATTCAGCGGCATACCAACCAATGACAATGTCGGGATGCTGCCGCTTAAAGTGACGGCTACCGATCTATCAGGAGCAAGCGTATCGAATGACTTCAATGTTACCATAGTTAATGTGAACGATGTGCCGGTTGTCGTAAATCCGCTAGCCGATCAGACGACACTGGAAGATGCCGCCTTTAGCTTTACGGTTCCGGGCAACACCTTTGCAGATATCGATGCGGGAGACACCTTGACTTACAGTGCTACACTTGCTGATGGAACGGCGCTTCCTTCCTGGCTGACATTTGATCCGGTGTCAAGGACATTCAGCGGTATACCAACCAATGACAATGTGGGAACACTGTCGCTTAAGGTAACGGCTACCGATGCTGCAGGAGCAAGCGTATCGAATGCCTTCAATGTTACCGTAGAAAATATTAATGATGATTCGGTTATTACCTACGGAACAAATGGGATGGACTTTATATTTACCGGCCGCGAAAACGACCTCATCTATGCATTAGGTGGACCAGATGTTGTTTATTCAGCGGAAGGTAATGACACCATATATGGTGGAGACGGGACAGATCTTTTATTTGGAGATGGCGGCAATGACGTGATTTATGGTGAAAATGGTTCAGACGCCCTTTTTGGAGGCAACGGCAACGATTTTCTTTCCGGAGGTAATGATGGCGATTTTCTTTATGGCGGCGGTGGTGATGATACCCTTGATGGTGGGACAGGCGCTGATGTAATGATGGGTGGTAATGGAAATGACACTTATTACGTTGATAATACAGGTGATGTGGTAATGGAAAACGCCAATGAAGGTACAGATACAGTCAATAGCTCCATTACCTATACTTTAGGTAATAATGTAGAGAACCTGACATTGACGGGCACATCGGCAATTAATGGTACAGGCAATACGCTTAATAATGTTCTTACCGGAAACAACGGGATTAATACACTTACCGGCAGTGGCGGAAGTGATTCGTTTAAAGGCAATGGCGGCAATGATATACTGACCGGAGGGAATGGCAGCGATACATATAGCTTCAGCAGAACGGATGGAAAAGACACCATAACCGAAACCGCCGGATTGACCGGAGATACCGACACTGCGAAGATGATAGACGGAATATCAACGACTGAGCCTGTAATCGTCAAGCAGAATAATGATCTTTACCTGTTTGTAGATGCAGATAATTACATGAAAGTTACAGGTCAGTTCCAGAGCGCAAATTACGGTGTCGAACGTCTTGAGGTAACGGACGGGCATTACATCACACGGCAGGATATCGATAATATCGTAAACACAATGAGCGCCATCAACAATGATGCAGGGATGGACGCAATACAGAAGTATAACGCCATGAGAAACGATCAGACATATATCAACGTTCTTTCTCAAAGCTGGCAGCAGGGATAGATAGGTGTTAAGTTTTAAGTGTTAAGTGTCATGTGTTAAATGCTATTCGTGGCACGCAGACCGTGATTCGTTTTACGATTTGCGTGCCACAATCAGCTTAGAATAAAAGGAAAATCACGGATGTCTTTTTGTGTTCGATGTTCATTTTTTGCGCTCCTGCTGATTACGGCAACGGTTTCATTGTCGGGAGCCGAAATGCTCACTTACCGGGATGCTGTTAAAAATACCTTGAACAATTCAGCGCGTATCAGAGTTAAAATCGAAGAAATCAATATATCAGATGCCGTTTACCGGCAGAGCTTTGCAGGCTTGTATCCCGAAATCACTGCAAACAGCCGCCTCGAAAAATATGAAAATCTTGACAAAAGAGCTGATCAGGCAATCAAGACAGTCTCAAGCGAGGTCATAGGCGGTGAAGCAAACGCCTGGAGATCAAGCATATACCTTTGGGGGCAGTATTATATTTCGCACTGGTACAAAAAGAGATTTGAGGCGGCTTATTATGAAAAATTAAAAGACGCAAGTTATTTTGAATGCGATATAGAGGTCAAAAAGCTGCTTCGGGAACTGACGGATGCTTATGGCGCAGCAGCCGAAGGAAAGATCAAAATAAGTTATGCCGCAAAGACGTTGAAGCTTCTGCAGGACATTCTAAATTTAAAGAAGAATGCCTTTGCCGGCGGCCAGGCGGCTTACGAGGATGTCCTGAAAGTGGAAGCAGAAATCGCAGATACCGGAAGGCAAATTTCATCTCTTAAGAAGGAATTTTATGAGAATCTTGAGCGTTTGAGAAGCTATATGGGCATGGATTGCAGCGATGACGTGGAGCTTGAATTATTAGTATCGGACGGCAAAATGCAGATCACAGCATTTGAAAAGCTTTTGGAGGACACGCCGGAATATAAGGCGCGCATTATGGAGCTTGAAGCTATCAATCTTAAGGAGAAGGCCGCGGCGAACAATTACCTGCCGGATATCTCAGTGTACGGACGGTATGACTATTATGGCAGCAATCCAGACAGCCTGGATAATTCTGTGCGGGATATCCGGGAAACGGCATATTCGGCCGGCATTTTGATTACTCTGCCTGTTTTTGACGGCGGTGCAAGAAAATGGGAGCGCAGGAAGAGCGATTTTGAACTCAGAAGACAAAAAGAAAGCGTTATGGCGGTTATGGAGGAAAAAGGACGGGATATCAAAACTCTTTATGCCGGGTATTCGGAACTGTCGAAATCTTTAGAGCATTACAGAAAACTGCATGACAGGTATGGTAAAATATTGGATATCACTAAAAAAGCAAATGTCTTTGGTGAAAGAAGTTTGATGGACATCATGGAGATGGAAAAAGAGGCCCTCGCTGTTTCGCGGGATATGAAGACAGCGGAGCATGCCATCGCTGTTTATGAGAAAAGGCTGGCGCTGGAGACGGACTATAAACATTTTATCAGTGAGTATTATGGAGACTGGGCTTACAAGTATTGAAGTAGTATCGAAGATCCATGCCGTCAGCATCGACGTTCAGGCTGTTAAAAGGCGTTATTTCGTTGAAGGCGAGCTTGCGCCTGCGGAAGTTTTAAGAATACTCAAAGATCACGGGATGCGTGCAAGGCATAAAAAACTCAAATCCATGGAAGAGCTTTTTAAGTATCCCGCGCCTTCCATCATTATTGCACAGGATGGAACCTACCATGTATTTGTAGGTAAGAAAGACGGGAAGTTTTTCATTTTTAACTGCATGGAGAAAAAAATAATTGAGGTGACGGAAGAAGCTTTTTTCTCTTTCTGGAGTAAAGAGGCAATTGTAGTTTATCCGCGTTTTACAAAGACCGAGTTTTTTCTAAACGTCCGGTGGCTTTTCAAGGAGTTTTTCAAACACAGGCCCGTTTTTTCAGCGGTTATTCTGTCATCCTTCTTTATACAGACCTTTGGGCTGGTAACACCGCTTTTCATTCAGGTGATAATAGATAAGGTGCTCGCTCATCATGCCCTGACAACTCTGAAAGTTGTTGCCGGAGCTTTTATAATTGTGCTGCTGTTTGATACGGCATTTAATCTCATGAGGAATTATCTCCTTTATCACACTGCCAACAAAATCGATGCGAGTCTCGGCGCTAAAGTGTACCGGCACCTCCTGTCGCTGCCGTTCAGATATTTTGAAGTCAGGAAAGTTGGAAACATAATAGCAAGAGTCCGTGAGCTTGAGAATTTAAGACAGTTCATGACGAACATATCGCTTACGGTGCTTCTCGACACTGTTTTTTCGGTGTTGTTTGTCGTGATCATGCTTATTTACAGCGTCTATCTGACCTTGATCGTTCTTTTGTTTGTGGCTGCCATTGGCCTGATCTCCTTTATAGCAACTCCGATGATCAAGGTAAAACTTGAAGAGAAATTTCAAAAAGGCGCTGCCTCGCAGTCCTTTCTAGTCGAGTCGATAACCGGAATTCAAACCGTGAAATCTCTGGCAATCGAAGGCAAGATGGTAAAGGACTGGGAAAACAAACTGGGCGATTATATATTCTCGGCGTTTAAACTTTCCAATGTGGGTAATGTCGCTATTTCGTTTTCCCAGATGCTGCAAAAGATGATGACACTGGCTGTAATCTATTTCGGAGTCGGCCTGGTTTTTGAAGGCGGGCTCAGTGTGGGTCAGCTCATTGCATTTCAGATGTTCGGTTCCCAGTTGAGCGGGCCAATCCTGCGTCTTGTCCACATGTGGCAGGATTTTCAGCAGGCGAAACTTTCACTTGATAGAATTGGAGATATCATCAATACACCGCCTGAGGTTGTGGGCGGAGCGATTACGGTTAAGCAGCTTAAGGGAGGGATCACGGCAAAGGATGTATCCTTCCGTTATACGCCGGATGGTCCGCTGGTGCTTGATCGTATAAGTTTTAATATTGCTCCCGGCATGATGGTAGGCATTGTGGGACGAAGCGGCTCCGGGAAAAGCACGGTAGCAAAGCTTGTTCAGAGGCTTTATCTGCCCGTGGAAGGAACGATTCTGATAGACGATGTGGATATAAAACATCTGGATCCTCTTTTTTTAAGATACAGAACAGGAATCGTGTTGCAGGAGTGCTTTCTTTTCAGCGGAACGATTAAGGATAATATCGCAATAGCCTCGCCGGATGCAAACATGGAGCGGATAATTCAGGTATCCCGTGCGGCAGGAGCTCACGATTTCATATCGGAGACGCCCACGGGCTATGATACCTATGTGGAAGAGCGGGGAACATCGTTGTCAGGCGGGCAGAAGCAGCGGATCGCCATTGCAAGAGCGCTGATTACAAACCCGAACATACTTATTTTCGACGAGGCTACCAGCGCTCTGGATTACGAATCAGAGCGGATTATCCATAAAAATCTTAGCATGATACGGAAAGACAGAACAGTGATCATTATTGCCCACCGGCTTTCAGTCATGCGCGAGTGCGAAATGATAATCGTTATAGACAGGGGAAAGATCATTGAAACCGGAAATCACGAATCACTGATGCGGCAAAACGGTCTTTACGCTTATCTGTACAGACAGCAGGAGGAAAACCGCCTGTGAAAAACACCGATTATCACGATTTTAAACCTATTCTTGCAGAGATTGAGGATCGTCCTCAAAATCCTATAGGCGCCTTGTTTCTCTGGACGATAATATCACTTATGGTTGTCGTTCTTTTGGGTTTGTTCTTTGTAAAAGTCGATGTAGTCGTTACAGCGCGGGGCAAAATCGTTCCTCTGGGTGATGTCAAAGTAATGCAGCCTTTAGAGACAGGCGTGGTGACGGGTATTAATGTCAAAGAAGGGGATTTTGTAAAAAAGGGCGACATTCTGCTGGAGATAGATCCATCGGTTGATACGGCTGATCTGGAGGGTAAGGAGAGAAATCTGAAGTCTTCAAGACTTGCCATGGAGCGAATCGACGCCGTTTTAAACGGAAAGGAGTTTTTCCCAAAAAGCAAAGAAGCGCCGGAAGAAACGCTCAGGGCGCAGATTGCCCAGTATAATGCCCAGAGAAATATATATACCTCAACCCTGAAAGAGAAAGAAAAGGAGTGCACAGAGACTCAAAGTGCGCTTGACGCCCTTAAAAACGAGATTGGAAGTATAGACAGTCTGCTTGCAATTACCGGAGAAGATGAAAGACGACAGAAAGCTCTGGTGGAGATAGGCGCCCTTGCCGATAACCGATACAGGGAAAAGATAAAAGAAAGAATGATTCTGGAAAAAGAGATAAGCGTCAAGACCGGTCAGGCGGAACAAACGGTGATAAAGCTCAGCAGGATCAGGGATGAAATAGAAACTTTCAAAAGTAACTTCAAGGAGAAGCTCCTTTCGGAGTTATCCGCAAATATGCAGAGCAAAAACACCCTGGAGGCTGAAGTCAGCAGCATTAGATTCAAGCAGGAAAAAAGGTTTATCGTGTCTCCGGTAGATGGTTTTGTCCATATTTTGACTGCAAAAACAATCGGTGGTGTTGTGACCACAGCCCAGCCCCTGATCAGCCTTGTTCCGGAAAAAACTCCTCTGGTGGTAAATGCCGTCATCTTAAACAAAGACATCGGTTTTGTGAAAGAGGGGCAGCGCTGTGTAATCAAAGTGGAAACTTTCGACTTTCAAAAGTACGGCACCATCGAAGGCGCAGTTGAGAGTATTAATCCATACAGCCTTGAGGAAAACAGCAAAGAAAAGAATGCAGATAAAGAGAAGGAGGCTGAAACTGGAGGCTACCCGGTTCGCTTTAAGCTTTTTTCAGATGCACTGAAAATCAAAGATGGTACGGTGTATCCGATAAAGCCCGGAATGTCCGTTACCGCCGAGATCAACGTTGGCAAAAGGCGGGTGATTGAGTTCTTCCTTTTTCCGATTATACGCTATCTGGATGAGGGGTTGAAGGTCAGGTGAATGAAAGAAAATTGATAAAAGAAAATCTTGAGTTGGACGGTATTGCATGTTAAGCTTGCCAAAATTTGCGGCTTCGTAAAGAGCCCCGATCAGATTAAAAAACATTCTTTGTCAGGGAGGTTTATTTTATATGAAAGCTTTAATCGGCGGAGCTATTATATCGGCGATTGGTCTGATTTTGCTTGTATTATGGTGGGAAGAATTTCTTATGATTCTTTCAGGCACAATCCCGGTGACACTTCTATTAGGCGGTGGGCTGGCTATTTATCTCGGATTTGATGAATTGAGAGAGAGCTGGAGTAAAGAGAGCATTTCTTCTGGCCCGGCGGCCATCGAGGTGGAAAAATACAAGCATGAGAT
>Ga0315268_10003041_pt1 | contig 18595 bp, 15 predicted proteins | sample C1_top_MG_FD_204535 | JGI IMG/M metagenome (GOLD analysis project Ga0315268, IMG submission 204535) | Sediment microbial communities from Yellowstone Lake, YNP, Wyoming, USA - C1_top | ecosystem: Environmental > Aquatic > Freshwater > Lake > Sediment | place: USA: Wyoming | collected 2017-08-01
CTGTTGACGCCGCCGCGCGCCAGCTTGGCGGCGAGCGATTTGTCCATGCCTTCCAGTTCGAGCAGGTCGTCCTCGACGTTCTCCAACTGTTCTTCGTCCACGATCGCCTCGGTCAGCAGCACGTTGCGGGCCCGCTCGCGCAATTCCGTGACGGTGGCCTCGTCGAAAGCGTTGATCTCCAGCATCTCGGCCAGCGGCACGTAGGCGATTTCCTCCAGCGTCGAGAAGCCTTCCTCGATCAGGATGTTGGCGACCTCCTCGTCGACGTCGAGCTTCTCGATGAACAGCAGCCGGATCTTGGAGTGTTCGGTCTGCGACTTCTCCTGGGATTCCTCGACCGTCATCAGATTGATCGTCCAGCCGGTCAGTTCCGAGGCCAGGCGCACGTTCTGGCCGCTGCGGCCGATGGCGATCGCGAGATTGTCCTCGTCGACCACCACGTCCATCGCGTGTTTTTCCTCATCGACCATGATCGAGGAGACCTCGGCCGGCTCCAGCGCGCCGATCACGAACTGGGCGGGGTCGGCCGACCAGAGCACGATATCGACGCGTTCGCCGGCCAGCTCGTTGGTAACCGCCGTCACGCGCGAGCCGCGCATGCCGATGCAGGTGCCCTTCGGATCGACGCGCGGATCGTTGGATTTGACCGCGATCTTGGCGCGCACGCCGGGGTCGCGCGCCGCCGACTTGATTTCGATCAGTCCGTCCTCGATCTCGGGGACTTCCAGCTCGAACAGCTTCATGATGAATTCCGGCGCCGTGCGCGACAGGATCAGTTGCGGGCCGCGGGCGGCGCGGTCGATCTTCATCAGCCAGGCGCGAACGCGGTCGCCCGGGCGCAAATTCTCCTTCGGGATCATCTGGTCGCGCGGCAGCACCGCCTCGATCCGCCCGGCCTCGATGATGGCGCTGCCGCGCTCCATGCGCTTGACGGTACCGGTGACGAGGTGTTCCTTGCGTTCCAGGAAATCGTTCAGCATCTGCTCGCGCTCGGCGTCGCGGATCTTCTGCAGGATCACCTGCTTGGCCGCCTGCGCGCCGATACGGCCGAAATCGACCGGTTCCAGCGCCACCTCGATATAGTCTTCGAGCGCGATGTCGCCGACCTGTTCCTGCGCGTCTGAGACGCCGATCTGCTGCTCGGGATTTTCCACGGCATCATCGGGCACCACCAGCCAGCGGCGGTAGGCCTCGAACTCGCCGGATTCGCGATCGACCTCGACGCGCACGTCGGCATCGTCGTGGACCTTCTTCTTGGTGGCGGAGGCGAGCGCAAGCTCAAGGGCGGTGAAGACGATGTCCTTCTGCACGTTCTTCTCGCGCGACAGGGCATCCACCAGCAGCAACAGTTCGCGGCTCATCGTTCCATCTCCTGCGATTTCTCTCATTAAATTCCGTCAGAACTTCGCCACCAGGCGAGCCTTGTCGATCTGTTCCAAGGGCAGTTCATAGACCGCATCGACACCGGTCAGATGCAGCACGCCATCCCTGACACCGGCCAGCACGCCGGTGAAATTCCGCTGGCCGTTGATCGGCAGGCGCATGCGCAACTGAGCCTCCTGCCCTTCGAAGCGCTCGAAATCCGCCGGTTTCTTCAGCGGCCGATCGAGTCCGGGCGAGGACACCTCCAGCCGGTCGTAGTCGATATTTTCGACGGCGAACAAGCGCGTCAGATGATTGCTGACCGCAGCGCAGTCGTCGATCGTGATGCCCTTTGGACTGTCGATGAAAATGCGCAGCAGGCGAGCGCGGGGGCTGGTCTCGAAATCAACGAGTTCGTAGCCCAGTCCCGTTACCGTCTGCTCGATCAGTTCAGCCTGCCCCATCCGCTATCCACGCCACCTACGCCACAAATAAAAAATGGGCGAAACGCCCATCTCTGTGTTGCCATCATTGCCATTTCGCCAGCCGGCCGGCCTTAGCTCCCACCCAGGTGCTGCGGGACAAAGCCGGTCGGTACCAATCGCAAAATTATAGCAGGATCGAACCGGCCGAGCAAATCAAGCTTCGGTTTCTTCAGACATTTCCCCGTCATCCGATGCCACTGTGGATCTGAGCGGAGCCGCCGGCAGTCGCTTCAACAGGGTCGCGACCTCCGCCGGCGACAATTCCAGCACCATGCCGCGCTTCAGCCGTGGGGGCAACTGCACCGGGCCGTAGCGCACCCGCATCAATCGACTGACGGTGATCCCGACCGCCTCGAACATGCGCCTCACTTCGCGGTTGCGGCCTTCGGTCAGGGTGACGCGGTACCAGCGGTTGGTGCCCTCGCCGCCGCCCTCGACCATCCGGCCGAAGTGCGCCACGCCGTCTTCCAGTTCGACGCCCTGGACCAGTCGCTCCTTCGCCTCCAGCGACAGCTCTCCGACCACGCGCACCGCGTATTCCCGCTCGATCTCGCTCCTCGGGTGCATCAGCCGGTCGGCCAGCGCGCCGTCGCTGGTAAACAGCAACAGGCCGCAGGAATTGAAGTCGAGCCGACCGACGGCGATCCAGCGGCCGCCACCTATCCTCGGCAGCTTCCCGAATACGCTCGGCCGACCCTGGGGATCCTCGCGCGAGACGATCTCGCCCTCGGGCTTGTGGTAGAGCAGGACGCGGATGCGTCGGTCGGCAAAGCGCAACCGCACCAGCTTGCCATTGACCCGGACCTTGTCCTGCGCGCTGATGCGCTGCCCGACGTGGGCCGGCTCGCCATTGACGCTGACGCGGCCGGCCAGGATCCACTCCTCCAGTTCGCGCCGCGAGCCCAGACCGGCGTCGGCGAGCGCCTTGTGCAGCTTGGTGGTGGCCTCGGGCACCGGCTCGGGACGCGGCCGGCCCCGGCGGGCTGCCGCCGGAGCTCGGGTCGGGGCCTCGTCGCCGGGCACTTCCTGTTTTGGGCGCGCCGAGGGAGGACGAAAAGGCGTCCGGGCGGCGGCGCGGCCGCTTGATTTACGCTGACGGTGCATTGGCGGTCTCCATGATTCGTTCGAGTTCGGCCAAGGGCGGTAACTCGGCGAGACTGCGTAAGCCAAGGTCGTCGAGGAAAGCCTTGGTGGTGGCGTAGAGCGCCGGGCGTCCGGGGGCATCGCGATGGCCGACCGCGTCTATCCAGCCGCGCGACTCGAGCGTCTTCAGGATATTCGGCGAAACGGCGACGCCGCGGATGTCTTCGATGTCGCCGCGGGTCACCGGCTGGCGGTAGGCAATGATGGCCAGGGTCTCCATCACCGCGCGCGAATACTTGGGCGGCCGCTCGTTCTTCATGCGGTCGAGATAGGGCTGGAATTCGGGACGGGTCTGGAAGCGCCAGCCGCTGGCCAACTGCGCCAGCTCGACGCCGCGACCCACCCAGTCGGCACGCAGATCGGCGAGCAGGCTGCGCAGGGTGTCGTCGTCGAACTCGTCGTCGAACAGCCGCTTCAGCTCGGCCAGGGGCAGCGGCTCGATGGCCGCGAGCAGCGCGGTTTCGAGCACGCGCTTGTAGTCGTCAGGGGTGTATAGCGTCTGCATCGGCGAGCTTCACGTAGATCGGGGCCAGCGCTGCGCTCTGGGTGATATCGACCAGCCGCTCGCGCACCAGTTCGAGCATGGCGAGAAAATTGACCACCAGGCTGGGCACGCCGGCGGCCACGTCGAACAGGGTATCGAAGGCGACGAAGGCGCCGCCCGAGAGCCGGCGCATCATCAGGCTCATGTGCTCGCGCACCGACAGCTCCTCGCGCTGGATCTTGTGGTGCTGGGTCATCCGCGCCTGTTTCATCAGCTGCAGCCAGGCCAATTGCAGGTCGCGCAGGCTGACCTCGGGCCGGCGCTGCACCAGTTCGTCGGCGATCCACACGCTGACCCACTCGTAGTCGCGCAGCGCCTGAGGATGGGCATCGAGCTTGGCGGCAGCAGCCTTCATTTGTTCGTATTCGAGCAGACGCCGCACCAGTTCGGCGCGCGGATCCTCCGCCTCGCCCTCCTGCACCCTGGGCGGGCGCGGCAGCAGCATGCGCGATTTGATCTCGATCAGCATCGCCGCCATCAGCAGGTACTCTGCGGCGAGCTCCAGATTGCCCCGGCGCATCGCTTCGACATAGCTCAGGTACTGCCGGGTCAGGGCCGCCATCGGAATGTCGAGGACGTCGATGTTGGCCTTGCGGATCAGATAGAGCAAGAGGTCGAGCGGCCCCTCGAAGGATTCGAGAATGATCTCCAGGGCGTCGGGCGGGATGTACAGGTCACGGGGCAGCTCCGAGAGCAGTTCGCCGTAGATCCTGGGCATGTGCAGGGCGTTCTCCATGCTCAGTTGTAATCCAGCCCCATCGCCTCGCGGACGTCGCGCATCGTCTCCTGGGCGAGCTTGCGCGCCCGGTCGCAGCCGTCGGCGACGATGTTGCGCACCAGGTGCGGGTCGTCGAGATAGAGCTGCGCCCGTTCGTGCATTGGTTCCTGTTCCCGCAACACCGCCTCGATCACCGGCTGCTTGCATTCGAGGCAGCCGATGCCGGCGCTGGTGCAGCCTTCGCGTACCCATTGCCGGGTCGGCTCCGACGAGTAGATGGCGTGGAAGTCCCAGACCGGACACTTTTCCGGATCGCCCGGATCGCTGCGCCGCACGCGCTGCGGGTCGGTCTGCATGGTCCGGATCTTCCGGGTGACGCTGGCGGGATCCTCGCGCAGGGCGATGGTGTTGCCGTAGGACTTGGACATCTTCTGGCCATCCAGGCCCGGCATGCGCGCGGAGGCGGTGAGCAGCGCGTCGGGCTCGACCAGGATCATCTTGCCGCTGCCCTCGAGGTAGCCGAACAGGCGTTCGCGGTCGCCGTGCGACAGGCTCTGCGCTTCGTCCAACAACGCATGGGCCTGCTCCAGGGCGTCGGCCTCGCCGCGCTCCTGATAGCGCGTGCGCAATTCCTCATAGAGCTTCGCGCGCTTCTTGCCGAGCTGCTTCACCGCCTCCCTGGCCTTCTCCTCGAAGCCCACCTCGCGGCCGTAGAGATGATTGAAGCGGCGCGCGATCTCGCGCGTGAATTCGATGTGCGGCACCTGATCCTCGCCCACCGGCACCCGGTTGGCGCGGTAGATCAGGATGTCCGCGGCCTGCAGCAGCGGATAGCCGAGGAAGCCGTAGGTGGACAGGTCCTTGTGCGAGAGTTTTTCCTGCTGATCCTTGTAGGTCGGCACGCGCTCCAGCCAGCCCAGCGGCGTCATCATCGACAGCAGCAACTGCAGTTCGGCGTGCTCGGCCACGCGCGACTGGATGAACAGCGTCGCCTGCGACGGATCGACGCCGGCGGCGAGCCAGTCGATGACCATCTCCCAGGCATCATCCACGATGCGGCCCGGCTCCTCGTAATGGGTGGTCAGCGCGTGCCAGTCGGCGACGAAGAACAGGCAGGGATATTCCTGCTGCAGCTGAACCCAGTTCTTCAGCACGCCGTGGTAATGACCCAGGTGGAGGCGGCCCGTGGGACGCATGCCGGAGAGGACTTTTTCTGCGTACATGGAAATCAGATTTTAAAAATAATTGAGAGCAGCAGGATGAAGCCGTTCAGGAGCGGCAGCAGGATCAAGTCGAGCACATGGGTAAACAGCAGCGCCAGCAGAATGACGAAGCCGTAGCGTTCGAGCTGGGCGAACTTCCAGGCCAGGCGGTGGGGCAGCAGGCTGACCATGATGCGACCGCCGTCGAGCGGCGGGATCGGCAACAGGTTGAGCAGCATCAGCGCCGCGTTGATCTCGATGCCGGCCTTGCCCATCAGGGCCATCGGCTCGACGTAGGCGTTGAACGGCAGGATCTGCGCGAGCTTGAGCAGGCTGGCCCAGGCCAGCGCCATGAGCAGGTTCGCCGCCGGTCCGGCGGCGGCCACCCAGAGCATGTCCTTTTTGGGCTGTCTGAGCTTGCCGAAATTCACCGGCACCGGCTTGGCCCAGCCGAAAATGACGCCGCCGCCGGAGAGCGTCATCAACAGAATCGGCACCAGGATGGTCCCGATCGGATCGATGTGGCGTAGCGGGTTGAGGCTGACACGACCCAGCTGCCAGGCGGTCGGATCGCCGAAGTAGCGGGCGACATAGCCGTGCGCGGCTTCGTGCAGGGTGATGGCGAAGATCACCGGCAGGGCGTAGATCGCCAGCGTCTGAATCAGGTTATTCATGGGAGATGGGCTAAGGCGAAGCCGCGATTCTACCAAAGACCGCAAGCTCTCACCTGGAACAGGCGACCACGCGAAAAGAACGTCGGGCTGAAGCCCGACCTACTCGAAGCCGAAGGGCGCGAGCGAACCGCGCCCGGCTCGGATCAGTTCGGGAACGCCGCCGACGAGGTTGATCATGCTGGTCATCTCGGCGCCGCAGGGGCCGGCGTCGATCACCAGATCGAGCCGCTTGCCCAGGCGCGTGTGGATTTCCTCGGCGTCGCAAAGAGGCGTTTGTTCGCCCGGCAGGATCAGGGTCGAGGTGAGCAAGGGCTGATCGAGCTCGGCCAGGAGCGCCTGCACCAGCACGTGGTCGGGCACGCGCAGGCCGATGGTCTTGCGCTTCGGATGCAGCACCCGCCGCGGCAACTCCTTGGTACCCTCGAGAATAAACGTGTAGCTGCCCGGCGTCGCGCTCTTCAGCAGGCGAAACTGGGCGTTGTCGACGCGGGCGTAGGTCGCGATCTCGGAGAGGTCGCGGCACATCAGGGTGAACAGATGTCGCTCGTCGACGCCGCGGATGGCGCGGATGCGATCGAGCAGGCTGGCGTCGCCCAGATGACCGCACAGAGCGTAGGCGGAGTCGGTGGGCAGCGCCACCAGGCCGCCGGTGCGGATGATCTCCGCCGCCTGCTTGATCAGGCGCGGCTGCGGATGCTCGGGATGAATGCTGAAGAACTGGGACATGGCGCTACGAAAACAAAGCCCATACCGGCGTCAGATCGGGTGGCATCGGCGGCAGCCGGCCGAGGTCCACCCAGCTCTCGCCCGGACCGTGAAAATCCGAGGCGCGCGAGGCGGCGAACTGGAACTCGCGCGCCAGCCTGGCGAACTCCGCCATCTGCTGCGCCGAATGCGCGCCCGAGAGCACCTCGATGGCACGGCCCCCCTGCTCCTTGAATTCGCCCAGCAAGCGGCGCAGCTCCTTACCGGAGAGGCGGAAGCGACCGGGGTGGGCGAGCACCGCGATGCCGCCGGCGCCCCGGATCCATCCCAGCGCCTGCTCCAGCGTCGCCCAGTCGTGGGCGACATAGCCCGGCTTGCCCTTGGCCAGCCAGTGGTCGAACACCGACTTGACGTCGCGGGCCAGGCCCTGCTCGGCAAGGTAGCGGGCGAAGTGCGCCCGACTCACCAGGGCGGGGTTGCCGACATAGCGCAGGGCGCCCTCGTAGGCGCCGTGGATGCCGACCTTGGCCAACTCCGCTGCCATCTCCCTGGCGCGCTCGTCGCGCCCGCTTCTCACCTGCGCCAGGCCTTCCGCCAGCGCGGCGTTGTCCGGATCGATATCGAGGGCAACGACATGCACGGTGGTGTCCTCATCCCAGGAGACCGAGACCTCGGCGCCGTCGACGAAGCGCAGGCCCAGTTCATCGGCCGTCCGCCGCGCGTCGCACAGGCCGCCCAACTCGTCGTGGTCGGTGAGCGCCAAAAGATCGACGCCGTTGGCGTGCGCCCGGCGCACCACTTCGGCGGGGGTGAGCAGACCATCCGAGACCGTCGAATGGCAGTGCAAATCGGCATTCTGCACGGCGTTAATCGCTGCATTGGGCGCGGCGCTCACGGGAAGAAATCCTCGATCAGGGCGGCCAGACGCTCGGGTTGGTCATGGTGCATGTTGTGGCCGGCATCTTCCAGCATCTCGACGCGGATGTCGGCAAAGCAGGCGATGCGCGCGCGGTAGTCGGCGCAGCCTTCGGCGCTGGCGAAGCGCTTCATGATGAAGGAGTCCCGCGCCGCCACCCACAGCACCGGCGCCGCGACCCTGTGCCAGCAGGCCTTGGCATCGTCGAGTCGGTAGAGGATCGGACTGGGCAGCTTGTGGCAGGGGTCGGCGGCCACCACGATGTCGCCGTCTGCCGTTTCCTCGCCCAGATGCTGGGCGAGGAGGGCCGCCCGCTCGTCCGACAGGCGCGGATTGACGCCCTGCAATCGGCGCGCCAGCGCGGCGCGATCGGCGTAGCGGTTGCCGGCAGGTCCGGCGCGCAACAAGGCGAGCCATTTGCCGTAAAGATCGGGAGCGTCGGCCGGATCGCTGACGTGCAGGCCGAAGCCCTCCAAGGTCGCTAGCCGTTCCACCCGTTCGGGGCGGATGCCGGCATAAAGGCAGGCAGCATTGCCGCCCAGGCTGTGACCGATCAGGCGCGCGGGATGGTCGGGCGAATAGTGGCCGAGCAGGGCATCGAGATCGGCGATGTAGTCGGGGAACCAGTAGGCGTCGTTATTCCACTGCGAGCGCCCGAAGCCGCGCCAGTCGGGCGCGATCAAGTGCCACTCGCGTGCCAGCGCATCGACCAGGAACTGGAAGCTGGCGGAGACGTCCATCCAGCCGTGCAGCAGGAACAGCGTCGGCGCATCTGCCGGCCCCCAGGCGCGCACGTGCACGCGGCGGCAGCGCAATTCGAGAAACTCGGAACGGGAGGCTTTCATGACGCAATTCTAACATCCGCCTTGCCACCGCCGCGGCGAGCCGGCATAATCGCCAGCGGTCGCAGGGAGAGTGTGACGCAGTCACCGCCGAAGGCGCAATACCCGGAACCGCTCAGGCAAAACGAACCGGCGACGCAGGACAGATCTGGAGAGCGATGGGACGGCCCACCACCATATGGGGCGGCCCATCCACCGAAGGGGCACGCGGTCGGAGCATGGCTTCGCCGGCAATCTCTCAGGTACCATGGACAGATGGGGTGGGGCGGAGTTTGATTCACTTCAGGATCGCTTCGCCGCCGTCGCTAAGCGAACAGGTCCTTGGAAACCATGGGAAAACATACACCTCTCTACGACATGCACCGGCGCGCAGGCGCCAAGCTCACCGATTTCGCCGGCTGGGACATGCCCATCCACTACGGCTCCCAGATCGAGGAACACCGCCAGGTGCGAACCAACGCCGGCATGTTCGACGTCTCGCACATGCTCGGCATCGAGCTCACCGGACCCGATGTCCTCCCCTACCTCTCGCATCTCCTCGCCAACGACGTCGCCCGCTTGACTCAAGCGGGGAAGGCGCTCTATTCCTGCCTGCTCGATGAAGACGGCGGCGTGATCGACGACCTGATCGTATACTTCTTCAGCGCCCTGCACTACCGGATCGTGGTCAATGCCGGCACCGCGGCCAAGGATCTGGCCTGGATCGAGCGCCAGGCCGCCGACTTCGACATCGCGATCACGCCGCGCCACGATCTGGCCATGATCGCGGTGCAGGGACCGCAAGCGCGCGAGCGGGTCTGGCAGGCCTATCCCGGCACGCGAGCGGTGAGCGAATCGCTCAAGCCTTTCTTCGCCGCCTTCGACGGCGACTGGCTGATCGCACGCACCGGCTACACCGGCGAGGACGGCTTCGAACTGGCCGTGCCCGCCTCCCAGGCGGCAGACGTCTGGGCTCAACTCCTCGCCGCCGGCGTCGCCCCCTGCGGCCTGGGCTGCCGGGACACGCTGCGCCTCGAAGCCGGCATGAACCTCTACGGTCAGGACATGGACGAGAGCGTCACGCCGCTGGAGTCCGGCCTCGCCTGGACCGTAGCGCTCTCGGGCGAGCGCGACTTCATCGGCAAGGCAGCCTTGCTCAAGCAGGCGCCCAGACGCCAGTTGATCGGCCTCATGCTCCTGGAACGCGGCGTGCTGCGCAGCCATCAGAAGGTGCACACAGCGCATGGCGATGGCGAGATCACCAGCGGCAGCTTCTCGCCGACGCTCGAACAGGGCATCGCCCTGGCCCGCCTGCCCGCCGCGGTGGCGGCGGGCGACGTCGTAGAAGTCGACATCCGCGGCAAGGAGCACCCGGCCCGCGTGGTCAAGCCGCCCTTCGTGCGCAACGGCAAAATTCTCGTATCTATCTAGGAGCCTCACATGAACGTCCCCGCCAATCTCAAGTACGCCAAGAGCCACGAATGGGCCCGCCTCGAAGCCGACGGCACCGTCACCGTGGGCATCACCGACCACGCCCAGGAAGCGCTGGGCGACATCGTCTTCGTCGAGCCGCCGGAGATCGGCCGCAAGCTCACGTCCGGCGCCGAATGCGCGGTGGTCGAGTCGGTCAAGGCCGCCTCCGACATCTACGCGCCGGTCTCCGGCGAAGTCGTCGCCGCCAACCAGGCGGCCGTCGATTCCCCCGAGAGCGTCAACCAGGATGCCTACGGCGTCTGGCTGTTCAAGGTGAAGCCCGCCGACTCTGCCAAATGCGCCGCCGAACTCGCCACCCTGCTCGACGCCGCGGCCTACGCCGAGGTTGCCAAGAATGAGTAGAGTGCCGCCTTCGCTCGCCGATCTGGAATGCCGCGACGGTTTCGTCTCCCGCCACATCGGCCCCGATGAAGCCGAGATCGCCGCCATGCTCGCGACCATCGGCTGCCGGAACATCGAGCAGTTGATCGCCGAGACCGTGCCTGCGGCGATCCGCCTGGGTGCGCCGCTGGATCTGCCGCAGGCACTGCCCGAGCACGAAGCGCTGGCGAAATTGAAAGCCATCGCGGCGAAGAATCGGGTGATGAAATCCCTGATCGGCATGGGCTACCACGATACCCTGATGCCCGCGGTGATCCAGCGGAACGTCCTGGAGAATCCCGGCTGGTACACCGCCTACACCCCTTACCAGGCCGAGATCGCCCAGGGACGCCTGGAGGCCCTGCTCAATTTCCAGCAACTGGTGATCGACTTGACCGGCCTGCCGCTCGCCAATGCCTCGCTGCTCGACGAAGCCACCGCCGCCGCCGAAGCGATGAGCATGGCGCGGCGGGCGAGCCGGGCGCCCGGCCAGCGCTTCTTCGTCGACGAAGACTGCTTCCCGCAGACCATAGCCGTGCTGAAGACGCGCGCCGACACGCAGGGCTTCGAGCTCGTTTTCGGTCACCCGACGGAGGCGGCGGGACACGAGATCTTCGGCGCGCTGTTCCAGTATTCCAACGACCGGGGCGAGATCGCCGATCTCTCCTCGCCGATCGCAGCGGTCCAGGCCAGGGGCGCGCTGGTCGCCGTGGCGGCCGATCCGATGGCGCTGGTGCTGTTGAAATCGCCGGGCGAGATGGGCGCCGACATCTGCCTGGGTTCGACACAACGCTTCGGCGTGCCGCTGGGCTTCGGCGGTCCGCACGCCGCCTTCTTCGCCTGCCGCGACGAACACAAACGCATGATGCCCGGCCGGATCATCGGCGTCTCGGTAGACGCCCGCGGCAACCGGGCGCTGCGCATGGCGCTGCAAACGCGCGAGCAGCACATCCGGCGCGAGAAGGCCAATTCGAACATCTGTACCTCGCAAGTGCTGCTGGCCAACATCGCCGGCATGTACGCCGTCTATCACGGCCCGAAGGGCTTGAGGACCATCGCCCTGCGCATCCACCGACTGGCCGCGATCCTGGCTGCGGGGCTGACGCAATCCGGCGTCACCGTGCTCACACTATGCTTCTTCGACACCTTCCGGATCGATCTGGGCACGAGTGCAGCCGCCGTCTATCAGGTGGCATTGGCCGCCGGATTCAATCTGCGCCGGGTCGACCGCTCGGTGCTGGCCATCGCGGTCAATGAAAAGACGACCCGCGAAGATATTGCGACGCTGCTCGCTATCATCGTCCCACGGGGACTTCCTGCACTCGGCGGCCACAAAATCGACATCGATGCGCTCGACGCCCAGGTGGCGGCCGATGACGCCTCCCTGCCCGAGGCGCTGCTCCGGCGCGACGCCATCCTCGCCCAGCCGGTGTTCAACAGCGAACACAGCGAAACCCGGATGCTGCGCTATCTGAAAAAACTGCAGAACAAGGATCTCGCCCTCGACCATTCGATGATTCCGCTGGGTTCGTGCACCATGAAGCTGAATGCCGCTGCCGAGATGATGCCGGTGAGCTGGCCGGCGTTCGCCGACATCCATCCCTTCGCCCCGCTCGACCAGGCGGCGGGTTATCTGGAAATGATCCACGGCCTGGAGGAAGGCCTCAAGGTCGTCACCGGCTTCGACGCCGTCAGCCTGCAGCCCAACGCCGGCAGCCAGGGCGAGTACGCCGGCCTGGTGGCGATCCGGCGCTACCTGGCCAGTCGCGGCGAAGGACACCGCGACGTCTGCCTGATCCCCAGGTCGGCGCACGGCACCAACCCGGCCAGCGCCCACATGTGCGGCCTCGAGGTGGTGACGGTGGCTTGCGACGAGGCCGGCAACATCGAGCTCGCCGACCTCAGTGCAAAAGCGGAAGAACACGCCGAGCGCCTGGCCTGCCTGATGATCACCTACCCATCCACGCACGGCGTCTTCGAGGAAGCGGTGAAGGACATCTGCGCCCTGATTCATGCCCGCGGCGGCCAGGTCTATATGGACGGAGCCAACCTCAACGCCCAGGTGGGCCTCACCAGTCCCGCCGCCATCGGCGCCGACGTCGCGCACATGAATCTGCACAAGACCTTCTGCATCCCCCACGGCGGCGGCGGCCCGGGCGCGGGACCGATCGGCGTGATGGCGCATCTCGCGCCCTTCCTGCCCGGCCACGTGGTGCAGGCGCTCAGTGGACAAGTTCACGGACAAAACCATGGACATGAACAGGGCGCGGTCTCGGCCGCACCCTGGGGCTCCGCCTCGATCCTGCCGATCTCCTGGATGTATCTGGCGATGATGGGCGGCGAAGGTCTGAAGCGGGCCACCGAGGTGGCGATACTCAACGCCAACTATCTCGCCGCCCGTCTGCAGGAACACTTCCCGGTGCTCTATGTCGGCGCCAAGGGCCGCGTCGCCCACGAATGCATCGTCGATATCCGCCCGCTCAAGGCCGCGACCGGCGTCACCGAAACCGACATCGCCAAACGCCTGATGGATTACGGCTTCCATGCGCCGACGGTGAGTTTTCCGGTGGCCGGCACCCTGATGATCGAGCCGACGGAATCGGAATCGAAGTCCGAGCTCGATCGCTTCATCGCTGCGATGATCGGCATCCGCGCGGAGATCCGCAAGGTGGCGAGCGGCGACTACCCCGCCGACGACAATCCCTTGAAGAACGCCCCGCACACCCAGGCCGACCTGGCCGCTGCCGAATGGCGCCACCCCTACAGCCGTGAGGTCGCATGCTTTCCCCTGCCCTATGTCGAACAGAACAAGTTCTGGCCGACCGTGGGCCGCATCGACGACGTCTATGGCGACCGCAATTTGTGCTGCGGTCTGTCGTAGGTCGGCCTTTCATGTCGGGCTGCACCCGTTCGGGTGTCTCCATCGAAAGCCCAACCTACAAAAACATCGTAGGTCGGACTTCAGTCCGACAGCAACTACAAAAGCTACTAAGCACCCATTAAGTAACGTGAGGAATTGAATGGCTCAATACGTTTTCACCATGAACCGCGTCGGCAAGATCGTCCCGCCCAAGCGCCAGATCCTCAAGGACATCTCGCTGTCCTTTTTCCCCGGCGCCAAGATCGGCGTGCTCGGTCTGAACGGCTCGGGCAAGTCGACAGTGCTGAAGATCATGGCCGGGCTGGACCAGGACATCGAGGGCGAGGCGGTCGCCATGCCCGGAATCAAGATCGGCTATTTGCCCCAGGAGCCGCAGCTCGACCCGGAGCAGACCGTGCGCCAGGCGGTGGAACAGGGCATGGGCGAAGTGTTCGAGGCGCAAGCCAAGCTCGACGCGGTCTATGCCGCCTACGCCGAACCCGATGCCGACTTCGACCAGCTCGCCGCCGAGCAGGCCAAGTACGAGGCCATCCTGGCCACCGCCGGCAGCGACCTCAACCACCAGCTCGAAGTGGCCGCCGACGCCCTGGGGCTGCCGCCCTGGGAAGCATTGATAGGCCCGCTCTCCGGCGGCGAAAAACGCCGCGTCGCGCTGTGCCGCCTGCTGCTCTCCAAGCCCGACATGCTGCTCCTGGACGAGCCGACCAACCACCTCGACGCGGAGTCGGTGGAATGGCTGGAGCAGTTCCTCACCCGCTTCCCGGGCACCGTGGTGGCGGTGACCCACGACCGCTACTTCCTCGACAACGCCGCCGAGTGGATCCTCGAACTCGACCGCGGCCGCGGCATCCCCTGGAAGGGCAACTACTCGTCATGGCTGGAGCAGAAGGAGCAGCGGCTGGAGACCGAGGCGAAGCAGGAGGACGCCCATACCAAGGCGATGAAGCAGGAGCTCGAATGGGTGCGGCAGAGTCCGAAAGCCCGCCAGGCCAAGAGCAAGGCGCGGCTGGCGCGCTTCAACGAATTGAGTTCGGACGAATACCAGAAGCGCAACGAGACCCAGGAAATCTTCATCCCGGTGGCCGAGCGCCTGGGCAACCAGGTGATCGAATTCAAGGACGTCTCGAAGGGCTTCGGCGACCGCCTGCTGATCGACAAGCTGTCGTTCTCGGTTCCGCCCGGCGCCATCGTCGGCATCATCGGCCCGAACGGCGCCGGCAAGTCGACGCTGTTCAAGATGATCGCGGGGCAAGCGCAGCCCGATTCCGGCGAGGTGATCATCGGGCCGACGGTGAAGCTGGCCTACGTCGAGCAGACGCGCGATGCGCTATCGAGCGGCAAGACCGTGTTCGAGGAAATTTCGGGCGGCGCCGACATCCTCACCGTCGGCCGCTTCGAGACGCCCTCGCGCGCCTATATCGGCCGCTTCAACTTCAAGGGCGGCGACCAGCAGAAACGCGTCGGCGATCTCTCCGGCGGCGAGCGCGGCCGGCTGCACCTGGCCAAGACCCTGATCGCCGGCGGCAACGTGCTGCTGCTCGACGAACCGTCCAACGACCTCGACGTGGAGACCCTGCGCGCCCTCGAAGACGCGCTGCTGGAATTCGCCGGTTGCGTGCTGGTGATCTCCCACGACCGCTGGTTCCTCGACCGCATCGCCACCCACATCCTCGCCTGCGAAGGCAATTCCCAATGGACCTTCTACAACGGCAATTACCAGGACTATGAGGCCGACAAGAAGAAGCGCCTGGGCGAGGAAGGCGCGAAGCCGAAGCGGATACGCTACAAGCCGATCAGCCATTGATGGCGCGGGGTAGCCATTACTGAGGCGTCGGCAGGCTACAACTTGCGATTCCGACCTGTCGGGCACATGTCACCTTAGTTACCGAGTATTGAGTAATGGCGCGGGAGCAAGCGATGGCGCAAGACGCACACGAAATAAGGCCCGGCCAGTCGATCGAACTGCTGAAGGAACTGCACATCCTCACCCGCGAGGGGAAGATGAACCAGGACAGCCGGCGCAAGCTGAAGCAGGTCTATCACCTCGTTCAGTTCATCGAGCCGCTGCTCAAGGAGATCGGTCACCCCGATATCCGTCTGGTCGACCACGGGGCGGGAAAGTCCTACCTCGGCTTCATCCTCTACGACCTGTTCTTCAAGGCGCGGAACGATGCTTCCCATATCATCGGCATCGAGAGCCGCGCGGAACTCGTCGTGAAATCCCACGACCTGGCCGATCGGCTGAACTTCCCGGGCATGAGCTTCCACCATCTGTCGGTGGCAGAAGCGATCGTCTCGGACGCCCTGCCGGACAGGGTGGACGTGGTCACCGCGCTCCATGCCTGCGACACCGCCACCGACGACGCCATCAGTTTTGCCCTGAAAAAGCAGGCGCGCTTCATCGTGCTGGTGCCCTGCTGCCAGGCCGAGGTGGCGAGCATGCTCAAGCGCAACAAGGCCCGCAACAAAGTCGAATCGCTCTCGGCCGGCGCGCTGGCCGAGCTATGGCGCCATCCACTGCACACCCGGGAATTCGGCAGCCATGTCACCAACGTGCTGCGCTGCCTGCAGCTCGAAGCGCACGGCTACCAGGTCAGCGTCACCGAACTGGTCGGCTGGGAGCACTCGATGAAAAACGAACTGATCATCGGCCGCTACCAGGACCTGCCGCGGGGCCGCCCGGGCGAACGCCTCACCGAGCTGCTGGCGACGCTGGGACTTGCCGAACTCGGTCAGCGGTTTTTTTTGCCTTAGTCGCCGTCCCTCAAGAGGACTTCCTTCGGGCGTCACTGCGAGGCCGAAGGCCGCGGCAGTCAGCCTGGAGATCGCCACGCTACGCTCGCGATGACGAATGATTTCCCGTCATTGCGAGCCGAAGGCGAAGCAATCCAAGATCGCCACGCTCGCAGGGCCGCGGCAATCCGGAGATTGCTTCGTCGCTCCGCTCCTCGCAATGACGGATGTAATTCCATCGTCATTGCGGGAGCGTTTCGGAATCGGATTTTCCCGCCGTCGCCGCCGCCAGCATGGCGCTGCGCGTCTCCGGCGTCTCCAGGCTGATCCGTCCCAGGATGCCGCTGCGGTAATCCTGCAGCAGCGTGATCGCGGCCTTTTCCAGATCCGGCGCGCCGCCCTTTAGAAGATAACCGCGCCGCCTGGCCACCGCCTCGATGACGCCGACGCCATCGACACCCGCCACCGCAAAGCCGTAACGGGCAGCCAGCAAGCCGGGGTAGCGCGCGACCAGGAGGTCGGCGAGAAAAGTCGCGACTTCCTCCTCGATGACCGCATTGTTGCCCACCGCGTGGCTCGCGGCCAGCATCAGGCCGTCGGAAGGATGCGCGATCTTCGGCCAGAGCAAGCCCGGCGTGTCGACCAGGGTCATGGTCGGACCAAGGTCGAGGCGCTGCTGGCTCTTGGTCACCGCCGGCTCGTCGCCCACCTTGGCCACCCGGCGCTTCAACAGCGCGTTGATCAGCGTCGATTTGCCGACGTTGGGGATGCCCATGATCATCATCCGCAGCGGCTTCAGGTGGCTGCCGCGATGCGGGGCGATCTGTTGGCACAGGCCGGTCACCTTCGCGACGTCGTTCGGTTTCTTGCACGACAACGCCACCGCCTTGACGCCGCGCTGGCCGTTGTAGAAGGCCAGCCAGGCGCGGGTCGCATGAGGATCGGCGAGATCGGCCTTGTTGAGGATTTTCAGACAGGGACGCTGGCGGTGCACGCGCAGCTCCTCGATCATCGGGTTGCGGCTCGCCTCGGGCAGACGGGCATCGAGCACTTCGATCACGACGTCGGTAGCCGCCATGGTCTCGGCCGCCTTCTTGCGGGCCAAGGTCATGTGACCGGGAAACCATTGAATGGACATTTGCAATCGACAAGCTAAGGAAACGGTGGAGGGAGCCGGATCGCGGGGATCATAACGCAGTATTCCCTGTGGGAAGTTGCCGATTTATTCACGTCCGCCAGGTGACCAGCATGGCGAGCACGGCGAGCGCCATTACGGCGGTCGATAGCCAGCCGAGCATGCGCAGCCGGCGCGTGACCACGAATCGTCCCATCACATCCGTTCTCGACGCCATGAGCATCATCACCGCCATGATCGGCACCGAAATGACGCCATTGATCACGGCGCTCCAGAACAGCGCCTTGATCGGATCGATGGGCGTGAAGTTGAGCGCCACGCCCAGGAGGGTCGCGATCGTCAGGATCAGGTAGAAACCCCTCGCCTTCAGGAGCTGGAGTCCGAGCCCGATGCGCCACCCGAACGCCTCCGCCACGGCATACGCGGCGGAGCCCGCGAGTATCGGTACCGCCAGCAGTCCGGTACCGACGATGCCGGCGGTAAACAGCGCGAACGCGAATTCGCCGGCCAGGGGACGCAGCGCCTGCGCCGCCTGGGCAGAGGTCTGGATGTCGGTGATGCCGTGCGCATGAAGGGTCACCGCTGCCGTCAGCATGATAAAAAAAGCGACGAGGTTGGAAAAGCCCATCCCGATGTAGGTATCGATCTGGATGCGGTGCAATTGCACGCGGGCCTGCTTCGGTGCTTTTCTCAGCGGCTCCTCGCCCGCTGCCGCCCGCTGGTCTTCCACCTCCTGGGACGCCTGCCAGAAGAACAGGTAGGGGCTGATGGTGGTGCCGAACACCGCGACCACCGCGACCAGGTAGTCCGCTTTGAGCGATAACGATGGCATCAGGGTTCCGTAGAGTACTTCGCCCCAGGGCACCTTGACCACGAACACGGTCGCCACATAGGCAAAGAGGGCCAGGGTCAGCAATTTCAGAATCGGCGCGTACCTTGGAAACGGCACGAAGATCTGCAGTAGCAGAGAGACAAGCGCGAAGGCGACGGCATACCACTGGGCCGGCCCGCCGATGAGCAGTTTCAGCGCCGCCCCCATCGCGCCGATGTCGGCGGCGATGTTGATGGTGTTGGCAATCAGCAGCAGTCCGACCAGGCCATAGAGCAGCCAGCGCGGGTAATGCTGGCGGATATTGGCGGCGAGGCCGTTGCCCGTGACCCGGCCGATGCGCGCGCTGACGATCTGGATACCGACCATCAGCGGGAGGGTCAGGAATGCCGTCCATAGCAGCGCATAGCCGAAGCCGGCGCCGGCCTGGGAATAGGTGGCGATGCCGCTCGGGTCGTCGTCGGCCGCGCCGGTGATGAGACCGGGCCCCAACTCTTGCCAGAGCGACAGGTTGTGCGCGAGGGCGGTCTTATGCTTGATCATCGATACCCATTCCGTGACCAGCGGGCAAATGGACAAAACGGGAATTTTAC